>Ga0209448_10000665_pt1 | contig 10980 bp, 8 predicted proteins | sample BogFormECP14_OM2_FD_188245 | JGI IMG/M metagenome (GOLD analysis project Ga0209448, IMG submission 188245) | Bog forest soil microbial communities from Calvert Island, British Columbia, Canada - ECP14_OM2 (SPAdes) (version 2) | ecosystem: Environmental > Aquatic > Freshwater > Wetlands > Bog ... | reverse complement strand
TCCGGTCGAGCTGCGCGATCTGCAAGTGCTGCGCGCCAATACCAGCCGCCGCGTCAAGGCGACGGTGCCGGGGCCTTTCACCATGGGTAAGCAGGCGCAGGACGACTACTACAAAGACGAAGAGGCGGTGGCGATGGATTATGCCGCCGCGGTCAATGCCGAGATCAAGGATCTGTTCGCAGCCGGCGCCGACGTGGTGCAGATCGACGAGCCGTGGATGCAGCAGCATCCGGACAAGGCGCGGCAATATGGCCTCAAGGCCCTCAACCGCGCGCTCGACGGCGTCACCGGCACGGTCGCGGTGCATCTGTGCTTCGGTTACGCCGCGGTGGTCCGCGACAAGCCATCGGGGTATTCCTTCCTGCCCGAGCTCGAAGGCTCGAAGGCGCAGCAAGTCTCCATCGAGGCGGCGCAGCCCAAGCTCGATCTCAGCGTGCTGAAACAATTGCCGTCGAAGACCATCATCCTCGGCGTCATCGATCTGTTCGACATGGCGGTGGAGACGCCGCAAATTGTCGCTGACCGCATCCGCGGTGCGCTCGCACACGTGGCGGCGGAGCGCATCGTCGTCGCGCCGGATTGCGGCATGAAATATCTGCCGCGCGTGGTCGCCTTCGGCAAAATGCAGGCGATGGCCGAAGGCGCGGCGCTGGTGCGGCGCGAACTCGGCGGCGCCTAGACGCGGACCAACATCCGCACCCATCTTATCGTAGCTTCCACCCTCCGCCCGAAATGCTTATAATGCTAAGGAATTGACCCTGGCTGTTCCGCCATGCAAGAAAACGCCGGCTCGGAGCTGTTGCAAAGCTGGATCGCGCGCGCCGCGGCCTGCGCGCCGGATAAGCCATGGGTCATCATAGCCGACGACGGGCAGGCGATCAGCTACGGTCAATTGCGCGACGTCATCCGGCGTTTTGCCACATTCCTACACGAGCGCGGCCTCGGTCCGAACGATCGCGTCGCCCTTCTCGCTAATAATTCGATCGAGCAATTGCTGTGCTATTTCGGCGTGATGGCGGCCGGCGCCACGGTCTGCACCGTTCATATCGAGATGAACCGCAATCAGCTCGACGATATTTTCGCGCGGCTCAAGCCCAAGCTCGTGCTTTATCAGGATGGCTTGAATCTCGACGATCTCCTGGTGCAAACATCCGCACCGCGATTGCAGATCGGGCGATGGGACGGACCGGGCGCGGACACGCTGTTCGCGGTGCTTACCTGCTGCGCGCCGGGCGAGCCGCAGCGTGCGGCGCGGCCGGACGACGATGCCGTCATTCTCTTCACCTCGGGAACTAGCGCCAAGCCGAAAGGCGTGGTGCTGAGCTTTCGCGAATACCTTTCGAATATCGATCCGGTCGCCGACGGGTTTGGCGTCACCGCCGACGACCGGATCTACGATTTCCGGCCCTTCAGCTGGGCCTCGGCGCAGCTTTTGGGAGCGCTGGTTCCGGTCAATCGCGGCGCCACACTGGTGCTTGGCGAGAAATTCTCGGCGAGCCGATTCTTCGCCCATCTGCGCGATCACGATGTGACGATCGCCGCCGGCAATCCGACGACCATCAATATCCTCCTCAACGGCGATGGCGACGCGCACCGCCGCAATCTGCCGAAACTGCGCTTCATCACGTCGAGTTCAGCGCCGCTCGTGCTCGAAGAATGGAAGCGGTTCGAGCAAAAATTCGATATCCCGGTCGCGCAAGGTTACGGCGCCAGCGAGGCGAGCTGGATTGCGGCGATACCGGGCGAAGCGCGCCGGCTCGGCACGGTCGGACGGCCGTTCGCCTATCATGACCTTGCCATCGTCGACGGCGACGGCCGGCGCTTGCCGGCGGGCGAGATCGGCTATGTCGAACTCGGCGGCGTTCCCGACCATCCGTTCCGCTATCTCGCCGAGGACGGCGAGGTGAAAACGCACAACCGCGGCCGCATCCGCACCGGCGATATCGGCTATCTCGACGCCGACGGCTTTTTGACGCTCACCGGCCGCGAGAAGGAACTGATCATCCGCGGCGGCGCAAAGATTTCGCCGCTTGAGATTGATTCCTGCCTGATGCAATGCGCCGAGGTGATCGAAGCCGCGACCGTCGGCGTGCCGGACGCAATCTACGGCGAGGAAGTCGTGAGTTATGTCGTCACGCGCCCCGGCGCGCAGATCGATGCCGAGGCTCTCTTGCGTTACTGCGGAACCGTGCTGCCGGCCTTCAAGGCGCCGAAACAGATCGTGCTCAGCACATCACTGCCGAAGAGCGACCGCGGCAAGCTCGACCGCAAGGCGCTGGCGCAGCATTGGATCAGCAATCAGCCAGACGCCAAAAGAACTTAATTAACCGCTTTCAAGCACAACATTGGCCGGCTTTGGGCGCCCCGCGACAGTTCGATTATCGCCGCGGTCGACCGCCAACTTGCAGGACGGTTTTACCGCCCGGTCCGCGCCAGCGAGTGCACCCAGCCGTGCATGCGCTTCTTGGCGTTGGCGATGTCGCCCTTGGAGAAGAAATCCTCCGGCCGCACCTGGTCGACCGGATAGACCGGCCGCAAAAAGTCGCTCTCATAGCCAAACGGAACCGTGGCATCGATGCCCATGCCGCCCTCGAACTGGGTGTTCGAGGCGGTCCATTGCCGGTCGCCCGCGGTCATGCGCTCGGCCGGCATGAATGTTTGCCCGCGGCCGCCGGGGATCGGATTGAGGATATCGGTGCGCGGATTCACCCGTGTGGTCAGGCACCACATGATGTCGTCCATCGAATAGGGATCGACGTCTTCGCTGACCGCGATGGCAAGCCGCATGCCCTGCGAGCACGACAAAGCGGCGGCCATGAAATTGCGCTGCCAGCCCTCGTCGATCCGATGGCGCTTTTTCACTTGGATGACGCAGCCGCCCCAATCGGTCATGCAGTAGGGGATCACCACGTTCTGCACGATGCCGGGCTGCAGCCGGTTGCACAATTCATAGATCGCGGCCTCACGCACCGAGGTGTCGATATTGTGGTCATCGAGCATATGGACGCCGAGCGCGAAGATGATCGGCTTCGACTCCGGCTTGCGCATGGTGATGGCGGTGACGTGGAAGGTCGGCGCCTTGTAGGACTTGCCCATATAGCCGGCCCATTCCGGGTGGAAGTGATAGCGGCCCTGAACGCCGGCGTCTTCGGCTTCCTTGGTCTCGAAGCGGCGGTCGCGCGGGTTGACGTACCCTTCCAGCACCAGTTCGCAATCGGCCAGCGCCATGGCGTCGACGGTGCGCGCCTTGACGAGGCGGATCGGCGCGCCCTGCACCGCCGACGCGATGCCGATCTCGTCGCAGCCCATCGGCAGCACGGCATAGTCGAAGCCCGCGCCGGCGAGCAAGGTGCAGGCCGGCGGCACGCCGAAACACATGGTGATCGGCACAGGCTGGTCTTCCTTGTAGTATTTGTTGACCACCTGCCACATATGCGAGCCGGGCGAGATCTGGAACGTGCCGACGTTGCCCCAGCGGAAATTCATCCGGTTGTAGCCGAGGTCGGAGCCGCCATCGAATTGCGGGCCGGTGACGCAGCGGATGCCCGAGCCGACGGTGAGCTCCGGCTCGTAAGTGGTGTGGCGGATTGGCACCATCCATTTGTTCACGTCGTCCGGCTTTTCGATCACGTGCTCCTGACACGGCGCGTCGCTTTGCGAAATCTCGACCGGCTTGAGCGGATGCGACAGCGCATGCGCGAGTTTCTTCACCCGCTCGGCGTCGTCCTTCCAACCGAACATGCGATTGATGATCGCCATGTCGCCGAACAGATTGGTGATGACGCGATGGTTCGGCTTGCCCTTGACGTTGTTGAACAGGATCGGGCAGCCGCCATCCATATGCTTCTGCAGGCCGGTGACCTGCAGGTCGGGATCGACTTCCTTGTCGGTCTCGATCAATTCGCCCGCAGCGCGCAGCCATTCGAGCGTCGATCGCAGATCGAAGGCCTGGTTCGGCGTCGCCGCCGCAAGCTGAGCTTTGGCAGACAGTTTTTCCTTGGCGACCGGCTGTTGCATCGGTTGCGTTCCCATTGCATAGATTTCTAAGTATTATCCGCCGCCCAAGGTGGAGCTGTCAACGGAGCCGTCGACGCTGATGCCGCGTCCATCCCCGCGAAAGCAAACCGCCGCGCGCGGCGCGGTGGAATTTCCGCCGACGACGAGTTCCGGCTACCTGGTGCGCGATGCGCACCGCGCTTTTCAGTGGCTGCTCGAACGGCGCATTGCGCCCTACGGCGTGACGCGGGGCCAGTGGTATTTCCTGCGGGTGCTGTGGATCACGGACGGGCTGTCGCAGCGCGAACTGTCGGCGCGGGTCGGCATGATGGAACCGACCACGGTGATCGCGCTGCGCGGCATGGAACGGTCCGGACTAATCCACCGGGTGCGCGGCAAGGACGATCGCCGCAAGGTGCGGGTGTTCCTGACCGCGAAGGCCAAGCGGCTGCGCGACGAGCTGCTCGGCGTCGCCCGGCGCGTTACCGCGGAAGCGGAACAAGGCATCTCCGCGCGCGACCTTGCCGCCTTCCGCCGCATCATCGCGCGGATGACGGAAAACCTCGACCGGATCGAGAAGTAGAATGTTTTATGAGCCGCGCGGACCCAACACCGCGCCATAGAGCGAGCGCAAGTGCGACGCCGCGCGCCACACCGTGGGCGATGTAGCGCTTGAGCCGCCGCCGCGCCGCCGACAGCGCGCTCGAAGGCCAGCCGCGCCACGTCGCGGCCGCGCTGTAATCGTAGAGCCGCAAACGCTCGTCGCACCATTCGCTTTTATAGCGCTCGTCGCCGATCGTGAAGTCGAACCGCCGCAGGCCGCGCCCGATCGCATGCGTCATCAGTTCGCGAAGATGCAGCGCGCCCGGCCCAAAATGCGCCAGCCGCCCGTCGCAATGGCTCGACAGAATATGAAAGTAGCAGTCGCCGAACACGATGGCGAAATTCGCCGCCGCGTAAGTCGCGCCGATCTCGATGCGGCTGACATGCACCAGATGTCGCGCCGCCGGATTGGACCCGATGTCAAGAAAGAATGCCCGATATCCGGGCCGCGCGAACATGTCGGGAATGCCCTTGCGCGCCAACGACAAGCTCTTCTGACTCATCAGCGTTTCGAGCGTCGTCCTGGCATCGTTCGGGTCGACGGCAGTGACAAAACGCATGTCGCCGAATTGCGCCATGCGCCTGCGCTTGGAACGGTCATGCCGGCGGGTCGCCGACGAGCGCTTGGCGCGGTAGAACGTTTCCCAGTCGCTGTTGAAATGCGCGATATGCGCGCTATCGGCGTTGGGCGTAAGCTCGAAAAGGGCGAACGGATTGATCTGGGCGCCGATTGTTTCCGGCATTTTTTCGAATTCCATCCAGTCGTGGCGCAGCTGCGGATCGGACTGCATTTTGCCGTGCAGCGTTCGCCACAGCGCAAGAAAATCGCTCGGCGTGACGCGTTGCGAGAAATCGCGCGACAATAGCGGCGCGTTGTAGTCGCACAGATCCTGGCCGAGCCAGCGCAGCCGCCGCAGCGCGCGCCGCGAGTCGATGGCGAGCGGCAGGATGAATGCGGTTTCGCCGCCGGCGAAACGGCCGACGACGACGGCCGGCACCGCGCTGTCGCGAATTCCGATATGACGATACCACGCCGCGAGCCACTCATAGGTCTGGAACGGCGTGCCCTCGGCGATCCGTTCGAACCGCCGCCATTCGCTTTCGACCGCAGCCAAACTGTTATGGATGCTGAAGCTGAGGTTGGGGGCAGCCACCGCGGCTATGTCGCGCCAACGCGGGAACGCTGCACGCCCCGCTTCTTGGGGGATCACGTCCACCTGCGAGTTCGCGCTTTGAAACGCCGTCAATGGTGTCGCACGCGTCACTGCATCAACCGGGCGGACTGTGAGGCTACGGGCAAATGTCATAGGCGAAATTCGTTAAATGCGCGTGGACCGCGGTCGGTTACGTTGAGTTAAGGTAAAGACACCGGCAGGCGGTATTGGGTGGAAATCGTTGGGCAAAATGTCTCTGCTAGGCGTCACCCGGATCGGGCGTGTCGGTTTGGCGCAGGCCTTCTTTGCCGGTGGAACCCACTGATTAACCGCCCTATCCTGAGCCTATTAATTCACCGCCCGCCGCACTGTTGCGCAACGGCGGGGCGCCTTGGACAAAATCTGGGAGGATGCGATGACATGGCCTCGGTACTGGTTCCGCATTGCCGGCCTGTGCCTGATGACATTGCCGGCGGTCTCCGCTCTGCATGCGCAAGCCGGGGATTATCCAACCAAGCCAGTGACCGTGATCTCCGACGCGGCGCCGGGGTCCACGCCAGACGTGGATGCACGGTTTTGCGCCGATGGTCTCACCAAGGCCTGGGGGCAACAGGTCATCGTGCTCAATCGCGTCGGCGCCAACGGCAGCATCGCCGCCCGCGCCGCTGCCGAGGCCGCGCCCGACGGCTATACGCTTTTCATGCCGGCGCTCTCGACCTTTGCCGCGCTGCCGAGTGTCGCGCCAAATCTGCCGCTGAAATTGCCGCGCGATTTTTTGCCGATCGGTTTCACAGCCGAGAACCCGATGTTCATCGCGGTGAACCCATTGCTCGGCGTCAGCACGCTGCCGCAATTGATCGCGCTCGCCAAGAAGCAGCCGGGAACGATCTCGATCGCGGTGACCGGCGTTGGCCGGCTCACCCATCTGACCGGCCTGGTGCTGCAGGAGCGCGCCGGCATCCAATTGCTGCCGGTTCCCTACAACGGCGGCCCGGCGGCTGCGTTAGCCGACGTCGGCTCCGGCCGCGTGTCGATGATCATCGAGGGTTATTCGGGAATCGTCGGCGCCGTGAAGGCCGGACAGGTCAAGCTGATCGCGGTCGCGGCCCACGAGCGCTTGCCGCAATTTCCCGATATACCGACAGTGGCGGAAACGATCCCAGGCTTTTTCGCCACCGGCTGGCAGGTGCTGGTCGCTCCGCTCGGCACGCCCGCGCCGATCATCGCCAAGATCAGCGCGGATCTGAGCAAGGTCGTGAGTGATCCGGACTTCAAAAAGAATTTGGGAAACATTGGCAGCTATTCGCATGCGATGACGCCCGATCAGGTCCTGACTTTCGTCGCCAAGGAGCAGGAAACCTGGCTGCCGGTGCTGGATAAGATTTCGGCCAAATGAACCAACTCAGTGAACCAGCCCGGTGAATCAGCTAAGTGAATCAGGGAGAGATTGAAAATGTTGACGTTGTACTACGCGCCCGGCGCCTGCTCGATGGCTTCGCACATCGTGCTCGAGGACAGCGGCGAGAAATATGAATCGAAGAAGGTGGACCTTGCCAGCGGCGAGCAGCGCACGGAAGCCTATCTCAAGCTCAACCCGCTGGGCCGCGTCCCGGTGCTGGGCCTCGACGACGGCTCGCCGCTCACCGAGAACACCGCGATCCTGCCCTATCTCGGCAAGCGCTTCGACTTGTGGCCGAAGGATGCGCCAGGCGAGGCCAAGGCGCTGTCGCTGATCGGCTACTTTGCCTCGAGCGTACATCCGGCGCACGCCCATGTCGGGCGGCCCGAGCGTTACACGGCCGACACGTCGGCCTTTCCGGGCATCAAGGAAGCCGGGCTGAAAACCTTCCACACTTATCTCAAGCAGATTGACGGCATGCTGGCGGGCCGCGAATGGTTTGGCGACAAATATTCCGTGCTCGACCCCTACGGCTTTGTCTTCTACACCTGGGGCGTACGCCGCGACCTGCCGATGGCGGAGCTCAAGAACTACACCGCGCATAAGGACCGCATGCTCAAACGGCCCGCCGCGGGGCGCGTCGTCGCGGACGAGAAGATCAAAGTGTGAGCGGGATTTATTCCAGACGCCCGGTCACTCTGCGGTGATGAAAATGTTATTCGCATCGGCGCTTTGATTCTCGGCTGTCGGGAATAAACGCTGTGATCTGAAATCTTCTCCTGTGTGTCTAGCCGCTTGAACAATCCAAGCGGCTTAAGCCCAACAGGACGTATGACAATGTTGACGACGGCAAAAATCGCGTTTGCTGCCGTGTTGGTTCTCGGCGCCACGCTTTCGGCTTCGGCCGCGACCAAGGCTCGCGTCGCGCATGACGGTCAATCGGCGGCCTCCAACATCCCCGGTTACGACAAGGACGGCGGCAGGATCGGCGTGCCGAACCGGGACCGCCAATAGACAATCGGCTATCGCCGTGCGGCATAGACTTCTCGGATAAGGCCGTCCCGATTGGCGGCCTTATTCCGCGCCCTTACTCATGAAGCGCGATCTCTTCGGGAAACCGGTTTCCATTCTTCCGGATTCACGAATTTGATGGTTTGCGGTGGCCTTGCAATTGCAAGTTGATAGGTCTTAAGCTTACGCCACGTCCGGGGGCCGACATGGCAGAGCATCAGCCGGAAAGAAACCGCGCCAAGACGGCCGAAAAGGTCGGCGTCATCCTGGTGCATGGCATCGGCGAGCAGCGCCGCTTCGAGCATCTGGAAGGCGAAACGCGCAAGATCGTCGATGCCATTATCGCCAAATATGGCACGCGCCGGCGCGACGTTACGCCGACACTGACAACGGGCACCAACGATCCATACCTCGGCCAGCAGGCGAGCTGGCCGTCGGGGCGCGAGGCGCCGCTGCACATCCTCGTGGAATTATCGGACAGGATCGTCGACATCGCCTTTCACGAAGTCTGGTGGGCCGATATCAACGAGGCCTCCACGATCGGCAAGCAAATCCGGTTCTGGGCCTGGGGCCTCTCGCTTGCTGGCATCGCAACTCACAACCAACCGTTTCTGCCGGGAGCGAGCAACACTCGACCGCCTGCCAATGCCAACGCACTCTCGTATTGGGATCGCATCCGCATGGGATACGTATCGGCCCTCTTTGGATTCTCGGCCTTTTCCGTCGCTCTGATCAACGTCATCCTCAAGCAATTCAACTTTTCGTCACTCCCCCTCACCGCAACAATCGTCAATTACCTTTCCGCGGTGAAGCTTTACAGCCAAAACTTTCGCGCCGGCGGCGGTCCGATGGACGACCCCGACGACCCGCCGCGCGCCGCCATTCGCCGCCGCATGATCCGTGTGATGATTGACGTCGCCGTGGCGAACTACGATCGCTGGTACATTCTCGCTCATAGTCTCGGCAGTGTGGTGGCGTGGAACGGCTTGATGGAGATTGAGCAAGCGCTGCCGAATTATCTCGATCAGAAATGCTGGAGCGATCGCGCGACGCAGCCTTTGCATGGGACAAGCCCGACGGTTTTCAACATCAATGCCATGATGCCCGATCGGCCGGTTTGGCTCGGCCGCCACGAAGTCATTGCGCGTGATGCGTTCTTCAAGAACTTCCGCGGCGTGCTCACTTACGGCTCGCCGCTGGAGCGCTTCTGCGGCCTATGGAGCGCGATGGTGCCCATCAATCAGCTGGAAGATCCGTTCCAGGAACCCGCCGAGTGGGTGAACGTCTATGATCCGACCGATCCGGTCGGCACCTGGATCGAAGATTTCGATCCGCGACCGCAGCCACCGCCGCGACCTGGACACACCAAGCTCAAACCGCAGAATTTTCCTTGTCGCGCCTCGCCAATCCTGCTGTTCAGCCACCTTTGCTATCTCACCGCTTCGCGTCTGGGCTCGCTTCGCGGCGTGAATGACCCGGGGCATCTCCTGGTGAATCACGTCGCCGATTGGCTCATAGAGGGCGGCAGCCTAGGACAGCGTATTGATGGCGCACCGAAAACGAAGAAGACATTCTGGATGCCACGGAGCGCGACAGGCCGTGAGACGCATCGATTGTCGATCGGGCGTGTGATCTGGCGCTTTATCCAGGCGGGCCTCGTAGGCCTGGTCCTCACGGTGCTTACCGTGCTGTCAGCGAAATACGTTATCGGCCCCGCGCTGACATGGCTGATGAAAATTTTATTCCCACTCTTGATGAGTGTCTTGAATTCCATCCACCTTTCGTCCATCGCGGATCGTTTGTCTGCGCTCGCCGCCGGCCTATCCGCGTTGCTGTCCCAGATTTCAAGTTGGCTCCAAACGGCTTCGGAACTTCTGAACGATTGGTCGATCAGCCCGTACATTTCGAGCTTCGTGGTCAATTCCATATTGGCTTGGGTGCTGACCGCGATCGTCGTCTTCTTCGCGAGCCTTTTCAACAATCGTCGGTCGACGAACGACCGCGAGGCACTGCGCGCGCGCAGCGAAATCCAGAGCCAGTTACCCGAAGAGTAAAATTACGCCGTCTTCTGCGCTTTCAGCCCAAGCTCATTGATGGTGCGCTCGCGCATGATGAATTTTTGAATCTTGCCGGTGACCGTCATCGGGAATTCGTCGACGAATTTGATGTAGCGCGGCACCTTGTAATGGGCGATCTGCTCGCGGCAGAACGCCTTGATCTCGTCTTCCGTCGCGCTGACGCCGGGGCGCAGCTTGACCCAGGCGCAGATCTCCTCGCCGTAGCGGTCGTCAGGCACGCCAATGACCTGAACGTCCTGGATCTTCGGATGCCGGTACAGATACTCCTCGATCTCGCGCGGATAGACGTTCTCGCCGCCGCGGATCACCATGTCCTTGATGCGGCCGACGATGTTGCAATAGCCCTCGGCGTCGATGGTGGCGAGGTCGCCGGTATGCATCCAGCGCGCGGCGTCGATTGCCTCGCGCGTGCGCTCCTCGTCGCCCCAATAGCCGAGCATCACCGAATAGCCGCGGGTCAAAAGTTCACCCGGCGTGCCGGGCGGCACGATGCGGCCATTGAGATCGACGATCTTCACTTCGAGATGCGGCTGGATGCGGCCGACCGTGGAAACGCGACGCTCCAGCGGATCTTCGGTCGAGCTTTGGAAGCTGACCGGTGAGGTCTCGGTCATGCCATAGGCGATGGTGATCTCGGAGAGATTCATCTTGGCGACGGCGCGCTTCATCACCTCGATCGGGCACGGCGAGCCGGCCATGATGCCGGTGCGCAGCGACGTGAGATCGAAACGCTCAAACT
>Ga0209448_10000664_pt1 | contig 10985 bp, 8 predicted proteins | sample BogFormECP14_OM2_FD_188245 | JGI IMG/M metagenome (GOLD analysis project Ga0209448, IMG submission 188245) | Bog forest soil microbial communities from Calvert Island, British Columbia, Canada - ECP14_OM2 (SPAdes) (version 2) | ecosystem: Environmental > Aquatic > Freshwater > Wetlands > Bog ... | reverse complement strand
CCAGACACGATGCCCGCGCATAGTCCGCGGTGGTCGGGAAACCACTTCAGCACGTTGCCTGTGCAGCCGCCATAAACGGCGCCGGCGCCAATTCCACCGATCGCGTACCAGATGTAAAGTCCGGTTGCAGTGTAGGAGTAGCCGGAACCGATCCAGCCAGCCCCGACGAGCAGGCCGCCGATCCCGATGATCAACCGCGGCCCGAGACGATCAACCAGGTAGCCTTCGAATGGGACCAACCAAGTCTCACAGAAGATGAACGCAGCAAATGCGATTTGCACTGCGGCCAAAGTGGCGTGCAGGCTTGAGGTTAAGGGTTTGGTGAAAAGCGTCCAGGCATATTGCAGATTCGCGATCGCCATCATCGCGATTATGCTGGCGCACATTTGAACCCAGCGGTTGGGAATCTTGGGTTCAATACGAACTAAGGAGGTCACATTCGTGGCCATAGGGTCCTCCTACCTGATTGTCAGAATTGGTCGTTTCTACTCCTTGCCGGAAAACGTCCGGGTAAATGAAAAACCCGCCCCTCTTAGAGGGGCGGGCGGGTTATTCACCTTCGATTTCTTTCTGGAGCGGAATGATTCCCGGCACCAGCCACTTGTTCCACATTTCGTCAATCTTGCTCTGGAAGTAATCGATATCTTCTTCGATAAAGTGCGCGAACCTTCCCTGCTTGAGCAAGTAATCGCGAACCGGAAGACGTTTGAATCTGCCGCTCGCAATGTCCTTGGTCTTGCCATAGAGCTTCAGCTTGCCGCATTCCACCTCGTACAGAGGGAAAATGCCGGTATTCACGGCCAGTTCGCCCAGTTGGAAGGAAAGCACGGGGTCGAAGTCCCAGCCCTTAGGGCAGGGATTCAGGCAGTGAATAAATGTGGGGCCGCCGGCCGACAGCGCCTTGCGAACGCTGTTCATCGCCTGCAGTGGGTAGGAGGTAGAGATGGTGGATACATACTTCACCGTGGGATGGCCAACCATCATCAACGGCGCCATGTTCTTTTTCCAGCGGTGATTCATGATCCGTTTCACTTTTCCTGGCGTGCTGAACGAGGTGTTCGCGCCATACGGCGAGGTCCCGGAAATCTGGACGTCGGTGTTGGCATACGACTCGTTGTCGTACATCAGGATCAGCAGGTTGTAATCGGGATGGCACATGGTGGCTGAGATGGCGCCCAAGCCCATGTCCGCACCGCCGCCGTCGCCGCAGAAGGCGATGACGTTGATGGGTTCATCCTTCATGACGCCCTTGCGCATCTGGACGCGCAATGCCGCCGCCACTCCCAGTGCGCTGGAGCCCGAACTCCCCAGTTGTGTGTGCATCCAGGGGACGCCCCAGGGGGTTGAGTAATAAGAGGTGTTCGCCACGTACATGCAACCGGTGCTGCCCAGAACGATGGTTCTGGGACCTGCAGCCTTCGCCATCAGTTTCATGATTTGCGCAGACTCGCAGCCCTGACAGGTGCGGTGGCCGGACGTGTAGTACTCCTCATGTGGAACCTTCTTTACTCCCTTGAAGGGTTCCAGGTTTTGCGTCGGTTTTTCATCTACGAATGTGCTAGTGCTCATAATTGTTGTCCTTTCCGGCTATGAATAACGCCACGCGTCGACTGGCGTTATCCCCGCAGCCCAATCCATTGCGTCAGGGGTTGCGCCTTACCTTTAGCGGCTTGGAACACGATATCGGTCACGGATTCCACGTCGGGCACAGTGATTTCGCGGCCACCGAGGCCACCGATGAAACCAATGACCGGCGGTCTGGTGCTGCTGCTGGAGTACATGGCAGAGCGAACTTCCGTCGCCACCACGCCACTCAGGTCCGGCGAACCGAACGAGAAGTCGCGATCGATGACGCCAATGGCTTTGAAGCGCTCCAGGCACTTGGCAATCTCTGGACCGGCAAACGGCCGGAACCACCGCAGGCGCACGAAGCCGACTTTCTTGCCTTCTTCGCGCAACTTGCGGATTGCCACTTTCACCGGCGTAGACATCGTCCCCATGCCCAGCAGCACGACTTCCGCATCTTCGGTCATATATTCTTCGAAGAACGGATTGCCGTACTTGCGTCCGAATGTTTTCTCGAAGTCGGCATAGACTTCGCGAATCACATCGCAGGCGATCTCGGTGACGTGGTAGTTCTGCCGTCGAATCTCCATGACCCAGTCTTCATTGGCCTGTGGAGCCACCGAAATTACGTTATCGGGATGGAGCAGCAGATCGCCACGGTCGTAACGGGGCAGGAACTGTTTTACCAGCTCCGCCGCCGGGATCTTTACCAGGGCTTGCGAGTGAGTGAGAAATGCGCCGTCGCAACTGATGGCCAGCGGCACGAAAATGCGGCGATCTTCCGCCACACGATAGGCAATCAGAGCCGTGTCCAGTGCTTCCTGCGCGCTGTCAACCCAGGTCAACATCCAACCCAGGTCGCGGACGGCGAGGGCATCGTTGTGTTCCACACCGAAGGCGCCGGGATCGTCGAGCGCCCGGTTGCCCACCATGCACACCATGGGGACGCGCAGAGCCGGACTGACGGTCAGCGCTTCCATGGCGTACATCCAGCCCACACCGCTCGAACCGCAAAACACGCGTGCACCGCAAACTGACGCGTGCTTCACGATTTCGAATTGGGAATGCTCGCCTTCCGCCACGATGTATTCGCAATCCATTTCGCCATCTGCCACCAGTTGGCTGATGTACTGCATGACCGTGTCGTAAGGCCGGATTGGGTAAGCCGTGACTACGTCGACGTTGGCCAGTTTGCAGGCAATCGCAATGGCCTCGGCGCCGGTAATCAGGGCTTCCTGTTCATTTCTATCGATTTTCTTTTTTTCTTCAACCGGTAGTGTTAGTGTCGCCATCTTAATCTCCTTGTCTTCGGGTTCGCCGCCGGGCCACTAGCGCTTATTAGCAACTTCCAGGGCTTCGGGAACCTGTTCTTGATACTGACCGCGATAACGGAATCCGTGAGACCGTTTCTCGATCGGTGAGGCCTTCGCGATCGTGGTTTCCAGCCAGCTCAAATAGGCGTCTTTATCTTTCTTGAACGCCGTCCACTGACTGTCGTTCCCGTGGAATTCGGATTCGTTCACCATGGTGATGCAATCCTTCACCGGGCAAACATCTTCGCAAATGCCGCAGCCGCAGCACGACTCGAGGTTGGCATCGTAAGTTCCGTCCGGGGTGAGGTCAAAAGAAGCGTCCGGACAGTTGAGCCCGCACAGCGTGCACTTGGTGCAGGTGGAGAAGTTCACCACCGGCCGCATGCTGCGCGTCGAGTACTTCTTGAACAGCTCGTTGCGGGATGGCCGGAAGCCGCCGACTTGCCCGGTCACCGGGTCCGCGTACGGGCCGCCCTGCGCCTGCCCCTTGATGGAGACGCCGCCTCGCATGTCTTCCCACCCGGGCAGTTCGAACTTGAACAGCTCGTCGGGATTGCCCTCGCCCGCTTTTACATCGACCGCGGTGAAGCGCTCGAAAGCGGTGCGGGCCGAAGTCGCCTTCAGGGAGTTCTTCAGCTTTTCGTTGATGAATTGCTCCACCGACTTCAGGCTGAAAAGTTCCGGCAACGCTTTGGCGATGACGCCGAGAATGCGGACGTCGGTGTGGTCATCCTTAAAAACCCACATGCCGGAGAAACTGGTGACGCCTTTCACAATGCCCAGCTTGTAAGGTTCTGCCCGACGATGAATGTTCTCCAGCAGAGCGGGTGCGTCTTCCAGAGAAATTACGATGAGAGTGCCCCCTGGTTTGAGAGCGCGATGCACGGGCTGCAGGCCGTACCAGGCCCACGACTCCGCGCCCTTACAGAGCGTGTCATCGACGACCACGGTCAGGTCGACTTGCTTGGGCTCATACTGCGCCATTCCGGCTTCGAGTGTCTGCTCGTCGTTGGCGACGATCGCGAAACTCTTTGCAGGAATCCCATTTCGCTCCGGAGCATCTCCATAACGGCCAAAGGAAATGCCCAGTTTGCCTTCGTTATGCGCGGCTAAAACAATGCCGCGCGTTATGTTCTTGGCCAGGGTCTTCTGAAAGACCCCTCGGTAGATGACTTCGACCGCAAGTAGCTGGCCCATTTTGCAACCTCCATTCTTTTACAATTTCTTTAGTACGACACTTTCGATTTCCTGCAGGTGCCGGCGCATGGCCGCTTCGGCGGCTGCGGCATCGCCCTGCTTCAGTGCGGAAAGAATTCGGCGGTGACCGGCAAGCGATTTTTCCTGCCGTCCTTCCACCTGCAGCGAGCGTTCCCGCGTCTCGCGCAACAAATCCATCAACACGTCCACCACTTTCAAGACCACGTTGTTGTCGGACGCCAGGGCGATGCTGTAATGAAACTCGGAGTCCTCTTCGATTCCGAGCTCGCCGCCGCGCACCTTCGCTTCCTGCCGTACGAGGATGTCCTGCATCTCAGAGATTTCATCGGGTGTGGCGTGGAGAGCGGCGCGTGCGGCCAATGGTGGCTCGATCATCTTGCGCACGTCGAGCAGTTCCGCCACCATTTTCCGCTTATCCAGAAGCGCGTTAGCCAACGGATTGGATGGCGCAGCACCAGGACGGCAAACCACTGTGCCCACGCCCTGGCGCGGCTCCAGCAGGCCCATCAGTTCCAGGCTGCGGATGGCATCGCGCACCGAGCCGCGGCTGACGCCCAGCATCTGCACCAGCTCGCGTTCCGGGGGAAGCAGGTCGCCAGGCTTGAGGTCTTCTATAATGCGCCGCTCCAGCTGCTTGGCGACCTCTTGGTAGACTTTACTTCTGGGGATCGCTTCGAACCCGACTCTCGCTGGTGATGCAGTGCCCATTATTGGCATTGGTCTGATGACTGACCATTGACTGACGAGGCCATTTCAATCCTGATCCCAAAATGCCGCAAGGACATGGATCACCCTTCAAGGCGACATTGATCACCCTTCAACGTGACATGACCAACCTGAGGCGTCGGTCCGGAGCAGGGAACTGGTTCACCTTCCGGCTCGAATGTGCACTGGAAGGTTTCCGTGGTAAATTGCACGCTTGCACTTCAGCCAGGCTATCTTCCTGTTTTTCGCTGCGATAATTGGCGGCACGCTCAACGCGGTGGCGGGCGGAGGCACTTTTGTTACCTTCCCCGCCCTGTTGTTGACGGGTGTCCCCGCGGTACAGGCCAACGCAACCAACACGGTCGCGCTCTGGCCTGGGTTGGCGGCCAGCACCGGTGCGTATTTAAAGCGGCTGAACGTGCCGCGGCGCTTGTTGATTCCATTGCTGCTGACTAGCGTTGTCGGAGGGCTGGTGGGCGCGTTGCTGCTGATCAAGACGCCGCAACATACCTTTCTCCACCTCGTCCCATGGCTGCTGCTGGGTGGCACGTTGCTGTTCGCCTTCGGCAACTCGATCCGCGTCATCGCCGGCACAACTGCGGCGGTGGATGACTTGCAGAAGATGTCATGGCAGGCGATCACCGTGACTTCGATAGCTGAGTTGCTGGTCGCAATCTACGGCGGGTATTTCGGCGCCGGGATCGGCTTCATGACCCTGGGAATGTTGGCGGCGCTGGGGATGCGTGACGTCCATGCCATGGGCGCGATCAGAACCTTGCTGGCGGTCGTGATTAATGCCGCGGCGGTGCTGATATTCATTCTTGCGGGCGCCGTGCGTTGGCCGCAGTGCGGGGTGATGATTGCGGGGGCTCTGGCAGGCGGATGGTTCGGGGCGCACTATGCGCAAAAAGCCGATCCTCGGATGGTGCGGCGCGTCGTGATCGCCGTCGGCGTGGTCATGAGCGCGTATTACTTTGTTACGGTGCGGTAGTTCGGAGTGCTACGGCAGTGTCCTAATTTTGGGGGAACGGTTTGCCAAGCAGTTGGGTTTCTCTGTGTCTCCGTGACTCTGTGGTGAGAAAGTTAAATTAGGACATCACCGGCAGAATCATTAGCTGGAATAATCATTCCAAGTGCGAGAGAATATAGCGTTTGTGCTGGCGGGAGAGGCCAGCAGCCTGGGTTTTCTTGCAGGTGGTGCTTTCCGCGTCCGTCAACCACTGTCAGCGAGGGTTCTGCAATCCGCCGTTTGTTCTACGGAGAGACGTTCACAATGGCCACTACCACCATGGAAGTTGGGGCAGCCTCGGGTAACCATCGGCATCACAGGCTGGAGCGCTGGGTCGAAGAAGTAGCGCAGATGTGTAAGCCCGACCGCGTCCACTGGTGCGATGGTTCGCCGGAGGAGTATCAGGCGATGCTGCGGCTGCTGGTCCTCACCGGAACTGCGATCCCGCTGGATCCGGCGAAGCGGCCGAACAGTGTGCTTGTCCGCTCCGACCCTGCCGATGTGGCCCGCGTCGAAGATCAAACTTTTATCTGCTCACAAACCCAGGAAGCGGCCGGCCCCACCAACAACTGGGAAGATCCGGCAAAGATGAAGCAGACGCTGGCGGGATTGTTCGCGGGCTCGATGGTGGGCCGCACCATGTACGTGATTCCCTACAGCCTGGGTCCGATCGGTTCTCCCATTGCGCGGATCGGGGTGGAGATCACGGACTCGGCATACGTCGTGGTCAGCATGCACATCATGTCCCGGGTTGGACGCCACGTGCTTGAAGTTCTCGGCGAGGATGGCGAGTTTGTCCGCGGACTGCACTCGGTCGGTTCCCCGCTCGGGCCCAATCAGCCGGACAAGACTTGGCGCTGCAACGCGGAGAATAAGTACATCTGCCATTTTCCGGAAACGCGTGAGATCTGGTCGTACGGCTCTGGTTACGGTGGCAACGCGTTGCTGGCGAAGAAGTGCCACGCGCTCCGCATCGCATCGGTACAAGCGCGCGACGAAGGTTGGATGGCGGAGCATATGTTGATCCTCAAGCTGATCAGCCCGTCTGGCCAGGTGAAATACATGACCGGCGCATTTCCTTCAGCTTGCGGCAAGACCAACTTATCGATGATGATCCCGACCATTCCTGGTTGGAAGGTGGAAGCGATCGGCGACGACATTGCGTGGATGAAATTCCACACCGATGGCCGGCTTTACGCCATCAATCCGGAGTATGGTTTCTTCGGCGTGGCACCGGGCACGAGCATGAAATCGAACGCCAATGCCATGCTCAGTGTAACCAGAAACTCCGTTTTCACCAATTGCGCGATGACGCTCGATGGCGACGTGTGGTGGGAAGGAATGACCGAGCAGAAGCCGTCCAAGTTAATCGACTGGCTGCGCCGCCCGTGGACCCCAGACTCGGGCCGCAACGCGGCGCATCCTAACGCGCGGTTCACGGCTCCCGCGAGTCAATGTCCGGTGATTGCCCCTGAGTGGGAGGACCCGCAGGGCGTGCCCATCGATGCCATTCTTTTCGGTGGACGGCGCGCTGGAATTGTTCCGCTGGTGACCGAAGCGTTCAACTGGCAGCATGGCACGTTCCTGGGTGCAACGGTGAGCAGCGAGACGACCGCCGCGATCACTGGCCAAGTCGGCCGGCTGCGGCGCGATCCCATGGCGATGCTTCCGTTTTGCGGCTACCACATGGGCGACTATTTCGCGCACTGGCTCAAGATGGGAACGCTTTCCAGCGCATCGAAGTTGCCGAAGATTTTCTACGTCAACTGGTTTCGTCAGGACCAGAGCCACAAATTCCTATGGCCCGGCTATGGCGAGAACAGCCGCGTGTTGAAATGGATATTTGAACGATGCGACGGTAAGGTGCATGCACAAGACACTCCCATCGGACGCATTCCCGAGGTCGCCGATCTCGATACGACCGGGCTCGACATCAAAGGCGCTCATGTCGAGGAGCTGCTCAGCGTCGATATCGAGGGCTGGCTGGCGGAAGTCCCGCTGATCAAGGAACACTTCGCCCACTTCGGCAGCCATCTGCCCGAAGGATTGAACCTCGAAGTGAAGGCTCTCGAAGAACGCCTTCGCGCAGCGAAGCGCTAGTCACCTCATAATACGTCCACGCTGGAAGAAGCCCCTAGCTAGGCCACTCCTCGAGCTTTTATCGGCGTAGTCATATCCTGCGGATTCGAAGCTGTGCGCTCCGAATCCTTCACGACGCGGGCAGCCAGAGGCTTCAGCCACAGCAAAGCCATGAAGGCAGCAATCAGATCGCAGATAATCATCGCCCAGAAGACCTTCGTCCAGGACCCAGTCTTCTCGAACAACCAAGCGGCGCCGGGAGCCGCAAACAGCGTGGCGACGCCCTTCGCTGTGTAAACGATCCCATAATTGGTGGTGGCCCATTTGCTTCCGTACAGGTCGCCGGTGATGGACGGGAACAACGAGTAAATATTGCCCCACGCGAAGAAACACAGGCCTGATAACACAACGAACCAAATTGGACGGGAAATCAGTTGGAGCAGCGCGTACACCGCCATTGCCTCGAGGATAAAGGAAATGAAAATGGCATTCTCGCGGCCGATATGATCGGACACCCATCCCCAGAAGGGACGTGTCAACCCGTTCAGGATCCGATCGACAGTGATAGCCAGCACCAATGCGGTCATGCCCCAGAGCACCACGACTTTATCTACGTGGTATGAGGACGCCATGGGGTTGAGTTGTACGGTGACCACGATGCCACCGAAGGCCAACATGGTCATCATCAGATAGATGACATAGAAGGATGGTTGGTGCAGCATCTGCCACGGCGTCATGTCGAGAGCAGAGGTCTTCACCTTGGCTTTGATCTTTGCTTCTTTCTCTTTCCAGTTTGGCGGCGTCCATCCCACTGGCGGCCTGGCTAAGAAAAGGGAAGAAGCTAGCACAACGACTCCCTGGATCATCCCCCACACGATGAACGTGTGCTGGTAGCCCGAGGTTTTCAGCATGGCGGCAACCGGAGCGATGGTGGTCGCAGTGCCTATGCCGAAAGCTCCCGCGGTCAAGCCGACGCATAGACCGCGATGGTCCGGGAACCATTTCAGCGCGTTCCCAATGGTTCCTCCATAGACGGCCCCGGCGCCGATACCGCCAAGTCCGTACCAAAAGTAGAGGGACCTTAAACTTTCAGCATAGCCGGATCCGATCCAGCCCAGTCCGGCCAGGATTGCCCCTATACCTAGCATGAATCGTGGTCCAATTCGATCTACCAGGAATCCTTCAAAAGGTACCAGCCAGGTTTCCAGGGCGACGAACAAAACAATAGTCCACTGGACGGCCTCCAGCGACACATGCAGATGGGCCTGTATCGGTTTGGTGAATAGAGTCCACGCATACTGTAAGTTCGCGACCGCCATCATCGCGACGATGCCTGCGACCAACTGAACCCAACGATTGGGAATTCGCGAGGGGTGAATCAGAGACGCTGGAGATGCAGCCATAGGAGTAGCTCCGTTACGGCGGGTTAGACGTTAACCACACACTACCAGAACAACTTGGTTCCGTTGACTTATGCCAGCATCGCGCCTCTGGCTGTGAGCCCGTGAATCGCGCAGCTGCGCTATACTGGTCCACTGATCGTACCACTGGCGAAAGGGACTTTAGCATCCTCATTCCGGACTGTCAAGACATCTGCAAAAAAGACGTCGGCAAGAAATGCGAGACACGCACGGCGCCAATACTATGCCAATCGATGAGAACCTGCGCGCGCAGATCGAAACCTACCTATCCCACTTGGATGGCCTGATCCGCCGCGGGTGCCAGCTTCGCGACGCGTTAGCCACTGATCCCTCGATCGGATCGCCAAACAACGCCTCGTCGATCGCGGCCACTCGCGCCTGGCAGGAAGACTGTGGAGTAACGATCAATCAATTGTCTGGAGGCAGCAAGGCGCATTGGCTTGCCCGGTCGTTCAGTGTAGCCTTCCTGATGCGATCAGCGGACGGCCGTGCCGTCGAAGGAGCGGCACCGGCCGAGATCGTCACGCGACTGATCGATGTCCTCGAGCAAGCGGTTGCCACGCTCTCCGGAATGGGCGATGGCACGAGCGTTTCTGGATCCTCGCCCGCATCATTATTATCTACACCCCAATCTGCATTCCAGGAAGCGCCGCCGCCGCACCGCTTCGACTTCGTTCACAACCTCGAGCTCCGTCCCGTTGTCGAGCAAGCCTACATCGATAGCCGGCGCGCGCTCGAGCAAGAAGACTATGACTTGGCGCTGCGCACTTCCTGCGGAATCCTGGAGGCCATCGTAACCGACGCGCTCGAACATAAAGGACTCACTGCGCTGGCTGCCGCGGGCGCTCCGGCAGGCAACATTGCCGATTGGTCTTTCAATACGCGGCTCGCCGTCGCTGAGACGGCGGGACTCATCCGCAATGGATGCGCACGGTTGCCAGCAGTCGCGCGTACGTATCGGGATCGCACCGATGCCGATGGTGACGACGGCTCGAAGGCGACAGTCTCCGAGCGTGATGCGCGTGTAGCCGGGCAAGTGCTTCGTGTGGTGATGAGAGATCTGGATCCCGGCCGATAAAGGCGCGCAAGCACGCGTGGAAATGTGTTTGTAGCGTCGCCTTTGCTTTTTCGCCATAATCCGAAGTATGGCTCTCATTGTTTTCCTCCGAGGAGTAAATGTTGGTGGACACAAAACGTTTCGCCCGAGCGTCGTCGCACGAGAACTGAGCGCCTATGATGTCGTAAATGTGGGTGCTGCGGGCACGTTTGTCGTCCGTAAACCTGGATCTCGAGCAAAGTTCCGTGCCGAATTGCTCCGCAAGCTGCCGTTCGAAACGCAAGTTGTGCTGTGCGATGGCCGCGATCTTATGCGACTGGAGATGGAGAATCCGTTTGGAACTCAGCCATCACCTCCGGATGTTGTCCGGTTCGTGAGTATCCTGTCGAAAGCCGGGGGTGTCCGGGCGTCGCTTCCAGTCACGTTTCCCTCAGACGGGGAGTGGTTGGTGCGGGTGATTGCGTCCGAGGGGCAGTTCGTGTTCGGAATGTACCGTCGTCACATGAAGACCATCGGCTATCTTGGCCAGATCGACAAGCTTTACGGCGTGCCGGCGACGACACGGAATTGGAACACGATAGCTGCGATCATGCGGATCTTGAAGGGGCAGACGAAGA
>Ga0209448_10000663_pt1 | contig 10987 bp, 11 predicted proteins | sample BogFormECP14_OM2_FD_188245 | JGI IMG/M metagenome (GOLD analysis project Ga0209448, IMG submission 188245) | Bog forest soil microbial communities from Calvert Island, British Columbia, Canada - ECP14_OM2 (SPAdes) (version 2) | ecosystem: Environmental > Aquatic > Freshwater > Wetlands > Bog ... | reverse complement strand
CCGCATAGGTGCGGAATTCCATGCCGCCCAAGACGGCAGGACCGCTGCCGACAAGGCGTTCGCGCTGATCGGCGAGCCAAACACCGGCACGGCGCGAACCCAGACGGTCGCCGCGCGCGGTGCGGAGATCCACCTCGAAAACCTCAGTGTGGCAGGCCGAGACGGCTGTTCGCCGCACAATCTCAGCGCGGTGATCGGACCCGGTCGGGTGACGGTGCTGACCGGCCGAAATGGCGCCGGCAAGAGCACCACGCTGCAGGCAATCGCGGGACTCACCGTGCCCTCATCAGGCCGGGTCACCGTGGCCGGAGTCGACCTCGCCGACCTGGACCCCACCGCGTGGTGGCAGCAGCTGTCCTGGCTGCCCCAGCGCCCGGTGCTGGTCCCGGGAACGGTCCACGACAACCTGGTCCTGCTCGGCGGCCTAGGTGGCCCGATTGGCCTTGAAAAGGCTTGCGCTGCATCCGGGTTCAACGCAGTGCTAGCCGAGCTCCCCGACGGGCTGGATACCGTGGTCGGGCGTGGAGGTGTTGGCCTGTCGCTGGGACAGCGGCAACGGCTCGGTCTGGCCCGCGCGCTCGGATCAGCAGCGGCAGTGCTGCTGCTCGACGAGCCCACCGCCCATTTAGACGCCGACGCCGAGCAGCGGGTGTTGGGGGCAATCGTCGAGCGTGCCCGCGCCGGTGCGACCGTGGTCGTGGTCGGCTATCGCGAACAAGTGCGCGCAATCGGCGACCACGTCGTCGAAGTAGTCCCGGAGGTGCGTTGTGCGCCCGTCTGATCCGCTCCCGGCAGCGTCGAGCCTGTTGCGCCCCCGGTTGCCCCGGATACTAGCGGCGATTGTGCTGGGGGTGCTGTCGCTGGGCAGCGCGCTGGCCCTGGCCGGGGCTTCGGCGTGGCTGATCACGCGGGCCTGGCAGATGCCGCCGGTACTGGACCTGTCGGTCGCGGTCGTCGCGGTTCGCACGTTCGCGATCTCGCGCGGCGTGCTGCACTACTGCGAGCGCCTGGCCACCCACGACACCGCACTGCGCGCGGCCGGCACTGCGCGGGCGCAGATCTATCACCGGCTGGCCCACGGGCCGGCAGCGGCCGCTGTCCGACTGCACAGCGGTGAGATGGTGGCGCGGGTGGGCGCTGACGTCGACGAACTCGCCGACGTGCTGGTGCGTGCCCTGGTGCCGATTGGCGTCGCCGTAATGCTGGCGGTGGCGGCGACCGCGGTTATTGCCGCGATCTCGCTGCCGGCCGCCACAATACTGGCGATCTGCCTGCTCATCGCCGGCGTTGTGGCGCCCTGGCTTGCCGGCAGAGCTGCCGCGACCCAGGAAGAGATTGCCCGGCAACATCATTCCGAGCGCGACACATCGGCAATGATCGCCCTCGAACACGCTCCCGAGCTTCGCGTCGCCGGCGCGCTTCCTGATAGCATCGCCGAATCGCAACGCCGCCAACATGCTTGGGGTGACGCACTCGACGCCGCCACCAGACCGGCCGCTATCGCCGAAGCAATGCCCACCGCCGCGATCGGGGCCAGTGTACTCGGCGCGGTGGTGGCCGGAATCGGGTTGGCGCCCACGGTCGCACCCACCACACTGGCCGTCCTGATGTTATTGCCGCTGTCCGCGTTCGAGGCGATGACTCCATTACCGGCCGCCGCCGTCCAGTTGACCCGGTCGCGGATCGCCGCGCGTCGCTTGCTAGACCTGGCTCCTGAAGACGCTGATTCCACGAAATCTGCGGCACCACCGACCGGCGCCGGCCGGTTATCTGCCGACGTGCGTTGTGGACACCCAGGTGCGACGGGCTCAACTCAGGTGACGCTTGACCTACCGCCGGGCGGTCGGTTGGCCATCACCGGCGCCAGTGGCTCCGGCAAGACGACGCTGCTGATGACACTGGCCGGACTCCTGCCGCCGCTGCACGGGCAGGTGATGCTAGACGGAACCGAGCTGAGCCGGTTCGACGACATTGAATTACACAGCACTGTCAGCTTTTTCGCTGAGGACGCGCACATCTTCGCCACCACCGTTCGGGACAACTTACTAGTAGCCCGCGGCGACTGCCCTGACCACGAATTGGCGGCGGCTCTTGCTGCGGTCGGCCTCAGCGGATGGCTCGCCAGCCTGCCCGACGGGCTCTCGACAGTTTTGACGGGTGGCGCACATGCAGTCTCGGCCGGCCAGCGCAGGAGGTTGTTGCTGGCTCGGGCGATGATCTCGCCCGCCCGTATCGTTCTGCTCGACGAACCCACCGAGCACCTCGACGCGACCGATGCCGAACTGGTCTTACTTGATCTTTTGGCGCCGGACTCCGGGCTGATGAGCGCCGACAGGACGGTTCTGGTGGCTACTCACCACTTGCCAAAAGGCTTTCGCTGCCCCGAACTACGCATCGGTTAGGCGCGAGTACCCAGGCTTTGAGATCGCAGAAGAATTGCGTGCACAAACATTTCGTCGTCGCCTGGCCAACTGTCACTGGTCACGACGGCCGAGTTGTGGCCGGTGGCCCAGGCCTGCTCGAAGGTGGCGATGGGAACCTGCTCGTCGTGGCCGGTATTGATGCCGCTGTCGTTGAGGTGCACCACAGCGGCTCTGGTGTCGATGCCAGTGACAACGACGAAGTGGTCTCCGGAGTTACGCTTCCCGGGCTGGTTCCAGATGGTTTCGGCGTTGAGCAAGACGATCGCAATGCGCCCTGCGCTCAGATCCTGCAGCAGCGCGCTGGTGGTGGTCTGGATGTTGTCGGCGTGGATGCCGTAGTGCGCGAGCAGCACCGGCAGGGTTCCGATATCGGTGTTGGCGGCGGGGTTCCAGACCGGTCCGGGACCTGCTGTGCTGGGGGTGCTTTCGGCCAAAGAGATGATCTGCTGCTCGGTGGGTTCGTGACCGGTAATCTGGCCGACCACATCCGCCACCGCCATCTCCCCGCAGTCGGAAGAGTGTTGCTGGCGCCAGTAGGGCGTGGCCGCGGCAGGGTCGCCGTACATTCCGACGATGTGGTTGGCATTTGGGGTGGGAGTGCTCGTGGCGTCGTGGGCCGCAGCGGCTAACGGGGCCACCGACGCAGCAGCGGCCGCGCCCAGCAGAGCCGCGATGCCGACGATGCGCGCGGCCGCGGCAACCTTGGTCCTCAAGGTGCTGGTCATGGTGTTCTTTCTGCAGCCGCACGGTGGCGTTTTGGTGCGGGGCCGATCAGCGGGCGCCCCAACACCAAGTTGGTGGGCGCATTGATCAGCACGTCCTGCTCCAGCGTCTGCAGCGGCGACGCATTGGCGGCCTCAGTGGCCGCATACATGCGCGCACCCGAGGTCAACGCCTGCACAAATTGGTCATGAAACAACGCCATCTGCGCGCTGAGCTCCTGATACTCCTGCGCGTAGCCGCCAAACAACGCCGAGGTCGCCCCCGACGCCTCATCAGAAGCCGCCGGCAACAGCTGCGTCGTGGACGCCGCCGACGCCGCGTTGGCCCCGTTGATCGCCGACCCGATCCCGGCCAGATTCCCGGCTGCTTCCGCCACCATCTCCGGAGCTATAAGTACATACGACAACAGACGACTCCCGTCACCTCAGCTACAACCCAGCAATCGCGCCAATTGACCCTTGTTCGGCGCGGAGAAAATGGCATCGCCCAGCAGGGCAGAACAGGGTGACGATGTGTGGGTCATGGTGATCCCGTAGTGCGCACGATCACCGAGCATGTCCGGGCTCGGAGCCAACGCTCCTTGGGTTCAGCGGCTCAGCAGCGTACGGCTCAAACCCGTCCCGGACCAGCTGAGATTCTCAGCAGCCATGACACTACGCCGGTTGGGGGGTTCCGCACAGTTGATCAGCCCTATGTCCAAAATGGCCGCTGTTTCTGCCGTCCGGCAACGCGTTTAACCCAGTGGGCATCTTGGAGCGCGTCGACTCACAGCAGGTCGTCGGTCAGATGCAGGGCGTGGCCATCGTCACCGACCCGAACATTCCGACCACGCTCGGTGCGGGCTCCAATCAAGACCCGATCTACGTCATGCGCTCGTCCGATTTGAAGCTGTGGGAGTCAGCCATTCGCGCGAGAGTCCGCGCCTGTGGCTCAGCGCAGAGCGGCAGGTGAACCGCGCTTGGGTGCCGCAATTTTGCGCCATCTTCAATGAACTTCGCGCTGCCGGACACGAACTGCCTGAGCTCAGACGTCAGTGCTACGCGCAACAAGCAGACGACCGCGCCGAAATGGCGCACAAACCGACTGTATCGGCGGCGGGGACCAGCACAACGAAGATGCGGACTGCGGCGCGGTGAAGCACTCGGCCTCGCATGGGCGACGTCGATCTCGACGCGGGCCGAATGACGGTCCGGCAGGCATTGCATCGGGTCGACGGCCAACTGCGGCTGGACCCGGTGAAGACCGACGCATCGGTCGCGGTGCTGCCCATAGCGGACCCACTGGTGACCATTCTGCGGGCACACCGCAAACGACAGCTCCAAGAGCGGTTTGCCGCCGGCTCGAGCTGGCGCGAGACGGGGCTGGTCTTCACCACTGCCCAAGGCAGCTTCATCGAACCGCGGAACGCAAATCGCATTTTCCATAATCTCTGCAGGAAGGCCTGTATCCCGGCATCCAGGGCGTGGCGATTGGTCCATGTCGGCGGCCCGCGAACGTGCTTACCAAAGTCGGCGCGAGACAGGCATCGTATCCATCCTCAAGGCTGATCCGCCAGGCCTTGGCAGAGGGCGGTTACCGGCGGGTCCGGCCATGCCATTCGGGGTGCGCGCGACCACTCAGAGGTGTCGCCGGCGCGGCATGAACTCCAGCGTCAACAACACGAACACCAAAGGAACTAACTGAGTCATCGATATCAGCGCGTAGCGCTGGGCGCCCAACGCGTGAAACTTGCGCACATACAGGTACAACGACTCGAGTGCGATCAGCGGGTCAAGGAAATGAATCAACCGGTAGCAGACGCGCTGGGTCCGACCGCGATACTTGTCGTCGAAGATCTCCGGGAACGCCGCGAACGAAAGCGAGACCCGCAGCGCCCCGGCATCTCTGCCGGCCGTGATCATGTCGACGCTGAGCCGTTCGTCGATCCCGTTGGGCGCCCCGCGGCGGCGCCAGGGCACATCAAGGGTGATATCGCTACCGCCGCCCGCAGTCGCGTACCGATGGAAGCCCTGTACCTGCCCGGCGGCATCCCTGGCGATAATCAGCTCTATTCCGGGATACCGGCCCTGCAGCACGCCGTCGAGGTTCATGTGGAACCCGCGATCGGTGTGGGCCCCGCTGGGAGACGCCCGCACGACGTCAGTCAGCTCAGCCAGCTGCTGATCGTCGAGTTCCTGCTCCGCCACGATTTCGGTCGTGATGCCGGCGTTGTGGGTGCGTTTAACTGCCTGACGCAGGTTGCGGAACTTGTGCCCCGCCATGTCGAAGCTGCACACGTCGACGACCACGTCGCGGCCGATCGGCACTGCGCGCAGCGATTGTCCAAGCACCGCTGGGTCGTTCCACAGCTCGAGCCGCCGCTCGCTGCAACCCACCACCACAATCCGCCAGCCGTGGGTGTGACACATGGCGGCGAAGTCCGCGACCAACTCGGGGAATTGCGCCTCGTCACCGATCGGGTCCCCGCCGACCACGGCAAACCCCATCCGCGTCCGGTACGCCAGCACCGCGGTGCCGGCCGCGGTGAAGTGGTAGCTCTTGCCTGTCTGCATGGCGAACGGCGCCAGCGGGTCCTCGCTGGTGGCGTTGATCAACGCCCACGCCCGGGGCAGATCTTCGGGTCGCGGATGCGACGACGTCGGCCACATCAGCACCATCCCCGAGCCGGCGATCAGCAGGTCACCGAGCAGATCGAAAGACAGCACATGCGAGCCCAGCCCCGCCAAGACAAACAAACCAGCACCGGCGGCGTGCATGGTCGTCACCGGACGGCCCAGGAAGATGCCGCGAGCGATCAATGCCACCGCGGCCAGAACCGTCAGCGACCAGCCCAGCCGGCCCGCGTAGTGCCAGTCCGAGTGATGGTGGTGGTGGGCGAATATCACGATCAGCCAGGACGCGGCGCAGAGCACGGCCAAGGCACCGATGCACCGGGCCGCAAGCGAATCGACGTGAACAACAACGCGTTCACGCGCACTGAGCCTCGGTACGACATCGACCCGCGGTCCGTTCACACTCACCTCCCGATGCGCTGACTCTCAGCTGGGCGGCTCACCGGCCGCTTTTACCACCGAATACGTCGGCTACCAGCAACGTTACGCCTGATCGCGGCCGCGCTGAGCCGAAATCTGGCAGTTGTCCTGCAGGTATCCCGAAAAAGTCTGCCAGTGGAACGCTGCAGGCAAAGGTCAGCGAACTGAACGTGCCGGTTTACCTGCATCCGCGGGTTGCTTATGTCAACGTTGCGGGAGGGCATTTAGTTTGAACGGTAATCGACCTTAGTTTTCCGCGGGCCAGTTCATAATTTGACTGCACGTTGGCCTTGAACTCAGGAGGAAGATTGGGGTTGGAAAGGAGCTTGCCGCAGGCGTCAAATCCTTCATCGAATTTTCCCAAAAGCAACGCACAGTTCGCAAATTCAATGAGCAGGGTGTGGTCGTAAACCACGTATTCGACGCATGAATCTTCTGCCGGATAGGGGAGGGACAGAGCATATTTGGATAGGAGATATCCCAATAAGAAATTGTTCTCCTGCCGGTAGATTTTAGCGAGTTGAAGAAGGGGCTCAGCACGCATCGGGTGAAAGGCGTTCGCCCGATAAAACGTCCGCAGCGCAGCGTCCATTTCATTCAAACCTAATTGGACGAGACCGAGGTTGTACAATGCCAAAAAGGTCTCCTGTAGATCGGCGCTGGGCATGGAGGCCCTTTTTTCAAAGCTCTTTTTAGCGAGTTCGAGCTCTTCAGCTGCGGCATAGCTGACCCCCAGATAATACACGTATCGACTGTTATCCGGTTCGTCTTTGAGGGCCCTTTCAAGAACTTCTGCATCACGCAGATATTTCGTGACCTCTGAATCTTTGGAACGGCCGGAAATGCTTTTTTTGTGGGAATTGCTGAGATTGAGGATCCCATCTAGAACTTCTGAGGTCTTCGCATCCGGACAGGTGATGATTTCATGGATGACGCCTCGCCACTTCCAATTGAGATGATTATTGATCAGTCCATTGCGTTTGGCGTCTGCCGCCCCGATTCCCGGGGTTCGATCATCGGGCTGGCGGCGTACGACGATAAAGTAGAGATCTTTTTCCAGAACGGGGAGGGCAAAATCCTCAGGGTATTGCAGCACTTCATCGGCATCGATGAGCAGGACATAGTCACCTTTATCTTCGGCGAGCTCAAGAGCTTCATTCCGGTTGTGCGCAAAGTTCACCCAAGGCCTTTCATGTAGCTCGCCAGGAATCCCCTCCAGTGCCTTTTGGATAATCTTTTTAGTGTTGTCGGATGAGCCTGTGTCGACGATGACCCAATAGTCGATGAGGGGTTTCACCGAAGATAAGCATTTCTCAATGACCTGGGCCTCATCTTTGATAATCATATTTAAGCAGACCGTCTTTTTTGAAACCGGCAAATACACTTACCCATCCCATTCCCATGTCGAGGAGTGAATCTCCGGGGCGTTCATCCAGAACCACTGGTCGTGCATGACGCTGGGGGCCGATCGCCGTGTTCTCGATGACCTTGGCCGAGTGCCACCCGGCGGCTGCCGCCACCAGCTCGGGTGCCGCGATCACAAACGCATCTGACACCTCCCGCTTGAACTATCTATCGGCGAGAGGGCGGAAAGTACATCAGCACGCCCTCTTGCACCACCGTGGCGATAAGTTGCCCGGAGCGATCGAACAAATGCCCCGTACCCAGCCCGCGTGAATCCGCGGCCACCGGCGACGACGTCGAATACAACACCCAATCGTCGAAGTTGACCTGCCGGTGAAACCACACGGAATGGTTGGTAGACGCCGCAAATATGCGATCGAAACCCCATGACAGCCCGTGGGTGGTGATGACCGAGTCCAACACCGTGGTATCCGAGGAGTACACCATTGTCGCCGTGTGCAGCACCGGATCGTCGGGCAGCGCACCCAGGGCCTTGACCCAGACCCGGTTGTGGGGAAGCCGCTCGCCTTTGTCCCGCATCACCCAGGACGGGTCGTTCGTGTAGCGCCATTCGATCGGCTGCAGGGCGTTGACGAAGTGCGGGACTGTGTCCTCGTAGCCCCGCAACAGCTCGCGGATCGACGGCTGCGTGTGAGGCTCGGCCACCTGCGGCGGATCGACAGCGTGCTCGAGGCCCCGACCACCGGACATATACGAGATCATCGCCGAGGACAACAACACACCGTCCTGCACCGCGTCGACGCGCCGATTAGCGAAGCGCCGCTCATCACGCAACCGCACAACATGGAATTCGATGTCCTTGCTGGTATCCCCCCCGTTGATGAAGTGCACCGACAGAGCGCTGGGCGGCAGGTAGCCCCGCAGCGTGCGACTGCTCGCGACGAACGATTGCGCCATGAGCTGCCCACCGAATGTCCGCATCGGGTTCTTGCTGGGATGGGATCCAAGGAACAGATCATCGCCAACGCGGTTGAGGTCCAGTACCGCCAGCAGTTCCTCGAAATCGGATTTCGGTTTTTCTCGCGCATTCGGCTCATCGCCAGCCGGCACGGGCTCTCCTCTGTGCTTGACTCTCCTCGGCGTAACGCCGGTGACCGTCTGCCAGGCTAGACGTCGTCCTCCCCGATCCGGTGGATATGGATCAGGTTGGTCGAACCTACTGTGCCAGGTGGTGCGCCAGCGACGATCACCACCAGGTCGCCCCGCTTGTAGCGGGCGAGTTCGAGCAACGACTTGTCGACTTGGCGGATCATGTCGTCGGTGGACTTCATCATCGGGACGATGAACGTCTCGGTGCCCCAGGTCATGGCGAGTTGGCTGCGCACCTCAGGCCACGCGGTGAAGGCGAGCAGTGGCAGCGGGGTGTGCAGGCGCGCCAGTCGCTTCACGGTGTCGCCGGATTGAGTGAACGCGACCAGCGCCTTGGCCTCGAGTCGCTCACCGATGTCGCGGGCGGCGTACGAGATCACTCCCCGCTTGGTGCGCGGCACGTGTGTCAATGGCGGCGCGGCCGTGGAATTCTCCTCAACCGCGCACACGATTCGCGACATCGTCCGGACCGCCGCCAGCGGATACTTCCCAACCGAGGTCTCCCCGGACAACATCAGCGCGTCGGCGCCGTCGAGCACCGCGTTGGCAACGTCGGAAGCCTCGGCCCGTGTCGGCCGCGAGTTCTCGATCATCGAGTCCAGCATCTGGGTCGCGACGATGACCGGTTTCGCGTTCTCCCTGGCCATCTGGATCGCCCGTTTCTGCACCAGTGGAACCTCTTCCAGCGGCAGCTCCACGCCCAGGTCGCCACGGGCCACCATGACGGCGTCGAACGCCAGCACGATGGCTTCGAGATTATCGACGGCTTCCGGCTTCTCCAGCTTGGCGATCACCGGTACCCGCCGCCCTACCCGATCCATCACCGCGTGGACCAGCTCCACGTCAGACGGTGAGCGCACGAAGGAAAGCGCAACCAGGTCGACACCGAGGTTCATCGCGAACGTCAGATCTTCAACGTCCTTTTCCGACAAGGCCGGAGCGGACACGTTCATCCCCGGCAGAGACATGCCCTTGTTGTTGCTGACCGGACCGCCTTCGGTGACAGTGCAGATCACGTCGTCGCCATCGACGCCCGAAACGACCAGGCCGACCTTGCCATCGTCGACCAGAACCCGGTCACCGACCACGGCGTCCTTGGCCAACCTCTTGTAGGTCGTCGACACCCGGTCATGGCTGCCGTCGCAATCAGCGACGGTGATCCGTACCGTTTCACCGTCGGCCCAATAGGTGGGCCCGGTCGCGAAGCGCCCCAGCCTGACCTTCGGGCCTTGCAGGTCGGCGAGCACGCCGACCGCTCGGCCGGTGGCGTCGGAGGCGGCGCGCACCCACTCGTACGAGGCTTTGTGATCGGCGTAGTCGCCGTGGCTAAAGTTCATTCGGGCGACGTCCATGCCAGCCTCGACCAGCGCCTGGATCAACACCTCCGATTGGGTTGCAGGGCCAAGGGTGCAGACGATCTTCCCGCGTCTAGTCACGACGTCTGAGCATAGTCGCGCTGGCCGCCCTCGGGGTGACTCGAAGGGAGCGGGACGTTTCGCTGCCAAAATCGCAGAGTAGCCGGCTAACTCGTCCGACTACCCGCTCAGGACAGTCGGAACCAACGGAAAGCCTGGCAGGTTACGTAGCAACGTCCAGACCATCGCCGCAGCAGTAATGGTTAGCAACGCCGGCATCGGCAGCACTGACTTGCCGTAACGGCGGCGAATCAGGACCCATCCGGCCAACATCGGGATGCCGACGAGCAGAAAAATGTTGTCGTTGATGCTGGCCGCCAGGTCTCCGTGCAGCAGGTCATGCGTCATTCGAAGCCCACCGCAGAAGGGGCAATTCCAGCCGGTCAGCCACTTGAACGGACAGAGCGGATATACCGAATTCGCGTTGTGCGGGTCGACGAGTCCAACGTAGCCGAGAGCCCCGGCAAGCAGCGCAGCCGAACCGGCTGCGGCGTAGCGACTGTGACGATGCGGGCCGTGCTCACGACACTGCCCCGGGTTCCCGCCAGCTGGATTAGGTTCCATCACGTAATGGGCGGCCTTGCGGGTCCTTGACGTTGTCTGTCAATATCAGCACCGCATCGATGAGGTGCGGATCGCGCTTCCATTTCCACCATTGGCCCTTCGGGCGGCCCGGCAGATAGGGCGCGTCGCGCCGCTTCAACATCACGCCCTCGACCGCGTCGGCATCTTCGCCGGCGCCCGCGCTTCTCGGATCGCGCCGCGCCGATGTCAGCGCCTCCCAACTGTCGAAGGGTATCGTTGGCGAGAGATCGACCCTGGCATCGTCGAGCCTGGCAACGAAAGCCTCCAGCCGCGTGCGGCGCTCGGCAAATGGCAG
>Ga0209448_10000662_pt1 | contig 10990 bp, 7 predicted proteins | sample BogFormECP14_OM2_FD_188245 | JGI IMG/M metagenome (GOLD analysis project Ga0209448, IMG submission 188245) | Bog forest soil microbial communities from Calvert Island, British Columbia, Canada - ECP14_OM2 (SPAdes) (version 2) | ecosystem: Environmental > Aquatic > Freshwater > Wetlands > Bog ... | reverse complement strand
TTTTTGCTGGAAGATGCCGACAGTTTCCGTCTTCGGTGAAATCGCCGCACGTAGGATGGAACTCGCTGGCGGTGCGCCAGGACTCGCGGTTGCTGCGTAACGTCGCACCCGAATCCTTTGTCTATTACACCCATTCCTTTCAAGCGCCCGTGGTTGCCGCCACCACGGCAGCGACCGAATATGGAACGCAGTTTTCCGCCGTCGTCGAACAAGGAAATATTTTCGGGGTGCAGTTCCATCCGGAAAAATCGTGGAACGTAGGACTGCAAATTCTTGAAAATTTCTGTCGTGGGGTGGAGTGACGCTCGTCTGGTCCGTCCGGCCGGGCGGGGACGCCCGGCGCTCCACCAGCAAATGTGGTCGAATCGAGGATCGATAAGTGCTGACCAAGCGCATCATCGCCTGTCTTGATATGGACGGCGGCCGGGTTGTGAAAGGCGTGCAGTTCGTGAATCTGCGCGACGCGGGCGACCCGGTGGAATGTGCCACTGCTCACGCCCGCGACGGCGCGGACGAAATCGTTCTGCTCGATATCACCGCCACCAGCGGCAAACGCCAGACGATGCTCGACGTCGTCCGCCGCACGGCTCGCTGTCTGTTTATTCCGTTCACCGTCGGCGGAGGAATCCGTGAACTCGCCGACGCCGCAGCCGTGTTCGAAGCCGGCGCGGACAAGATTGCGATCAACTCGGCCGCGGTGAAGGACCCGACGCTGATCGGAAAAATCGCCGCGCGTTTTGGCTCGCAGGCGGTGGTGGTGGCCATCGATGCCCGACGCGTAAATGGAGGTTCCAGTAGTTTTGAGGTCTTTGTTGCCGGAGGGCGCACTCCTACCGGCCGGGACGCCATTCAGTGGGCGCGCGAGGCCGCGGCTTGTGGTGCAGGAGAAATCATGCTGACTTCGATGGACCGGGATGGGACCAAAGCTGGTTTCGATTGTGAGTTGACGCAGCTTGTGGCCGACGCGGTTTCCATTCCTGTAATCGCGTCGGGCGGCGCCGGTTCGGCGCAACACTTCATTGACGTGTTCCGCGACGGGCGCGCCGACGCGGCTCTGGCCGCTTCCATCTTCCATTTCGGTCTCGAAAATATTGGACAATTGAAACGCGAACTGCAAGCCGCCAACCTGCCGGTGAGGTGGCCATGCTGATTCCGTCGATCGATCTTATGGGTGGCAAGATCGTGCAGTTGGTCCAAGGAGAAAAGAAGAAACTGGAGTTTGATAACTTCGATTACTGGATTGAGCGCTTTTCAAAATATCCCATCGTCCAACTCATTGACCTCGACGCGGCGCGCGGCGCTGGTGACAACCGATCGTTGGTGAAGCAGATCGTGGGCCAACTGAACTGCCAGGTTGGTGGCGGCATTCGCGATCTCAAAACTGCGCAGGAACTTCTGAACCTGGGTGCACGCAAGGTCATCATCGGGTCTGCGTTGTTAACCGAAGGCCGGATCGATCAGGAGTACGCTCGTGTGTTGGCGGACAAGCTTCCGAGGGCGGCGCTGATGTTTGCTCTCGACTCGCGCGGAGGCCACGTGGCGATTGACGGCTGGCGCACCCAGACTGCGGTTACTGCCTTCGACATGATTCGCGAACTGGAACCGTTCTGCGAAACCTTCCTCTATACGCACATCGACACGGAGGGTTTGATGGGCGGAATTCCGATGGAGACAGTTCATGCCATCCGGCGCGCCACGCAACGACACTTGGTGGTCGCCGGCGGTATCACCGAACAACAGGAGATCGACAGTCTGGACGCGCTGGGAATTGATGCCGTGGTGGGAATGGCGCTGTATGCCGGAAAAATTCGCGGCTGAAAGCGATCCGAACGCAAGCAAGAAGAATCTCTGATGACGAACTCACCCACGCAGTCGGACTGAGTCGCGCGGGATTCCACTTTCGAGCCGGGCCGGGCGCCGCTCACTAGCGGCCTTGCGGGGCGCTCGGGGCGCCGCGGCCAACACCTTTTCGATTTCTTCGCGCAGCCAGCGGTTTGCCGGATCATTCTCCACACTCTCGTGCCAGTACAAGTGGGCTTCGAGACGGGGCGCTGGGAGCGGGAAGGGATACGCCCGATTCAGGCCCGTGTTCACCATGCCCGGGTCCAGTAATTGCGCGTGGCGCTCCGGCAAGGTGAGCAGCATGTCCGTTTCACTCACCACCATGCAGGCCGTGTGATTGTGCTGGCTGCGGAGAAACACCTGGCGGCGAAGCCCGCGCCGGCTAAGTTCGACGTCAACCAGGCTGGGACCGTGGCGCCGGGAAGAAACCTGCACATGGCGCTGCGCCAGGTAAGTATCCAGGTCGAGTTTGTCGGTGATTGCGGGGTGACCGCGACGGGCGATGACTACGAATGGTTCATTCAAGAGCCACTTATGCCGAATGCGATCGCTCATCGTCATGGGGATATCGATGGCCAGATCGACCGAACCACTTGCCAGTTCTGTTTCCAGGTCGCGGCGCTTGACCCGCGACGTGGTGATCGACATTCCGGGGGCGGCAACGGTCAGGCGTCGCAGCAGGGATGGGAGAATCAGCGCCTCGGCGTATTCCCACAGTGAAATATGAAAGTTCCGGCGCGTGTGTTCGGGAACGAAGTTGCGACTCTGGCTGAGGTTGACTTCCAGAATTTGCAGCGCCTGCCGAACTTGCTCAATCATGTTGCGCGTGAACGGCGTCGGTACCATGTGCGGTCCCTGGCGGACGAACAGAGGGTCCTGCAGGAGATCGCGCAGTCTCTTCAGCGCATGGCTGATCGCGGGCTGGGTGAGGTTCAGTTGCTGGCCTGCGCGAGTGAGGTTGCCCTCGCGATAGATGGCTTCCAGCACCACGAACAGGTTCAGGTCGACCTGACTTAAATGCACGCCGCATATATTACAGGATTCACAGGATTCATTAGGAGAATTCTGTTGAAATCGCTAGGCTAGGGTGCCTATGGGGGTGAGCGCCTAGAGCCTGGCGTTTATCAAAATCCATATCCATGGACTTTTCTCCGTCACCCAGGGCCCAGAGCTATGTCCAGCGCCTCACGGCGTTCATGCAAGAGCACGTCTTGCCGGCGGAGCCTGAGTATTGCGCGCAAGTGCAGAACCTTCCCGACTGGCGCGGCTGGAAGCAGCCTACGGTCATGGAAACTTTGAAGGCCAAGGCGCGGGCGGGCGGGCTGTGGAACCTGTTCCTCCCCGACGGGGAGTATGGCGCCGGCCTCTCCAACGTGGAATACGCGCCCCTGGCGGAAATCACCGGACGCTCGTCGATTGCTCCCGAGGTTTTCAATTGCAACGCGCCCGACACCGGCAACATGGAAGTGTTGGTGAAGTATGGATCGGCGGAGCAAAAGCTGCGTTGGCTTACGCCGCTGCTGGCGGGCGAGATTCGTTCCGCGTTCTGCATGACGGAGCCTGACGTGGCCTCTTCGGATGCTACGAACATGCAAGCTACGGCGCTCATCGAGGGGGATCGGGTCGTCCTCAACGGATTGAAATGGTGGAGTTCCGGAGTTGGGCATCCGCATTGCCGGCTGCTCATCTTCATGGGCATCACCGATCGGGCTGCCTCGAAGTATCAGCGTCATTCTATGGTTCTGGTGCCGCTCGACACTCCCGGCGTCAAGATCGAGCGCATGTTGTCCGTGTTTGGATCCTATGACTCGCCCTTCGGTCACGGCGAGGTTAGCTTCACGAATGTTCGCGTGCCGCTGGACAACATCATCGCCGGACCGGGCCGCGGCTTCGAAATCGCGCAAGGCCGGCTGGGGCCCGGTCGCATTCATCACTGCATGCGCACGCTGGGAGCGGCCGAACGCGCGCTTGAACTTCTGTGCCGCCGCTCGCTGCGGCGGGTAGCCTTCGGCAAGCCTCTGGCCGAACTGGGGGCGAATGCCGATGTCATTGCCAATGCCCGCATCATGCTGGAGCAGGCGCGGCTGCTTACCCTCAAAGCTGCCTGGATGCTTGATGAGGTCGGCGCTAAGGGCGCCCGCAGCGAGATCTCCCAGATCAAAGTCGCGGTGCCTAACATTGCCCTGCAGATTATTGACCAGGCGATTCAAATGCATGGAGGCGCCGGCGTTTCCGGCGATTTTCCTCTGGCCGAACTGTTTGCCACGATCCGCACGCTGCGCATCGCGGACGGGCCCGACGAAGTGCATCGCGCCTTGATCGCCAAGCTGGAACTACAGAAATATAAACCCAGGGGCGCGGCCTCGGCCTGACGGAAGGCAGCTCTCAGCTCTCAGCTTTCAGCTCTCAGTTGAAGCGGGGTACCCCATTGCGACACGACCGTAACAACTGGGCCACCCCATTGAGATCTTTTACGTTGATGTTCCTGCTTGGGAAAGGATTTAAAGAATGACTTCACCATTGCTGGGCGAGTTCATGGGAACACTGGTTTTGATTCTGTTGGGGAATGGTTGCGTCGCCAACGTCCTGCTCAAGCACTCCAAGGCACAGGGCTCGGGGTGGATGGTCATCACCACCGGATGGGCATTTGCGGTGATGTGCGCCCTCTTCGTCGCCATCGCGTGCGGCAGCAGAGAAGCCAACATCAACCCGGCGGTCACGCTTGGACTCGCGGTCGCCAGCGGCAGCTATTCCAAAGTTGTGTCCTATTCGCTGGCGCAGATGTCAGGAGCGTTTGTGGGGTCGATACTGGTCTGGGCCCACTTCGGACCGCACTGGAAGGAAACCGAAGATCCCCTGATGAAACGCATGTGCTTTTGCGGAGTGCCCGCGATTCGCAATCTGTTTGCCAATTTGCTCAGCGAAATCATCTGCACTTTTGTTCTTGTGTTTGTCGCGGGAGCGATTTTTTCGCGAACGCTGGCGTCCTCCAGCTTCGTGGGAATTGCCGCTCCCTATCTGCTCGGATGCCTGGTCTGGAGTATCGGACTTTCTCTGGGAGGAACCACCGGATATGGGATGAATCCCGCCCGTGACTTTCCCACGCGCCTCGCCCACGCCGTGCTTCCAATTGCCGGAAAGGGGAGCTCGGACTGGAGCTACGCTCCCGTGCCATTTTTTGGGCCGTTCATCGGCGGCTCACTGGCTGGCTTGCTGGTACGCTTTCTACACTGGTGAGGATGGACGATTCCGGCGGGATGCGTCAGTGTGCTGTCTTGTTAGTTCGCGACATTATGAACGAACCGATCACTGAGTGCGCGGGGACAATAGAGGCGGGCGAGATTTGTGGCCAGAATGCCCTGACGCGGTCAAATAGCGTCGAGGGTGTAGGGGTCCTTCGACTCCGCAGAACGATCCGCTTCGCGAATCGTTCTGCTCCGCTCAGGATGACAACGTAGATTTATTAGCGGCCGCTGAACTTGGGGGCGCGTTTCTCCAGGAAGTGCGCGACTCCTTCTTTGAAGTCCTCGCTCTGGAGGCTTGCCACCAGCTCCACAACGGAAAGATCGAAGGCTTCCGCCAGAGTCTGGAACATCCCCGTGTACACCTGGCGCTTGATTACGCCCAAGGAGCGTGGGCTGACGCTGGCGGCCAACTTGGCGGCCTGATCGTGAACAGCAGCGCCGAAGCCGACGCCATCCTGGGGAAAAACGCGGTTGACCAGCCGCAGATCGAGCGCGTCGGAGGCAGTGATGGTGCGGGCGGAGAAGAGCAAGTCGAGGGCATCGGACAGACCCACTATGCGGGGCAGCATCCACGCGATGCCGTATTCCGCGATGAGTCCGCGCTGCGCGAAGACCGTGCTGAAGCGCGCATTCTCTGCTGCCCATCGCAGATCACAGTAGAGTGGAATCACGAAGCCCAGGCCGACCGCTGGCCCGTTGATGGCAGCGATCACGGGTTTCGCTACCCCGAGGAAATAAGAATACTTCCGCTGGAAGTCCGGCAATTGCCCTTCCTGCGCGGCGTCCCCGGACTGAATTCTCTGGGCGACGTCTTTGGGCAGGCCCTGGGTAGCGACGGTGTTGAGCAGCGACATGTCCGCGCCGGCGCAAAATCCGCGGCCCGCCCCGGTTAACACGATCACCCGCGCGTTCTCATCCCGCTCCGCTTCCTCCACTGCGGAACGTACTTCCTGTTCCATGGTGGCGGTCCAGGCATTCAGTTTGTCCGGACGATTCAGCGTGATGGTTGCGACTCCATCCGCGACTTCGTAGATCGTTTCCTGGGTTGGCATCCTTATTTACCTGAACTTGCAGCAGCGTGGATTCCAAGTGCACACGCGGTGTCACGCCTGACGTTCGCCGCTCCTAGCATCGGCCCGCCAGCGTCCGCGGCCATCCGGGATGTGAACCGGAGATGGCCGCGGTTTCGACGCGGGGAAGGACGTGCCTCAGAACGTGAAGCGCAGGCCGAGTTGGATCTCGCGCTTGGGGAAGGCGGAGGTGAAGGCCAGCGGCGTGCTGGAACTAGCCGTCCCGCCACCCGGAAGAGCCGTGCCCGGTTTCATCCCACGCACGTTGAACGTCGTGAACGCCGAACCGGGGACACCCGGGAGACCCTGGTTAAAGCCAAAAAGAGGGCTTACTTCGTTGTTCACGCTGGCATAGTTTGTCCGGTTCGCGATGTTGAATCCTTCCGCCGTGAATAGGATGTTCGACTTCTCGCCCAGTTTGTGCTGCCAGCTCAGGCGCGCGTCGAAGTTGATGTAGTCGGGGCCTAGACCGGTGTCGCGCGGGGCTCCTATAGGGCGTTCATTGGTGGTGTGGTTGTCGCCGTTCACTTCTCCTCCGGCGAGCAAGTTGAAAGGATGTCCGCTGTGTGCCTCGAAAATCGGGGCGAACTGGAAACCCGACAAGATACTCTGTTTCCAGGGGCTGTCGAGCACTCCGGCGACCACCAGCTTATGGCGCTGATCGAACTCGGAAAGGCCGCGATCCAAGCCGAGGTTGGTGGGATCCTGGGGGCCGTAGTCGGAGTTGAAATCGGTGGAGGTGTCATAGCCTTTGCTGAAGGTGTAATTCCCGAACAAAGTAAAGTGCTCACGGAATTGCTTCTTGACTTCCACGATACCGCCCTCGTAAAGAGCGGATGCCGCAGAGGTATATTGGTTGTTCTGCACCACCAGCGGACTTACAAAGCATTGATTCGCCGGGTCATCACAGGGCAGGCCCTCCAGGCCGCCCAGCGGGTCGGCTCCCGCGGCCGTCGTATTCCAGTTGCGATAGGAAACCTTCTTGCCATTGGCCAGAGTTACTGTGCTGAATGGAGCCGGCAGCAGATTGGTATCGATGGCGACCGGGAGTCTCTGCGTGTGCGAATAAATAGCGCTCAGCGAAATTGAGAACCCCGGTCCGATCTCACGCTCGATTCCAAACGAAGCCTGTTGCGCGATGGGAGGGCGATAGCCGGGCTGGTTCACAAAAGCCACCTGCAGCGGAGCGATGGGTCCGCTATTGGTAACATTGATGCCCAATGGGGCGACAGCGGCCGGCGTGATACAGGCGGCATTGCCTGGGGTTGGGTTAGTGCACTGAATCAATCCTTGCCCAAAGAGTGTCGTGAAAATAGTGTTCGCGCCTGGTAATAAACCCGGAATCCCACCGAGCGGATCTACGTAAATGGAAATTTCCCGGTTACACGGGCTCGCGCCGGTACCGGGGACTATTACGAAGCTGAATTGGGAGATGCCGCAAGTCTTGATCAGGTTTGCGACCTGGGCGGGTCCGGTGCCGCTCTCAACCGTAGTCTTATTGGCGTTGAGAACACCCAGACTCAAGTCGACGTCAGGAATCTGGGCGTCGACCGGTCCGTAGAAGATTCCGTATCCGCCGCGGATCACGGTCTTGTGATCCTTGGAGGGATCCCAGGCGAAGGAAACCCGGGGGGCAAAATCCTTGTAATAAGTCGTCAAAGGGGAGAATTGCGAGTCGATTTCGTAGCGGAGACCGTAGTTCAGAGTGAAGTTTGAGGTTATCTTCCAGGAATCCTGGGCATAGATCCCGGTCAGCGGACGAGTGTAATTATGGTAGTCCGGATTTCCGAAGCCCTGCTGGTAAACCTGAGGCAACCCGAACGATGCCGATTGCAAGGAGTTGATGGAGGCGCCGGTTGGGATGGTTCCTCCGGCGCAGGGATCCGGGCCAGAGGCGGGAGTGGGAGCCAAGCAGGGGCTGATCAAAAAGCCGGGGAGCGACCCGAAGACAAAGCGACCCGGGAAAAAAGTGTGCGACTCGGTGTGATTGCCGCGGAGCACCTCGTCGACGCCGAGCTTAAAGGTGTGGCGGCCGCGGACCACGGTGAAATTGTCGGCGAATTCGTAGCGACGCAGGATGCTGATGTTGGGTATGAAAATGTTGGTTCCCAGGTTATTGATAAAACCGGGAATCTGCAGCCCCACCTCTCCGGGCACGTTAGGAATCACGTTGAAGCTTTCGTAATTCCACTGCACCCGGGCCTCGTTCTGGGCGGTTGCGCTGAACTGGTGGTACCAGGCGGCTTGCAGATTATGATCGTAGGTGTGGTCGGAGCTTCCGGCCGAAAAAGCGGTCAGGGACTGGACGTCCGGCGAGTTCTCCAGATCGTGTCCATACCTGTAGGTCACGGAAATGTTGTTGTTCACATTGAAGTGGTGATCGAAGCGGACCGACGCCAGGTATTCGTGCGAGTCGTAAGGAAAAACTCCACCCTGGTTTTCAAACTGGCTTACCAGGAAGTCATTCGGCGTGAGAGGTGGAGGTAGAGTTGGAGTCACGGCCAAAGCGCCCTGGAGAGCAAAGGCGCAATCAATCGGGGGGAGGGGTACACCCGGGAAACAGGTGACACTCGGCTGCAAGGAAGTCGCAAGCGCAGTGACAACTGCCTGTTGCGCATACCTCGGATCGCTCGGCGCAAAGGGGTTGGTGGTTGCGGCGGCGGAGGGTCCGGCGAAGATCGAACTATTCGTCAGCAGGGGAACGGAATTCTGTGAGTTCTGCCGCAGACCTTCGAAGGAGGCAAACAGGAAGGTCTTGTCTTTCCGGATGGGGAAGCCGATGTTGCCGCCGTACTGCTGGCGGCTGAGCGAATTCTTGATCGGAGCGCCGGTGGAAGTAGTGTTGAAATTAGCGTAGGTCGGGTCGGGCGCCAGGGCCGAGCTGAAAGCGAATGGGTCGCGGGCGTCCATGACATCGTCGCGGAAAAAGCCGTAGAGGCTGCCGTGCACATTGTTGGTGCCGGACTTGGTCACGATATTGATGGAAGCGCCGGTGGCTGCCCCCAAGTCCGCAGCGTAGTTGCTGCGGTTGATTTGGAATTCCTGTACGGCGTCCTGGTTTACGGTCAGGCGCACGCCACCGCTATCACCTGAGGTCTCACCACCATCGACCGTTATGCTGTTTCCTCGGCCGTTGCTGCCATAGAACGACAGACCGCTTTGCGGCGTCTGCTTGACTCTGAAATCCTGGTCGCCTGCCAGCCGGGTGGAATCAGAGACACCGGGCGCGAGCAAGGTGAAGGTCAGGTAGTCACGGCGGTCAATGGGGAGATCCACGATATAGTTTTGGGTGATGGTGTCGGCTTGGCTTGATCGTTCCGTGTCGATCACGGGGGGCTCGGCCGACACTTCGACGATCTCCTTTCTCGAGGCCAGCTTCAGGCGGAAATCGAGAATCGCCGTCTGTCCCACCGAGACAACCAGGCCCTTTTGGATTTCGGTTTGAAAACCAGAGAGCTCTACCCTCACGTTGTAGGTCGACGGCGGCAGGCCCGTGAACCGATACTCGCCACCGTTGTCGGTAGTGGTGCTGCGCCGGATGCCCTTCTCGGCATCTTCGGCGACGACAGCTGCCTTTGGCATAGCGCCGCCGGAGGCGTCAGTCACAGTCCCTTTTATGCTGGCAGCCGCGCCTACGCCCTGAGCGTGCGCGAAACTCAGCATTGCCAACAGCACCAGCAGGCATGCAAAACCGAATCCGCATGAGCGTATCCGCCCCTTTGTGCTCCTCATAAAGTCCCCCATTTGACCGGAAGATGATACTTCGTCTCGACTCTGGCTGGCATGCACATCAACGGTAGATAGCCTGCGTGAACTTCAAATTGATATTCGGCAGATTGCCGACCTGCGGCGTATTCACAGTTTTGGGCCGCTGCGTCTGCGGAATGAAAACGAACGCCTCCCCACGCTCGTGCGTTTTCAGAGCGCCGCATCTTCACGATGCGCGCGAGCGTATCCGCGTTCGCGAAATTCATCAAATGAATTGTTTTGATGATGATGTATGCCTGCCGGGAATGTCAGTTCGGGTTCGCCTGGGGGCGTGAAGTGGATCATGACCTTGCTGTTTGCGGACCCGGCTCTGGGCTCGCATTTGACAAAAGAAATTCGAGTATTTGCCGGTTTGCTTCTTCGGGCTGATCGGTGAGAAACAAGTGACTCGCGTGTTCGAGCAGAACGAGTCTTGCGCCCGGAATCCGCTTCGCGATCAGCTCGCCGTTGCCGGGGGGCACGAGGGCATCCGATTTTCCATGGATGACCAGCGTCGGCGCCGTGACCTGGGCGATTCGGCTGTAGCTCTCCCATGCCAGGATCGCCAGTAGTTGTGCTATGTAGCCTGCCGGAGTGGGAAGCCAGGGCTGGCGCACCCTGATATCTTCGTCGATCTTCTGGCGCGGAGTGGCCGCATCGTAGATGTAGGGAAGGATGGCGTCGCGCGCTTGCTCCGGCGTCATGCCGCGGGCCATGAGCACGTCGGCCACCTTGCTCTCCGCGCGCACCGCCGAAGGCCCGCCGGCTGCGGTGCAGCCCAGAATCAACGAACGCGTCCTCGCCGGATATTGCAGCGCGAATTCTTGCGCAATCATTCCGCCCATCGAAACCCCGAACACATGGGCGCGGTCAATGCCGGCCGCATCCAGAACCGCGGCGGCGTCCGATGCCATGGTCGCAATCGAGTAAGGACCGGGGGGAACATCGCTCCGCCCCACGCCTCGATTGTCGAACGCAATCGTACGGAAATGCTCCGACAGCGCCGGGCGTGTTCGATGCCACATGACCGACGTATAGCCGAGGCCCATGATCAGCAGAACGGGCGTTCCCTGCCCCAGTTCGTCC
>Ga0209448_10000658_pt1 | contig 11033 bp, 12 predicted proteins | sample BogFormECP14_OM2_FD_188245 | JGI IMG/M metagenome (GOLD analysis project Ga0209448, IMG submission 188245) | Bog forest soil microbial communities from Calvert Island, British Columbia, Canada - ECP14_OM2 (SPAdes) (version 2) | ecosystem: Environmental > Aquatic > Freshwater > Wetlands > Bog ... | reverse complement strand
CACGGCGGGCGCCAGGCCAACGGGGGGCTGGCCGCCCTTGACGCCCTACCGGCCGTGGTCGAGGCCGCCTACGAAATGCCGGTATTGTTCGACTCCGGCGTGCGCAGTGGCTCCGACGTGGCCAAGGCCCTGGCGCTGGGGGCCACCGCCGTGGGAATCGGCCGCCCCTACGCCTACGCCCTGGCCGTCGGCGGCACCGACGGCGTCGTCGCCCAACTGCGCGCCGTCCTCGCCGAACTGGACCTACTGATGGCCATCGACGGGCACCCCACCATCGCAGACCTGCGCGCCGCGGGCGCCCAACGTGTCTGATCAGAGGTGCGCCCTCGCTGCGAATGCACGTCGAATCCGCGTTCAGGTACCGGCGGCAAGGACGGGAAGTACCAGAAGTCCTCGATGGCGGGTGTAAAGCCAGTCAGTCGACTAGCTCACGGCTGACCGAGCAGCATGCCCACCAGCAACGCGAAAGGGTTGGCGTCCAGCAGCGCGTCGGCGGCCGGATTCTTGAACATGCTGCAGTTTCGGCACCCAGCCGCCCGCGCCCGGGATGGCGGCGCTGGGACGGCAGGAAAACCGTGTTCCGCCAACGATTGTGATCAGCCGCTCTTGCGACGGAATTCGCGACGGTTCTCCAGCGGACCGTGCACCCGAGGCTGCTTACCGCCGCCGTCCTTGTGATCGGATCCGCCCGAGGACTTCGCCATCTTGCGGTCCAGGGCCGCACGGAACTTACGCTTGGTCTCGTCCTCTGGCTCGTCGGACCCGTTGGACCCAGAAGACCCAGAAGAATTAGCCTCTTGCGAGGAGTTCGATTCGGCCATACCCGGCAGCCTAGCGTGGACCGGGCGGGCCCGGCTTGCCGATTTCGCGGTTACCGTATGCCCGGGGGCATGCCGTACACGTGCGAGATCGGCAGCGTCAGCAGCACTCGCCGATCGGTGACCATCGCCTGTCGGTAGTCGTCCCAGTCCGGATGCTCGCCGGCGATGTCGCGATACAAGGCAATTAGCGCCTCGACGGTGTCGTCGTCGGGCGCAGCCGCCGGCGGCGTCAGTTCCGCGGTGCCCTCAGCGACGGCATAGGACCAACCATCGTCGGCGTCGACCAGGATCGAAGCCCGCGCGTCGCGGCGCAGGTTACGAGTCTTTGCCCGCGGCTCGGTGATCGATACCCGCACCACCACCTCCCGCGGGTCGAAGTGATAACTCACGTTCGATAGCTGGGGCCGCCCGTCGCGTTTGATGGTGGCAAGCACCCCCAGGGAGTTCCCACTGATCAAAGCCAACAGCTTGTCGTCGAAGACTCGGCGTCCCATGCCCAAAGCCTACGTCGCACGCCAGGAGGGCCGGTCCCGGATCGCGCCGTTCACCACCTGCCTGGTGGAATCGGGTCATGACCCAGTTCGCGGCGTTCCTGCGCGGCGTCAACGTCGGCGGCGTCAATCTCAAAATGGCCGAGGTGGCAGCAGCGTTGACCGACGCCGGATTCACCGATGTGCGCACCGTCCTCGCCAGCGGCAACGTGCTGCTGGAGTCGGCTGCCCGCGTGGCCACGGTGCGCAAGAAAGCCGAAGCCGCGTTGCGCGAAAGATTCGGCTATGACGCGTGGGTGCTTGCCTACGACATCGATACCGTGCGCACCATCGACGAGGCGTATCCGTTCGAACGCGAGCTCGACGGATATCAGTCCTATGTCACCTTCGTCGCCGACGCCGCAGTGCTCGATGAGCTGACCGCGCTCGCCGACGGTACCGGCCCAACCGAGAAGATCAGCCGCGGTGACGGCTTGGACTACTGGGTTGTGTACTGGCAGGTACCCAAGGGCAGCACTCTGGACAGCACCATCGGCAAGACGATGGGCAAGCCGCGTTACAAGTCATCAACCACCACACGCAACCTGCGCACGCTGGCGAAAGTTCTGCGGTAACACACCGTCGGTACTGTTGGCTTCGATGAGCGTTGCGAAAGATTCCCCAAGACAGTCCACCAAAAAGAGGGTCACCCTCACCGGTGTCTCCGAGACCGCTCTTCTGACGCTGAACGCCCGAGCCGGGGAGGCCCGTCGCGCCGATGCCGTCATTGACGATCCGATGGCAATAGCCTTGGTCGATTCGATCCACTTCGACTTCGCCAAGTTCGGCACATCGCACCAGGGCATCGCGCTGCGCGCGCGGGCCTTCGATATCCAAACCCAGTCCTATCTCAGGAAGCACCCGTCGGCCACCGTGGTGGCGCTCGCGGAGGGCCTGCAGACCAGCTTCTGGCGCTTGGAAGCAGCCATTCCTGACAGCCAATTCCGTTGGCTGACGGTTGATCTGCCACCCATCGTGGACGTCCGGACGCGGCTACTGCCGCCGTCGCCGCGGGTGTCGGTCTGCGCTCAGTCGGCCCTGGATTACAGCTGGATGGATACCGTCGACCCTGCCGGCGGCGTGGTCATCACTGCCGAGGGATTGCTGATGTACCTGCAGCCAGAGCAGGCGTTAGGACTGATCACACAGTGCGCCAAGAGATTTCCCGGCGGCCAGATGCTCTTCGACCTGCCCCCGGCCTGGTTTTCCAAGGTGAGCCGCTACGGCGGCTTGCGGACCTCGCGGCGTTACAAGGTGCCGCGGATGCCGTTCAGCCTGTCCGCCGGACAGGCCGCAGACCTGGTAAACACGGTGCCGGGTATTCGCGCGGTCCGCGATATGCGACTGCCACCGGGTCGCGGCACGGTATTCAACGCCGCGGCGTCGTTTGTCTACCGCGCACAGTTCTTCGACGCGCTGCGTCCGTGCTTGACGCTGCTGGAGTTCGGCTGAGGCAGCTTAGTCGTCGGGCACGTTGGTGAGGTAGCGCATCGCGTCGGACTTGGTCAGTCCCAGCGCTCGGGCCACCTCGACGTATTCCTTGGCCGCAGCCGCCATCGCAGCGTCGGTCGGATCGAAGCGGGAGATGAAAGTGCCGAAGCGCCCGCGTGTTTCGACGATCGCCGCCGACTCCAGCTCACGATAGGCGCGGGCGACGGTATTGGTGGCCACACCGAGCTGCCCGGCCAGGTCACGCACCGTGGGGAGCCGGGTACCGGGCGGCAGCGCGCCGGCGCGGACTCCGTCGATGACTTGCGTTCTGAGCTGGTCGAACAACGGCCTGCCCGCTTTCAGGTCGACCCGCAACCAATCCCGCAGCTCCACTCACCCAGTATCACCCAGTGCCAGGCGGTATCACCGGAAGCCCGGTTATCTTTGTGGGATGCGAGTAACGGTACTGAGCGGCGCGGGGATTTCCGCGGAGAGCGGCGTGCCGACATTCCGCGATGACAAGAACGGATTGTGGGCCCGCTTCGACCCTTACGAGCTGTCCAGCACCCAAGGGTGGCTGAACAACCCCGAGCGCGTCTGGGGGTGGTACCTGTGGCGCCATTATCTGGTGGCCACCGTCGAACCCAACGATGGGCACCGCGCCATCGCGGCTTGGCAGGACCATGCTGAGGTCAGCGTCGTCACCCAGAATGTCGACGATTTGCATGAGCGTGCGGGTAGCACCCCGGTGCATCACCTGCATGGCAGCCTTTTCGAATTCCGTTGTGCGCGTTGCGGTCTGCCCTACACTGACCCGCTGCCGCAGATGCCGGAACCGGCACTGGAGGTAGACCCGCCGACCTGCGGACGCTGCGGCGGCCTGATCCGGCCCGACATCGTGTGGTTCGGTGAGCCACTGCCCAATGCGCCGTGGCAGAGTGCCGTCGAGGCGACCGAGGCCGCCGATGTGATGGTGGTAGTGGGGACCTCCGCGATCGTCTACCCGGCCGCCGGGCTACCCGATCTGGCGCTGTCCCGCGGCACGGTCGTGATCGAGGTCAATCCGGAGCCCACGCCACTGTCCGCAAGCGCCACGATCAGCATCCGCGAGAGTGCGAGCCAGGCGCTGCCGGGATTGCTGCACCGGCTGCCCACCCTGCTGAAGTAAGCGCGCCTCGGCGCAAAAGTCAGGGCCGGCGCGCGCGACCTAGAGCTAACTCCGATACCGGCATTGGCGACCAGATCGGCAACGTCCACTCGCGGCGGGTGGTGTCCACCTCGAATCCGGCGTCGGCGACCGCGCGATCGGTATCGCGATGCGTGTGACAGTTGCCGAACAGCCTCGGCCATACCGTTGCGTCGAGAAACCGCTGCCACCGGCCCCGGGCTCCTGCGCTGGCCACATGTTCGAGATAGCGCAGCTGCCCACCCGGCCGGAGAAACGAACCCAGGTGCTGCAGCACTGTGTGAGGGTCGCTCACCGAGCACAGCACCAGCGAGCACACCACCGCGTCAAACGGCTCCCCGCCGCTGAACTCCTCCACCGTCTCGCCGACCACGACAACCGGAACGGGCGCAGCGGCAGCTGCGGCTCGGGCCCGGGCGGCCAGCCGCGGCTCGGGCTCCAGGGCGACCACCTGCTCGACCGACTCCGGGTAGAAGGCAAAGTTCGTCCCGATACCCGCACCGACTTCCAGCACCCGGCCCGACAAGCCGAGCAGATTCTCCCGGCGAAGAGTCCGTACCGCCTTGGCTTCGTGGGTGACGACGACAGGCCAGACGTGGGCAAAGAACGGGTTGTCGACCGTGGGAACCGCGGCCTGCGTCATACCCGAGACTCCTCCGAAGGTCGATGCGCCATCACCCAGATAACCCACTGCTCGGGCATTGCATCCGGGCCGGCCAGGCCGGTCGCCACACGCCCGCAGAAGACGGACGACAACACCCTATCTGCAAACACTTCGGCGTCGCCAAACGGCAAGTGCGGCTTGGCGATCAACATGGCCGCCACACCGTGCGCGGCGGTCCAGAGTTCCAGGGCAGCGGCGGTCGGGTCGTCGGGCTGGTAGACACCGTCGTCCATCAGCTTCTGAACGGTGGCGCGCATGTGCTTGAACGCCGAGGTTTCCAGCGCCATGTCGATGGTGCTTCCCGACCTCCACTCCCCCATCGTGGCAATCCGGTACAACTCCGGGGTTTCGGTGGCGAACCGCACGTAGGCCAGCCCTTGGGCGCGCAGCACCTCGACCGGGGACGAATGCTCGCTGGTTACCCGCCGCATTTCCTGGTCGAGCTTTTCGAAGTAGCGCGCGCATACCGCGTCCAACAGCGCATCTTTATCCTCGAAATGCAGGTAGATCGACGGTGGGGTGACGCCGACGCGTTGTGCCACCGAACGGATCGAAACCGCCCTGGCGTGCGCGGTCTCCAGCAGCAGGTCGGTGGCCGCGTTCAGGATCTCGTCACGTAGCCGATCCCCGGACCCACGGGGGGCCCGGGGACGACGGAGTCCATCAATCGACACGTCAACCACGGTGCATCGCCTGAGCCTCGATCGGCCGGCCATTGTGCTGCCCCGTCTCGGCCGGTTCGACGGACGCAAACTGCCCCTCGGCAGGTCCCCCTGACTCCTCTGGGGGGCCCTCGCTGATGCCGAACCGGTCATGAATCCACGCCAAGGGCTTGGGCGCCCACCAATTCCAGCGGCCCAGCAGATGCATGAACGCCGGAACCAGGACCATCCGTACCAGGGTGGCATCCACCAGCACGGCAAGTGTGAGGCCCAGGCCGAACATCCGCATGAACGACACGTGCGCGGCGATCAGCGCGGCGAACGACATCGACATCACCAAAGCCGCCGCAGTGATCACCCGGCCGGTGCGGGCTACGCCTAATGCGACGCTCTCGTCGCTAGCGGCATGCGCCTCCTTTGCGCTTGGCTTTGCTGGTCGAGCGGCTCCGGAAGCCAGCCAGTACTCGCGGATCCTGGAGATCAAGAACACCTCGTAATCCATGGACAACCCGAACGCGATGCAGAACAACAGCACCGGCATGTTGGCCACCAGCGTCCCGCTCGGGGTTGTTCCCAGCGCGCCGAGATGGCCGTCCTGGAAGATCCACACCAGCGCGCCGAACGCCGCGGTCAATGAGAGCACATTGCACACCAGCGCCTTTACCGGCAGCACCACGCTGCCCGTGAGCAGGAACAGCAGCACGAAGGTGATGGCGGCCATCACCCCCAGCACCAGCGGAAGCCGGTCTGTCACAGCATCGACGCTGTCGCGGTTGACCTGGGCGACACCGGCCATCTCGACCGGTCGGCCGGCTGGGCCGGCCACCTCGTGCAACCGGTTGAGCTGGGTGTCGTTCGATTGGGAAAACAGCGGCGCGGTGCTGCTCACGGTCAGGAAGGCGCTGCCGTCGGCCAACCCGGTCGCCGCGGCGGGTGGCCCCACCCGGTTTCCGTCCACGAACGTCCCAGTCGGGTCGGTCGCCGCCGACACGTCGGGAACGCGCGACAAGTCGGCGGCATATTTGTCGAGATCCGCAGGGCTCAGGCCATGGGCATCGGGGACGACTATGGGCACCACGGTCGCGGAATCGCGCGCGAAACCGGTGCGCAACCTGTCACCAACCTGATGCGACGACGCCGAAGGCGGCAGCACCCGGTCGTCCGGGAAACCCCACTTCACCGAGATGAACGGAAGTCCCAGCAGCAGCAGCAGCGCGATGACAGCCAGCCCGACCGGCAGCCAGCGGCGCATCACGAACTTGCTCGACCGGTACCAGAAAAGCTGCTCGACCGGTTTGTGCACCGGATCGGGGCCCCCCTTTGCCCCACGCAGTGCCCGCCGCAACAGCCTGCGCACGTCCAACGCGTCGAGCCGCGGACCCAGCAGCACGATCGCGGCCGGTGTTATCACGATCGACGCAGTCGCGACGAAGGCCACCGTGGCGACACCGGCGTAGGCGAACGACTTCAGGAAGTACATCGGGAACAGCGCCGTGGCCGACATCGACAGTGCAACGGTGACCGCGGAGAACAGCACGGTGCGCCCGGATGTGGCCATGGTGCGCATCAGTGCCTGGTCTGGGTCACTGCCCTCAGCCAACTCGTCGCGATAGCGGCTGATGATCAGCAGTGTGTAATCGATGGCCAACGCCAGACCCAGGGCCGTGCTCAGGTTGAGCGCGAAGATCGACACTTCGGTGGTAAATGTGACGAGCCGCAACACCGTCATCGAACCGACGACGGCCAGTGCCCCGAGGGCCATCGGCAACCCCGCCGCCAGCAGCCCACCGAACACCCAGACCAGCACCAGGAAGCTCAGCGGGATCGCAATCATCTCCATCAACAAGAGGTCCTCTTGATTCTGCTTGTTGATCTGGGCATATTGCATCGCCGCGCCACCGGCGCGAACGGTGACGCCGTCACGGTCGTGCACGAAATCGTCGGACAAGGTTTGGGCGTTTTTCTGCGCGTCGTTTTCGCCGCCCTTGAGGTTGATCACAATCAACCCCGACTTGCCATCGGTGCTAACCAGATCCGCGGCGGCCTGCGGGGGTGCGGTCCAGGCCGAGGACACGTTGTATACCAACGGCGACCGTTGCAACTGGTCGACCAGATCGGTGCCCACCCTGCGGGCCTGTTCGCTGTTGGTGCCGTCAGGTGCCGTCACCAAAATCAGCATCTGCTGACCGCTCTGCCCGAACTTGTCGCCCAACACCGCGATGGCCCGCGCCGACTCCGAGTTCGGATCTTGGAAACCCCCGGGTGACAGGCTCTTGGCGACCGGGATGCCGAAGACCGCGGCTGCGATGAAGACCAAGACCCCAACCGCGGTGATTCGTCGCGGCGCCGCGATGGCCATTCGGGCGATCCTCTGCAGCATGTTTCGAGTCCTTCCGCCGCCGGCGCCGGTTCACCCGGTCGCACCATATCCGCGGTAACTTACCAACGGTAAGTAACAGGTGTTGAATACCTTCCTGACAGGCACGACGCAGCCACCCGGATGGTTCAACGCAGTTTCAAACTGCCGCGAAGATAAGAGTCCGGCCAGAAAAACGGGCTGAAAGTAAGCTGCTCATGGGCCCAATCCCGCGCTCGACGTGCCGCAACCTACCCGCGAGTAAATTGCCACCATTTTGCGAATCGGGGCTCACCGATTCCTTAATGCTGGCTCGTAGGCTCATAGCCATGTGGATCGACGACTCGAGTGCCGACGTCATCAAGGCTGACTTTGAAGCCCTCTACCACGGCGACGTACTGGTGGAAGGCGAGACCTCGGAGCAGTTCGAAGACTGGCACCCGCTCCAGACAGCAAGCTGAGGTAGAAACATGAGCATGCTTGCCCGGCTACTTATGGCCGAACCCGCAGTCAGCCGATGGTTCCGTCGATAGTCTCTTCTGAGTTTCCAGATGCCGGCCCCCCGCATTGCGGGGGGCCTTTCGTTTATCCAGCCGGTCAGCGTGGCGCCATGCGGATGGCGCCGTCCAGACGGATGACCTCGCCGTTGAGCATCGGATTTTCGATGATGTGCACCGCGAGTGCCCCATACTCGTCCGGATTTCCCAGCCGCGACGGATGCGGTACCTGCTTGCCCAGTGACTCCCTGGCCGGTTCTGGCAGACCGGCCAATAGCGGGGTGTCGAACAGACCCGGGGCGATGGTCACTACCCGGATAGCCTTGCCGGCCAGATCGCGGGCAATCGGCAGGGTCATGCCGACCACGCCGCCCTTGGACGCGGAGTAGGCGGCCTGTCCGATCTGGCCGTCGAAGGCCGCGACCGAGGCGGTGTTGATGATGACGCCACGCTCTTCTCCGATCGGCTCGGTCTCAGCGATCCGCGCGGCGGCCAGCCGCAGCACGTTGAAGGTGCCGACCAGGTTGATCTCCACGATCTTGCGGAACACATCCAGCGGGAAGACGCCGTCGCGGCTGAGCACCCGGATCGCGTTGCCGGTGCCGGCGCAGTTGACCACGATGCGCAGCGTGCCCAGCGTCTCGGCCGTGTCCAGCGCGCTGGTGACAGCTGCCTCATCGGTGACATCGGTCTGCGCGAAACGCGCACGATCGCCCAGCTCGCGGACCGCGTCTTCGCCTCTGAGGTCCAGCACGACCACCTGCGCCCCGGCGTCGAGCAGTCGCTTGGTGGTGGCCAGGCCCAGCCCTGACGCACCCCCGGTGACAACGGCTACGGCGTCCTTGATCTCCATAAGAGTCCTTCCCTATCGTCCAGCGATCGGGACTATACCCAGTCGCCGAGTATCGCTTCGATGTCAGTCACCGGCGGTGCGGCCGGGCGCGGGGTGTCAGGCACGGTCCGTGAGAACCGCGGAGCCGGCAACGGCTGCAAACCACCGTTCACTTCGTAGAAGGTGTTGCGCTCAGTGATGTGCGGCTCGGTATGCACCTCACCGAAGGCCAGCACCGGCGTCACGCAGGCGTCGGAATCGGCGAACACCTTGGTCCAGTGGTCGCGGTCGTGGCCGGCGAACGCAGCTGTCAGCCGGGCCCGCAGTTCGGGCCATTGCGCGGGGTCGTTCTGCGGCGGCAGGTCGGTGGCGTCCAGGCCGAGTCCGGCCAACATTGCCGCGTAGAACTGCGGCTCAATGGCGCCGACCGCGACGTAGCGGCCGTCGGCACACTCGTAGGTGTCGTAGTAGGGCGCGCCGCCGTCGAGCATGTTTGTGCCACGCTCGTCGGTCCACATACCGGATGCGCGCATCTGCCACATCATCTGGATCAACACGCTCGAGCCGTCGACCATCGCGGCGTCTACGACTTGCCCCTTGCCAGAGCTCTGCCGCTCCCATAGCGCGGCCAGGATGCCGACCAGCAAGAACATCGAGCCGCCGCCGAAATCACCGACCAGATTCAGCGGCGGGACTGGCCGCTCATCGGCCCGGCCGATGGCGTGCAGGATCCCGTTCAGCGAGATGTAGTTGATGTCATGACCCGCTTGCTGGCTGCGCGGGCCGGTTTGTCCCCAGCCGGTCATCCGGGCATAAATCAGCCGGTCGTTGACTTTGGCGCAATGCTCGGGGCCAAGGCCAAGCCGCTCGGTGACACCGGGGCGGTAGCCCTCGACCAATACGTCGGCTTTGGCGACGAGCTTGAGCACGAGTTCGCGCCCCTCGTCGGACTTGAGATCGGCGGTCACGATGCGCCTGTTGCGCATCATGGCGTCTTTAACAACACCTCCGCCGACACCGCCCCCGCCAGAGGACGGGCGATCGATGCGCACCACGTCGGCACCCAGATCCCCCAGGATCATCGCGGCATGTGGGCCCGGCCCGATGCCGGCCAGTTCGACAACACGCAGTCCGCTCAGGGGCCCGCTCAGAGCTCGGTTCGACAGAGCCGCCATTGATTTACCGACCTTTCGTCCGCTCTGACGTTCTCGACCCGCTTTCGGATCGAACATCCGGCTTGTCGCATCTTCGCAGCCGCCCTCTGCGGCCGCGCACTCCGGTCACTTCCCCGGCCACTTAGGGTGAGCTCATGCCGGAATCCGCGATCGACACACTCGCGCCAGTCGAAGGCCTCGCCGTGACGTTGTCCGACGGTGTGCTGTCGGTGACCATCGACCGTCCTGACAGCCTCAACTCGGTGAACACGCCGGTGCTGGGCGGGATCGCCGACGCGTTCGAGCGCGCCGCCACCGATCCCGAGGTCAAGGTGGTCCGCCTGCACGGCACCGGCCGCGGCTTCTGCTCGGGAGCTGGGATGGGCGCCGAGGACGCGGGCAGCGGTGGCCTGGGCGCCGAGATCATCGCGGAGGCCAACCGCGCTATTCGGGCCATCACCGCGCTGCCCCGCCCGGTCGTTGCTGTCGTTCATGGACCGGCAGCGGGTGTCGGCGTTTCCCTGGCCCTGGCATGCGACCTCGTATTAGCTTCTGAGAAAGCGTTTTTCATGCTCGCGTTCACTCAGGTCGGGTTGATGCCCGACGGCGGTGCGTCGGCGTTGATCGCCGCGGCGGTCGGCCGGATCCGCGCGCTGCGAATGGCGCTGCTGGCTGAGCGGCTGCCGGCCGCTGACGCGCTGTCCTGGGGGTTGGTCACCGCGGTCTATCCGGCCGAAGAATTCGACGCCGAGGTCGACAAGGTGGTCGCGAAACTGCTGGCGGGCCCGGTAGTGGCATACGCCAAGACTAAGGACGCGATCAACGCCGCCACTCTGACCGAGCTGGATCCCGCGCTGGAGCGTGAGTTCCGGGGACAGTCGCTGCTGCTGCGATCACACG
>Ga0209448_10000657_pt1 | contig 11039 bp, 11 predicted proteins | sample BogFormECP14_OM2_FD_188245 | JGI IMG/M metagenome (GOLD analysis project Ga0209448, IMG submission 188245) | Bog forest soil microbial communities from Calvert Island, British Columbia, Canada - ECP14_OM2 (SPAdes) (version 2) | ecosystem: Environmental > Aquatic > Freshwater > Wetlands > Bog ... | reverse complement strand
TGGCATGCGCATGCGGCGAGCGGATGACATGGGCCTGCAGGGTTCCGACCGGAACCGGCAGATCATCGGCATAACGGCCGCGGCCCGACAGCAGCGCCGGGTCTTCTTTGCGCAGGATAGACTTGCCGAGCTGTGCCGACATGATTTTGACCGACCTCCAATATTCTATCTGTCTACATCCGCTGCCGGGTATTGTCAGTACGCCCTGTCGGCACGGGTGGTCAGCGCGCTTGGGCATTGATTTACAACCGAGTGGCGCTCTCTTAAGAAGGGGCGCTGCCGCGTCGAAAATTCCGCCGCCCGATGGGAGCGTCGTCAAGCTTGCAACCCGAAGCCCAGCAATCCGAAGGTCAGCTATCTAAGGGCCAGCATTCCGAAGGCTTGGCCCGCGATTTCAAAAAGATTCTGCTGATCAAGTTGTCGGCCGTGGGCGACGTCGTGCATACGATCCCGCTGCTCAACAAGTTGCGGCAGCGCTATCCGGCCGCACGGATCGACTGGCTGGTCGCGCCGCCCATCGGCGAGCTGTTGGCGCCTAATCCCGCGATTACCAATGTCATCGAGTTCCTGCGCGAGGAATGGTCGTCGCCGTGGCGGCTGACGCCCTACGTCGGCGCGGCGCGGCTCACCGCTGTGCTGCGCGCCGCGCAATACGATCTGGTGCTCGACCTGCAAGGCCAATTGCGCAGCGCCGTGTTTGCATTCACCAGCGGCGCGGCGGTGCGGATCGGCTTCGACCGGCCGCGCGCGGACCTGTGGAAAGCGTCGCCGCGAACGCTCCCCGAGGACGCGCGCCGGCACGCCTGGCAAGGCGCGCGCGAGGGCAGCTGGCTCGCCTACACCCATCACGTCGAACTGCCGACGCTCGATATGCACCCGGTGGAACGTTATCTGCGTTTCGGCGCCATGCTCGGCCTCGACGACCAAACCGCCGATTTCTCGTTTCCAATTCCAGCGGAGGCCACCATCCGCATCGACGCCCTGCTGGATTATTACGAGATCACCGGCAGGAAACTTGTCGTCATGGCGCCGGGCACGAATTGGGAAACCAAACAGTGGCGCAGCGATGCTTTCGCCGAAGTGGCGCGGCATTTTTTGCAGAAGAAATATGCCGTGACTTTGATCGGATCGGGCAGCGAGCACGAGCTCTGCGCCGCGGTCGCAGAACTCGCGCCGGGCACGGTCAATCTCGCTGGCGAAACGACGCTCAATGAGCTTGCAGCGCTGATCCGCCGCGGCGCGATCTGCGTCAGCAACGATTCCGGGCCCATGCATCTTGCCGCGGCGCTGGACCGGCCGGTCGTCGGCATCTTCGGGCCGACCGATCCGATCTGGGCCGGGCCGTACCGCCGCGACACCGCCGTGGTTCGGGCGGAGCTGCCCTGCTCACCCTGCTATCTTCGGCTGCTCAGCCGCTGCGCGCACAACCACGATTGCATGAAAGATGTTTCGGCAAGCGCCGTGATCGAGCGCGCCGAAAAGATTCTCGCAGCCCAACCTCCTGCCCGCCCGAAAACCCTGCAGGCAGGCCGGAGCTAGCCTAACTCGGCTCTGGGCCCTTATTTGCGCCGGCAGGTCGCGAGCCACGCCTTCATGTAGCGGTAATAGCTGCCCTCGGCATTGGCGACCGCGAGCAAAAATCCTTCGGCGCCGTCGAGAAAGCCCAGCCGCAAGACGTAGCTCTTCAGGAAGGCAAAAAATCCATGCGCGACGCCGGTGGCGAAAGACACTGTCCGGCCGGAGGCGACCAGCATCTCCGCGCTCGCGGTCGAATAGCGATCCATCCGCGACAGCGCGTCCTCTAGTCGCAACACCGGATGGTGGATCAAAGGCTTGCCGAGCCTTTTGACAGTGCCGTCGCAGATCGCGCGCTCGTGGACCAAGGCGTCGTCGAAGCGCGCTTCGCCGCGGCGGAACAGCCGCAACACATAATCCGGATACCAGCCCGAGTGCAGCATCGGCCGGCCGCAAAAGCTCGAGACGCGCGGCAGTTCGAAGCCGTCGGCGCCGCCGTCCGCCATTGCAACTTTGATGGCTTGCGCAAGCTCCGGCGTCACCCGCTCGTCGGCATCGATCGACAGAACCCAGTCGCCGGTCGCAAGCGACAGCGCGAAATTCTTCTGCGGCCCAAAGCCCCGCCATTCGTGCTGCTCGACCCGCGCCCCCTTGCCGCGCGCGATCTCCACGGTAGTGTCGGTCGAGCCGCTGTCGACAACGATGCGCTCGTCGCAAAAGCCAAGCCCGTCGAGACAGTCACCGATATTCGCCGCTTCGTTGCGGGTGATGACGATCGCGGAGAGCTGCGGCATGGAGGCTGAGATCGGCGGCTTCAATGCCAATACGGCGGATAGCCGGAATTCTTCTGTTCCGCCGCAAGAAGCCGCAGCATCGCCGGCCATTCCAAGACGCCATAGGGCCGGCGCGCGCCCGGCTGATAGAGATGCGCGGTATGCGCCAATACGTTTTCGCCGGGCATCGTGAGTTCGGTCCGTGCCGCCGTGGCATCAACCTGCGACCGGCACGACAATTCGAGCTGGTACATGGTGTTGAACGCCTGCTGGATGGTAGCGCCGCAGGCAAGGAGTCCGTGATTGCGCATGATCATCGCATCGTGCGGGCCAAGATCGGCCACCAGCCGCTCGCGCTCGTCGGTGTCGATCGCCGGACCCTCATAGTCGTGATAGCCGATATGGCCGACAAAGCGGATCGAGGTCTGCGACATCGGCAACAGCCCGCATTTCATCGCCGCCACCGCCATGCCGGCGCGGGTGTGGGTATGCAGCACACAGGAGACGTCCGGCCGCGCCTTGTGAATGGCGCCGTGGATCACATAGCCGGAGACATTGATGGCATAGTCGGTGCTGCCTCGGTCGGTATCGGGCTTTAGGATGATATTGCCCTCGACATCGATCTTGACCAGGCTCGACGCGGTGATCTCCTTGTAGAGGAGCCCGTAGAGATTGATCAAGAGATGCTCGGTGTCGGGAATGCGCGCGGTGATGTGGTTGTAGATGAGGTCGGTCATGCCATAACCGTCGACCAGGCGATAGCAGGCGGCAAGATCGAGCCGCGCCTGCCACTCTTGCGCCGATACGTCGTTGCGGATTGACTTGAAGTCGGTCGAGTAATTCACAGTCGTTTCTCCCTTCCCTTAAGCATAGCTTCCGGCGCGGCTCGTGTCAGGGGCCGAACTCAGGTGAGATTACACGCGAGCGGCCGGCTAAGAAGTTAGGTGAGACGTGAGTTAAGACATCACTTTAAGAGCGGACCAGCAACATGCAGCCTAAAATCGAGGGTGGCAAAATTGAAGACATTCTGCGCAATCACGCCAAGGAAAAGCTCGCCCGCGGCGAGGTCGTCGCCTCCATGATAGTACGGCTCACCCGCGGCGCCGAGATCGCCCGCATTGCCAAGACGGCCGGTTTCGACAGCCTTTATGTCGATATGGAGCATGCGAGTTTCTCGCTCGAGACCACCGGCCAGATCTGCATGGCGGCGTTGGCCGCCGGCATCACCCCTTTGGTGCGCGTTCCGGGCGTCGCCGAAGCGTCCCGCGCGCTCGATGCCGGCGCGCTCGGCGTGATCGCGCCGCATGTCCGCTCGGCGGCAGAAGCCCGCGACTATGTGGTCGCGGCGAAGTTTCCGCCGCTCGGCGAACGCTCGGCCGCGGGCCACCTGCCCCATTTGCACTATCGCTCGTTTCCGGTCGCCGAAGCCGATGCCGCTTTGAATACCGCGACCATGCTGGTCGTGCAGTTCGAAAGCGAGGAAGCCTTGACCAAGGCCGACGAGATCGTTGCCGTCGAGGGCGTCGATATGGTGCTGATTGGCAGTAACGACATGCTCGCCGACTGGGGCCTTGCCGGCCGATACGAGCATCCGCGGCTGCGCGACGCCTACGCCAAAACGATCGAAGTCTGCCGCCGGCACGGCAGGCATGTCGGCGTCGGCGGGCTCTCGTCGCGTCCGCAGCTTGCCGCGGACTTCGTCAAGATGGGCGCGCGCTATGTCTCGACTGGCACCGATCTTGGCTTTCTGCTCGCGGCTTGCACGGCGAAAGCCAAAGAAGTGCGCGAGATGGCGACCGGCTGACGAAAATTAGTTGGCGTGGGGCTGCGCGCTTTCGGCTGAAACCGTTCCACGGCGGTTACGTACCGCATAGATGATCAGCCCCACACCAAGGACAACAAGCGGCGCGGACAGAACCATGCCCATGGTCAGATTGTCGGACAGCCGTTCCAATTGCGGATCCGGCTCGCGGAAAAATTCCGAGAAAATCCGCGCTACGCCGTAGCCGACGCAGAAAATACCCGACGCGAGACCGGGACGTTTCAAGGCGCCAAAACGCACACAAATTCCGAGGATGAACAGCAGCAGCAGTCCTTCCAAAGCCCCCTCGTAGAGCTGGCTCGGATGCCGCGGCTGATCGTCGACATCGGGAAAAATCATCGCCCACGGCACGTTGGTCGGGCGGCCCCATAATTCGGGCCTGATGAAATTGGCGACGCGGCCAAAGAAAATTCCGGTCGGTGCGGTGACCGCGCAAATATCGCCGATGGTTAAAATCGGAATCTTCGCCTGTTTGGCGACGTACCACATCGCAAGCACCGCCGCGATCATGCCGCCGTGAAACGACATGCCGCCTTGCCAGAGCTGAAAAATCTCAAGCGGATGCGCGCTGTAATGACTCCACTCGTAGAACACCACCTGCCCGAGCCGGCCGCCGATGACGATCGCCAGCGCGGAATAAAGCACGAGATCGCCGATGGTGTCTGCGGTGGGGCGCGGCGTATCGTCCCAAAGCCGCGCGCTCCGCACCAGCAACAAGGCATAGAGCCAGCCGCCGGCGAGGCCGCCGATGTAAGCGAGCGCATACCAACGGATCGGGAACGGCCCGATATTGACCGCCACCGGATCGATCACCGGATAGGGAATGACAAAGAGATCCATAGTAAAACTCGGCTGCTCGACTTGCTGCTCGATTTGGCGGCGCTCGCCGGCCAACCCCATACCGCCCAAACCAATGTCGCCATCACATAATCCCGCTATGATGACGGAACGACGAAGCGCATGCTTGGTCGGACCGCCAGCACGAAAGACCTAAGGCCTTCAACCGCCTTGGCTCAATAGAACAATAGGGAGGACGTGAATGTTGAACGAAAATGTCAGCACGACGCGGGGGCTTGGCGCAGGCTTTGGCCTAGTGTTGGGCCTCGTCTTGGGCCTCGCCTGTTGCCTCTGGTTCGCGCTGATCCCTGCCCCCGCCCGCGCCGACGATTATCCCTCCCGTTCCATCCGTCTGATCATTCCATTCCCGCCCGGCGGCAGCAACGATGTGGTTGGACGCATTATCGCCAATCAGCTTGGCCGAAGCCTCGGCCAGCAGGTCTTTGTCGACAACCGCTCCGGCGCCGGCGGCGTCGTCGGCTCGGACCTTGCGGCCAAGGCCGCGCCCGACGGCTACACGCTGCTCGTGGTGTCGATCGCGCATGCGGTCGATCCGTGGCTCTATAAGACGCCGTACGATCCGGTGAAGGATTTCGTCCCGGTGAGCATTTTCGCGACCGGCACCAATGTGCTGACGGTCAATCCGAAACTGCCGGTCAACACCGTCCAGGAACTGCTCGCTTATGCCAAAGAGAAACCGGGCGTCTTGAATTACGCCTCAGCCGGCATCGGCAGCTTCCAGCATTTGAGCGGCGAATTGTTCAAGCTGATGTCGCACACCGACATTCAGCACGTGCCTTACAAAGGCGGCGGCCCTGCTATGCTCGCCGTGATCGCCGGCGAAGCTCAGGTCATGTTCAGTTCGATCGTGCAGACCGTCCCGAGCATCCAATCGGGCTCATTGCGGGCGCTCGCGACCGGCGGCGAAAAGCCGAGCCCGACTCTCCCCGACAAGCCGACTATCGGTGACTCCGGCGTGCCCGGCTACGTCGCCACCAATTGGTGGGGCGTCGTCGCGCCGGCCGGCACGCCGCAGGCCATCGTCGACCAGCTGCATGCCGCGATCGCGGTCGTGCTGAAATCGGACGACACGCAAAAATATCTCGCCAACGAGGGCGCGGCGCCGGTGCAGATGAACTCCGCCGAATTCGGCACGTTCATCGAGGCGGAAATCGCCAAGTGGGGGCCCGTCGTCAAACAAGCCGGCATGAAAGCGGAGTGAGACGGGGGCTTATCGCACGTCATGCAGTCGGTAACGCGCCAGATCAGCCGGTGTGTAGGTTTATCATGCGTTGCAGATTATCGGCTGTGGTCCGCACGTCGGACTGAAAAATCCGCCAATCGTCGGTGACGACATTCCAATTGACCATTGGGGCCTGTCCCCCAGCCGCGGTCGGAGCCAACCCGTTGGCGACGCGGCCGGTGGCCGTATCGTAGAGGAAGGCGCCGGCAATCGTGATCGCAATGCCAAGAATAAAACCTAGCAATGCTGGCATATATTCTCTCCATTTAATTCAATGCGTTGCGTTTTCGATCGATGGAACGTTTGGCCGCCAGCCTTGTTCCCCGTCGGCTCAGTCATATCCGACCTGCGATGCGCTCGGCCCAGCCAGCGGCTCAACTGGCACCGCCAGTGACATCCAAGGGTGACGTTTTGCTGTGACGCAGGGCACAGCTATGTCGGGTTGGTCCGACGACACTTACTCAGAGAATACCGTCTCGACGAGAGACGGACGCCAATTTAGAATGAGCTAATTAGGTTCTGCGTTATGGGGTGATACGCCCGTGATGCTACAGCCGATCATACCGAACGAATCTCGTTCGACCGCGCTCGATCCTGAGCTGCTGACGGCAGAAATCAGTCTCTTGCTGGATTATCTGTCCGGTTTGCCCGAACGGACCCTGACAGCCCGCGCGCCGGGCCATTTGCCGCCAGGTTGTGAGACCTACGACGATGCTCTGTCGCGCTATTTCCCGATTGATGAGAGGGTGCGCGGCGGTGAAGTGCTTGAACCACCCGACCTTCAGTTTTTGCTCGAATTGCGCGACTTCCTCAATAGCCGCGCTGAGCCCGCGACCGGTGCCTCGATCGCATTCACCACGCTTGTTATCCGCAGGTTGCCTGAAGCGCGCAAAGGCAAAGCCGATGCCGAGCGGGCTTATCCCGAGTGGGTCCCGATGGCGCGCGCGCTGAGCCGCACAATGGTTGGGCTATTATGCTTCGCGGTCCTCATCACTTTAACAGTCGCGACGCTCGCCGCTTACATCTATATCGGCAATGCCAAGGCCACGAATCTTGCCGATCTGAACGCGCAATTCAAAGCCCTCGACGAGGAGATATTACGAGAAGAAGTCGCTGCGACCCATCCTCCGAACGCCGCCGTTCTCTACTACTGCTCGGATGTCGAGTCGGTGCCCAGTCCGAGTAATCCCACCGAGATGGTGGAGCGTTTTCACACCGTCGCGCAATTGCATCTCTGCGCCAGGCTGAGCGATTTGCGCCGCAAACAGGACCTGGCCTACGCGAACCTGTCACCCTGGTTCCCGCGCGACGATCGTGCCTTGCCCGCCGACCTCAACGTCGTCAGCGGATATGTGCTGCCGGTCCTCATGGGACTTCTAGGTTCGATGACTTACGTTCTGCGGCGCTATTTGCGCAGCGTCGGCGATCGTCTCCTCACGCCGCGGGATCTGCGCGAATACATCGTGCGTCTCGTTCTCGGCACAGTGTTTGGAGTGGCGATCGGCTTTTTCACCAGCGCCAGCGGACAGGCCGAGGTCATTACCAATCCGATCGGCGCACTGGGCGCGCCGGCGCTTGCATTCTTGGCGGGCTACGGCGTCGAAGCCGTGTTTCGCCTGCTTGATGGAATGGCGGATCAGTTTTCCGCAGCGCGCAAGTAAGCGCCACACGTCGCATCCCGTTTGAGTTCGACGAGGCCGTGTCTCAGACGGCGAGCGCCAGAAGAATCAGGTTCGTGATCGCATCGGGGTGCGAGATCAGTGCCAGGTGGCTCGCTTCGATCTCGATCGTCTTCGCACCCATCCGCTTGGCCATGAAGCGCTCCAGGTCGGCATTGATGGTTCGGTCTTGGGTGGACACGGCATAGAAGCTGGGCTTGGTGCGCCATGCGGCATTGGTCGTCTTTTCCGTCGTCAGCAACTTCTTGAACGGCTGCTGAACCGCGTAGAGAACGCGCGCTTCCTCCGGCGGCAGGTCGCCCGCGAAGTCGTGCAGGAAGGCCGCCTCGGACAACCGGCCCCAATCGTCGTCGAAGACAATGCCGGCTGAGGCCGGGGGCGTCGGGTAGGTCTTCGACAGTGCCGTATAGTCCTCGCCGGCATCGGGTGCCCGCGCGGCGACGTAGACAAGCGCAGTGATCTTCGGGTCCACCCCCACCTCCGTCACGATCATTCCGGAGAAGGAGTGGCCAACGAGCACCGTCGGGCCCGGCTGCTCAGCGATCGCCCGCCGCGCGGCCTCCGATGCCTCCTGCAGCGAGGTCAGAGGATTCTGCACGCTGGTGCAGTTGATGCCCTTCTGCTGCAGGCGGGCGATGACCTTCGACCAGCACGAGCCGTCGGCGAACAGTCCGTGGACGAAGATGACATTCCTCGTCTTCGGCACTGTCTGCGCGCTGGCGACTTGATTGAGCCGAGGAAGGGCCGCGCTCGCGGCGGCAGCCCCGATCACTGTCCGGCGGTTCAACATACTACCTCCTATTGAACTACGGGCGATTTTGCGGCGCTCCCTCATGAGCAAACGCTCCCCAAATGAGCAAACCCTCCCCACGTTTTTGATGACGATGCTTTGTACCGAGATTCACCCAGATCGGGGCAGCTCGAAAATAGCATCCCGCTCAGGCAGGCAGCTGGAACCTAACAGTCAGCGTCCCGCAATGGTTCCAGCATTGGTGCGTAGGATGGGTTGAGTCCTGGTGAAACTCGTCACTCAATCTTAATCCAGCTTGATGTTGGCCGCCCTGACGGGCTCGAGCGCATCGTGATGTCGGCTTCTGACCCGAAGCGGACATCAGCGGCGCGAGCAACGAGCAGGAGTAACCCACGCCGGCCGCAAGGTATACTGGACCCTCGCGCAACCACGCGGTTCTTGTCACATGAGCGAACTGACCCAGAAATTCTCTGAAACTCTATTGCACACGCAGTTCTTGCCGCCAGAGCGTATGCTGCAATACCAGCGCCGCCTGTGGAGCGGCTGGTGCGCCATGCGCGGACAACGGTGCCATATTATCGCGACACTGGGCGGCTCGATGTCCTGTTCACCACGGATGACCGGATCGACTCGGGACGTTGGGATCAGGTAGCGATCCTGACGCGGTCGGAGGCGCAGGCGAACAGCGCGGCGGTCTTTGCCGAGTCGATGCCGGCGGACTGCGGCGAAATCCGGTCTCACTACCGGCTCGGCCCACACCAATTCTCCAAGACCGTCGAAAGCTGCATTAGAGGCAACACAACCTCACGGATCAAGCCGGATGTGATCAAAACCGAAAACACGTCCAGTTACAACCTCGGGACTCCTCCCCCGTGAAGACGGGGGAGGATGACCGGCTCAAAACGACACGCTAAGAACGGCGCATGACAAACCAATTCACCTATCATTCCGACCCGGTGCGGATCGTGTTCGGGCCGGGCTCCGTGAGCGCGCTGGGCGCGGAGGCAGACCTGCACAAAATGTCGCGCATCATCGTGCTGTGCTCGAAGACGCGCACCGAATTCACTCGCCGCGTCACAGCCCCGATCGCCGATCGCTGCGTCGGCTATTGTGATACCGGCGGGCAAACCATGCCGCGTGAAGCGTTCGAGCACATTCTTTCCGAGCTCAAGCGGCTTGATGCCGATAGCTTTATCGTGGTCGGCGGCGGCTCGCCGATCGGGCTTGCGAAAGCGGCGGCGGCAATGACGAAGCTGCCCTATATCGCGGTCGTCACCACGTATTCCGGTTCGGAGATGGCGGCGCGCTGGTACATTGGCGTCGCCGAAAATCGCGTCTCCGGCAATGGGCCCGAGGCGCTGCCGGCGACCGCGATCTACGATCCCGAACTGACGCTCGATTTGCCGGTGCGCGTCTCAGCGGCGAGCGGCATGAACGCCATGGCGCATGCGGTCGAAAGCCTCTACGGCATCGACACCAATCCGGTGGTGCAAACCATGGCTGAGGAGGGCATTCGGCTGCTCGGCTCGGGCTTGCCGCGGGTGGTCGACAATCCACACGATCTTGCGGCGCGGACCGACGTGCAATACGGCGCGTGGCTGGCGGCGAATTTCCGCGCCGAGGTCGGGCTCGAACACGCCATCGCCCAGCGCGTGCGGCAATGGTTGAATCTCGAACACGCGCAGACGCATGCGATCGCGACGCCTTATGCAATTGGCTTTAACGCGGCCGCCGCGCCGCAAGCGATGGACCGCATCAAGCTCGCGCTCGGTGCGACAGACGCAGCGCGGGGGCTTTATGATCTCAATGTCCGGCTCGGATTGCCCACAGGACTCAAAGAACTCGGCATGCAGGAGAAAGATATCGAAAAGGCGGTCGACGTCGTGTCGGCTGCGAAGATCTCGCATCCGCGGCCGGTGTCGAAGGCCGATCTGAAAAATGTGATCGCGCAGGCTTATGCCGGCGCGCCGCCGCGATTTTAGGTTGGCGCATGATCTTGTCCGGAAACCGGTTGCCACTTTTCGGGATCATGGGCTGCGCGATCACGCCGGCCGTTCGCGCGCCGCCATGATCGCCAGATAGAGATAAAGGCCGAGCAGCGTCAGCTCGACCAAGACGATGAAAAAGTTGCCGCCATAGACACCGGGGAAGAACACTTCGACCGCCGCCATGGAAACCACCGAGGTGAGCCACACCACCGCGCCCCACGCCGCCGCGAGCCAAAGCCCGACCGCGGCGACGAGATCGAGGACGGCAAAGAACACGGTCGCGGTCTGCCAGGCGATGGTGTGCGATTCGAAGGCCTCATCGGGGCTCGCGCCGATGCCGCAGACTCGCGACCAATGATACAGGCCCTTAACCATCGACACGCCGGCCATGATGCGCAGAAACAGGACGAGATATTCGGTCCAAGTGCCTT
>Ga0209448_10000656_pt1 | contig 11049 bp, 9 predicted proteins | sample BogFormECP14_OM2_FD_188245 | JGI IMG/M metagenome (GOLD analysis project Ga0209448, IMG submission 188245) | Bog forest soil microbial communities from Calvert Island, British Columbia, Canada - ECP14_OM2 (SPAdes) (version 2) | ecosystem: Environmental > Aquatic > Freshwater > Wetlands > Bog ... | reverse complement strand
AATCGGCGAACGGCGCGGTTCCATCAAAGCTGAGCCCTGAAGACTCAGCGGTGCTGCTCAAAGAGACGAAGAGCCGCTCGGCGCAGCAGAAAGCCTTGGCGTCGTTCGACAAGAGAATCGACGACCAGAAGCAACTCGCCGATAACTACGGGAAGTGGATTCAGGTCGTCGCAGGAAATCAGAAAGCGGTCGTTCATCGCGCTCTGATTGGTTTCATCGTCATTCTTGGTATTTCCTTGGTTGGCGTGTTTTTCGAGAGCTGGCTGGAAATGCTGCTCGGAAAGACTTCGCTGGATCGCCGGCAGGTGGAGACATTGCGCGGGGTGACGCGCGTGTCGATCCAGGTGCTGGCGGTGCTGCTTATTTTGCTGGTGATTCTCGGTCCCCCTAGCCAACTTGGGACTTTTCTAGGGCTTGCTGGCGCAGGTTTGACCGTGGCGTTGAAGGATTTCATCGTGGGCTTTCTGGGGTGGTTTGTGCTGATGGGCAAAAACGGGATTCGGCTGGGCGATTGGGTGGAGATTAATGGAGTGACTGGGGAGGTGGTCGAACTCGGCATGTTTCATACTGTTTTGCTCGAGACCGGCAATTGGACAGACTCCGGTCATCCGACCGGGCGGCGCGTGACATTTACAAACAGCTTCGCGATTGAAGGGCACTATTTCAACTTCTCGACATCGGGCCAATGGTTGTGGGACGAATTGCAAGTGGTTTTGCCGCCTGGGCGCGATCCCTATCCAATGGTTGACGCCATACAAAAGATCGTGCTGGAGGCGACCGCGGAGACCGCGAAACAGGCCGAGAAAGAATGGCAGGGTGTGACGCGCTCGCGCGACACGACGCATACACTCACCGCCGCGCCTGCAATCAATGTGAAGCCGGTGGTGGGCGGCGTCGAAATCGCGGTGAGATACATCACGCGGGCGAACGAACGCTACCAGATGCGGGCGAAATTGAATCAAGCCGCGGTCGACCTGCTAGGTCAGGGCTTTGTAGCGCCAGCGGCGGCGTCGGAGCCGGCCTCAAAGCCTGCTTGATGCCTTAAGCCCGAAACTGCTGCCCGGGCGGCGATTCACATGGATATGGTGGGCGGCGGGCCGGCACTGCACGTTTTCGGCCCACATGTATCGTTCCGCCACGGCGAGATGCCGCAGAATGTCGCCGAGCGTGAATTTTCCGTCGGCGTATGTCCAATCGATTTTGTCGGGCGGGATGCACCGCGCCACGCGCATGGTCCGCTCGCGAACGATCCCGAAATAATGCAGAAATGGCTGAATGGTTTTGATTTCCACGGGGCCTCGCCCATTAGCGGAACTGCTTTTGAAGTTTAACGCATGAGCTGCCGTGCGCGGGAGGCGGAGAGCGTCGCGCCAGCGTAGAGGAGCGCAAGCAGAGCATAACCGGCGATTAGGCTGACGCCCTGTGCGACAACGCCCAGAGCGATACTCATGGTGAGTTGAACGCACGTTGTGAAGATGGCCATGGCGGATTGCGTGCGGCCCATGAAGTGGCGCGGCACGATGGACATCAGCCCGGACTGCGCCGTGACGCCGCCGATGGCGCGGCAGAGTCCGAAGATGGCTTGCAGTACGACAGCGCCAACGAGAAAAGCGACGAACGGCGTGGCCATGTGGCCCACCGCGAGCACCGCGCATACGGCGACATAGAGCGGCATACGCAACGATGTGCGGAGCTGACTGACGATGAATCCGCCCGTAATGGCGCCGATCGCCCAGCCTGCTTCAAGGAAGCCGAGGCCGCGCGCGCCGGCGTGAAGGATGTCGTTTACCAAGGCGACGAGGACGACGTTGCCGCTGACGACGCCTGCCATCATGATCGAGTGCGTTACGCCGAGCGAACGCACGAGCGGCTGCTGCTTCAGATACGCGAAGCCTTCTTTCAGATCGGAATAGACCGCGAGTGAAAGGCCGGCTTCGGCGACTTCGGGATTTTCTCCTGATTCGAGAGCTTCCGCGGTGGCTTCGGTGGCTTCAGAATATTCGCGCGGATATTTCAGATGGTCGCGGGGTGAGACGTAGCCTTTGCGCACGCAGTAGAGGCAATATGCGGAGACGAAGTAGGTCAGGCCGTCGATGATGAGAATCCCCGCTATGCCGGTGCGCTCGTAGAGAAAGCCAACGAAGGAGCCGGCGATGAGCATGCCGCTTTGCACGCCGACGAGGACGGCGGCGTTGGCGCCGGTGAATTGGCTCGGCGGAATGACTTCCTGGACGAGGGCGTTGACGGTGGCCCAGTACATGGCGGAGCCGATGCCGGTGATGAGCGTCATGGCGTAGAGATGCCAGAGCTGGAGATGGCCGCTCCAGGCGATATAAGCGGTCGCGAGAACGAAGCAGCCGCGAACGAGGTCCAGCACTACGCCGAGGTAGCGGCGGTCGAAGCGGTCGATGAGCACGCCGCCAAGAAACGGAATGAAAAGGCCAGGCAGCGTTACGACGATGACCTGCAGGCTTACTTTCACCGTGGAATGCGTGGCAGCCATGATGTACCAGCTCACGCCGACGAAGTTCATGCCGCTGCCAAAGAGCGACACGAACATGGCCACAAAGAAAAAGCGGAAACCGCGCTGCGCCCAGATCAGCTTCCAGTCCACACGGGGTGTCGTTGCGGTTGCCATCGAGCCCTCTAGCTTACTATCGTAGGCGCGCGGATTTGCGGACGGAGAAGAGTGCGGTTTACATCTGTTTACGTCCGGGGAATTGGGGGCGGGATTTATGGGTAACGAATTGAAATGCACGGTGCGGTTGGGGAAGGAAGTGTCGGAAGGCAAGGCGCTGCTGGAAACGAGCGAAGTTCTGTTTCGCGGCGCGTTTCGGCTGAAAATCCCGTTTGCTTCGATCAAGTCGGTGAAGGCGGTTGACGGGGAGCTGCGTTTGCAGACCGCTGACGGATTGGCCGTATTCGAGATTGGTCCTGCGGCGGAGAAGTGGCGCGAGAAAATACTTCATCCGAAAACGCGGATCGAAAAGATCGGCTTGAAAGCTGGAGCGAAAGTTGCACTGATTGGCAACTTCGACGAGGGCTTTCTTGCGGAGCTCAAGCTGCTTGCTGGCTCAATGACCAAAAGCAAGGTTACAGCTGGCTCCGACACCGTTTTCTTCGGTGCCGATTCACTTAGAGAACTTTCGTCCGTCACGAAAATTGCCAAGTCGCTGAAAGACGCAACGGCACTGTGGATCGTCTATCCCAAGGGGCAAAAGAGCATCACGGAGAATGATGTGATCGCCGCCGGACGAAAAACAGGTTTGAAGGATGTAAAGGTTGTCGGGTTTTCCTCGACACATACTGCTCTGAAATTTGTCATTCCGCTCGATAAGCGGTAGCAGCGCAGAACACAAATGCTAGTTTTGCTTCTAGAGTTCCGAAATTCGGCACTAATATGATTGCGTGACTTCTTTGTTGGATGTGCGCGGGTTGACGGTGGAATTGCCGACGCCGAACGGTTGGGTGCGGCCGGTGAACGACGTGTCGTTGCATATCGATGCGGGCGAATCGCTTGGACTGGTCGGAGAATCTGGCAGCGGGAAGACGATGCTGGCGCTGGCGTTGATGGGATTGTTGCCGGCGGGGGCGAGGGTGAAGGGTGAAGCGCTGTTGAGCAAGGATGTAAATGAGGCAAAGGAAGTAAAGGAAGTAAAGGAGAAGAACGCAAGCGGATCGGGAATTGGCGGGCGGAAGAATTTGGTTGCGTTGAACGAGCGCGAGTGGCGTAGCGTACGCGGCGGCGAGATTGCGATGGTGTTTCAGGAGCCGATGACTTCGCTGAATCCGGTGATGCGAATTGGTGCGCAGATTGAAGAGGCGATTCGCGCGCACGAATCGGGGCTTGTGGCTGGCGATGTGAAGCGGAGGGCGGCGGAGGCGCTGCGTCGCGCGGCGATTCCGGAGCCAGAAGCTCGCGCGGAACAGTTTCCTCATCAGCTTTCTGGCGGTTTGCGACAGCGCGCGATGATTGCGATGGCTTTGGCGGCGGGGCCGCGGCTTTTGATTGCCGACGAGCCTACGACGGCGCTGGACGTGACGGTGCAGAGGCAGATTTTGGATTTGCTGGACCGGCTTCGACGCGAGTTGCGGCTGGGTTTGCTTTTTATTACGCATGATCTTGGGGTGGTGGCGCAGGTCGCGGATCGGGTGGCCGTGATGTATGCCGGGCGAATTATCGAAGAAGGTCCGGCGCGTGAGGTACTCGCCGCGCCGCGTCATCCTTATTCGCAAGGCTTGCTGAAGGCTTCGCCGACGCTTGAGCGCGGCAAGTTGTCGCCGATTCCTGGTTCCGTTCCGCAACTCATCGCTTTGCCTCCCGGCTGCGCATTTGAGCCGCGCTGCTCGTTGCGGCGCGCAGAATGTGTGGTGGCAGTGCCAGAGTTGCGAGCCGTGGACCCAAGCCACACTGCACGCTGCGTCCTGGTGTAACGAACCAAATGCCGAATCCTGAGATTGCATCCACGAAAATGAGCAACGGCGAGATTCTTCTCGAAGCGCGCGAACTGAGAAAATCGTACCGTCGCGGCGGCGGTGTTTTTTCGCGCGACGGAGAAGGACCGCGCTTTACCGCAGTCGATAGCGCGAGTTTCGAAGTGCAGTGCGGCGAAACATTTGCCGTGGTGGGCGAAAGCGGCTGCGGAAAAACGACCCTCGCGCGCATGCTTCTGCGGCTTGTCGATCCGGACTCGGGCGAGCTTCAGTTTGAAGGCCGCGATCTGCTCAGCCTGCGCGGCGCGGCGCTTCGCACGGAGCGCCGGCAAATGCAGATGGTCTTTCAGGACCCGTTTGCGTCGCTCGACCCAAGAATGCGCGTGGGAGAGATTGTTGGCGAGCCGCTGGAGATTCATCATTCGGAATTGAGCAAGACAGAAAAAGCGGAGCGCACCGCGGCGATGCTGCAGCGTGTCGGGCTTGGCGCGGACGCACTGAAGCGCTACCCGCACGAGTTTTCTGGCGGGCAGCGGCAGCGCATCGGCATCGCACGCGCCTTGATTCTTCGGCCAAAGCTCGTGGTTGCTGACGAACCCGTTTCCGCGCTGGACGTTTCCGTGGGCGCACAAGTTTTGCTACTGCTCCAGGAGCTTCAGAGCGAGTTCGGGCTGACGTACATCTTCATTTCCCATAGCCTGCCGGTGGTCGCGCAGGTCGCGTCGCGCATCGCCGTCATGCGTGCTGGCAAATTTGTAGAGGTGGGGGCCGCCGAGCAAGTCCTTCACCAGCCGAGCCATGCTTACACGCGAGAGTTGCTGGGCGCCGTTCCGGTTTTGCCTGGCCGGTAAGCCGACGGCCCGCCAGGAAGGCAACGGCTACGCGCCGAAGCTGCTCGTGCCTGCGGCTGACCCCTCCCCTGTTTTTGTAAACGTTGCTGCTAAAGGACTTACGTCTTACGTAAGTCGATTAGAATCAATGTTTACGGAGATGCTTGTAAGTGTTGCGTCTAAAGGATTTAGCAGCGCTGTCGAATTGGGAGGCACTGCGCGTATTCAAAGTTCGCCTACCGGGCCCCCCATCCCCCGGGGTATCCAGAGAAGTGTGAAGTAAACGCGTGAGGGGCAAGGGTTTGCGGCGCTTGCTATGCGTTCGCATGTTCGCGCTACCGACAAGCGCGGAAAACGGTCTGGCGCGGGGCAGGGAGCTTGTGACTCGCCCCCTAAAAAAGCAAAAACGCCAGCTTGGTTGCTGGCGCGTCAGGCCGGTTCGCAGTATTGCCTAGAAGAAACAGCACATGAGAGGGCACCGCCTGTCAAGAGGCAGTCCGGAATCACTTCCGTGGTGAGCGGCAAGTTCTGACAACGGCACCGCAATTAGGCTAGAATCCGCCCATCGAAATCTTTGCGAGGCTCCCTGCGTAATGCCTTGATAGAGAGCGTCTTCAAACCTTGTGGTGGAGGATTTTCCGATGGCAACGACAACAGCTGTTTCCCCGGCTGCGCCTGAGCCGCAGCCCCAGATGAGTGCGATCAGCCGCGTATTTGGCGTGCTGTTTTCGCCGCAAAAAACCTTTGAAGATATCGTTCGAAAACCCGGCTGGGGACTAGCCATAGTTTTGCTGACGGTTTTGAGCATTGCCGTCAGCGTTGGCATAAATCAGCGCGTCAACTGGCGCGAATTCATGAGCCAGCAAATCGAAAAAAGCCCGCAGGCTTCTCAATTGTCGGCCGAGCAGAAGGAACAGCGGATCGAAGGCGGTGCCAAAATCTCTCCTGTCTTTACGTATGTGGTGGGTGCATTGGGCCCTATCGTCTTTGCGCTTGTTATCGCGCTGGTGATGTGGGGGGCTTATACGCTTCTTGGCGGAGTCAGCACGAATTTCAGTACCGCGATGGCGATTACGTCGCACGCGTTTTTGACTGGACTCATCAGTAGCCCCCTTTTCTTGCTGGTCATCTACTTGAAGGCACCGGGGACACTTGATCTTGAGAATCCGGTCGCTACGAACCTCGCGGCCGTTCTGCCAGACGAATCAGCAAAGTGGCTGGTGGCGCTCTGCAAATCGATTGACGTTTTTTCGATCTGGACGCTGATTTTGCTGGCCATAGGATTTGCAGTTGTAAGCCCAAAAAAACTGAAGGGCGGAAAATCGTATGCGATTGCATTCGGCGTGTGGGCGGTGTTTGTGATTTGCCGCGTGGGAATCGCGTGGGTTTTCTCCTGATACACTTAGACGGTGAATTTTTCGTTTGAAGTAAGAAAAACCGATCCGACTGGGGCGCGGCGGGGCGTTTTGAACACGCCGCACGGCGCGGTGCAGACGCCGTTCTTTATGCCGGTGGGTACGCAGGCGACCGTGAAAGGCCTGCGCAACGAAGCGCTCGAAGAGCTGGGCGCTGAAATCATTCTCTCCAACACTTATCATTTGTACTTGAGGCCGGGTCATGAAGCCGTGCGCAAACTCGGCGGGCTGCACAAATTCATGTCGTGGCCGCGGGCGATTCTCACCGATTCCGGCGGCTTTCAGATTTTTAGTCTCTCCGAGTTGCGCAAAGTTACCGACGAAGGCGTGCGGTTTCGTTCGCATCTGGATGGGTCGGAGCACATGCTCACGCCGGAAAAGGCGGCGGAGATTCAGCTGGCGCTCGGCTCGGACATTGCGATGGTGCTCGATGAGTGTATCGAGACGCCCGCGCCGCGCGATAAGGCTGAGTCCGCCGTCTCGCGCACGGCGAAATGGGCTGCGCGTGCGAGAAAATATTTTCTGGAGCTGGCGAGCCGCGACGGCGAGTTTGCACAATGGCAATTCGGGATTGTGCAGGGCGCCACGTTCGCCGACTTGCGGCGCGCGAGTGTGCAGCAACTCCTGGAATTAGATTTCCCAGGATATGCCGTCGGTGGGCTTGCCGTCGGCGAACCGCACGCATTGACCTGTGAGATGACTGGCGAAGTCACCGCGCTCCTGCCGCGCGATCGTCCGCGCTACTTGATGGGCGTTGGAAAGCCGGAACAGATCGCCGATTACGTCGCGCTGGGGATCGACATGATGGACTGCGTTCTTCCCACTCGCGCCGCTCGCCATGCGTGCCTCTACACCAGCGAAGGCCGCGTGCTCATTAAGAACGCGCGCTACGCCATGGACCAGCGCCCGCCCGATCCGAACTGTTCCTGCTCCGTTTGCCGGCGCTACACGCGCGCGTATCTTCGTCATCTTTTCGCCGCCGGCGAACTCACCGCGGCGATCCTGGCCACCCACCACAATGTCCACTTTTACCTTGACTTAATGCGGCAAATCCGCGAGGCTATCGAGTTTGGGAACCTAGCGAATTTCTCATCTGAGATGCACGCGCGCTATGCTGTGGGCCCGGCCTGAACGTGAGACCGGAATAGCGTCCGAGATTCTTCAAGTGCAGCCCGGTTTGCACCGAGGCTGACCTGCGCGGCAACACGAGCAGAGAATCCGGCGGGCTGTGAGAGCGGGGCAGCTAAACCCGCCGGGCTGATTCCGTCCCCAGAGGTATTGGGCTGGCCCGTAATAGGTGAAAGGAACGATGTTCTTCTTGACGATCATGTCGGCGATTTTTTTTCAGACTCCGGGAGCGGGGAGCATTCTCGGCAATCCTCTTGTAATGATGGTCGTGGTGATGGCCATTTTCTACGTGATGCTGATTCTGCCGCAGCAGCGGCAACGCAAAAAGATGCAGGCGATGATCGCCGCGCTCAAATCCGGCGATAAAGTGGTCACCAACAGCGGTATCTACGGCACCATCAATGGCATTGACGGCGACACAGTCATCCTCAAAATCGCCGACCAGGTAAAAATCCGTATCGCGCGCTCGGCGATTGCGCAGGTGGAGGCATCGGAAGATGCGAAATAACCCCGCCCGCGGCCAGAGCGCGCGCTCAACTCTCTGACCATGAACCCCAATCTGAAGTGGAAAATTGTTTTCATCGTTCTTGTCGTTCTAGGCTGCATCTACGGCCTCGTGGGACTGCCCACGTTTCCCACGTCCGTGGCGCAGTTGAAGGATAACTTCTCTCATCAGATCAAGCTCGGTCTCGATCTGCAGGGTGGCACGCACCTCGTTCTGCAAGTGCAAGTGCAGGAAGCCGTCGCGCAAGAAACCGACCAGATGGTCGAGCGCATCACGACATGGCTGCGCAGCAAAAACATTCGCTACGATGAAGTGCGCCGCGTGGACGACACGCATATCCTGGTGCGCAACGTGGATTCAGCGAGGCTCGCGGAATTTCGCGACTACGTGAATCAGCAATTTGCGAATTTTTGGGACATGTCCCCGGCGGCTGGCGATCCTTCCGGTTACACACTCACGCTGCGCGGCGCTGCCATCGCACAGATTCAAGAAACGACGATGACTCAGACGCTTGAAACCATCGAGCGACGCATCAATGCTCTCGGTCTGACTGAGCCCACGATTCAGCTTCGCGGCGGCCAAAACAGCAATGAGATTCTTGTGCAGCTCCCTGGTGAAGGCGACCCGTCGCGTGCGAAGCAGGTCATTCAAGCCGGCGGCCAGCTTGAGCTGAAACTAGCGGAAGATCCCGTTGTCTATAGTTCGGAAGTTGAGGCGCTTAGTAAGCACGGCGGCCTTTTGCCCGCTGGCACGGAACTTGTGCCCGGTCGTCCTGATACGCGCACGGCTACGGGGGCTCCGCCAGCTGGCGAAGGGTGGTACATCCTGACCCGCGCGGCCGTGGTCACGGGCCGCGACCTCCGCAGCGCCACGGAAAATCGCAACTCCAACAATCCTGGCCAATGGGTGGTGGACTTTACACTTTCTGCCGATGCGGCCCGTCGTTTTGGCCCCTTCACCCAGCAGAATCTTGGGCGGCAGATGGCTATCGTGCTCGATCATCGAGTCTATTCCGCTCCGACCATCAATGGACGTATCGATGACTCGGGCCTGATCGAAGGCAATTTCAGCCAGGATTCCGCGCACGATCTGGCGTTGGTGCTGCGCGCTGGGGCGCTCCCGGCATCGATTAAGTATCTCGAGGAGCGCACCGTTGGTCCATCCCTCGGAGCGGATTCCATTCGCCATGGGGTGCAAGCTTCCGTTCTGAGCTTGCTCGTCGTGATGATTTTCATGCTGTTCTACTACCGGCTTTCAGGCGGCAACGCGGTTCTCGCGCTTATCCTGAATTTGGTGATCCTGCTCGCGGCGCTGGCTTTCTTTGGCGCTGTCCTGACCCTGCCCGGCATCGCTGGCGTGATCCTGACCATCGGCATGGGTGTCGATTCCAACGTCCTTGTCTTCGAGCGCATTCGCGAGGAATTGCGCAACGGCAAGTCTCCGGCTTCAGCAGTTCAGGCGGGTTTCGACAAAGCCTTCCTCACCATTATCGATACGCACGTTACGACCGTGGTGTCCGCTTTCTTTCTGTTTCTGTTCGGGACGGGGCCGATTAAGGGGTTTGCCATTACCCTGACGATCGGTTTGATCGCCAATGTGTTCACGGCTATCTACGTATCCAAGACGATTTTTCAGTATCACCTGGCCAAGATGGATCGCCAGAGCGAATTGAGCATTTAGGCCGTACCAGGACGTATAGGGCCAAAGACTTGTTGAAACGAAACGACAGAGTGATACCAATCTCCGGTAACCTCCCCCAAGCTGGGTAGGGAGGCGGTGGGAACTATTCCACCCACGCTGGAGTCTAAAGAAGGGAAGTAAAAGCCGCATGATCGAGTTATTCAAAGAGCCCAACATCGACTGGATGGGCAAAGCCAAGTATTTCTATGCGCTTAGCGGCATTTTGCTCATTGCCGGCTGGACTTCCATCTTTCTGCACGGCGGCCTTCGCTACAGCATCGATTTCAAAGGCGGCACAAACGTGGATGTGCGCTTCGCTCAGCCTCCGAATATCGACAAGATCCGTGGGGGCTTAACCGCGCAAGGCCTCGGCAATACCGAAATCCAGTCCGTGAGCGACATCGCCAGCCCCAATTCGAATGAAGTGCTCATCTTCGTCGAGCAGAAGAACCAGGGAGACGAAGCCGGTGACGCCAGCAAGACCCAGGTCATCAATGCGCTGAATGCGATCTACGGAGCAAGCAATTCTTCCAAGCCCGATTTTAATTCCGCCACACTTTCCTCGCTGACCGCTTTCCTGACGCAGCGCGATCCGTTGCTGCTCTCGACCAACGCCGGCGACCGCTATCAGCAACTTGCAAAAAGGATTCTCGACTATCGCGACAAGAACAGCCAAGGCGTGCTCACTAGTTTTGATGGCCTCTCGAAGGCCGATGGCGTTACGCCGGCGGTTCTTTCCGCCTTGAAGGATAACTACACATTGGGATCTTTCGCGATTCGCGGCGTGGAGATCGTCGGCCCCAAAGTTGGCGGCGAGCTTCGACGCCAGGCAATCATCGTTACCCTCTATGCTTTAGGGGGCATGCTGGTATATATTGCCTTTCGATTCGAGTTGGTCTACGGGGCAGCCGCGGTCCTTGCTGTGTTTCACGACGTTTTGATCACGCTGGGCTTTTTTTCGCTGCTACATTTCGAGATTTCGCTGACGGTTATCGCGGCGCTTCTCACATTGGTTGGATATTCGATGAACGATACTATCGTCATCTTCGACCGCATC
>Ga0209448_10000654_pt1 | contig 11083 bp, 7 predicted proteins | sample BogFormECP14_OM2_FD_188245 | JGI IMG/M metagenome (GOLD analysis project Ga0209448, IMG submission 188245) | Bog forest soil microbial communities from Calvert Island, British Columbia, Canada - ECP14_OM2 (SPAdes) (version 2) | ecosystem: Environmental > Aquatic > Freshwater > Wetlands > Bog ... | reverse complement strand
CGGCTGGCGGTCATTGTTCGGGCAATCCGGCCTTGCGGAGACCGTCCACGTAGAGGGCGAGGATTTCCGGTGAAGCGATCTTCGCTTCCGCATTCGCCTTCCACCCGCCGATCGTCAACCCGGGTTGAAGCTCGAGCCGCCGCCTGAGCCACTCGCGGGCTTCGTCGATGCGCCCGAGTTGAACACACGAAACCACTTTAACGCCCATTGCGGGATCAAAGTGCGGCTGTTCGTGCAGCGCCCGGTCCGCCCATTCCACGGCCTCTTCGTATCGGCCCGCAGCGAAATGAGCGCCGGCGAGCGCGCTCTTGAAACCCGGGCCTAGGGGATCGAGCGGGCTCAGCCGCATCGCCTGTTCAAGCGCTTCGATCGCCGGCTCCGGCTGGTTTAGAAACACCAGAACAAAGCCGCGTGAGTGCCACGCATGAGCTGAATTCGGATTTAGAGTTAAGGCCCGGTCTATGACGCTGGCAGCGGTGGCGTGCTCGCCAGCGAAAACTATGAGAACGAACGCGGCCATCCAAAGAGCATCGGGGTCGTCCTTGCCCGCCACGATCGCATGCCTCGCTAGACGCACACTCTCGGCGACATCTGCGTCCGAAACCGGGCCGCCCAAGCCGTGGTCTCTTTGGAAATGGCGGCACCACCCGATCATGGCAGCAGCCGGCGCATAGGACGGGTCGATCGCGAGCGCGCGCTGCAACAGGGCGACGGCCTGGTGCATGCCCTCCGCGCTGAACTTATGGGATTGCGCGAGCGCACGCAGGTAGAGATCGTAGGCGGCGAGACTTTCGCTCGGCTTGCGGGTGGCGCGCTCGATTTCCGACTGACGGAGACGCGGCTCGATCGCGCCGACGACATTGCTGGCGACCTGGTCCTGCAATTCGAAGATGTCGTCGAGCGCGCCGTCGAAGCGGTCGGCCCAGATATGCGCGTCGGTCGCGGTGTCGATCAGCTGGCCGGTGATGCGAACCCGGTTGCCGGCCTTGCGCACGCTCCCTTCGAGCACGTAGCGCACATCCAATTCGCGCGCCACGTGCTTCACGTCGACGGCGCGGCCCTTGTACGCAAAACTCGAATTGCGGGCGATCACGAACAACCACGGTAGCCGCGAGATCGCGGTGGTGATCTCCTCGACCATGCCGTCGACGAAATACTCCTGCTCCGGGTCGCCGCTCATATTGGCGAACGGCAGCACTACGATCGATGGCTTATCGGGGAGCGGCAGCACTGGCTGTATTGGCGCCGATGGACTCGCGGCGGAGCTGAGGTCACGAACCCGGTAGACCCGCACCGGCCGGGCGATGTTCTTGACCTGCTGCTCGCCCAGATCCTCGAAGACAAAGGGCAGTCGGTCGCGCACGTGATCGTGGACCGTATTGGAGACGAACACCCCGCCGGCATCGGCCAGGGCTTCGATCCGTGCCGCGATGTTGACGCCGTCGCCATAGAGGTCGTCGCCCTCGACAATGACGTCGCCGAGATTGATGCCGATGCGCAATTCGATGCGGTTGTCCACCCTGACATCCGTGTTCCGCTCGGGCATCGCCTGCTGCACCGCGACCGCGCAGCGCACCGCATCGACGACGCTGGCGAACTCCACCAGCAAGCCGTCGCCGGTGGTCTTGACGATGCGGCCGTGGTGCTCGGCAATCTTCGGATCGACGAGCTCGCGGCGCAGCGCTTTGAGGCGCTCGAGCGTGCCTTCTTCGTCCGCTCCCATCAGCCGCGAATAGCCCGCCACGTCGGCGGCGAGGATCGCCGCGAGCCGGCGGGTCTGGCTCATGGCGCCTCACCTGCCGCCAAGCGCAGCCCCGACAGCAACAGCTCGCGGTGCTCGGCGTTCCGTAAGAAGCTGAGGTCCGGGATCACGACAGGGTTAATGGCCCGTAGCCGCCCGAGGATTTCTCGGGCGTCGTCGAGCCGATCCATATGGGCGTAGCAGGCGGCGAGCCAGCGATACGGCTGCGGCTGACTTGGATTTTCCTGGATCGCGAGGAGCAGCTTCGGCACCGCCTGATCAAAGCGCCGCCTGACGAAATGTGCCAGGCCTATGACATTTAGCGAGTGGCCGACGCGGGCACGGGGACTGAGGCGCAGCGCGGCTTCGAGTTGCTCGATCGCGATGTCGGGCTGGCCCGCCCATAGCCTGAGGACGCCGCTGATGTGCCAGCCGCGCGCGAAATTCGGGTTGAGCGCCAGGGCGCGGTCGACCAACGCCATCATCGCGCCGATATCCTCGCCGAAAAAGGTCAGCGCTTGGACGGCATTCACCAGGATGTCCGGGTCGTCGCCGGCCACTTCGAGCGCTCGCCTCGCCAAATCGATACCCTTCAGACGGTCCGCATCGGGGTTTTCGCTCCGGTTGTCCCTCACAAGCCGATTACAGCAGATTGCCGCCCAGGCGAGTGCTGGCCCGTAATGCGGATCGCGAGCGATCGCCTGCTCCATCAGACGCAGCGCCTCGGGGATTTGCCTTGCCGACGACAAGACCATCGCATAGGCGCGCAGATAGAGGTCATAGGCGGTCAGATCGGCGGTCGGGCGGGCAGCCGAACGGGCGGTCTCGGCGGCCTGCAATGTCGGCTCGAGGACGCCCGCGACGCTCGACGCTACGTTGTCCTGGAGATCGAAGACATCTTCGAGCGAGCCGTCGAACCGGTCGGCCCAAAGATGCGCGCCGGTGACTGCGTCGATCAACTGTCCGGTGATCCGTACGCGATTGCCTGCCTTGCGCACCGAGCCTTCGAGCACGTAGCGCACGCCAAGCTCGCGCCCCACCTGCTTCACATCGACGGCCTGGCCCTTGTACGTAAAGCTCGAATTGCGCGCGATGACGAAGAGCCAGCGGATTCGCGAGAGCGCGGTGATGATCTCCTCGACCATGCCGTCGGCGAAATATTCCTGCTCCGGGTCGCCGCTCATATTGGCGAAGGGCAATACCGCTATCGACGGCTTGTCCGGGAGCGCCAGCACCGGTGGCGCCGCCGATGGGGTCTTGGCGGTGGCGCCAGGGTCGTGAACCCGGTAGACCCGCACGGGCCGGGTGATGTTCTTGACCTGCTGCTCGCCCAGATCCTCGAAGACAAAAGGCAGCCGGTCGCGCACCTGGTCATGAACCGTATTGGAGACGAACACCCCGCCGCCATCGGCCAAGGCTTCGATCCTGGCCGCAATGTTGACGCCGTCGCCATAGAGGTCGTCGCCCTCGACGATCACATCGCCGAGATTGATGCCGATGCGCAGTTCGATGCGGTTGTCCGCCGCGGCCCCTGCGTCCCGCTCGCCCATCGCCTGCTGCACCTCGACCGCGCAGCGCACCGCATCGACGACGCTGGCAAATTCCAGCAGCATGCCGTCGCCGGTGGTCTTGACGATGCGGCCGTGATGCTCGGCGATCTTCGGATCGAGCAGCTCGCGGCGCAGCGCTTTGAGGCGTTCGAGGGTGCCTTCCTCGTCCGCCCCCATCAGGCGCGAGTAGCCCGCGACATCGGCGGCGAGGATCGCGGCGAGACGACGGGTCTGGCTCATTCCGGCAGCCCCGCGCGACGCAAGGCATTGCCTAATGCAGCAAGAATTTCGGGGTTAGCGAAGGGAGCCGAGGTAATCGAACCGATCGTGAATTGAGGCTGCATCTTGAGCAGTTGCTGCGTAACTGCTTCGGCTTCGTCAATGCGGCCGATGCTCGCAAGGGCTGCAGCACGCATCCAGTAGGGTGGGCTGAAACGCGGATGTGCTTGCGCTGCGCGGTTCGCTGCGGCGGCCGCTTCCTCGAAGTCGCCGGCTACGAAGTGGGCGATGGCAATAGCCATATGGCGAATATTGGACAAAGGGTCGAACGGGCTGAGACGGAGCGCCAATTCGGCTTGTTCGATCGCTATCGCGCTCTCGCCGCGCCAAGCCCGCGTGACCGCGCTAAAGCCGAGGGCGAGTGCCGATGAGGGGCTCAGCGCCAGCGAGCGATCGAAGGCATCGAGCGCTGTCGCATAGTTGCGTGGATCGAGAAACCCGATTACGAGACCGGCAATCGCGAGCACCGTCGAATCATTGCCGCCCATGGCCATCGCCGAGCGTGCATGGCGGAGCGCGATCGTCTTTGCGTCCTCATCGAGACCACCGCGCAGATAGCGTTGCTCATTACACCAGGCGATGATCGCGTGGGCGGCGGCAAAATCAGGCTCCACCTTGATTGCCTGCTCAACAAACCCGAGCGCCTTGTCGGCATCTTCCGGCATCGATGTGTAAGCAAACGGGAGAGCGCGTAAATACAAGTCATACGCGTCGAGGTTGTCGGGCCGTTTGCGCCTCGCCCGTTCAATCTCGGCTTGGCGAAGGTCGGCTCGATGACGCCGGCCACACTTAGCGCCACCTTGTCCTGAAGATCGAAAACGTCTTCCAGCGAGCCATCGAAGCGGTCGGCCCAGAGATGCGCGCCGTTTGCCGCATCGATCAACTGTGCAGTGATGCGTACGCGACCGGCGGCCTTGCGCACCGAGCCTTCAAGCACATAGCGCACGCCAAGCTCCCGCCCGACCTGCTTCACGTCGACCGCTTGGCCCTTGTACGTAAAGCTCGAATTGCGGGCGATGACAAAGAGCCAGCGGATGCGGGAGAGCGCGGTGATGATCTCCTCGGCCATGCCGTCGGCGAAATACTCCTGCTCCGGATCGCCGCTCATATTGGCAAACGGCAGCACCGCGATCGACGGCTTGTCCGGGAGCGGCAGCACCGGTTGAGCCGGCGCCTTGGCGGCGGCGTTGCTGTCGCGAACCCGGTAGACCCGCACGGGCCTTGTGATGTTCTTGACCTGCTGCTCGCCCAGATCCTCAAAGGCAAAAGGCAACCGGTCGCGCACGTGGTCATGAACCGTATTGGAGATGAACACCCCGCCGGCATCGGCCAGGGCTTCGATCCGCGCCGCGATGTTGACGCCGTCGCCATAGAGGTCGTCGCCCTCGACGATCACATCGCCGAGATTGAGCCCGATGCGCAATTCGATGCGGTTTTCTACCCCGACGCCAGTGTCCCGCTCGGGCATCGCCTGCTGCACCTCGACCGCGCAGCGCACCGCGTCGACGACGCTCGCAAATTCCACCAGCAGGCCGTCGCCGGTGGTCTTGACGATGCGGCCGCGGTGCTCGGCGATTTTCGGATCGACGAGTTCATGGCGCAGCGCCTTGAGGCGTTCGAGCGTGCCTTCTTCGTCCGCCCCCATCAGCCGCGAATACCCCGCCACATCGGCAGCCAAGATTGCGGCAAGGCGACGGGTTGCAGTCATTCCTCCGGCAATCCGGCCTTGCGCAGACCATCGATATATGTAGCGAAGAACTCCGGTGAGAGGGCCGTGCCCAGCGTTGCTTTAACGCTGCCGATAGTCGCCCCCGGACGCAGCTCGCAAAAGCGTCTGACGCACGCGCCTGCGTCGTCGACGCGACCGAGGTGGGCACAGGCGGCAGCCTTGATTGCCACGACGGCAGGCATCCGCGGCTGGGCGTGCAAGGCGCGGTCGGCCCACTCAATTGCTTCTTCGCAGCGGCCGGCGCCAAAGTGGGCGTGGGCAAGTCCGCCGTAGAACACCCAACGAAGCGGATCGAGCGGGCTCAATCGCATTGCCCGCTCCAGCGCTTCGACCGCCGGAGCCGATCGGCTATGAAAGCCTTGCGCCCATCCGAAGAAACACCAGGCGAGCGCAGAATTGGAGTTGAGCCGCAACGCGTGCTCAATAGCACTCAGGCCGGTCGCGCGATCGCCTCCCAAGGTTAAAATTGTCCAGCCGCCCATCCACAGCGCGTCAGGGTCTTCTTTTGCCGGCTCGATCGCCCGGCGCGCGAAGCTAACGCCCTCGGCAACGTCCTCTTCCAAATTGCTTGACGTCGCCCGGTTCGTAAATTGCAGGACGCGACACCAGGCAAACAGGCCTGCGGCCGGAGCGTAGGAAGGGTCGATGACCAAAGCCCGCCGCAATAGGTCGATCGCATCGAGCCAGCCCTCAGGCGTCCACTTACGGAACTCTGCGAGAGCGCGCAGGTATAGATCATAGGCGTCGAGGCTGTCGGTTGGTTTGCGGATGGCGCGCTCGATCTCGGCCGATCGCAGCTTGGGCTCGATCGCACCGACGACGTTGCTCGCAATTTGGTCCTGCAACTCGAAAATGTCGTCGAGGGCGCCGTCGAAACGGTCGGCCCAGATGTGTGCGCCGGTCGCCGTGTCGATCAGCTGGCCGGTGATCCTCACGCGGTTGCCGGCTTTGCGCACGCTGCCTTCGAGCACATAGCGCACGCCCAATTCGCGCGCCACCTGCTTCACATCGACCAAGCGACCTTTGTACGTAAAGCTCGAATTGCGGGCGATGACGAACAGCCACGGCAGCCGCGAGATCGCCGTGGTGATCTCCTCGACCATGCCGTCGGCGAAGTACTCCTGCTCGGGGTCGCCGCTCATATTGGCGAAAGGTAGCACTGCAATCGATGGCTTGTCGGGGAGCGGCAGCGTCGGTTGAGCCGGGGCCGAGAGGCTCTTGGCGTCCACGTCGCGAACCCGGTAGACCCGCACTGGCCGGGCGATGTTCTTGACCTGCTGCTCGCCCAAATCCTCAAAGACAAAGGGCAGCCGGTCGCGCACGTGATCATGAACCGTATTGGAGACGAACACTCCGCCGGCATCGGCCAGGGCCTCGATCCGCGCGGCGATGTTGACGCCGTCGCCATAGAGGTCGTCGCCCTCGACGATCACGTCGCCGAGATTGATGCCGATGCGCAATTCGATGCGGCTGTCCACGTCGGTGTCCCGCTCGGGCATCGCCTGCTGCACCTCGACCGCGCAGCGCACCGCATCGACCACGCTCGCAAACTCCACCAGCAGGCCGTCGCCGGTGGTCTTGACGATGCGGCCACGGTGCTTGGCGATCTTCGGATCAAGCAGCTCGCGGCGCAGCCCCTTGAGGCGTTCGAGCGTGCCCTCCTCGTCCGCCCCCATCAGCCGTGAATACCCCGTTACATCGGCGGCGAGGATCGCGGCGAGGCGGCGGGTCTGGCTCATGTTCCCTCGCCGGCGGCCAAGCGCAGGCCCGACAGAAAAAGCTCCCGGTGCTCGGGGTTCCGTAGGTAGCTGGCGTCCGGTATCACGGCAGAGGTAATGGCCCGCAGCCGCTCGACGACCTCTCCTGCGTCGTCGAGCCGGCCCATATGCGCGTAGCAGGCGGCGAGAAAGCGATACGACTGCGGGAAGCTCGGATCCTCCTGGATCGCGAGGAGTAGCTTCGGCACTGCCTCAGCGAAGCGCCGGTTGACGAAATGCGCGGCGCCTATTGTAAGGAGAGCCCAGCCGACTCGGGCACGCGGACTGAGGCGCAGCGCAGCCTCGGCATGCTCGATCGCGATGTCGGGCTGGCCCGCCCAATTCCTGAGGACGCCGCTGATGTGCCAGCCGCGGGCGTAGCTCGGGTTGAGCGCCAGGGCACGGTCGACCAACGCCATCATCGCGCCGATGTCCTCGCCGTAATAGGCCAGCGCATAGGCGGCATTGGCCAGGATGCCTGGGTCGTCCCCGGCCACTTCCAGGGCTCGCCTGGCGAAAGCGACGCCCTTCCGAGCGTCCGCCTCGCGATCTTCGCTCCGCCCGTCGGTTAGCAGCCGATAACAGCAGATCGCGGCCCAGGCGAGGGCGGGCCCGTAACGCGGATCGCGCGCAATCGCCTGCTCTAAAAGACGGAGCGCCTCGGGGATTTGCCTTGCCGATGACCAGAATATCGCGTAGGCGCGCAGATAGAGGTCGTAGGCGTTGAGATCGTTGGTCGGGCGGCCGGCCGAACGGGCAGTCTCGGCAGCCTGCAACGCCGGCTCGATCACGCCGGCGACGCTGGAGGCCACCTTGTCCTGGAGGTCGAACACATCTTCGAGCGAGCCGTCGAACCGATCGGCCCAGAGATGTGTGCCGGTCGCCGCGTCGATCAGCTGCCCGGTAATCCGCACCCGGTTGCCGGCCTTGCGCACCGAGCCTTCGAGGACATAGCGCACGCCAAGCTCCCGCCCGACCTGCATCACATCGACGGCTTGCCCTTTGTAGGTGAAGCTCGAATTGCGGGCGATCACGAACAGCCAGCGGATGCGGCTGAGCGCCGTGATGATTTCCTCGACCATGCCGTCAACGAAATACTCCTGCTCCGGATCGCCGCTCATATTGGCGAACGGCAGCACCGCGATCGACGGCTTGTCGGGGAACGGCGGCACCGGTAGCGGTGGCGCCGTTGGGCTCTTGGCGACGGCGCCGACATCGCGAACCCGGTAAACCCGCACCGGCCGGGCAATGTTCTTGACCTGCTGCTCGCCCAAATCCTCGAAGAGAAAGGGCAGCCGGTCGCGCACGTGGTCATGAACCGTATTGGAGACGAACACCCCGCCGGCATCGGCCAAGGCTTCGACCCGTGCGGCGATGTTGACGCCGTCGCCATAGAGGTCATCGCCCTCGACGATCACGTCGCCGAGATTGATGCCGATACGCAGCTCGATGCGGTCGTCCGCGCCGTCACTAGTGTTCCGCTCGGGCATCGCCTGCTGCACCTCGACCGCGCAGCGCACCGCATCGACGATGCTGGCAAATTCCACGAGCAGGCCGTCGCCGGTGGTCTTGACGATCCGGCCGTGGTGCTCGGCGATTTTCGGATCGAGGAGCTCATGGCGCAGCGCCTTGAGACGTTCGAGCGTGCCTTCTTCGTCCGCCCCCATCAGCCGCGAATACCCCGCGACATCGGCGGCAAGGATTGCGGCGAGACGGCGGGTCTGACTCATGTCGTTTCGCCGGCCGCCAGGCGCAGGCCCGACAGGAGCAGCTCCCGGTCTTCCGCGCGGCGATAACGAGCGACTTCGGAGGCTGTCACCGGGCCGATGGCCCGGAGTTGTTCAATGACGGCGCGGGCTTCGTCGAGCCGTCCCAGGTGCGCGTAGCAGGACGCCAAAGCGCGGTAAGGCAATGGCCAGCCGGAATATGCCCGTACCGAAAGGGCCAGCTTCTCCGCCGCCTCCGCGAACCGCCGGCTGAAAAAATGGGCCAGACCCATGACATACAGGGGCACCCCGACGGGATCCCGCGGGCCGAGCCGCAAGCACATCTCTACATGCTCGATCGCGGCATCGCATTCGCCTGCCGCCACGCGGAGAAGGCCGCTGATAAACCAACCGCGGGCGGAGCTCGGATTGAGGGCGAGGGCCCGGTCGATCAGAGCAATCGCCGCGTTTATATCCTCGCTCCCATCATCTCCCATCACGAGCGCGACGTTGGCGAGAACACCGGGATCGCCGCTGGCCACCGTCATCGCCTGCTCCGCGAGATTCAGCGCTTTTCGGCGGGCACTCTCCGAATCTTCCGCGTAGCCATCCAATCGCCGCCGTGTGTAACATACGGCAGCCCAGGCGAGCGCCGGGCCATAATGCGGGTCGCGAGCGATGACCTGCTCGAACAACCCGAGCGCCTGGAGCATCTGCTCCTTTCCATACCAAGGGAAATTCGCCAGGGCCCGTAAGTAGAGATCGTAGGCGGTGAGATCGCTGGTCGGCCGCTCGCTCGACCGGCGGATCTCGGCCGCTTGTAGCGTCGGCTCGATGACACCAGCGACGCTGACCGCCACTTTGTCCTGAAGGTCAAAGACGTCCTCCAGCGGGCCGTCGAAGCGATCGGCCCACAGGTGCGCGCCGGTGGTCGCGTCGATCAGCTGTGCGGTGATGCGCACCCGGTTTCCGGCTTTGCGAACCGAGCCTTCGAGCACATAGCGGACGCCGAGTTCGCGGCCGACCAGCTTCACATCGACGGCTTGGCCTTTGTACGCAAAACTCGAATTGCGGGCGATAACGAACAGCCAGCGGATGCGCGAGAGCGCCGTAATGATCTCCTCGACCATGCCGTCGGCGAAATACTCCTGCTCGGGGTCGCCGCTCATGTTCTGGAACGGCAAGACCGCGATCGACGGCTTGTCCGGGAGCGGCAGGGCGGCGGGTCCGGGCATCGGTTTCGACCCCGCCAGAACGCGGAAGACGTGGATCGGCTGGGCGATGTTCTTCAGGTTCTGCTCGCCCAGATCCTCGACTGGGAACTCGAGCTTCCCGCGGGTCTGGGTGATGACCGTACGCGAAACGCAGATCCCGCAGGGCGCGGCGATCGCCTCCAGCCGTGCCGCGATGTTGACTCCATCGCCGAAAATGTCGTCACCGTCGATGATCACATCGCCGAGATTGACCCCGATGCGCCACTCGATGCGGCCGGGCGCCGGTTGGTCCTGCTCGGCCATACGGCCCTGCCACGCAATCGCGCAACGCATCGCATCGACGATGCTGGCAAACTCGACCAGCAGACCGTCGCCGGTGGTTTTGACGATCCGGCCGTTGTGCTGCGCGATGGCGGGGTCGATCAGCTCGGCGCGCAGCGTCTTCAATTGCGTAAGAGTGCCTTCCTCGTCCGCTCCCATCAGCCGCGAATAGCCGGCGACATCGGCCGCGAGGATCGCTGCGAGACGGCGGGTCTGGCTCATGCTTCCTCACCCACCGCCTGCCGCAGGCCCGACAGGAGAAGCTCGCGGTGCTCGGCGTTCCGCAGGAAGCTGGCGTCCGGGATCACGACGGGAGTGATGGCCCGCAGCCGCCCGACGACCTCTCGTGCGTCGTCGAGCCGACCCATATGGGCGTAGCAGGCGGCGAGAAGCTGGTACGAGACTGGGAGGCTTGGATCCTCTTGGATCGCGATCAGCAGTTTCGGCACGGCCGCATCGAAGCGCCGAGCGTAGAAATGCGCGGCGCCTATTAGAGCGAGCGACGGGCCGACGCGGACGCGAGGGCTGAGGCGCAGCGCAGCCTCGACATGCTCGATCGCGATGTCGGGCTGGCCCGCCCATAGCCTGAAGCGACCGCTGATGTGCCAGCCGAGGGCGGAGTTCGGGTTGAGCGCCAGGGCACGATCGACCAACGCCATCATTGCCCCGATATCCTCGCCGAAATAGGCCAGCGCGACGGCGGCATTCGCCAGGGTGACCGGGTCGTCGCCGGCCACTTCCAGGGCTCGCCTGGCGAACTCGGTGCCCTTCAAACAATCCGCCTCC
>Ga0209448_10000651_pt1 | contig 11087 bp, 8 predicted proteins | sample BogFormECP14_OM2_FD_188245 | JGI IMG/M metagenome (GOLD analysis project Ga0209448, IMG submission 188245) | Bog forest soil microbial communities from Calvert Island, British Columbia, Canada - ECP14_OM2 (SPAdes) (version 2) | ecosystem: Environmental > Aquatic > Freshwater > Wetlands > Bog ... | reverse complement strand
ATGCCGGGCACGCCCGGCACATTGTCGGTCGAATCGCCGATCAGCGCCTGCACCTCGATGACCTTTTCCGGCGGCACGCCGAATTTCTCGATCACCTCGGCGCGACCGATCGTCTTGTCCTTCATGGTGTCGAGCATGGTGACGCGGTCGTTGACGAGCTGCATCAAATCCTTGTCCGACGAAACAATGGTCGACGTCGCGCCGGCCTCGCTGGCTTGGCGCACATAGGTCGCGATCAGATCGTCGGCCTCAAAGCCCGCCTGTTCGAGGCACGGCAGGTCGAAAGCTTGGACCGCATCGCGGATGAGGCCGAATTGCGGGCGCAGATCGTCCGGCGGGTCGGGGCGGTGCGCCTTATAGTCGGGATACATTTCAGTGCGGAACGTCTGCTCGGAGAGATCGAACACCACCGCGAGATGCGTCGGCTTGTCCTCCGGCTTCATATCGCGCAGGAGCTTCCACAGCATGTTGCAGAAGCCGAACACGGCATTGACCTGCAGGCCGTCGGACTTGCGGTTGATCGGCGGCAGCGCGTGATAGGCGCGGAAAATGTAGCCCGAGCCGTCAACCAGGAAGAGATGGTCGCCCTTCTTCAACGGTTTGGTGGCCATTGCCGTCGCGCCTGACGGCTTTTGTGCTTTTTGTGACGATTTTTGTGCTGTGGGCATGATGGCCAATATATAGGGGCTTCACCCGGATTAGCACCGCTTTGGATGAGACTGTGGATTTGTCCCCGCTGCCGATCGACGCCGTAGTGCCGGAACTCACGGCGGCATTGCGCGCGAACAACGCGGCCGTGCTGGTGGCGCCGCCCGGCGCTGGCAAAACCACAAAGGCGCCGCTGGTTCTGGCCAACGAGAATTGGGTCAAGGACCGCCGCATTTTGGTGCTGGAGCCGCGCCGGCTCGCCGCGCGCGCGGCGGCGGAGCGCATGGCGCGGACGCTGGGCGAGCGCGTCGGCGAGACGGTGGGTTTGCGGGTGCGCTTTGGCTCCAAGGTCTCGCGCAAAACTCGCATTGAAATCATCACCGAAGGGATTTTCACTCGCCTCATCCTTGACGATCCGATGCTCGACGGCATCGCGGCTGTGCTGTTCGACGAATTTCACGAACGCTCGCTCGATGCCGATCTCGGCCTCGCGCTCGCCCGCGACGCGCAACAGGGCCTGCGCGAGGACCTTCGGATCCTGGTGATGTCGGCAACCATTGACGGCGCGCGTGTCGCCGGATTGTTGGGAAATGCGCCGGTGATCGAAAGCGAGGGCCGCGCCTTTCCGGTCGAGACGCGTTATGCTGGCCGCGATGCCGGCATGATCGAGCCGCAAATGGCCGACACTATCTCGCGTGCCATGCGCGCCGAGCCGGGATCGGTGCTCGCGTTTCTGCCGGGCACCGCCGAAATCCGCCGCACCCAGATGCAGCTTGAAAACCGCACCGACGCCTTAACCGACGTGGTCGCGCTCTACGGGGCGCTCGCCGGCGACGAACAGGATCGCGCTATCCTCCCCGCTCCGCCCGGCCGCCGGAAAATCGTTTTGGCGACATCGATCGCCGAGACATCGATCACCATCGAAGGCGTGCGCATTGTCGTCGATAGCGGGCTTGCACGGGTGCCGCGCTACGAGCCGGACGTCGGCGTGACACGGCTCGAAACTGTGCGCGTCTCACGCGCCGCCGCCGATCAGCGCCGCGGCCGCGCCGGCCGCACCGAGCCCGGCGTCTGCTACCGGCTGTGGGACGAGCCGCAAACGGCGGCGCTTGAGCCGTTCGCCCGGGCGGAAATCCTCGTCGCCGATCTGTCCTCGTTCGCGCTCGATCTCGCCGCCTGGGGCGCTAAGCCGGAAAAACTCGCCTTCCTCGATCCGCCGCCTCGCGCCGCTTTGACTGAAGCGGAAACGCTGCTCGCCGAACTCGGCGCCATCGACGGCGACGGCCGCATCACCGCGGAGGGCCGCCGACTGCGGCAATTGCCGCTGTCGCCGCGCCTTGCCCGCATGGTGATCGATGCCGGTGCCGAAGGCGGCGCGCTGCAGGCCGCCGAACTCGCCGCCTTGATCGGCGAGCGCGGCCTGGGCGGCGATGACATCGATCTGCACGGACGTCTCAACGCCTTGCATCGAGACCGTTGGAACCGCGGGCGCGATGCGCGCGCCATGGCGCAGCGCTGGGCGGAGATTGCTTCCCAGTCCCCCACCCTACAGGGTGGAGGAGAACAGACGAGTGTCGGCGCGCTCCTTGCCCTCGCCTATCCGGAGCGCATCGCCAAAAATCGTGGCGGCGGATCAGGAGCTTTCCTCCTGATGAACGGCCGCGGCGCCAATGTCGATCGCGCCTCACCGCTCGCGCGTGAGCCATATCTTGCGGTAGCCGAACTCACCGGCACCGCCGCGCAGGGCCGCATCCTGTCGGCGGCGGCGATAACGCTTGACGAGATCGAGACGCGATTTGCCAGCCGCATCGAGGCGCGCGACGAAGTCACCTTCGACGCCGCAAGCGGCAGCCTGCGCGGCCGCAGGAGCCGGCGGCTCGGCGCCATCACGCTCACCGAACAGCCCATCCAAGTCGAGCCGAATGACAACACCGCAAATCTGCTTGCCGACAAAATCTCGGGCGGCGGCATCGACCGCTTGCCCTGGAGCAAAGCGATCCAGCAATGGCGTGACCGCGTCATGTTTCTACGCCGGAGCGAAGGCGACGAATGGCCCGATTTGTCGGATGCGGCGCTCGCGCAAAGCGCGCGCGAATGGCTTCCGCCGTTGCTTGCCGGCAAGACTTCGCTCGGCGCGATCGCGCCGGATCAATTCGCCGCGGCATTGGGCGAGCTTTTGCCGTGGCCGCTCAAGCGGCGGCTCGATGCCGAGGCGCCGACGCACTTTGCCGCGCCGACCGGATCGCAGGTGGCGATCGATTACGAAGCGGAAGGCGGCCCGAAAATCGCGATCCGCGTGCAAGAATTGTTTGGTCTTGACCGCCACCCGGCGATCGCCGGCGGCAAGATTCCGCTCCTGATCGAGCTGCTGTCGCCGGCACACCGCCCGGTGCAAACGACGCGCGATCTGCCGGGTTTCTGGCGCGGCAGTTATGCCGCCGTACGCACCGAGATGCGCGGCCGTTATCCCAGACATCCTTGGCCGGACGATCCGATCTCAGCCCCCGCAACCCGGCGCGTCAAACCGCGCAAAGTTTAGCGAGCGCTTTAGGACGCCGCTTACCACCCCGGCCCAAATGCGACGCCACGCCGTCCGGAATTAGCTCCTTCTTCGCCGCCGCCATGATGAAATGCCGGCGCAAACCGGATCCGAAGCCATGCGTTCCTTTGTGACTGTTGCCGCGTTCGCGCTTGCCGCCGCTGTCATCGTTCCGCGCTACATGTCGCAGAACCCAGGCGCCAACCTTGCGTCTTCCGATCCTGCGCCTGCAACGATGGCCGCGCACAGCGACGCGCCGGCGCCGGCCGACCCACGCTCGATCGTTCTTGCGCCCGACAGCCAAGGCCATTTCCGCGTCGAAGGCCGCGTCGACGCCCGGCGCGTCGACTTTTTGGTCGACACCGGCGCGTCAGCGATCGCCTTGACCGCGCGCGACGCCGAGACGCTCGGCATTCATCCGGCGGTGAGCGACTACACGATGGCGGTGCGGACCGCGAACGGCACGGTGCGCGCGGCGCCGGTCAGTCTCGACATGGTGGAGATCGGCGGCATCACCGTGCGCGACGTATCTGCGATAGGCCTGCCGGAGGATGCGCTGAGCGACAACCTGCTCGGCATGACGTTCCTGTCGCGGCTGCGGCGCTATGAATATAGCAACGGCCGGCTGGTTTTGCAGCAATAACGATCAGCAAACTTCAGGAAGCGCGGAATACCCACTTCGCCGTTCGCAATTTCGCCATTGGCCTATTTCAAGCAACCATTCCCGCCCACTGCCGTTTACGCTATTGCTGCCGGGCCTCCTTTTGATTCGGACGAATTTCTCAATGTTTCCCAAGCCCAAAGCCGCGCTGAAGCCCAATACCTATGCCTATGAATCCGAGCCAATGGTCAAAGCCACCGGCTTTCGCGAATACGATGCGCGCTGGCTGTTCGGAGCCGAGATCAACCTGATGGGCGTCGTGGCGCTGGGTCTAGGGCTCGGCACGCTGATCCATGAGCTCGGCGTCAAGCCGCAGATCGTCACCGGCCACGATTTCCGCTCCTATTCGGCCTCGATCAAAATGGCGCTGGTCAACGGCCTGATGGCTTCGGGCTGCAAGGTCTACGACATCGGGCTCGCGGTGACGCCCATGGCCTATTTCGCGCAATTCGATCTCGACGTGCCCTGCGTCGCCATGGTCACGGCGTCGCACAACGACAATGGCTGGACCGGCGTCAAGATGGGCACCAATCGGCCGCTGACCTTCGGCCCCGACGAGATGACGCGGCTTAAAGACATCGTGCTCGTCGGCCGTTTCAAGACGGCGGCCGGCGGGGCTTATGAATTCGTCGAGAATTTTCCGGCGCGCTATATCGCCGATTTGACCAAGCGGCCGAAGCTCAAGCGGCATCTGAAAGTCGTCTGCGCCTGCGGCAACGGCACCGCCGGCGCCTTTGCGCCGCGAGTCCTGGAAAAGATCGGCTGCGAGGTGGTGCCGCTCGATTGCGAGCTCGATCACACGTTTCCGAAATACAATCCGAACACCGAAGACATGAAAATGCTGCACGCCATGCGCGACGCGGTGCTTGAGAACAAGGCCGATGTCGGCCTGGGCTTCGACGGCGACGGCGACCGCTGCGGCGTGGTCGACAATACCGGCGACGAAATCTTTGCCGACAAGGTCGGCGTCATGCTGGCGCGTGACATTTCCGCTTCTCACAAGGATGCGCTGTTCGTTGCCGACGTGAAATCGACCGGCCTGTTTGCGACCGATCCGATGCTGATCAAGAACGGCGCCAAGACCGATTACTGGAAGACCGGGCATTCCTACATGAAGCGTCGGGTCAACGAGATCGGCGCTATCGCGGGCTTCGAGAAGTCCGGCCATTTCTTTTTCAACAAGCCGTTCGGCCGCGGCTATGACGACGGCCTGATCTTCGCCTTCGCGGTCTGCGACATGCTCGACCGCAATCCGCGAAAGAGCATGGCCGACTTGAAGAACGCGCTGCCGAAAACCTGGTCGTCGCCGACCATGTCGCCGCATTGCGCCGACGAGGAGAAATATGGCGTGGTCGACGCCGTGGTGAAGCATTTCGAGGCCGAACAGAAAAGGGGCGGCAAGGTCGCTGGCCAGGCGATCCGCGATCTCGTCACCGTCAACGGCGTCCGCGTCACCGTGGCAGACGGCACCTGGGGGCTGGTGCGCGCCTCATCGAACAAGCCGGAACTCGTCGTCGTCGTCGAAAGCCCGGTGTCGGAAGCACGCATGCGCGACATGTTCAAGTCGGTCGACGCCGTGCTGCGCACCCACAAGCAAGTCGGCGACTATAACCAGACGATTTAACTTTTTGTCCTCCCCGGTGAAAACGAGGGAGGATTAAAACTAAACTTCCTGAAACACATCGATCTCCAGCGCGCCGGGGAACATCGTCCGCCAGGTCTGCAAGTAGACCTGCATCCGCGCGTCGCTGGCAATGCGCTGGCGGTTCAGTTCCCAATCCTCGTTCGCGTCGTAATCGATGATCTGGACGAACTTTGCCGGGTCGTCGACGTTCTGCAGGAGGCGTACTTCGGCTTTGCCGAACATTTGGTAGAACGGCGCTGCTGCCCTGATCATGGCGATCAACTGGCCGGAATCCGCTGACGGCATCGTGAAACGCAATTGCAGCGTACGCCGGACCTTTGCTGCTTCCTCCTTGGCCATCGCCTTCATTCCCTACTGAGTGATGTACTTTTTCCGAGACCGGTCTGTTGGATAAACACCGAGGATCCGCAAAGTCTTCGGCTGCGAGACAAATTCAAGCTCTTCAAGTGCCAATTCGAGCGCGCGGTTCTTCGGGTGCCCCTCGACGTCGGCATAGAACTGCGTCGCGCTGAAATTGCCGTCGACCATGTAGCTTTCGAGCTTGGTCATATTGATGCCGTTGGTGGCGAAGCCGCCGAGCGCCTTGTAAAGGGCGGCCGGAATATTGCGCACCTGGAACACGAACGTCGTCATCACCCACTTTTCCTTGCGGCTCGCCCATTTCGGCTCGCGCGCGAGAACGACAAAACGCGTCGCATTGTGCTTGGCGTCGGCGACGTCCTTCTTCAGGATGTGAAGCCCATAGATCTTGGCGGCAAGCTTCGTCGCTAGCGCCGCGCGCGTCACGTCGCCCGCTTCCGCGACTTCCCGCGCCGCGCCGGCAGTGTCGGCCGAGACTACGGGCTTGATGTGGAGCGAGCGGATGATGTTGCGGCACTGGCCGAGCGCATGCACGTGGCTCTCGACTGTCTTGATGGTTTTCAGCGTCGCCTTTTTCGGCGCCATGAGCTGATGCTGCACCGGCAGGAACACTTCGCCGACGATATGCAGCTTCGACGCCGGCATCAGATGATGAATATCGGCAACCCGGCCGGCGACCGAATTGTCGATCGGGATCATGGCCAGCGCCGCGCGCCCGGTGCGGACCGCCGCAAAAGCGTCCTCGAAGGTCGGGCACGGCAGCGGTTCGTAATAGGGAAAAGCGAGGTTGCAGGCGATATGCGAGTTCGCCCCCGGCTCACCCTGAAATGCGATCTTCTTGCGTTTTCTCATCTTCTACCGTTTGGTCACTCTATGCTCAATTTCCGACACCTGTCAGTACCTTACGTCCTATGCTTAACGTGCCAGGACAGCGCGCGCTTTGGCCAAATCCGCCGCCGTGTCGACGCCCAACGGCACGGCGTCGACGATGGCGACGTCGATGCGCATGCCGGCCTCCAGCGCCCGCAATTGCTCGAGCTTTTCGCGCCGCTCGAGCGGCGACGGCGGAAGCTTGACGAAGCGCTCAAGCGCCGCGCGGCGATAGGCGTAAAGCCCGATGTGATGATAAAGCGGCCCCTCGCCCGCGGGTGCGGTGGCGCGGGTAAAATAGAGCGCGCGCAGCCGTCGCGGCCCGACCGGCGTGCCCACCACTTTGACGACATTGGGATTGGCGCGCTCCTCGGCCACTTTGATCTCGGCGGCTAGGGTTGTGATGTCGACTGCGTCGTCGCCGAGCGGCCGCAGCGCCGCCGCGACGTCTTTCGGATCGAGCGTCGGCAGATCGCCCTGCAGATTGACGACGAATTTGGCGCGACGCTCGGGGTCCACTTTGCCCAGCGCCTCGAAAATGCGGTCGGAGCCCGAGGCATGGTCGGCGCGCGTCATTACCGCGCGGCCGTTGGCCTTATCCACAATCGCCGCGATCTCCGCCGAGTCGGTCGCCACCACCACGGGCCCGAGGTCCGCTTCTTGCGCGCGGCGCAGGACATGCACGATCATCGGCACTCCGGCGATGTCGGCGAGCGGCTTGCCCGGAAGCCTGGTCGCAGCCATGCGGGCTGGAATGAGAACAAGAACGTCAGCCATCACGTCTACCGCACCGAAATCGTGCTAATTCGGGTTGCAAGAACCGCAGCAATCCGGCTAATTGTGCGCCGCCTGCCTTCCGCTGCGGAGCCATTCAGCGATGAATTCCTTCGAAATCAACAAAATTCTCGGGGCCCTGCTCGGCACCTGTCTGGTGCTGGTTGCGATGCATATCGCGTCCGGCGCGATCTTCGCGACGGAGGCGCCGGCAAAGCCCGGCTACGTCATCGAGGTGAAGGCCGAAACGCCGCAAGGCGGAGCGGCGCCGGCCGCGGCCGCCGAAACGCCGATCGCAACCCTGTTGGCCACGGCTTCGGCCGATCGTGGCGCTAGCATCGCCAAGCAATGCCAGGCCTGCCACAACTTCCAGGAGGGCCAGGGCGCCAAGGTCGGTCCCGACCTGTATGCCGTCGTCGACCGCCCGATCGCCTCCGTTGCGGGCTTTAGCTACTCGGCGCCGCTGAAGGCGAAGGGCGGCACCTGGACTTTCGACGAGTTGAACATCTGGCTGAAGAAGCCAAGCGCCGATGTTCCGGGCACAAACATGACCTTCGCCGGCCTATCGAACGAGAAGCAGCGCGCCGACGTTATTGCCTATCTCGACTCGCTGTCGCCCAATCCTGTACCGCTGCCCAAGGATCAAGGCTCCAAGTAGATCGGCGCGTGATAGGCTCGAAACAGCGCGACCCCCGTCTGGGGAGAGGTGCTGGGGTTTCCCAGCCGGTTGCGGCGGCGGTGGTTTGGTTGCGCTGCACACCGGGACGCTGGCGCGAAAATCCGAAATGCGGATAATGCCGTCATCTAGCACTCAATAATCGTCATTACGCTTCCTTCGCGCATTATCTTCCATCCACGAAACGCATTGGAGGGCCAGTGAACCGCCGATCCCTAGTCAAATCCGCATTGCTCGCGCTCGCCGCGCGCGGGCTGCCCCTGCCCGCCTGGATCAGCCCAGCGCTGGCGCAAGCGCCAGCCGCCCCGCAAGCCAAGACTCCTGAGGCCAAGACTCCTGAGGCCAAGACTTGGCTGCACGGTACGTCGCATTTTGGCGACCTGAAATATCCCCCCGGCTTCAAGCAATTCGACTATGTCAACGCCAAAGCGCCGAAGGGCGGCACGGCGCGGCAGCTCGCCATCGGCACCTTTGACAACTTCAATTCGGTGATTGCCGAGGTCAAAGGCTCGCTCGCTGCCGGGATTGGCCTCACCTATGAATCACTCACGGTAAGCTCCCTCGATGAAGCCTCGAGCGAATACGGTCTGCTCGCCGAAGCGCTGAGCTTCCCGGCTGACTTCTCCTGGGTCACCTATCGATTGCGGGCGGAAGCAAAATGGCACGACGGAACTCCGGTCACGCCGGACGACGTCATTTTCTCATTCGACGCCTGGAAGAAAAACAGTCCGCGGCAATCGGCCTATTATCGTCACGTCACCAAGGCCGAGAAGACCGGCGATCGCGAAGTGACCTTCACCTTCGACGGGCCGGGCAACCGCGAACTGCCGCAGATCGTCGGCCAGCTTGTCGTATTGCCGAAAGCTTGGTGGCAAGGCACCGACAAGGACGGCAAGCAGCGCGACGTGACCCTGACCACGCTCGAACCGCCGCTCGGTAGCGGCCCCTACAGCATCAAGGATTTCACGCCTGGCCGCAATCTCGTTTACGAGCGCGTCAAGGATTATTGGGGCAACGTGCTCAACGTCAATATCGGCATCAACAATTTCGATGAGCTGCACTACGAGTATTTTCGCGATACGACGGTCGCGCTCGAAGCGTTCAAGGCCGACACCGTCGACTGGCGGAGCGAGAATAGCGCCAAGAACTGGGCCACCGCTTACGATTTCCCGGCGGTCGCCGATGGCCGTGTCGTGAAAGAGGAGTTCCCGATCAGCAATGTCGGCGTCATGCAGGCTTTCGCCTTCAACACCCGCCGCGAGAAATTCCAGGATCCGCGGGTGCGGCTGGCCTTCAATTATGCGTTCAATTTCGAGGAAATGAACAAGCAGATATTCTTCGGGCAATACCACCGCATCTCGAGCTACTTCGAAGGCACCGACCTCGCGTCGAGCGGCCTGCCGACCGGGCGCGAGCTCGAACTTCTGGAGACGGTGCGCGACAAGGTCCCGGCCGAGCTGTTCAAGAAGCCCTACACCAACCCGGTCAACGCAACGCCCGAGCAATTGCGCGACAATCTGCGCGAAGCGGTGCGGCTGTTCAAGCTCGCGGGTTACGAGATACGCGACCAGCAATTGGTCAACGCCAAGACCGGCGAGCCCTTCACTGTCGAGTTCCTCGCTGCGGACCCGAGCTTCGAGCGCGTGTTCCTGTTCTACAAGCCCTCGCTCGATCGCCTCGGCATCACCACGTCGGTGCGCACGGTCGATGAGGCGCAGTACGAAAACCGGATCCGGGGCTGGGATTTCGACATCATCACCTGGGGATGGCCAGAATCTCTATCGCCCGGCAACGAGCAGCGCGGCTATTGGGGCTCGCAGTCGGCCGATCAGTCCGGCTCCGAAAACGTGATCGGGATCAAGAATCCCGCCGTCGACACGATGATCGACCAGGTGATCTTTGCCAAGAGCCGTGCCGACCTCGAAGCTGCCACGCGGGCGCTTGACCGTATCCTGCTGTGGAATTTTTACGTCGTGCCGCAATGGTCCTACGGCAAGGTGCGCACCGCGCGCTGGAATCGCTTCGGCCGCCCCGACCCGATGCCGAAATACGCCATGGCGGGATTCCCGACGCTATGGTGGTGGGACGCCGAAAAAGCCGCAAAGACGGGTTAGCGCTCCTTGAAGAGAACAGGCGGGAAGTCGGGGCGAAGACTTCGCGCCTGTCGGATTTAAGGATGATGCAAACACCAAATCTGACCCGCCGGCGCCTGGTTGCGCTCAGCGCGGGCGTTGCAGCCTCCGCGATTGCGCCCGTATTTTGCTCTGTACGCGCCGACGACTCAGTCGAGTCGCACGGCCTGTCGGTGTTTGGCGATCTCGCCTACCCGGCGGATTTTCCGCATTTCCGCTATGTCGATCCGAACGCGCCCAAGGGCGGCAGGTTTTCGCAGATCGGTCCGGACCGCGCCTACAATCAGAATTTCCTCACCTTCAATTCCCTCAACAGTTTCATCCTCAGAGGCGACGCCGCGCAGGGCATGGAACTGACCTTTGCGACCTTGATGGTCCATTCCGGCGACGAGCCGGATGCGATGTATGGGCTCGCGGCGCAGAAGGTGCGGCGCGCGGCCGACGGCCTCACCTATCAATTCACGATGCGGCCCGAGGCCAAATTCCACGACGGCACCCCGCTCACCGCGCAAGACGTCGCGTTCTCGCTCAACATCCTCAAGGCTAAAGGCCATCCGCTCATCAGCCAATCGCTGCGCGATTTCATCGGCGCCACGGCCGAGAGCGACAAGGCCGTCACCGCGACTTTTGCACCCAAACGCGCCCGCGACGTGCCGCTGTTCGTCGCCGGCCTGCCGATCTTCTCGCGCGCCTATTACGCGACGAAAAATTTCGAAGAATCCACGCTCGACACCCCGCTCGGCTCCGGCCCCTACAAGGTCGGCCGCTTCGAACCAGGGCGC
>Ga0209448_10000650_pt1 | contig 11089 bp, 10 predicted proteins | sample BogFormECP14_OM2_FD_188245 | JGI IMG/M metagenome (GOLD analysis project Ga0209448, IMG submission 188245) | Bog forest soil microbial communities from Calvert Island, British Columbia, Canada - ECP14_OM2 (SPAdes) (version 2) | ecosystem: Environmental > Aquatic > Freshwater > Wetlands > Bog ... | reverse complement strand
TCACGGATTCTCCCAATTGCCGCGAGCTCGACAACGTGACAGTGCCTTCCTGGCGGCGGCGTATGGATTGGTGGTTTTGCCTCAACGGTGTGTTCACTGGGCTTCGCTGCTCCGGTTGACGCTGATTTTGAAGGTGGCAGTGGAAATCGTCCCGAAGGCGTGGTGGCTGCCGATGAACAGGCGTTTGGTGTCGTAACCCGCGACATCTTTCATGGTTTCGCCGCCGAAGCGGGCCGGGGCTTTGCCGTCGGGTAGGACGACCTGGAGGCCAAGCAGGGCATGACGCAACGCATCCCGCTCGGCTCCGGTAGCGGTGGCGATGAGCTCGCCCACGGTGCGCTGTGTTGCCACGGACGGGATAGCAGCGCAGCGCACCCCGTGATCGGTGAGACGGCGGGACAGCTCCTTCAGGGTGACCGCGGATCCCACGACCAGGCTCAGATTGGCAGCATTGATGGCGATGTGTGTCTCCCCGGTGGTGCTGGCCGGCCCCGTGGGCAGTTCGTGGCTGGCCGCGCCCGTTCGGTGGTACTCGAGGGCAGCACGTACGGCTGCTTCAAAGGAGCTGACGTTGGGTTCCTGGGGTGACTCATCGGGCAACATGATCCCGGGATTGAACAGTGCGTCCGGATCGAAGACCCGCTTGATTGCCCGTTGGGCGGCGATCTCGATGGGGGTGAAGCGTTTGGTCATGAATTGACGTTTCTCGGTGCCGACTCCGTGCTCACCGGTGATGGTGCCGCCCAGGCGCAGCGCGGCGTCGACGATTTCGTTGTTGGCCGCTTCCAGCGCAGCGGGTGCTTTCGGGTTGTCGCGGTCGAAGAAAGTAAAGGGGTGCAGGTCGCCGTCTCCGGCGTGGCCGCACACCATGATGAACAGCAGCCCGTCTGTGTGGCGGGCGGCGGCGGCTTGGATGGCGTCCTGCATGTCGGGGATGTGTTGGCGGGGCACGGTGACATCGCCGATGAAAAACCCCTTGCCGCTGCGCACCACCACGTCGGGAGCGTGCAGGCGCCCGTACCATAGCTTGGCGCGGGCGTCCTCGTCATCTGCGCGGCGGACCTCGACGGCTGTGCGGCGCAGGACCTGTTCGACAAGTTCGGTGTCGCGGTCGACCTGTTCGGCAGTGCCGTCGATGTCGATGAGCACGATGGCGGCGGCATCGGTGGGGTAGCCGGTGTCGGTGAATTGCTGCAGGCCGACGATGCCGGTGTGGTCGAGCCATTCCACCGCGGCGGGCATGGTCCCGGTTTGGATGATGGCGGCAACGGTGTCGGCCGCATCGTGAGCGGTGTTGAAGCTGCCCATGAGGCTGCGGGTTACTGGGGCGATCGGGCGCAGCGCCACGGTGGCCTCGGTGAGGATCGCCAGCGTGCCTTCCGAACCGACGAGCACACCCAGCAAGTCGGGGCCGTCGTCGTCGGCGCTGAGGTGGATCACCGTGCCATCGGCGAGCACTGCTTCGACTTCGACGACGTGGTTGTAGGTGACGCCGTACTTGAGCGCGTGTGGGCCGCCGGCGTTTTCGATGATGTTGCCGCCGACCGTGGCTAGATGCGCAGACACGGGATCCGGCGAGAAACACAACCCGTGCGGGGCGAGCTGCTGCTGCAGGGTGTAGTTGATGACTCCAGGCTGCACGCGGGCGGTGCGGGCGACAACGTCGATGTCGAGAACCCGGTTCATTGCGGACAAGTCGATCAACACGCGGGTCGGGCTGGGCATCATCGCGCCGGCGCAGTTCGACGCCCCGCCCCGGGTAACCAAAGGAACATGATGCTGACCGGCGATGCGGACAACCGCGACAACCTCATCGCGTGTGCAGGGCCGTAGCAGCAGCCCGGGGGTACCCCCGAAACCCCAAAAGTCGTGACCCTTGGCACTCAGCACGGCGGCATCGGTGACCACCGCGTCCGGACCGCTCAGCGCGGCAGTGAACTCAGCAATAATCATGTCATCCATGGTGTTGTTCCTCACCCTCCCGTATCCCTGTCCGACGAACTTGCGGTTGCGGTGGCGGTGTCAGCGCCCAGCCCGACGAATCGCGAGTTGTCGCAAGCGTGTTTTTGACGATGGCGCCGTCTTTGACAATTAGGGCGATGTTGCGGCTCGGATCCGCCAACACGGTCAGATCGGTTGTGGGATCGCCGTTGAGGAGCAGCACGTCGGCCCAGGCGCCGACGGTGGGCTCGCCGAGCCGCGCGGACTTATAGGGATCACGCTCGCCGGCCAAGCGGAATAGGGCGGCGTTGCCGGATGTCACCATTTTGAGCGCCTCGACAGTGGTGAAGTCTGCTCCAAGACGGGTCATCATGTCGCTTTGCCTTGCGGCGTTCGCGGGTTCGAACAAGAGATCGGTGCCCCAAGCCAACTTCACTCCGTGCTTCTTGGCCCATCGATACACCTGATCGGTGCCCTGACAGACTTGCCGGTTCTTCTCCATACTGTCCGCCGTGGGGAAGGTGTGATCGTGTTCGGCGAACGGCTGCATCGACAGCCACACGTCGCGTTCGGCCAGCATCTCCACGGTGGCCTCGTCGGCCAGATGACCGTGCTCGATCGACTTGACACCCGCTTCCGCAGCGCGGTGTGGATGCCGGCGACGTTGTAGACGTGAGTGGCGACATAGGTGCCGTAGTCCTCAGCGGCCTGAACCGCTGCCCTCAATTCGGCCGGGGTGAATTGCAGGGTGTAGAGCGATCAGCGGCTGGTAGCCCTCGGCGTGGAACCAGAAGTGCACGTGCTGTGGGCGCATGATGGCTCGGTTTGCCGCGCGCAGGATCTGGCCGCACGGGCCGTCGGTGGGCACCGGGTAGTAGCGAGGCGTGATGGACCGGTACCAGAATCGGCCGTCGTCGTCGGTGGTCAACAGCGCCCGCATGGCGAACTGGCCGTGCAGCTTCTCGAGCTGCTGAACGTCGTAGAACCCTTCACCGTCGCTGTGCCAGGTGTCGACGTGCGCGCCGACGACTGGCCTGCCCTGTTCGTCGACGACCCGACCGGTGACGAACATCGGCGTGCCTACGATGCCATCGGAGATATCGTCCCCGTTACCGGCCGTCAGGCGGCCCTCGACGAAGAACGGGCCGATCACCGTCGAGTCGGTGACAGACGGACCGTGGTGACTGTTGATCTTGTCCACCAACACGCTCAACCCCAAAATGTCCGACAAGAGGACATACTCCTGCGGGTGGGACGACTGTGCACATCAGTGACGTGCAGTACAGCGGGATCACCAAACTCGTTGAACCGCAAGGCCCGCATGATTATGTCCTTCGGTGGGTTGATGGTTGTCGTCTAGACGCTGTCAAGGCAACACCCCATGATCGACGATGTCCAATGAAGAAAACCGATAACAACAATCGCGATCGGCGATAGATTCGGCGAATGGAGCTGCGACAGTTGGAGTACTTCATCGCTGTGGCCGCCGAGCTGAACTTCTCCGTAATGGTGCGTGATGCAAGCTGTAGCTTCTCAAATCCCGTGTCACACCGAGATCCACTGACCTGCGGTGATGCAAGTTGTCTCAGGTCAAGTCATTCGCGTTTTGTCTCAAACTCGTGTCATTTGTCAGAACCCATCAGAAACCACACCGAAAAGTCCGACCGAAGATCTGGGCCGACGTACAGGTGGCTTCGCGCAATTCCGTCACGTGACAGCCGGAACTAAGCAAGTCCTGGCCGAATCACCCACCGGCCGTTGACGGGAATTTTTGGTCAGCATAGCGGGAGGAGTTCCATCCATGAAAGATGCGGCAGCACTTGCTATCTGACGTCTCCGTGGACCCTCGTCATTATCAGTTAGTGGTCGACGACGGTCACAGGTCGGTGCTCCGCGCCCGGGGTGGTAGATGGTTTCGACTCCGGCAAAGGCGAAGGTATAGAGGGCGCCGTGCTCACCTTCATAGGCGTCGGGGCTCCATGGCAAGGGATGGCGGCAGAGCTGGGACGGGTTTTTCTCATCTTCGTGCCGGACCCTACGTCGCCGCGGCCACCCCCGCACTACGGAACGGTCGTCAGTCTGGAATCGGTGGGGTAGGCGGAGGTGCGAATCGTCGCCACATCGTCGGCGGCGATCTCGCGGCCGCGATCGTCGATGAACCCGACGTGCACCGGACGGTTGTTCTTGCGCGTCCTTCGCTCGACAGTCGGTCCATCGGGCCGGGGAAGGTAGGCGTCGCCCCATTGCTGTAGAGACCCTAGAGCGACGTGAAGCGCTCGACCGGCAGGAGTGAGCGTGTACGCATACCGGGTGCGACTGCCCGGCTCCTGATAGGGCGCGCGGTTCATGACGCCGTACTCGACCAGAGTGGTGAGCCGATCGGTGAGGACGTCCGGGGCGATGCCCAACGCATCACGGAACTGCGCGAACCTGGTCACCCCGTCCATGGCTTCTCGCAAGATCAAGAAGGTCCACCGTTCGCCGAGCACACCCAGGCTGCGGGCGATCGAACAGTTCGGATCTAGTGCTTTCGAACTTGCCATTGCTCCACTGTAGCTGAGTTGACCTTTCCTATCCAGGACGCTAAGTTGGGCGAACCAACTCAGCATCTCGCCCCTGGAGGACACAATGAAGCTCGCTGGAAGCACCGCACTCGTCACGGGAGCCAACCGAGGCCTCGGCCGGCACCTGACCGAGCAGCTCATCGACCGCGGCGCCACCGTCTACGCCGCGGCCCGCAACCCAGAATCCGTCGACCTGCCCGGCGCGATCCCAATCACCCTCGACATCACCGACCCCGCTTCAGTCGACGCCGCCGCCAAGGCCACCGGGAACGTCACCGTCCTGATCAACAACGCCGGCTCGTTCATCGGCGGCTCGTTCCTGCAGTCGCCGATCAAGGACATTCGACGCGAGATGGAAACCCACTACTTCGGCACCCTGGCCGTCACCCGCGCGTTCGCGCCGCAGCTCGCCGCCGCCGGGACCAGTGCTGTCCTCAACGTGCTATCGGTTATGTCCTGGTACACCTCGCCAGAAATGAGCGCTTACTCCGCAGCGAAGTCGGCGGAATGGTCGCTCACGAATGCGTTGCGTCTGGAGCTCGCGAGCCAGGGCACACAGGTCAGCGCCCTGCACGTCGGCTACATAGACACCGACATGGCTCGCCACGTCAAAGCCGACAAGAACGACCCCGCCACCGTTGCGCAGCTCGCGCTGGATGCCGTCGAAGCCGGCGAGATCGAGATCGTGGCCGACGGCAGGAGCGCCAACATCCGCGCGGCTTTGGCCGCCGGAGCCCGCGCGCTCTACCCGCAGTTCGCCTGACCGCAGGTCTCAGCGGCGGAGCGCAGCCCGACGTCTGGCCGGTCGCCAAGTACACGGCCACGAGCGAGCTCGTAATAGTTGAATCCGAAACACTGAAAGGGGCACTTCAACCGTCGTGTTGCCCAACTGCGTGCACAGACCCGTACATTAGGTTGGCATCAGCATGCCTAGGGACGCAACGGACCGGCCCCTTCCGGTATCGCGGTCGTCGTCGCGAGAGAAATTCCTGAACAACTGTGCAGTTCTAGGATCCGCCACGAAATGGACGGGGCTCGGCGGCTTCCTCTGGGCCGTTGACGCGGACATCCCGCGTCACGAATGAGCACCTCTTCCCCCCGTACACCGCGGCCGAGGTAAGCAGCTGATGCCGCGTCCTGAAGCAGGGCGGACAAGGACACCAACGGCCTGATCCCCACATCGACTCCGCCCGGACCAGTTAGGGGCGGCGCACAGCGTGTCCGGCGTTCGCGAGAAATTGGTTGACCAGCGCAACCGCGATGGCGCCCTCACCCATCGCCGCCGCGACACGTCGAGTTGCACCGCGACGCACGTCCCCAGCCGCGAAGATGCCCGGCTGACTGGTTTGCAAAATCGACCGGTGCTTGTGCGGTGTTGTTTGATCGGATGGCCCGTCGAGATCGGTGCCGGTTAACACGAAACCGTGGCGGTCGAGCTGGACGGAGCCGGTAAGCCAAGACGACTGCGGCTCGGCACCGATGAACACGAACAATGCGCGTACCGCCAGGTCCTTGCGTGACCCGGTCGTGGTGTCTTCCACCTCGATGGCGGTCAGAAATTGTCGCCATGTAGTTCACGGATCTCGGTGTGCGTCATCACCGTGATGCGGGGGTCGCTTTCAATCTGGTCGGCCAGGTATTGGGACATCTTGGCGCCGAGGCTGTCGTCACGCACCAGCAGATACACGGCACGGGTGGTTGCGGCCAGGAAGACCGCTGCCTGCCCAGCCGAATTCCCCCCGCCGACCACTGCCACGGATTGCTCTCCGCACGCCCGGCGCTCGTTGATGGTGGCTTCGTAATACACGTTGGCGGTCTCGAATCGGGCAAGCCCGGGCACGTCGAGCCGCCGATAACGCGCTCCCGATGCGACTACGACCGCGCGGGCACGCACCACGTCGCGGCTGCCCAATTCCGCCCGGAAGTGACCCTCGTCGAGGGCTAAGGCGGTCATTTTCGCAGGCACGACCAGCCGGACACCGAACCTGCGGGCCTGGACGACCGCGCGCTCGGTCAACTCGGCGCCGGAAATACCGGCGGGAAAACCCAGATAGTTCTCTATCCGGGAGGTGGTACTGGCCTGTCCGCCGACGGCGATGGCGTCGACGGTAGTGACGCTGAGACCATCCGACGCGCCGTACACGCTGGCGGCGAGCCCGGCGGGGCCCGCCCCGACGACAAGCAGATCACACAACCCGGTCGAGCTCGGCGCTACCAAAATGCCCAGTTCGGCGGCGACTTGGGCATTCGACGGGTTACGCAGCAGCTTCTCGCGTCGAAGAATCAATATCGGCGTGTCGACGCGATCAACGTTCATTCTTCGCAAGAAGGCGTCGACATCGGGTTCTTTTTCCAGGTCAATCCACTTGTGGGGCAATCGGTTTCGCGTGGCGAAATCCAACAGGCGGCGAGTGTCCGGGGCGTAGCTCGAGCCGATGATGCGCATCCCCGCTCCGGATTCGATCAAGCGCGAGCGGCGGATCAGATACGCCCGCAGGATCGTCTCCCCCAACACCGAATCCCGGAAGGCGACGTCGTTGAGGTGAGCGGTAGGCACCGCCACGATCTGGCCGGCCTCTACTATTCGGGCGCTGAATAGGGCCGGCTGCCCCTCCAGCATGCCTAACTCGCCGAGGACGCGTCCTTGTCCGTGAACCTCAATGATGTGGTCAGCGTCGGAGTCACTCTGAACAATAGCCACGCGCCCGCTCAACACCGCCAAGACTTCGTCGACGCGCTCTCCCGCACGGTAATGAAAATCGTCCACGTCCGCGGTTCGTCGCTGCCCGCAGGTCTGTAGGACGTCCATTTGATCAGCGGTCAAACGCGGGAAAGCCTCATGCCTGTCCGGCGTTTCGCCCGGAACCCGCTCGGCATCGGCGCCGTTGGAAGTCATGGCCGACTATATGACTCGGGAGGCGTTGCCGCTGCGCGATTTCCCAGCCGTGATTGCACCCGCGCCTTCTGCCGAGTTTCATGGAGTAGGTGACGGAATATCCGGGCATCGACACCAATGTGCCGCCCACTGGCCCGGGCTGCGTGGAATGTGAACAACAGCGCGGATGGTGGTTTCACCTCCGCCGGTGCGCGCAGTGCGGCCACATCGGGTGCTGCGACAACTCGCCCGGCCAGCACGCCACCGCCCACGCCGAAGTGACCGGACATCCCTGGATCACCAGTTACGAGGCGGAAGCACACTGGTTATACGACTATCGCGACCAACAGTTCTACGACGACGGCCCCCAACTTGCGCCGCCGGACCATCACCCACTGGGATCAGCCTTCGGGGCCATGCTTGTCGTACGACCACGAAGGAATCCCTCGCGAACCCACTCGTCGTCGGGAAGCACCATCGAGGGCATCGCCAGGAACCGGCGGGTGTCCCAGGCTTGACCGCCAAGGCGGCTCAAGAAGGCCTCACCCGTGTCGGGCTGGCGGTCACAGCTATCTCCCCCTATTGTGGGTAGGCTCAGAATTATTGAATAGATTAGGCTATATTGAAGTGGGGCTGGTGGTGCCAACAACGCCTGCAAACAACACACCCGGGCAACGCCGCAAGTACGACAACCGCCGTCGCCGCGCCGACGCCGCAGCGCGCCAGCGCAGGATCATCGACGCGGCGACCGCGCTGTTTGTCGCGGACGGGTTCGGCGCCACCTCGATCGACCAAATCGCCGCCGCGGCCGACGTATCCCTGCCAAACATCTACGCGACGTACGGCTCGAAGGCCGGCGTTCTGGCGCAGGCTATCGCGGCCACGCTGGTCGGCGACTACGACGAAATCCCGGTAATAGACCGGGCGCCGGGCTTCGTGGACATACCAGACGCGGGCTACGCCGTCCGGTTCGCGACCCACGCCAAGTTCATTCGGGTCCTCAACCAGCGAGTGGCACCGCTGATCCGGGTGATGGAGCAGGCCGCCTCCAGCGACCCGGCACTGGGCGAATTGCGGAGCGGGCTGGCCGCCACACTGCAGGCCGACTGCCGCCATTGGATCGACCAACTCGGCCCGCAGACGCTGCGGCCCGGCCTATCGCCGACCCGGGCCGTCGACGTGATGGCGATGATCATCTCGCCATACGTGTATTCAATGCTGACCTCCGACTTCGGCTTTACGCCCAACCAGTACCAGCAGTGGCTCGCCCATGCGCTCCCGCACCTACTACTCAAGCCGGAGCTGCTCGGCGACTAGCTAAAGGCCGGCAGTCGCATCTACTTCTGCCCTACACTGCGCCCGAACGCGCGTAAGCCAAGTAGGGCCCGTTGAGCGATGACGGTGGCGGTGGCGGAACCGCCAAGGTGGGTCCATCATGTGCGCTCAGCTCAGGCATCTGAGTATTCCGACAAATTACCGACAATCCACGACCGACACGGATCTGACAAAGCCGAGGTCAGCATTGCCGGTCGACGACATCTTCCGTGAATTCCTACACCTACCACGAGCGCCGCGCTGTGCTCGAGGATCTCAGCTTCGCCGACGCGGGCGGGCGCGTGGTGCGCACGCCTGCCTGGACCGACATCGACGGGGCCGCGGTCTTCGACGTAGTTCGTGGCATGGCTCTCTCCGCCGACATCCATCGGCGCTTTGAGCCGCCGGCCGACGAGTGAAAGCATCGGCCGCAGCCGCAGCGTCTCCTTGACCACAGCGTCGCGGAATTCATGTCCGCCCGTATCGATTTCGTCCGTGCACCGGGCTAGTTGCTCGGGATGCGGATTACGCGCTCCACGGCCCATGCGAGCGCGAGACTCGTCTATCCGACCACGGCACATGACGCGCGAGCCTAAACGCCATTGGTTGACGCTTCAACAATCTGAGATTAGCTTTGATTGAAGCGTCAACTATTGGCCCACTCAGAAAAGGAGCACACATGAAGTTCGGAATGATCGGTGCGGGAACACTGTCCCGCGCCATCGCTGGCCAAGCGATCAGGGCCGGCCACGACGTTGTCTTCAGCAACAGCCGGGGCCCGGAGACACTCGGTGACCTGGTGGACGCCTTCGGCCCGCAAGCCTCGGCCGGCACCGTGGCCGAGGCCGGTGCCGCCGATCTCGTCGTACTGGCCGTCAACTGGAACCGGGTCCGCGAGGCGGTGCGCGACCTGCCCTACCGCGAGGGGCGAATACTCATCGATGCCACGAACCAGTGGGCAGCGCCGCCCCCCGATTTCGTCGTCGACCAACTCGAGGTCGGAGGCAGCGAACTGGTCGCCTCACTGATCCCCGGGGCGCACGTCATCAAGGCGTTCGACAACATGTACGGCCCCAAAGTTGCTGCCGAGCCCATCACCGACACCGGCCGCCGGATCCTGTTCTACGCTGGCGACGACCAAGACTCCAAAGAACTGTTCCGCTCTGTTGTCGACGGCTTCGGGTTCGCGCCCGTCGACCTTGGTCCCCTTCGAATCGGCCGCTTGATGCAGGTGGACGGTCCCCTGACCGGACTGCACGCCATCCGGGAATCCGTCCGTCACCCCGTGCCGGGAACACCGAACAACGGAGTCGCATCCGCCGAACTACCAGCCGGGACCTGGACCATCGACCCGGTTCATTCGTCGATCAGCTTCTCGGTGCGCCATCTCATGGTCAGCAAGGTGCGGGGCACCCTGGGCACATTCAGCGGTGTAATCACCGTCCCCAGCGAGGGCACGCCGTCGGTGTCTGCGGAGATCGCTGTCGGTTCAGTGAGCACCGGCAACGATGAACGTGACGCCCATCTGAAGTCGGTAAAGTTCTTCGACGTCGAGCAGTACCCGAGCGCCACCTTCACCTCCACTGGCGTGTGGGCAAACGGCGGCGGCTATGTCCTGGAAGGTGACTTCACTCTAAAGGGCATCACCAAGCCGATCAGCCTGGCGCTGAAGTTCAACGGGGTCAATCCCGGCATGGGCCGTGGCGCAGTCGCCGGCTTTGAAGCGTCAGTCGTGCTGAACCGTAAGGACTTCGGAATCGACATCAACATGCCCCTGGAAACCGGCGGCGTTGTCTTGGGCGACAAGGTTACCGTCACGCTGGACATCGAAGCGCTGAAGCAGGCTTAACCAAAACCGAAGACGTTTATATAGGTTGGGTCGGCCTTGTCGGAGGTTTTCGAGGGTATCTACGCCTTAGTGACTCGTTCCGCCTAGGACCGCGAAGGACGAGACACCGAGACCAGATGAAGCGTCACCGGGGGTCGGCTATCGACATCACCGGCCGAGGTGATCATCCGGTCGCCGTTCGATGTGCTCAACGGCGCAAGGCAGGACCGGCTATGCCGCCGCGAGGCGTTGCATCGGTCTTCAGATAGATCACATGATCACCGCGATAAGAGTCCGGCGCGTGCTGCGGTGAGGGTGACGCGTGCAGCCTGTGTAATGAGTTCCTCGTCGATGGGGTCGCCTGTGGTGACCAGGCGATAGAAGAGCGGTGCCCGGAAGGTGGTGAGCAATGCGTTGGCATCCGTGTTTGCGGGGACCTCACGATCGCTTGGTTGACGGTCGGGATTGCGCGTAGGGCTTGGTGGTCGAAGTAGCGCCGGGTTGCTTCGCGGAGATGATCGGACCGCAGGCCAGCCGTCAGGACGAATGCGGCAACCTGGCGCCCGA
>Ga0209448_10000649_pt1 | contig 11092 bp, 8 predicted proteins | sample BogFormECP14_OM2_FD_188245 | JGI IMG/M metagenome (GOLD analysis project Ga0209448, IMG submission 188245) | Bog forest soil microbial communities from Calvert Island, British Columbia, Canada - ECP14_OM2 (SPAdes) (version 2) | ecosystem: Environmental > Aquatic > Freshwater > Wetlands > Bog ... | reverse complement strand
AGTCCCGGCGATGATGGCCTGGTAGTCCATTTTCACGTCCCGGAAGAAGTGCTTCGGAAGATTGCTGCAGTGGAAGCAGACGGCCTTGTCCGGGTCCGTGCCGTAGTTGTTGTTCCAGTCCAGCAACGCGCTGGGAGTTTCCGAGGCGAGTTGCAGCGCGTGCATGCCGAGCACGCCGCAGACGTCCACTTCGCAGGCGCTGGAAAGAAGCGAGTCGCTCATCATGCTCATGATCGTGCAGGGCACGACGCCGAGATTCTCTTCCAGCGAAGTCCAGCACTGCACCGCGCTGATCTGAACGTCGGTGGCTTTCATCCACTCATCGACAACGGCGCCGAGCTTGGCCATCTTCAGCAGCGCGGCCTGCGGAATACCGGTTGTCGTGACGTATTTCTGGATGGATTGCAGCTTCTGCACCGCCGCATCGTCGGTATCCTTCATGCGGCTGATGCGGCCGAGGACTTCGGAGAGGTCGAGGGTTTCGACGGAGATGCCGCTGGCTTCGAGCAGTTTTTCGCTGTAGCGCACGGTGTTGAACGCCGTGGGACGCGCGCCGAGTGCGCCGATGCGCAGGTTGCGCAGTCCTTTCACGATGCGGCAGACGGCGGCGAACCATTCCAGGTCGTTCGCGAATTCCGGCGAGTCCGGTGTTTCCGTGTGCAGCGTGGTGAGGGAATACGGTATGCCGTACTGCTTCAGATTGTTGCAGGCGGACATTTTGCCGCAAAAGCTGTCCCGGCGATGCGTAATGCCCATCTTCCCCGGTGTGTCCGGAGTAGCCTGCATGAGCACAGGAACTCCCAGTCGAGCGAGGCGCAGCGTATCGGCGACAGCGCGTTCATCGCCAAAGTTCGGAAGCGTCACGATCACTCCGTCAATGGCTTCGGCTTTGGAACGGAACAGCTCGGCGCAACGCTTGGCTTCTTCGTGGGTCTCTACCGCGCCGTACTTGCTCTCTTCCGGCGTCAGGGCCACAACTTCGTAGCCCGCCTTTTGCAACGCCTGCATCATCTCTTCCCGGCCCGTCTTGGCCAGGTGATCCGGGAAGAAACCCCGGTTGCCTACAATCAATCCCATCGTCATTTTTCTCTTGCTTGCCATGATGAGCTCCGCGACTCCTGGACATCCTCAGCTACGGCCTTTACCGGGCGCGTAGTAAAAACAATAAATGGCCCCGATCACCGCCAGAATGGCGCCCCACCACACGCCCGCGTGCAAACGGAACAACACCACTTCCTTCTCCGGTGGATAGAGCAGTTGGTAGACGCCCGCTCCAAATATAAGTACGCCATTCACCAACAACGAAATCCCAATGAAAAACCAGATGGAAATGGATCCGCCGCGTTTCATAGCGCCTCACCAGAAAATAATATTCAAAACCACGAAAAGGGCCCCCACCACCACGGCCCAGAACCACGGCCGGTGCAGCATCGATACGTAACCTTCCGAAGGAATGTCGGTGACACCGTACACCAGGCCCTTCAGCTCCGCGTCCGTCTTCGGCTTGGTGACCAGGCTGACCGCCACGGTTACGAAAGCGCAGAGGAGACAGGACCACAGCGCACGGTACATGTTTTCCGCCATATCCCGCGCGTACGGCGAGAGCGCCACATAGCGTAGCGCCGACGGATCCATCTTTACCCAGGCCCACATGCCCACCGAGGAACCGGTCCCTGCCAGCAAGCCCCAGAAACCCCCCGCAGCGGTGGCGCGTTTCCACAGCATTCCGAGAATCACGGTGGCGAACAGCGGAGCGATGAAAAAGCTGAACAGCGCCTGGACGTAGTCCATGATGCTCTTGAAATCCATCACCAGGTAGGCGGTGCCGATGGAAATAGCCACCCCCACGACCGTGGACCAACGGCCCATGCTGACGTAGTGCGCGTCGGAGGCGTCCTTCTTGATGAGCGCACGATAGATGTCGTACGTCCACACCGTCGTGAACGCACTGACGTTGCCGGCCATCCCGGACATGAAGCCGGCGATGAGCGCGGTGATGCCGAGCCCGAGCAAGCCCGGTCCGCAATAACGCGCCAGCATCAGGGGAAGAACTTCGTTGTAGCTGTGCCCGTTGGTGGCGATGGCCTGCGTTTCGCCAACCAGCTTGGTGTCGAGCAGGGCCAGGCCAAGCAGCCCGGGAAGAATAACGATGAACGGCACCAACATCTTGAACCCGGCGCCGATGATGGGAGCCATTTTCGCGGCGCGCAGGTCTTTGGCCGAAAGCACGCGCTGGACCACAAGAAAGTCGGTGGTCCAGTAGCCCATGGAGATGATGGCGCCCAGGCCGAAGACGATGCCAGTCCAGTGAATGCCCATCGGGTTATCGTTGAACTTCCCCAGCGTGCTCCACAGGTGCGTGTATTCCGCCGAAGCGTTCGTGGCAATGCGCGCTTTCAGGCCGCTCCAGCCTCCGGCTTCGATCAGGCCAAGGATGGGAATCAACAGCGCCCCGGCCCAGATCAGAATGAACTGAAGAACCTCGTTGAAAATGGCAGAACGCAAGCCACCAAGAGCCACATAGATGGCCACGGTGACCGATGAAATCAGAATGCTGAAGTTGATGTTCCACCCGAGCACGATCTTCAGCACCAACGCCATCGAATACATGTTGATGCCGCTCATCAGAACGGTCATAAACGCAAAACTGACGGAAGAAAGGGCGCGGCTGGGTTCGCCGAACCGCAACTTCAGATAACCCGGAACCGAGTGCGTTTTGGAAATGTAGTAGAACGGCATCATCACCAAGGCGAGAAACAGCATCGCGGGAATCGCCCCGATCCAATACCAGTGCGCGGCGAGAATGCCGTACTGATAGGAAGCCCCCGCCCAGCCCATCAACTCCAGTGAGCCCAGGTTGGCCGAAAGAAAACTCAGTCCCGCAATCCACGCGGTCATCTCCCGCCCGGCCATGAAAAAATCTTCGCCCGTGTTGGCCTGCTCCCTCAGATAAAAACCAATGGCCAGCACCAGGACGAAATAAAAAATAATAATCACCAGATCGACGGGGGATAGGCGGACCAACCGCTGGGTGTCTAGCAACGCAAGGGCGGCAATCATGGTGGGGTCAACGGTACTCCTTTCTGAAACCGAGAGATTGCTTTCCGTGGATTTAGTGTGGCTATCGATCAACTCTCCGTCAGAATGCCACACGGGCAAGCAGTTACCGTTCGACCCTGCTCGTCAAGGTCGTAAAAGGAAAAGGCGCGGTTGCAAGAGAGTTCATTGAAAGGAGCCGGGCGTATAGGTTACAATCTATGCGGTTATTTGTGGGAAATTGCCGGGAATACTCTAATTCTCATGATTTTCAGGTGCATTCCCTCTAAAGATGTATAGAATGAAAAAGCGCTTTGACTGTGCAAGAAGTAGCCGCCAAGGCCTGCGGCACACCCGGTTGACACTTTTCAAGGAGTAATCCATGAGCTCTCGGCCCTTCGTCGTCCACTCCAAACACCTCGCCGAAGGGCAATCCGGCGAACTGTTGCGGTTTTCACGGGAAGGCGTGCAATGGGAATGGATGAGTATGTCCGCTCGGCGGCTGAACCCCGGCGAAACGTATGAAGCGGTGACCGCAGGCGAAGAAGCCGCTTTTGTGATCCTCGGAGGGTGCTGCACTGCGAACTGGGGTAAGGGAGAGCAAACGATCGGTGGCCGGAAAAATGTATTTGATGGCTTACCATACTGCGTGTACTTGCCGAGCGGCCACTCCGTAAAGTTCAAAGCGGACAATGTTTGCGAGATCGCGGAATGCCGTGTTCCGTCAACGGCAAAACTTGAACCGCGACTAGTCACGCCCAAAGATGTGGTGACGGGGCTCCGCGGAGGAGGAAACGTTTCCCGGCAGATCGTGGACATTATTCGCCCCGAGTTTCCTGCGGACAAACTGGTGGTGATCGAGGTATATACCCCAGGCGGAAATTGGTCGAGTTATCCGCCGCACAAGCATGACGTGCACAATCCGCCTGCTGAGGTAGACCTTGACGAGATTTACTACTATCGGATCGACCACCCGCAAGAAGGATTTGCTCTGCAACGATTGTATTCCCAAGATAAGTCGCAAGATTTCACGGTGCGCGCCGGAGACGGTGATGCGGTTCTGGTTCGGTCAGGTTACCATCCCGTGGTAGCGGGCCCCGGCTACAACGTGTATTACCTGAATTTCCTTGCCGGGACGTCGCGTACACTGTCCGTGACTGAAGATCCCAATCATGTATGGCTCAAATCCACCTGGAAGGAAACGGATCCGCGGTTGCCGCTGGTGAAGTGACGCGAGCGGTGGTATCCCAGGGCCGGATCAAGACCAAGCGGAATATCCACAGAGGGTCGTACGGGGGTTGTGCTTTGCCCGGGGAGAGACATGCATATTTTTCGCGCGTCAAACGCTGGCACGTAAGGAGAATGGTTTCATGAAACGCCGGATGACAGTGGCACAGGCGATTGTGGCTTATTTGCAAAATCAGTATTCCGCTCGCGATGGTAAGGAATACCGGTTCTTTGAAGGTATGTTCGGGATTTTCGGCCACGGGAATGTCGCGGGAATCGGACAAGCACTGGAGCAGGACTCTGGTCTCAAATATTATCTCTGTCGGAACGAACAAGCGATGGTGCATACAGCTGCAGCATTTGCCAAGTCTACCTTCCGGATGCGAACGCTGGCATGCACCACTTCGATCGGCCCCGGCGCTACCAATATGGTGACCGGCGCGGCGCTGGCTACCGTGAATCGCCTGCCGGTCTTGCTTCTGCCCGGGGATATTTTTGCGAGGCGCGATGTGGCACCGGTCTTACAGCAATTGGAATCCAGTAGTTCCCAAGACATATCGGTAAATGATTGCTTTAAGCCGGTCTCCCGCTACTGGGATCGTATCCAACGCCCGGAGCAACTACTGACAGCCTTGCCGGAAGCGATGCGCATTTTGACGTCACCGGCAGAAACCGGCGCAGTGACTCTAAGCCTCCCGCAAGATGTGCAAACCGAGGCTTACGACTATCCCACGGAGTTTTTCCGTAAACGCATTTGGGGGATGCCGCGCAATCGATGCGATCAATCCTTGCTGAAACGGGCCGCAGAATGGATTCGCGCTGCCAAGAAGCCTCTGATCGTTGCGGGCGGCGGAGTTCTCTACTCCGAAGCCAGTGGAGCCCTTTCGAAGTTCGCCGAAGCTACTTGCATTCCCGTGGGCGAAACCCAAGCAGGAAAGGGCGCACTGCCCTACGACCATGCGCAGGAGGTCGGCGCCGTCGGAGTGACCGGCACGCCGGGAGCGAACATCCTGGCGCGCGAGGCCGACCTGGTGATCGGCATCGGGACGCGCTACAGCGATTTCACGAGTGCTTCCAAGACTGCTTTCCAAAATCCAACCGTGCGCTTCATCAACATTAACGTCGCGGAGTTCGACTCTCACAAGCACGCAGCCTTGCCGCTAACCGGCGATGCGCGAGCGACACTCGAGGAGCTTCACCAGCCACTTTCGGGTTACACGGTAGACGAGAGTTATCGGCTGAAGGTTGCCAACTTCCGCGCGGAGTGGGAGAAGGAAGTGGATCGAATCTACGGCACTCGCAAAGAGCCGCCGATCAGCCAGGGAGAAGTGATCGGCGTGGTGAACGCCACCGTTCAGGCGGAAGACACGATGGTTTGTGCCGCGGGGAGTTTGCCGGGTGATTTGCACAAATTGTGGCGCACCAAGAAACCTGGCGGCTATCACCTGGAATACGGGTATTCGTGCATGGGCTATGAAATTGCCGGTGGGCTGGGTGTCAAGATGGCCGATCCAGGGCGTGAAGTGTATGTGATGGTGGGCGATGGCTCTTACCTAATGATGGCGCAAGAAATCGTAACTTCGCTCCAGGAAGGCTACAAGCTGAATATCGTCTTGCTCGACAATCATGGCTTTTCGAGTATCGGAGGCCTCAGTCGAAGCTGCGGCAACGAGGGCATGGGTACAAACTATCGTTATCGCCGTGGAGCTAAATATGATGGCGACTTTCTGCCTGTAGATTTCGCCAGCAATGCGGCCAGCCTGGGAGCATGGGCTACGCGGGCAAAAACGCGTGAGGAGCTTTCGGCAGCGCTAGCCGAGGGACGCCGGCAGCAGCACACCAGTGTGGTGGTTGTGGAGACTTCCTACGAGCAGCGCGTTCCTGGATACGAATCCTGGTGGGACGTGGCCATCGCCGAAGTTTCCGAGCGCGAATCCGTGAAGGCGGCGCGCAAGAATTACGAAGAGGCGCGCAAGAAAGAAAGGATCTTTTTTTAACAGATATCTCCTAGTAGCTTGTTCCCGGGATACGCGGTCTGCCGGTTCCAGCGGATTGTCCAGAAAGAGGCCAGGGTGGAAACAACGCGGGAAGTCCAAGCGGGGACAGCCGAAAAACCGCATCTCAAACGGGTTCTCAGCCTCTGGGATCTGATCTACTTTGGAATTATCCTGACTTCGCCGATTGCTGCCGTTCCCCTTTTTGGAGAAGGCCAAGTTCTATCCCACGGCCACACCGTTACAACCCTCTTGCTGGCCATGGTGGCGATGTCGGTAACCGCCGTAAGTTTCGGGAGGATGGCAAATGTCTACCCCTCCACCGGCTCGGTATACACTTACATCAGCCGGGGCCTAAACCCTCATCTCGGGTTCGTGGTCGGCTGGGCTATGTTTCTGGAATACCTGTTCCAGCCGATTCAGAACGCTCTTTACGCAGTGTTAGCCATTCAACGGCTGGTGCCGCAATTTCCATTCTGGTTGCTTGCGGCCGCGACCGTCGGGTTCATCACGGTCATGACAGTACAAGGGATCAAATTCACGGCCAGGACCAATGAACTTCTACTGGGTTTCATGGTGCTGGTCACCCTGGTTTTCTTGGTTCAAGCGTTTCGCTATGTGGTGCTGCACGAAAGTTATCGCGGCCTCATCTCCCTCCAGCCGCTCTATAATCCCGCAACTTTCAATTTGCGGGCGTTAGCTGCCGGTACTTCTCTGGCCGCGCTGGTCTTTATTGGATTTGATGGGGTGTCGATCCTGGCGGAAGAAGTGAAAAATCCAAAGCGTAACGTCCTGCTGGCTTCTGTCCTGGTCTGCGTATTCACGGGACTCTTTAGCGGTCTGCAAGTGTACCTGGCGCAGCGCGTCTGGCCGGACCATACCACGTTCCAAAATCCGGAAACGGCGTTCATGGACGTGGCGCGCCTGGCCAGCGGTCAGATCCTTTTTATGGCGTACGGAGTCATGCTGCTGGTTTCCAGCATTGCTTGTGGCCTAGCCGGCCATGTAGGCGCCGCGCGTTTGCTGTACAGCATGGGGCGCGACGACGTTTTGCCCAAGAAAGTCTTTGGCCATCTGAACGCCAAGAAGGGCAATCCGATCTACAACGTGTGGATCGTAGGTGCCCTCGCCTACATCGGGGTGTTAACCATTTCCTGGGAACATTCTGCGGAACTTGTGACCTTCGGGGCGCTCCTGGCGTTCATGGGTGTGAATCTCTCGGCACTGAAGCAATTCTGGTTTTCTGCAGCAGCGGTGGGCCATAGGAAATTCCTTGCGGACGCTTTTATACCGGGATTTGGGTTTGTCTTTTGTTTTGCCCTGCTGATCAGTCTGCAAACCTGGACGATGTACGTGGGGTTGGTCTGGTTGGCGATCGGAATTGCTTACGCGGCGTACAAGACGCGGTGGTTCAAGCTTCGGCCAAAGCTGTTTGATTTCAGTGAGACCTAATTCGCGCCATGAACAGAAGGGACGAACCGCTGTCCGTCCCCCGCTCCGGAATAAGAATTGGTTTAGGCCTTCGCTGTTTTCGCCAGGTTGCTGATAACGCCATTCAAATACTTCATGCTGGCTGCCACGCTGACCTTCGGCGGTATTTCCGTGGCACCGAATTTCACGTCCTGTTCGATCACCGACCAACCGGAGTAGCCGTTCTTGAGCAAGGTGCGGAAAAACGCGGGGAAATCGATGTTTCCTTTTCCGATGATGGTAAATACCCTGTGTTCAATAGCTTCTTCAAAGGTCCACTTGTTGCGGCGAGCCTGTTCCAGAACTTTCACATCGCAATCCTTTACGTGGACGAAACGCAGTTTGTCTTTGTATTTTTCGGCTTCCTTGACAGGATCGCCGAAGCCGTAGAGGCAATGACCGGTGTCCAAACATAGCCCTACGTTCGTATGTGATGTCACATCGTAGAATCGTTCGCATTCCTCGGGCGACTCGACGTATGTGGCCACGTGTGGATGAAACACCAGGTCCAGGCCGAATTCGTTCGCAACTTTTTCGGCATCGGCGACGATTTGCCCAATATGTCTCCACTGGTGAGCGCTGAGCGTTGGGCAGCCTTCATCGTAAATACGCCCGGAATAGGCATTGCGCTCTGGAGATTGATCATCGGCCATGACAAGGAAGGGAGCCTTCAACGTGGCGAGCAGGTGGCCCACTTTGCGGATGCGTTCCATGACTGACGTGCTCGCGGAGGGGTCGGTCATTTTCACGGGCACAAACGAACCCAAAAGTTTCAGTTTGCGCTTCTCGAGTTGCGGCTGAAGAATCTTTGGATCCGTAGGGAAAAAACCGTAGGGGCCAAGTTCTGTACCTGTGTAGCCTGCCTCCACCATTTCATCCAGCATTTGTTCGTACGACTGCTCCCAGGACGGGCCGGGATAATCCAGCACCCCCCAACTATCGGGTGCACAGGCGAATAGAAAACGTTCCTTGATTCCGCTCATGATCATCTTCTTCCTTTATGGAGTATGACAGCAACAAAGCTCGTTCCATGGCTAGCTCCAAGGCTCCAGCACGACTTTCATGGATTCCGTTTCGATCGATTTGTGGACTGCCGCTTGCACATCGCGCAATCTGAACCGATGTGTGACAAATTCTCGCAGCGGATAATGTTTCATGTATCGGGCCATCTGCCGCATGCCCGGGCCGTACGCGGCGGGCTCTTCCCCACCCACTCCAAGTATCCGAACATTTTTCGCGCATAGATGACGGTGGGGGCTTAGTGAGACTTCGCCCAAATCGGAAAAGTTTCCTGCTTCCACAAACAAACCGCCGACGCGGAGCATCTCCAGACCTTCAGGAACGGCCTGGGGAACTCCGGCACATTCAATGACCATGTCGGCCCCACGCCCGTGTGTCAGATCCTTTACGATTTGCAGGCGATCAAACTTCGATGTCTGGCCCGCAATGATGACGTGGTCAGCGCCAAGCCGTTTGGCAAAATTCAGCCGGAAGTCCGAAAGATCAACGGCGACGATCGTCCCCGCGCCCAACATGCGCGCTTTCATCAAAAAACACATTCCGAGCGGGCCCACGCCCAGGACGACGACCGTGTCATCGAACAGGAAGGACTCACTCGGAAATGCCGACATCTGCTTCGCCCGGTCCATCCCCACGGAGACGGCAAAAATCTCCGCAAGGACCGCAACTTCCGAGGGCAGATCATCCGGTACCTTCACGAGAAAACTTCCTGGGACGACATAGAGGTATTGCGCCCACCCACCAAAAAGATGCGGTGGATTTTTCGCGCTCAGCAAATTGCCGTAATCAAGGGTGTTCTCGCAGCAATAATAGGGGAAATCGTGGCGGCAGTAATAGCAGTAGCCGCAGGAAACGTTGGCGCCCACGACTACCCGGTCGCCTACTTGGAGGGGAATGCCTTCAAAATCAGTGTACTTGCCGTCGCCGCCGATGGCCGCGATCGTACCGACGTTTTCGTGCCCTTGGATCAGAGGAAACTCAATCTTGCGTTCCCCGTACTGTGTCGTAAAACCCTGGTAGGTGTGCTTATCGGTGCCGCAAATTCCCGACATTTCCATTTTGACGAGGACACAACCGCTGGCAGGCTCAGGAAAGGGAAAATCGCGAATCTCGTAGCGGCCGGGCTCGACAAGTGTTGCGGCTAGCACAGAATTAGCGCTCATGAACCAGTTCCTTTGCGGGGTATTTTATCGCCACAGGTTGTAGAGTTCGCGCTGAGGCGTAAATCGCCTGGAGAATGATCATGTCGCGGTGCCCTTGGATCCCGTCAGGCGCAACTGTATTTTTCTTCAGAATCGCGGTAGAAAATGCATCGATCTCAAGGGCAAACTCGTCCAGGGGTTTGAATAGCCGGTCTACAACGCGTCCGGCGATTTTCCCTATGACTCGCCGCTCGTCCTCGTATGTGAACGCGGGAGAGAGAGAAACCCAGCCCTTGGAACCCTGCAGAAAGATAAAAGAAGAGATCGCCGCGCTATAAGTTGAGCTCCCCAGAACGACGAGACTGCTCGGAAAATTCAGGCGAAACGCCACGCCTTCCTCCACCGAATTGAATCGCCGCGTGTCGTGACGCCAGGCGTGCGCAACCGCTTCGACCGGATCCTCTCCGGCAAGCCACCTGCTGGTATTCACGCAATAGACGCCGAGATCCATCATGGGTCCGCCCCCAGCCAACGACGCGTCCAAAAGCCAATCTGGCGCGATGCGGGGGTTGAACATTTCGCTGAACGACGTGTGGATCATATCGATTCGACCAAGCGCGCCGCTGCTGACCAAAGATTTCAGATATAGCGTGGAAGGTTCAAAATATTTGCGGTAGGCGGTCATCAGGAGCACGCCGTTCCGCCGACAGGCCTCGACTATGCTTGCCGATTGCGACACTGTTGCCGCTAGCGGCTTTTCACAAAGCACGTGCTTCCCCGCTTCGGCGGCGCGCACGGCGAACTCCTCATGTTGACCCGGAGGAGTGGTAACGTAAACAGCGGAAATTTCCGGATTTGCCAGGCAGTCTTCATAGTTTCTCGTGCGGTAAGAAATGGCAGCCTTAGATTTCGCGCGCAACCTGGCGGCTTTTTTCGCGTCGCGGCTGACCACGGCAACAAGTTTTGAGCTCTTGCAATTCGCAAAAGCCGGGAGGACAGCTTGCCGCGCAATGTTGCCGAGTCCCACGACGGCATACCCAATCGTTCTTGCCATCGCCATCAGTTAGACTTCTCCTGTACTGTTCCCGGGCTCCTTCGCGGTGGATTCGAGGGCCTGAGGAAAAAATCGGACAAAAAGAGCAGCTCTAGCTCTCGCGGTCGGCCCGACCCAGCCTTTGGTTGCGGATTGCTTTGTGGTCTAAG
>Ga0209448_10000648_pt1 | contig 11094 bp, 11 predicted proteins | sample BogFormECP14_OM2_FD_188245 | JGI IMG/M metagenome (GOLD analysis project Ga0209448, IMG submission 188245) | Bog forest soil microbial communities from Calvert Island, British Columbia, Canada - ECP14_OM2 (SPAdes) (version 2) | ecosystem: Environmental > Aquatic > Freshwater > Wetlands > Bog ... | reverse complement strand
GCCTCATCCATAGTGCCCAGTCGCGCAAGGGCGATTCCGAGGTTCAGGTTCGACTCGAACACATCCGGCTTCGCGGCCACGGACTTCCGATAGGCATTAACGGCGTCGGCGGGTCGCTTCGTGGCGCCGTACACAAAACCCAGGTCAAACCAAGCGCGATACGATTGAGGGCTGTCGGCCACCGCCTTCATGAGCAGAATTTCGGCGGTGTCGTAGTTCTGCATCTGCACGGCAGCTTCAGCCTGGTCGAGTTGAGCGGCCACAGGGTCATCGACCTTTTCCTCAACTTGATGGTGCCGAACGGTCTGCCCGCTCTGCTGGGCTGCGTGCAGCGCCGAAGCCACTATGGACACTGCCACAAGCAGCAGCTTGGGTCCGATTCGAGCGTTACTGTTCATGCGAATGGGAGTTGCCGTTGCTGGATAGGATACGAGAAAGCCACTGTCCGGTGTAGGAATCAGGAATCTTCACAATGTCCTCAGGAGTTCCGGTGCCGACCACGTGGCCGCCGCGCCATCCGCCTTCCGGGCCCAGATCGATCACCCAGTCTGCCGTCTTAATCACGTCGAGGTTGTGCTCGATCACCACGATGGTACCGCCGGCTTCGATCAGGCGTCGAAACGCAGCCAGCAGCTTACTCACATCGTCAAAGTGCAAGCCGGTGGTCGGCTCATCGAAAATGTAAAGCACCCGCGGATGCCGCCGGTTGCGCTCAGCCTGCGTGCGGCCAAAATCGCGCTGCTTGGGTTGCAGGTGCGCTGCCAGCTTCATGCGCTGCGCCTCACCGCCGGAAAGCGTCGTGGCCGACTGGCCGAGCCGAAGATAACCCAGTCCGACTTCGTCCAGCACGCGCAGCTTCTCAACGATCTTGGGAACGCCAGAAAAGAAATGCAGCGCGCTCTTCACCGTCAGGTCCAGCACCTCGTGAATGTTCTTGCCATGGTAGCGGACCTCCAGTACCTCAGGCTTGTAGCGCATGCCCTTGCATTCCTCGCAAATCAGCTCGACGTCGGCGAGGAATTGCATCTCGACCGTTACAGTGCCATCGCCCTGGCAGGCTTCGCAGCGACCGCCCGGAATGTTGAACGAGAAATGGCCGGCCGTGTAGCCGCGCTTCTGGCTCTCGGCCTGTGCTGCAAACGATTCGCGGATAGCATCGAAGGCCTTGATATACGTCACGGGATTCGAGCGTGGAGTGCGGCCGATGGGCGACTGGTCAACCAGCACGACTTCGTCGATCCAGTCGGCGCCCTCGACGTAATCAACTTCAGCCCGCAGTCCGCCCGAGACCTGCCCCTTTTCCGCAGCTACCGCGTTATAGAGCACATCATGGACTAGCGTCGACTTGCCGGATCCAGACACACCTGTTATCGCGACTAGCATGCCCAGCGGGATCGCGACGTCCACTTTCTTCAAGTTGTGGGCGCGAGCGCCATACAGCCTGATCGCTTTCCCATTGCCAGTCCGGCGCGTGGCGGGCATCTGAATCCGCAACTCCTGGTTCAGATAACGGCCCGTCAACGACGCTGGATTGTGGACGATCTCGTCATACGATCCAGTTGCGATGACCCGGCCTCCGTTCTCGCCTGCACCCGGTCCAAGGTCGATGATGCGGTCGGCATTGCGCATGATCTCGGCATCGTGTTCGACCACCAACACCGTGTTGCCAAGGTTCCGCAGGCTGTGCAGGATCTTGATCAACCGCGCCGTATCGCGGCTATGCAGCCCGATCGAAGGCTCATCGAGAACATACAGAGTGCCCACCAATCGCGAACCCAGTGAGGTCGCCAGTTGAATCCGCTGGGCCTCACCACCAGAGAGCGTTGAAGCCAGCCGGTCGAGCGAGAGGTACTCCAACCCCACATCATTCAGAAACCGAAGCCGGTCGCGAATCTCGATCAACAACCGCTCGGCAATGTCGGATTCTTCGCGTGAAAGTTGCAATTCACTAAAGAACCGCGTGGCCTCCTCTACTGTCATCGACGACACCTGGCAGATGTCCTTGCCGCCGACTTTGACCTGGCGGGCCTCGCGGCGCAGGCGCAGCCCGCCACAGTCCGGGCACACCGAGTAACCGCGATACCGGCTGAGGAACACGCGCACGTGCAGCTTGTACTTCTTGCGCTCCAGGTAATCAAAGAAGCCGCGCACGCCCGGCCATTTTTCGCCGCCCTTCAACACGAAATCCTGCTGCTCCTTAGTCAAGTCCTGCCACGGCACGTCCAGTGGGATTCCGGCGGATCGCGCGTGGCGCTTCATCTCCGTGCCCAGCGGTTTGTACTTCGGCTTCGTCCACGGCTCAATTGCGCCTTCAGCCAGCGAGAGCGACTTGTTGGGAATCACGAGGTTGAGATCGAAATCGATGGTGTTGCCGAAGCCTTGGCATTTGGGACACGCACCGTAGGGGTTATTGAACGAGAACAGGCGCGGCTCGGGCTCTTCGTAGCGCGTGCCGTCGTTCTTGCACTCAAAGCGCTGTGAGAAGCGAAAGCGTTGAACTGGCTCTCCTTCGCGCGGCGCAGTCTCAAAGACCACCTCGCCAGCCTCACGATAGCCCTGCTCGATGGCATCGACCAACCGTGCCCGCACATCAGCGGCGATCACAATTCGGTCGATGACGACGTACACTGGCTCGGCGAAATCCACATCCAGCAGCGATTCAGGCGTGGAGAAGTCGATGATACGACCGTTCTGAGACAGCCGCAGGAATCCTCGCTTGCGCAGTTCGAACAAGCGCCCTTTGAGCACAGAATCGTCGCTCGCTTTGACCGATTTCTTCTTGGCTGTTCGCCGTCCTTTGGTCTTCTCCTGCTGCGACGGCGCCGGTGGAGGCTGTAACGGAAAGAAGATCTGCAGCCGTGTGGCCTCCGGGAGTGCCAGCATGCGGTCCGCGACTTCATCGACTGTATCCTTCTTCACTTCCTGGCCACATACGGCGCAATAGGTACGTCCTATGCGGGCATAGAGCAGGCGCAAATAGTCGTAGATCTCCGTAGCGGTGGCGACCGTCGAGCGCGGGTTGCGGGTCGTGTTCTTCTGGCGGATGGCTACCGCCGGAGCGATACCATCGATTACATCGGCGTCGGGCTTCTCGATGCGCTCAAGAAACTGCCGGGCATAAGCCGACAGCGATTCCACATAGCGGCGCTGACCCTCTGCGTAAATGGTGTCGAACGCAAGCGACGACTTGCCCGAACCCGAGACCCCGGTGACCACTGTGAGGGCGTTGTGGGGTATCTCCAGGTCGATATTCTTGAGATTGTGGACGCGTGCGCCCTGCACCGTGATGCTGTCGTTGGACATCTGCTCCAGGTTTCAACAGCGGGCGGAATACGAATCCGTCTCCACGGACGGCCTCAAAACCGGCTGCTGAAACTTCTGATTATAACTTGGCGCGAAGGACGCTGCAGAGTCTGTGCAAGAACGACACGCGGGTTGCGGCAGCCTACCTCCCGAAATACAGCAGCCCGAACACGTAGATCCACAGCACTCCCATGAAGTGCCAGTACCAGGCGGTTACGTCGATGACGATCCGCCGCGTCTCCGGCGGTCGGTGCAACCAGTAGGTCATTCCGGCATAGAGCAGAGCAAGAATTCCGCCCATGAGGTGGACGGCGTGCACTCCGGTGAGAATGAAGAAAAACGAGCTGCTTACATTGGTTTCGATGTCGATGTGACTGAGCCGAAGCTGATGCCATGCCAGATACTGGCCGCCAAGAAACGTCAGGCCCAGCACGATCGTTGCCCACAGCCAGGGAAGGGAACGGTTCTCGCTGATGCGAATGCCTGGGATGTTGGCGATAGGCGCCAGGACAGCGTCTTCGGCCGCGCGCCGCCGCGCCATTTCGAGGGTCAGACTACTCAGCAGCAGCACGAACGTGTTCACCAGAAGAGTAGCCACTGGCAACGTCGTTGGCACCCAGTTGCTGACGTAGTCATTGCGCGCCGGGTCCCACACCGGCCCCGCCTTGCGTACCACATAGGCCGTGGTGAGTGAGACGAAGATCATGACGACTGAACTCAGCAAAAAAGCGATGAGTAAGCGATAGCGCCGCAGTCGCTCGCGGTAGCCGGGAAAATCGTCGCCTCCACCGCGTCCACCCCCACCGCCCCCACCGCTGGGCCAGTCGTCGGTCGGACGCCGACCGCCTCCGCCATAGCCAGGCTTCGGAGTGCGCGACGGCGTCTTGGAACGAAGAAAAGACATAACCTGAGTCGCTATAAGTCTCGACTGGAGGCACGCACCGGGATTATCGCAAAGGGGTCCGGTCCTCACCTCACAAACGCTTGTGCCTAATCATGCGCGTGGCGGAGCGAGTTTTCAACCCGCTCATTTCCTGGACGCGAATCAGCCGTCACGGGGTTGCGCTCGCAGAGTCGGCGGAGATAAGCTCCGAAGTCGTGAAGCGTGGCCTTATCGCTCTAGCGCTACTAGTCCTTCTGGTGTACGGGGGCGATTATTTGTGGCTGCGCTACCGCATGGCTACCAACCGCAATCCCTTCGGCAGCGTGACGCTCAACGTCTATTACTCGGTCAAACTAAAGAACGGCAAGACCGAGTTCAGCTACGGTGGGCAGCAGACCTTCGAGTGTCCCAACACTTTGTTGCCTCAGTACTGGGAAAAGCCTTGCTGGTTCGCGAAGCGGCGAAAAGACATGCAGATCAACATCGACTCGGGCAACCCCCATAACCCCTCGCTGTACTAGCAAGCGCTATTTGAAATCTGCATGCACTTGCGTCGATGCCATTGTGTCGTTCATCTTGGTTGCATGCCCCGTCACAAGCCTGTCCCCGGACACGAGGTCGAAAAGCGCGTCTACGGCCACAACTGCTTCGGCTGCGGTCCCGCCAATGAATTTGGACTGCACCTGGAATTTCATCTCAACGAAGACCACAAACGTTTCGTTTGCGACTTCGAACTGCCGCTCCGGTTCGAGGGCCCACCCTCGCACGCCCACGGCGGCGTCATCGCCACCATTCTCGACGAGGCCATGGGCAAAGTCAGCAAGTTGCGCAGCATCATCGCCGTCACCGGAACCATGCAGGTGAACTTCATACGTCCGGTGCCGCTTTCCACGCCGCTCGTCACCGAGGGATGGGAGGTCGGCGTCAACGGGCGCGAGCACTTCCGCGCCGCCGAGATCCGCAACGCCAAAGGCGAGGTACTTGCCACCAGCACCGGAACCTTCGTTGAAATCGACCCCAATCGCATGTTCGCCAGGTTCCTGAAAGAAGGCCAGGGCGACACTACCTAGAACCAGCATTATCCGTCCCGGAGGGACCAAATATCTAAGCCCAGTGCTTCAGCGCTGGGTAGCCGTACGATACTCCTCGAGTCCCGGAGCCGAAACCGGCGAAGGGACGACATTAGTCCTCACGACGCAACTCAGTCAGCGCGAGGTGCTCGGGATTAACGCCCTGATTCCCGGCAAGGTAAAATAAAGGAAGCGCGAGGCCCTCTCGCGGCGATTCTGGGAAGAAGGAATTATGTCAGAGAACAATGGCAGCAACACGAGTTTGCGTCTGAAGGTCGGCCTGGCCGAGATGCTCAAAGGCGGCGTCATCATGGACGTGATGAGCGTCGCGCAGGCCGAGGTCGCCGAGAAATCCGGCGCCGTGGCAGTCATGGCCCTGGAGCGTGTGCCCGCCATCATTCGTGCCGAGGGCGGCGTATCGCGCATGGCCAATCCGAAACTCATTAAGCAGATCATGAGCACCGTGTCGATCCCGGTGATGGCCAAATGCCGCATCGGACACTTTGCCGAAGCCCAGATTCTGCAGGAGATCGGCGTGGACTACATCGATGAATCCGAGGTCCTGACGCCCGCCGACGAAGAGCATCACGTGGACAAGCACGGCTTCAAGACGCCTTTCGTATGCGGAGCTCGCAATCTGGGCGAGGCCCTGCGCCGCATTGCCGAGGGTGCTGCCATGATCCGCACCAAGGGAGAAGCCGGAACGGGCGACGTGATTCACGCGGTGAAGCACATGCGCCAGATCGTCAAGGAAATGCGACAGCTCACCGTCGCCAGCGAAGAAGAATTGTTTACTGCGGCCAAGAACCATCAGGCGCCCTACGAGCTGATTAAAATGGTTGCCAAAGCAGGGAAGTTGCCTGTGCCGAATTTCTCCGCGGGAGGAATCGCTACGCCTGCCGACGCCTCGCTGATGATGCAACTCGGCGCAGAGGCAGTCTTCGTCGGCTCGGGAATCTTCATGAAGGGGGGCGTGACTCCGCTCGACCTCACCTCCACACAGGAGCGCGCCGAAGCCGAAGCCCGCGCCAAGGCCATCGTGATCGCCACCACGCACTACGACGACGCGAAGGTTCTCGCCGAGGTCAGCGAGCAGGTGCCTAGCGCCATGAAAGGCCTGGCCGTCTCCGCGATCGAGGAGAAGGACTTGCTGCAGACGCGGGGATGGTAGAACAGAAGCAATTAGCGATTAGCTTTCAGCTCTCAGCTCACCGTAAGGGCGCGATGGCGTGCGCGTCCACTTGTTTCGAGCCCGACGGACGATATTTGTGTGAGCCGTGGGCGTAAGCCGGAGGACCGCGGTTCGAATAGCACCCCAAGGGGTTTCAACCGGCGACACTCTGTCGCAAGAGCACGGGCCCGAGCGGCCATGCGAGTCTAACCCCGTTCCGCGATAATCTAAGTACTACACTTATGAGAATTGGAGTGCTGGCTTTACAGGGCGATTTTGCTGCGCACCGCGCTCGGCTGGAACAGCTGGGTGCGATCGTTGTGCTCGTCCGTAAACCCCAGGACCTCGACCAAATCGACGGCCTGGTCATCCCCGGCGGCGAATCCAGCACCTTCCTGAAACTCCTCGGGCAGGAAGGATTCGAGAAGCTCAACCGCTTCGTTCACAGCAAGCCGACGTTCGGCACTTGCGCCGGAGCAATTCTGCTCGCCAAGCAGGTGGAGAACCCGCACCAGCCCGGTCTCAACGCGATTGACATGACCATTCGCCGCAACGCCTACGGTCGCCAGATCGATTCAACGATCATCGAATCTGAAACAAAGCTTGGCGACGCGCCACTCGAAATGGTATTTATCCGCGCCCCGCGCATCGAGCAGGTTGGCGATGGAGTCGAAGTTCTCGCCAAGCGCGGTGATGATCCGGTGCTCGTTCGGAAGGGAAGTGCGATGGCTGCGACCTTCCACCCCGAACTTTCAGACGACACCCGCGTCCACGCCGAGTTCCTCAAGCTGGTGAAGAACGGGCAGATCACTAGCACAGTGGTTCAGGCGGTGAAACACCGAGTCTTGCCCACTTCCGAAACGGGAGGCAGCTTGGAGAATTTCTACCTCATCAGCACCAAGTTGGACCCAGGCAGTGTAATCGACAAGAAGATGCGTTCCGGGCCAAACGTTGGACTACAGGTTTATCCGGTAAACGAGCCTGAGACCGACAATCAGCTTTGGAAATTCATCCCCGATCCCGCCGGGTCCGATTTCTACTTCATCAAGAGCAAGGTGGGCCTTTATGTCATTGATGTGAAGGGTGGAAAAGCGTCAGACAGAGGGACTCCCTTGCAGATTCATATCCAGAACGAATCGGGCTTTGACGACAACCAGCTTTGGGAGTTCGTGCCCGATCCTATCGGATCAGGCTACTACCTCATCAAAAGCAAGCTGGGCGATTACGTCATCGACATCAAGGGCGGGTCCGCGGCGCCCCACACGCCCCTCCAGGTGTTTCCGCAGAGCGCCCCAGGCCAGACTGATAGCCAGCTCTGGATTTGCCGTCCCGGTCCGGAAGGCAGCTTCAGCCCGAAGTTCACGTTGCTGGCCGCCGACTCCTCGGGCGTCCGCATCTCAGGCGATGGTTTTGTTGCCCTGAACCGGATATCTCTCTGGTACGCCCTCACCGATCCGGTGAGTGGTGTGAGTTCCTCGATCGGCTCGGACCCGGTCTTCGCTCCGTCCACCGTACGGGGGGCCTTCCAGTACTTAATCCCCACCCACGAACCGGGAGCGAGCCACGGTTCAATCCTGGAGATTACCGCAGCCGACGGCACGAACCGGCTGGCAGTCAAAGCGAGCTTCGATGGAGAATCGAAGTCCTGGAATCTGATGTGAGGCAACTGTCGTCATCGCGCAACAGTTGATCGTACGAAAGGGAGCATTTATGTCGCTCTATGGTTTTTCGGCGAAGTTGAATAACGGTCAGGACAAGAGCCTGACCGACTACAAGGGCAAAGTCTTGCTCATCGTCAACACTGCCAGCCAGTGTGGATTCACGCCGCAATACAAAGGCCTGCAGGAACTCTACGCCAAGTACCACCACCGCGGTCTCGAAGTTCTCGGCTTTCCCTGCGACCAATTCGGACACCAGGAACCCGGCAGCGATGACGAAATCAAATCGTTCTGCGAGGTGAACTACGGCGTCAACTTCCCGCTGTTCGCGAAAATTGAGGTCAACGGAGAAGGCGCTCATCCAATGTACAAGTTCCTGAAAAGCGAGAAAGGCGGCCTGCTCGGCGACGCCATTAAGTGGAACTTCACTAAGTTCCTAATCGACAAGCAGGGAAACGTCGTCGAACGCTTTGCCCCCACCACAACGCCCGAGAAGCTCACCGCCGACATCGAACGCGAGCTGGCGAAGTAACGCTTTTCGCCTTTCGCTCTTCGCCCTTTGCTAGAATCCGCCTGATCCACCGCTCTGGCGAGAAGCCAATGGCGAACCGCGAGAAGCGAACAGCGGTTTCACCGCGCTATACTGAATCATCGAGGATGGCAGTGAGTACCGCTCAGAAGACCTTTTACATCGAGACCTTCGGCTGCCAGATGAACTTTCACGACTCCGAAAAAGTCGTGGGAACGCTCATCTCTGAGGGCTACCACCAGGTCGACCGCGAAGAGGACGCGGACCTCATTGTGTACAACACCTGCTCCATTCGCGACAAGGCGGAGCAGAAGGTCTTCCACCGTCTCGCCGACTTCAAGAAGCTGCACAAGGAAGGGAAGCGCTTCGCCGTTCTTGGCTGCGTGGCCCAGCAGGAAGGCGAGAAGATCTTCGAGCGGGCGCCCTACGTTTCGCTCGTTGCGGGCTCCGCCTCATACCGCAATCTTCCCGCCATGCTGGTGCAGATCGGCAATGGGGCCACGCGCGTAACCGGCCTCGACGACCGCCAGACCGACAAGACCTTCGATACCGAGTTCACGGCTCGCACCAACCCACATCGCGGCTATATCACCATCATCGAGGGCTGTGACAAATTCTGCGCTTACTGCGTGGTCCCGTACACTCGCGGTAAGGAGCGCAGCCGGACTTCGGACTCCGTCTTGGCCGAAGCCCGTCGCATGGCCGACGCCGGATTCACTGAGGTCCAGCTCCTCGGCCAGAACGTAAATTCGTATGCCGATCCATCGCACAAGAAGAGCTTCGCAGAACTCTTGGCGGGGGTCGGCGAGATCCCTGGAATTCGCCGCGTACGGTTTACGACGTCGCATCCGCGCGACTTCACCAAAGACATCGTTGACGCCATCGACGCCGTCCCGACGCTGTGTGATCACGTGCATTTGCCGGTGCAAAGCGGGTCTTCCCGCGTGCTGGACGCCATGTTTCGCGACTACACCCTCGAAGAATACCTCGATCGAATTGCCTGGATGAAAACGACCCGGCGCGAAATCAGCATCACCACCGACGTCATCGTCGGCTTTCCGGGAGAGACGGAAGCGGAGTTCCGCGAAACGCTCAGCCTGCTGACCGAAGTCGGCTACGACGGAGTTTTCTCTTTCAAGTACTCGCCGCGCCCCAACACCCCTGCGCTTCAGTACCCCGATTCAATTCCCGATGCCGAAAAGTCCCGCCGCCTGCAGGTCTTGCAGGAGCATCAGCGCGAGATTCAGCGCACAAACTTCCGGCGCCATGTCGGGCAGGTGCTGGAAGTCATGGTGGAAGGGAAGAACCCGGCACGCGGGCAGATAACCGGCCGCACCTCCCAGAACAAGTCACTGAACTTCGTGTTGAATGAAAGAGCCGAACCGGCTACGGGCGAGTACGTTCCCGTTCTGGTGACGCAGGCGTTTCCCAACAGCCTGCTCGGCGAACTAGTGAGCACTCAGCAGTGCGAGACTCGCGATGTAAGCGTCTATTCGGGTTGAAGACGGTGTCGGTTTGATGGCAGTGTCGGCCTTTAGGCCGATGTCTAAGGCGCTTCATCTGGTTTCGCAGAGCGGACTTCAGTCCGCGAGGGCAGGAGCAACAATCCACTTGCACGCCGCGCGGCGAAAGCGTATTACAGGGCGATAAGCAGGAGGTACGACGATGGAAGTCGAGATGAAAATTCGCGGGCTCATGACCGACCCCGTCACCAACATTCCCGTCGTGATCCTCAAGGAAGCGGACTCAGAGACCGTCCTGCCCATCTGGGTTGGGGTTTACGAGGCGAATGCCATTGCTCTGGAGATCGAAAAGGTCAGCACCCCGCGCCCCATGACCCACGACCTGCTTAAAAATCTGCTGATCGGTCTTGAAGCGACCGTTCGAAAAGTCGTCGTGACCGAGCTGCGGGACGACACCTTCTATGCCGTCATCTGGCTGGATCGTGGCGGCGAGATCATCAGCATCGATTCCCGCCCGTCGGACGCCCTGGCCCTGGCCCTTCGCATGGATTGCCCCATCTTTGTGGAAGACGAGGTCCTGAAGGTCAGCAGGCAGGCCACCAACGCCAGCGACCGTGTGTCAGCCGACGACTTGCGCAAGTGGCTGGAGAATCTGGGCGAGGACGATCTCGGGCGCTACAAGATGTAGCTATGCCAGATCCCTCTGAGCAGCTCCAACGCCTTTATGTGGAAGGGTTTGAGCTGCAAACCTTCGAGCGATACCCCAACAGTGTTGGAGCCCTGCGCGACGGTTGCATCGCGTTGCTGCGCGCCACGCCGGCCGGCCTCGAGATGATTGGCACTCCGGGTTGGCGTATGGGCGAGGTAATGGGTGTACTGGTCGAACGCGATGGCCGGCAGGTGTTTCAGGCCAAATCTGAGACCGTCGATGCCACGCCCGAGCGACTGGACGCATTGCAGAGGTTCAGCGCCGACCTGCAGGAGTTACTTCTTGCGACCTCCTAGGGCTGCTGGTTT
>Ga0209448_10000647_pt1 | contig 11101 bp, 10 predicted proteins | sample BogFormECP14_OM2_FD_188245 | JGI IMG/M metagenome (GOLD analysis project Ga0209448, IMG submission 188245) | Bog forest soil microbial communities from Calvert Island, British Columbia, Canada - ECP14_OM2 (SPAdes) (version 2) | ecosystem: Environmental > Aquatic > Freshwater > Wetlands > Bog ... | reverse complement strand
TCAGAGCGGCTAGGAGTTCGGGTAGCGGCACGGTGGCGATACCGATGGCGGCGTCACTGATGCCGTACGGCAGCACCAGAGTGTCGGCGTGGACCAGTGCGCCGCAGGAGTAGACAACATTGGGCACGTAGCCGTCCTGCTCGTCAGTAGCGGGGCTCAGTAGCGGTTGCGGTAGCTGACCAAGAATCCGTGTCGGTTCGTCGAGATCAAGCAGAATCGCCCCGATGCAGTAGGTGCGCATCGGACCGACACCGTGGGTGAGCACCAGCCACCCGGCGTCGGTTTCGATGGGCGAACCACAGTTCCCGAGTTGTAACACCTCCCAGACTCGGGTCGGGCTCTGGCAGGCATGCGCGCTCGTCCAAACGGACAGATGATCGGAGTAGGCAACTCTATTCGATTCGCGATCTGATCTCGACATTGCGGCGAAGCGACCGCGTATCCGGCGTGGAAACAGCGCCAGACCCTTGTTGGCAGCGGCGCGTCCCACGATCGGCGCGGAGGTGAAGGACTGGAAGTCTGTGGTCTTGAGGAGTTGCTGGCTGATGTGGGATCCGTTGTAGGCCGTGTAAGTGGCATAGAAGGTGGTGGAGCCGTCGTCGTCGATGAAACGGACGAAGCGTGCATCCTCCATGCCGGCCTGGTCTGCGCCCATCGAGGGCCACAGGACCCGCTCGGAAAGTGGTATGTGGTCGGAGAACTCGACGGCATACGTCCGCTCGGCGATGCTGCGGAGTAAAGAAATCGTCTCCTTGGCGTGCCTGCGGGTGCTCAGAGACGTCTGCAGCCTGGCGAATTGTTGGTCGAGAGCAGCTCGGGTAAAGCGCTCGCCGAGTCCATCAAGGACATAGTCGGCCGCCTCTCCGGCGCCGTCGACCCGGGTGAGTTCACTGCGGAAAACGGCTGCGTCGAGCTGGGCGGGCTCCGCTGCCCCCACTGTGGCGAACCGAGGCGGATCGTCGATCGTGACGCCGCCGGCGGCGTCGATGACGCCGGTCCGGAATCCGATGGACGAACGGTGCCCCTCGCCGATCCCCCGGACGCTCATCACGAATCGCAGGCTGCCTGCCACTGTCCCAGCCTGGTCGGGATGGGCCACGATGCTGGGGTTGCACAACGCCGCACCTTCAATGGCGTATTCGCTGGTAAACGTCGCGCCCAGCAACAACTTCCGTGCCTCGGAGAGTTCCCTGCCGGGATCCAGCCGATCGGCGAGTTCACGGGCGTGCCGACGGAAGGTGCCGGCAAGATCGCGGTGACGCCCGTTGAAGCGGATGACGACATCGTCTAACGACGACCGCACCTGCCCTTCGTCCAGGGCCAGGATCCGCGCCAGCACCGCTCCCGCTCGGGACTCCTGGTGCTCGAAACCCTCCTGGCCTGGCACGAAGAGTCGGGTGATGACCCGCGACGGGTTGGCCGCGAGCCGCAGGGGGCTGCGCGTGACGAGCCCAGCCTGCACCGAAGTCATTGCTGCACAGTCGCGAAGCGCCGAGCGTGCTGCATCGTGGAGAGCACTGCCAGAGTGGACTCCGCGCCCTGGTTGCGGTTCACCCCATCGGCGTGCAGGCCGTCGAATCCGCCGCCGGTATCGGGGTCCCACATGAGCTGTCGCGCGTCGTTGACACCCATGAACCAGGCCGCAGCGGCCAGGACCCCGTCGGGCCAGATCGAACCGGCGTCCATGGCCGCGGCACGCGCGCACGCGTCGGCCAGGGTGGACACCTCGATCGGCTGCTGATCGAACGCGGGCCGAAGGTCGTCTCGCCCTCTGCCCGCTGCGGGCGTGGGCGAGAGGTGACCCCCTGCCGTTTCGTATTCGACCAGCCAACCCAACAGATCCAAGCCCTGTTGGCGCAGTGTCGAATCCTCGAGCGCAACGCCCGCGGCGATCATCGCCTCGGGGAGAACCGCATTGGCGTAGGTGAGCCGAGGCTCAGGCCAGGGCCAGGCCGCGTCGCCGTTCGGTTTGGCCACGGTGTCGGCGTAGTCGGTGAGGAGTTCGCGTGCGCCCCGGTGCCCGGGGTCGACGGCCAGGAGTTCGGCGGCGCCCAACGCCGCAAAGGCCATCGCCCGAGGCCACGGCGAACGCACCTTCGCGGCACGCTCGAACTGGATGACGGCCAACCGGCGAACCAGACCGATGCCACTATGCGCAGCAGCAGTTCCCAGTCCCCAGATGCAGCGCCCCCAAGCGTCCTCCAGGGCCGGCTCGTCTGCCCAACGGCCCTTGCGGTCCATCCGGTTTCGGCAGGCACCGGCGTAGGACTGCGCATCGTTGAGGAACCGCACGGCCACCCCCGCAAGGCGGTTGACGTCCCCACCGGAGTTGGGCTCTCGGGTGGCGACGACGAGAACCCGGGCCATATCGTCGGTGCAATAGCCGCGCTCGCGGCGGGGTTCAGCGAAACAGGCATGCTCGAACGTGCCGCGATGGTCCGTCAAACGCAACAGGTGGTCAAATCTCAGGTCCGGCATGGTGGCGGTCATATCAGCGCCGGACGCTCAGCGAGAAGGCGGTGTGCCAGATCCAGATAGGCATTTGCCACCACCGGCCAGGCCATCGTCGGGGCCAACCGGCGGGCCTCCGCAGCCATGGAGCCGGCAAGGCGCGGCTCGGTCAGCAGCCGGCGCAGGGCCGATGCCAGCGCATCCGGGTCATCGTGGCCGACGACGATGCCCGCCCCACTACCGAGCAGTTCGACGGCGTGCGGAAAGGCGGTAGCGACAACCGGTCGCCCACTCGCGATGGCATCGACCAAAACACCGGAAGTGACCTGATCGGTGGAGTCGTAGGGCAGCACAACCACCGCCGAGGACCGAACCAGCGCCGTCAGCGACGACACATCGCGGTAGCTCGCGTCGAAGGCCACCGAGTCCGCTACGCCGGTGCGCCGCGCCTGTTCGGCACGGGCATTGCGGTATGCCTCGCCATCGGCGGCCAGAACCTTTGGGTGCGTGCGGCCGGCAATCAGATAGCGCGGCCGGCCATGGAGCTCACGCAGCGAACCCATCGCGTCGATGACCCGCTCGATGCCTTTCCCCGGCCCCAGCAGACCCCAGGTCAACAGAGTCGGTCTGCCCGAACGCTTCACCGGCGGGTTCTTCAGGACGGCCGCGCCGTGCGCGATCGTGGTGACTTTTCGGGGATCGACGTCGAAGCCCAGACACAGGCGCTGATTGGCCGCCTCAGACATCACGACCACCTGAGTCGCCATCGCCGCGATTGCCTCGAGCACCGAACGCTGATGCGGGGTCGGGTGTTTGAGGACCGTGTGGGCGATCACGATCGACGGGATGTGCAGCCCGCCGATGATGTCCACCACCTCGTCTCCGTCGACACCGCCGTAGATGCCGTACTCATGCTGCACGACCGCGATGTCGCTCTCGTTCAGCAATTCGCAGGTAGCAGCCACAGATGCCGCAGAACCGTTGACCAGCTCCCCGATCACCCGAGCGTCAGAAGATGACGACCCGTCGGCCACCCGCACGACGCTGACGTCAGAGCCATTCGCGCACAACCCTTCCGACAAGGCCGCACTAAACGTCGCCAGCCCGCACGGTGTCGGTGGATACGTACTGAGAATGCCGAAACTCGCGGAGCCGCAACGGCCGTGCCCAACAAGAGGGACATTCGATGTTTCAAGGGTGGAAAGAGCGCTCAAGGTGATCCCAACCGACGGTTGTCACCGGCGTGTGTCAGGCGCGAGCTGCTGCTCTGCGAGATCAGCGGCGGACAGCTGACTTCACCCCGAACTGGCTGGGTTCCCAACCTCACCCACACTACACGCGACGAGCGGCTACCGCGCATCCAGCCCGGCCAGGATGCGCAGGCCAACGGCGTGCCGACTGATACCGGCATCGGCACCCTCAGCCGTGAGGTGTCCCTCGGCTTGCTCGGGCGTGTAGCCCTGGCCGATGAGGGCTCCGATGGCTTGGTTGATGACCCACGCCTGGAAAAGGCTTGTCGCGGCGCCCCGTTCGGCAGGGGCCGGCAGGTGCTGATCGAGAACGAAGTCATTCAGAGGCCGGGCGGTGAGCCACGCGAGGTCCGCGGCGAGGTCGACAAAGGTTCCCTGCGACCCCGCGTACAAGACGAGGACCACCACCGGGAGGAGACCGACGTCACCGACACCCGGCAGCACCAGCCTCAGCGAGGTGCGGACATCACCCGTCCCGACACCCTCGACGAATGTGGTGAAGGTGAACGGCGGATCACTGCCGTCGACCGTCACGCTCAGACCCAGGAAGGTGGGTATCGCGGCGGTCGCATTGGCCGTGAGCTGGCCCAGACTGTGGGCGACATCGGTGCCCGGCTCATCCAAAGCCGCGGTGAGAATGCCCAGGTCTGCGGCCAGGGCCGCGGCGATCTTCACGACAGGACTGCTCCGCTGCACGCTCCCGAGCGCGATCGAGCCTGCCGGCGCCGCGCATGGCCGGTCGCTGTGCGCGGTGAGGATTCCGAGACGCGAGTCAGGACCCGCCTCGTGACTGTTTCCCCGCTTGCTACAGTACGCCGGCTGGGCTTTCCGGCCCAGGTCGGGCGCGGGCGCGGGCGCGGCGCACGGCTTCATCGACAATGTGTTGGGCCACATCAGCCAACTTGCGGTGCTCAGATTGGCTCATCGCCCGCAGCTGGGTGAACGCGTCCTCGGCGCTGCGCCCGGTACGTCCGCGGATGAGGCCGATCGCTTGATCGATCACCGGGCGGGAGGACAACGCCGCCTGCAACTGGACAGAGAGAGCAAGCGCGTCCGCGAGGATCTGCGCGTTGTGCACAGCGACAGCCGCTGGTTTGGCGAACAACTCCCCCAATTCGGCGGCGTGCTCATCGAAAACGTCTTTGCCGTAGGCATATACGTTGATCGCCCCGACCACCCGGTCAGGCAGCAACAGCGGGAGCGACAGTGCACTGTGCACCCCCAACCTGCCCACGCGCGGACCGAACCGCGGCCACATCTTCTCCCCACCCAACGACCCGGAGCGCACCGTGCGACGTTCCAGCGCCGCCGTGATGCACGGCCCCTCACTGAGGGTCACGTACTGGATTTCGTCAATCTCGGCGACAAACGGGGCGCTGGCCGCCAACGCCGCGACCATGTTGTCCACCCGGTCGACATTCAGCAACGTCACCCCAGCACCGTCGGCCCCCGGTATCGCGCGCACCGCGAACGCCGCCACCTCCGACAGCAACTCGGGCAAGCGCCGATGATCGGCGACCAGACCCGCGAGATTGTCGATCCCCGCCCGCAAATCGGCGTCATCGGCACTGAGCTGCTCCGATGTCCGCGACCCCAGCGGGGAGCTATCAGCGTCCTCGGTGAACTCCACCATTGCCGGTACCTGCTTCATAATCCTGCCGGAGCCCGACATCACCGGCGACCAGCCTCATACCCAGGGCGCACCCGCCACGAGATGACTCCCATCCTAGGGCGAAATTGGCTGGCCGGTTCCTGATTTTGGACAGGCGGCTGTACACCTGCGCGGAACGCTGCAACCGGCGTAGGGTTAGGATTGCTGAGAATCTCAGCTGGTCCGGGACGGGTTTCAGCCGTACGCTGCTGAACCCAAGGAGCGCTGGCTCCGAGCCCTGACGCTCCGGTGATCGTCCGCACGACTGGATCACCATGGCCGAAACATTGTCACATTTTTTCGCGGTGCCGCGCGGTGCCATTTTCTCCACGCCTTGCTCCAAGCCGGACAAGGGTCAATTAGCGCGATTGGACACTCACCGGACGAAGTCGTCGGTGGCCATTGTTTGCGCCCACGGCGACATCGACGGGACGAACGCACACACCCTCACCGAGCATTCACTCGCCGACCTGATGCGTTGCCGCGGGCTGATCCTTGATCTGACCCGCCTGGAATTCTTTGGCGCCGCAGGTTTCTCGGCGCTGCACAGAATCTCGGTGAGCTGCGCGCGCGCTGGAATAGGCTGGGCTCTGGTACCTGGTGCTGCGGTATCCCTACTGCTACGAATCTGCGACCCGGACGGCTTTCTGCCAGCCGTCGATACCGTCAGCGCGGCGCTGGCCAGCCTCCAAGGATCGGCGTCTAATGTCGACCACCCCGAAAAAACACGCCAAAATACGACGATGAAAGAGCCGAATTATGCTGGCGGCCAAGCTAACCAGACCACGCCGGAAGAAGATCAGCGGTTGCAAGTGGTGCAATCGCGAAGCTACCACTCTGGCGACTGGATCTCGTAAACAACGGCGCGATCGTCTTCGATCCAGCGGAGCTCGAGGTCGCCGATGCCACCACCGGTGCGAGCTTCAGGGGTTGAGGATTGGGAGTCGCACAACTGGCGGCAAGCGGCCACGACCCAGGCGCTCAGGAGGGGGTACGAATCTAACTGCCCGTTCTGAGGATCCCCCAACTATCGGGAATTGGGACAAGTCAGACGTGGGGTGATGATGGGCGGCCCGCGAGATGGAGCCTACGTCAGCGTCGAAGAGGTTATCGCCTCCTGAGCGGTTCCGGGAGAGGTCGATGAGGTGTTTGCCGGCGCATGCTCCGTGTACGGCATGCGTCAACGACGTAGACATACGCTGCTAGCCTTTGATGTTATAGATGGGTTATACAGCGGAAGGGCTGCTTCGATGACGCGACAGCTGACCGGGCTCGGTGGGGGCGCTGATGATGCCGCATCCGGCGGCGCCGCCGGCCAAAACAACGGACAGATCAGCCGCTCGCTGATCCTGCAGACCGCGCTGGGGATCATCGATCGCGACGGCGTGGAGAGATTGTCCATTCGCCGGCTCAGCGACGCGGTGGGCCGGGATCCGACGGTGCTCTACCGGCATGTACCCAACAAGGCCGCCGTGCTTGACGGCGTCGCCGAGCTCGTGCTCGCCCAACTAACAGTGGACACCGCCGACCCGGACTGGGCCGCCCAATTGCGCACTGTGGCACATGACTTCCGCCGGTTGGCCCTGGCACACCCGAACGTGGTGCCGTTGTTGGTCACTCGGCCCCTGGCCACCCCGCTGGGGCAACGACCACCGGGAATGCTGCGCCCGCTAGAAGACGTCCTCACGCTGCTCACCTTCGCCGGATTCTCCGGAGTCGACGCGCTGCATATTTACCGGCTGCTGTTCGGCTTCTTGCATGGCCACATCCTCAACGAGCTCCAAGAGGTCGTCGAACGACCCGAGGAAACCGACCACGTGCTGCGCCTTGGCCTGCACCGGCTGCCGATCACCGAATTCCCCCAGCTGCGTGCGCTGGCAGCCGCCCTGGCATCCTATGACGGCGCCACCGAACTCGACCGTGGCCTCGATCTCCTGCTGACCGGCCCAACAGCAAACCTGATTCACCCAGACGGATCGTCCCGATCCACATAAGACGACACGTGGCGCTGAGTCACCCGGCGGCTCAGGTTGTCGCGACGTCGCCCGTCTGGAGTTCGCGCAGCGCGGTGTGCGGCCCGCGGCGTCTACCGGTGTTGGGATCGACACCGAAGCTTTCGCGGATGCCCGGCCAGCCTGTCAACATCTCGCGCAACAGCGGCCCGGTGATTCATCCGGCCGGTAGAAGGGGCCCCAGTGTCTGAACACGCGTCGTCTGACCACGCGTCGTCGTCCGCCGCGACACAGATCGCTCAAAACGTCGTGTTCGAACGATTCGCCCGCGCCGGGTACGTGGCGAGCGGCCTGCTGCACCTGATCATCGGCTACCTCGCGATCCGGATTGCTCTCGGGGTCGACGGCGGCACCGCTGACCAATCCGCGGCGCTGGCGGCGTTGGCGGCCAAACCGGGTGGCATCGTCGCGCTGTGGGTTGTCGTGGCGGCGCTTGTGGTGATGGGGCTGTGGCGCCTCGTCGAAACAGCACTCGGTCGGTCGACCGACCCGAAATCCCAAGGCGCATCATCGGAAGTGTTGGACCGGGTGAACGCCTTCGCGTTAGCAATGGTCTATTTGGCGTTCGCATACTCTGCGTTCGGATTCGCCCGGGGCGCCGGGAAGTCCACTGGTACGCAGAATTCGGCGACGAGCGCACGTCTGATGCAGACCGGCGCCGGCACGATCGCACTCATCGCCGGCGGCGTGATCATTGTCGCGGTGGGCGGATATCACGTCTACAAGGGAGCCAGCCGCAGCTTTCTCGACGACCTCAACGGCAATTCCAGCGACCTGGTCCGACGACTGGGCATGGTGGGCTACATCGCTAAAAGCCTGGTTATCGCAGGTGCAGCACTGCTGATCGCCGCCGGCCTGGGAATCATCACGTGCGGCCTGTACAGCTTCGCCATGGCCCGATACACCAAAATCTAAGTGCGTCCGGCGGACTCGCTTGCTAGCCGACATCTTGCTGAGCGCACTGACCGCCTGGCCGCGGTGATCCACCACCGAGCGCCACCGACGCAGGAACGCCTGCCGTGCTACACGCTGCGGTGGTCGGGCGCAGCCATGCCCTTGGTCGGGCTGACGCCGTTGCTGCCCCAGGCCTGATCGATGCCGCCCTGGTCTGTGTCTTCGGCGACGCGCGGGTCGCGACGCCATTGACGGACCGCCGCGATCGCTGTCTTGAGGCCACGGCGGCGCCCCGTCGCCGGGTCGGTGCCCGCGAAACCGGGTTCCAGCGTGGCGAACATGTGCTCGCTGCGGGTTTCTGGCGCGTCGTCGGCAGTGTCACGCAAGTAACGATCCGGCAGCGACAGTTTGGCGATGGTGCGCCACGCCTTGCCGTACTGCTTCAGGAACGAACCGGTGGTGTACGGGAGGTCGTACTTGTCGCAGACCTGCCTGACCCGCACCGAGATCTCGTGCAGCCGGTTGCTCGGCAGGTCCGGATACAGGTGATGCTCGATCTGGTGGCACAGGTTGCCGCTCATGAACCGCACTGCCGGCCCGGCGTCAAAGTTGGCGCTGCCCAGCATCTGACGCAGGTACCACTGGCCCTTCGTTTCGCCGAGCATGTCGGTGGTGGTGAATTTCTCGGCGCCATCGGGGAAATGCCCACAGAAGATCACCGCGTTGGCCCAGATGTTGCGGATCACGTTGGCCAGGATGTTGGCTTTCAGCGTCGATTTGTAAGTCGCTGCCGGCGACAACGAGGTCAGCGCCGGGAACGCAACGTAGTCCTTGACCAGCTGCCTTCCGACCTTGGTCGAGAACTCGCGCGTCAGCAGGAGGGTGGTTTCGCGGTCCGGCCCGCCCTTGAGGATCTTGCTGAGATCGATGGTCTGCAAGCCGATTCCCCACTCGAACCCGAGCGCGAGAGTGGTGTTGAACAGCAGGTTGGCGATGTTGTAGCCCTTCCAGGGCTGGTCGCGCGTGACCCGCAGGATGCTGTAGCCCACGTCGTCGTCCATGCCGAGGATGTTGGTGTATTTGTGGTGCTGAAAGTTGTGGGCGGATCGCCAGTGTTTTGACACCGCGCTCATGTCCCACTCCCACGTCGAGGAGTGGATCTCGGGATCGTTCATCCAGTCCCACTGGCCGTGCATGACATTGTGGCCGATCTCCATGTTCTCGATGATCTTGGCCAACCCGAGAGTTACGGTGCCTGCCCACCACCCCGTACGTCGCGAGCTGGCGGCCAGCATGACCCGGCCGGCAACCTCGAGGGCACGTTGGGCGGTGATGGTGCCGCGGATGTAGCGCGTGTCGCGCTCACCGCGAGAATCCTCGATGTCGAGGCGGATCGTGTCCAGCTCAACGCCCAAGTTCTCGATGTCGGCGTCGGTCAGGTGAGCGAAGGCCGCAACGTCAGTAATCGCCATCGTTACCTTTCCGTCGGTTCCGCCACCCACGGGGCGGCGAGCCCCGGCGAAAGCCTACTCGACGAGCGAGGCCGCTACGTCGGTGGCTTGTCGCGACAAAGGTTGGGGTGCACGGGGTTTCAGCCCGGACATGGTTACCGGAGAAGGTTAATGGTCCTGTGGTTCTTTCTGGGTGGCAGTCTCGGGTGTTTCCGATGTATGTGCGGCCGGATCCAGTTTGTCCGCGCGGTCCCATTGCTCGTTGAGTTGGTCGCGGGAGGTGACTGCCTCGCTGCGGTGGGCAGCAGCTTGCTGTTGCAGACCGGAGGCTTGGGCGGCTTTGACGTCGGCTTCGGCCTGAGCGGCGCGGGCCTTGGCGGCGGTCTCGTCGGCGAGTGCTTCTCGCTGCCTTACCCGCAGTGTTTCCTCGTTGGCCTGATCGCGGATCTGCTCGGCTTTGACGTGGCGGTGTTGGTTGCGTTTGTTGCGCGCCACCCACACCAGAGCGGCGATGAGCACAAGTGCCGCGACGGCGACGATGACGGTCAAAACGATAGTGCTGGTAGTCATGTTGGTTCCTCGAGTTGGTTGAGCGATGGTTCAACGGTTGTGAACCGGGCTTTGGTTGTGAACCGGGCGCTGGTCACACCGCGTGGCGGCGCGACGACGGTGTTATGAACTCGGTTCGGGCACAAGGCAGTCAGTCACCTTGGGGTTGACACCGAAGTAGTCCAGTGGTCCCCGGCCGCGATTGCACCGACGACCAACCGCACTAATGACAGGTATCGCATCGCGTATCTCCTCGGATATTCGGCCGGGGGCGAGCCGTGAGCGCGCCATGAAATAGCTTGCCGGACAGCGTGATCACTCAGCCCGAACGTTCTCGTTACCCGTTGCCGTGGGTCGCGGGGTGATGGTGTGATCGTGTTCGCGGTGGCGCGGCTCAACGTGGCCTCGAGCCGCGTCCCACGTGGTCGCTTAGTAGTAGTGGCGGCGACCGCCGATAGCGTGGCCCGTCCGTCCTGCCAGCATGAGTACCACGCCGACGACCAGGAGGACGACCCCGACGACGAACAGGAGATGCGCGTAGGCGAAGGCGGGCATCAGGGCAGGGAGGACCAGCCCGAGGACGATAAGGACGACTCCGAAGATAACCATGACATTTACCTAGTTTCGATGAGGGTTGTGCAGAAATACTTGGAAAGGGGGGCTTAGTGTTTGAAGGCGTCTTTTAACTTGGCCCCTGCCTGTTTGGTGTTGCCTTTGGCCTGATCGAGGCGGCCCTCGGTGCGCAGGCGGGTGTTGCCGGTGCCGCGGCCGAAGAACTTCTTGACGGCGCCTTTGGTGGCTTCGGCCTTGTGGGCGATCTTCTTAGCTACGCTCATTTCGAAC
>Ga0209448_10000646_pt1 | contig 11102 bp, 7 predicted proteins | sample BogFormECP14_OM2_FD_188245 | JGI IMG/M metagenome (GOLD analysis project Ga0209448, IMG submission 188245) | Bog forest soil microbial communities from Calvert Island, British Columbia, Canada - ECP14_OM2 (SPAdes) (version 2) | ecosystem: Environmental > Aquatic > Freshwater > Wetlands > Bog ... | reverse complement strand
CTGGAACTGGTGGTCGTGCGCACGAACCTAATGCACTTTCTCGGTTCGATGCTTCTAAAGCAGGCCTACGGGGCCTTCCTCACGGCGCCTGCCCTCGTTCTGGGTCGATTGTTTTCACGATTCTACGTGCCGTCCAACTGCAAGTTCACGCTGCTGGGAATGCACCCAGACGGCTCGCACGTTATGTTGGATCACCTCCTCAGGACCGAGACGATGGAGGTCATCCACGACGGCGCTCACCTCACACGCGTCGAGAAGACGGTGGCGCTCTCGAAATGGACAGACACGTACGATCGGCTGCGCGTGTGCTTGAATGCAACGGGGGTAGACGACGAAACGAATGCCATCAGAAACTGTTGCGCGTGCGAGAAGTGCGTTCGCACGATGGTGACGTTGGAGGTCGTGGGGGCTCTGAGAAACTTCGGCTGTTTTGAGAAGCCACTGGCGCGGAGAGGGATCCGAAGGCTGGACTGCCGACACCACGAATCGCGGATTTTCGCGACCGAGATCATCGAGTTCGCCGCTCGGTCGGGAAGGAAGGACATTGCGAGAGACGTCCGCCAGGCCATCAGAAGGAGCGTCTGGGTGAGCGGAAACAAACTGCGGCCGGCAGTTCAGAGGATGGCTCGTGCGAGCTTTCGGTGGGAGAAGCGGTGGAAGCCATATGCCACGATCGTCACCGGACCGAAGAGACTCCTTCAGCGGATGGGGTTTGGCCGCTTTTTGTGGTCTTGATGGGGGGGGTCGGAACGCTAGTATTGGTGGGCCGCCGACAGACCACGATGATCTCCACCGCGCCGACGTCAGGTGGCCGCCCCCTGGTAGACGTTACGGTTTCGCAAACCGTTCACCGGAGGCGGCGGCACTAAGCTACCCTTAAACTGCACAAATGAAAAACCGATTCCTGATGGCGTCGGCGGTCCTTGCACTCGCTACTCCTGCAACTGCCGCCACGCCGAGCGTTGCCACTCTCGCGAACAGCTATGACACCCTGACCGCGTCAGGCGCGTCGGCACAGGTGCGGGGGGCGCGCATCGAGTCCGGGCACATGGTGGCTATGCTGACCGACGGCTGGCGAGTGCCCGTCAGGGCCGGCGACGTCGTCGTCGGATTCTTCTTCACGGGGAACGGTGTGTTCGAGTATCGAGCGGTCGATCCGATCGAGCTACCGACGGTGGAATTCAACGTCAAGAAGGCGACCTCGCTGAAGCCCGAGAAGGGCGACAAGTTCCTGACCCTGAAGGACACCTTCACGAAGCTCCTCGTCCTCACCACGAGCCCCGATGCCGTCGCGGCCGATTCGGGGGGCGGTCCGCTCGACAGCGCCTTCAAGGCGCACCGGGAGTGGTTCGCGCGGATACAGGAGAGCCCGCCCTCGCATCCGTTCATCCTTCAGTGGCTCGACGCGCCCGCGGCGAACGTGCTGCGCCTCGAGATCTCCGGTGGGCAGGAGGCCTACGTCTATCTCCACGATTCCATCGACGGCGACGGCGAACGCCTCGACGTGATCCGGAAGACGAAGAACAGCCTGGCCGACGACGAGGTGAAAAAGCGCCTCTGGAAGACGACGCTGTCGAGCCAGTCCACCCGCGACCGCCGGGACCTCAAGCCAGCCCATTTTGTCGTGACCGACATCGCCTACACGCTTCGCGCGACCGACGGCCGGGACGCGACCCTTTCGGTCGCCGAAACCCTCGTGCCACTCGGGCGACCGCGCTCCGTCTTCGACTTCGGCCTGACGAACACGCATTGGGACGTGACCGGAACGGGCGTCGTGCGCTTGCGCGCCGAGCGGCTGCGCTCGGTGAAGGCCGGGGACGGGACGTTCCTGCCGTTCCACCACGACCATGGCTCGCTGCTGGTAGGTCTCCCCGCGCCCGCCGCGGCGGACAAGCCGTTCAAGCTCACCTTCGAGATCGAAGGCGACTTTCTCGTGCGCCCGCAGGGCGACAACTTCTGGCTGCTGGAGGGCAACTGGCTCCCGCTGCCGCAGCAGACCGGCCGGTCCTTCACGATGCACGCCACGGTGCGGGTCGCCAAGCCGTTCCTCCCGTTCGCGCCCGGCGTCACGAAGAGCCGGCGGGTGGACGGGGACGAGAACGTCCTCGAGACCGAGATCGCCGAGCCGGTGGATTTTCCGGTCGTCCTGGCCGGCAACTACCACTACCAGGAGGAGACGCGCGAGGGACTGACCGTCCGCGTGGCCTCCTACGCGATGAACCGTCCGAACGCGTTCAAGAAGCTCGCGAGCCTCGCCTTCAGCGTGATCAAGTATTACGAGGGCTTCCTCGGGCCTTTTCCGTTCCGGGAGCTCAACATCATCGAGATCAACGACTACGGCTGGGGACAAGCGCCGCCGGGCACCCTCTTCATCACCCAGGAAGCGTTCAACCCGATCATGGGCGAGTCGAACCAGCTGTTTTCGGGAGGTGTGAACCACCGCTTCGCCCACGAAATCGCCCACCAGTACTGGGGTACGGTGGTGAAGAGCCCGGGCCCCGAGGAACAGTGGCTCGAAGAATCGTTCGCGGAATACTGCGCCGCGCTCTTCATTCGCGATGCCAAGGGCAAGGGCGACTACGAGATGCTCGTGGCGCGCTGGAGATCACGTGCGAAAACCGCCAACGACATCGCGCCGATCGCGCTCGCCAACCGAATCGACATGCCGAATGACCGCGAGATGCAGGACGAATACCGCACCGATCTCTTGTACGGAAAGGGCCCGTATCTTCTCTCGGTGCTGCACAAGGAGGTCGGCGAGGAGACGTTCCTGACGTTCCTCAAGTCCTACCAGAAGACGTTCCGTTGGAAGTTCGGCACGACGAAACACGTCGCCGGCCTGCTCGGCTTTCTGACGAAGAAGGACTACATGCCGTTCTTCGAGGCAAACTACTGGGGGATGGGGTTACCCCACTAGACAGTGGCAAGTGGGGTGGCACTTTTGGGCGTCACCGAACGTGTGCCACGCAACCCCCTAACGCTTCGCTCGCTGAAGATAGATCCCGTAGACCCCCACCCAGGGAGGGTCCCGGTTCCCCGGACTACTTAAGCCCCTCGACGACGAAGAGGTCCGACAGCAGCCGCGCGTAGCAGTAGGCATACGCCTTTGCGTCCGGCGTGACCAGGACGTTCGAGATCCGCTCGACGCCCGCCGGGTCGGTTGGGAGCAGGTCTTTCCAGACGCCGCGCTTGCCCGTCTCTAGGTCGATCTTGCTAATGCGCGCGGGCAGGTCCCCGCGCTTCCAGACATAAAGCGCGCGGCCGTCCGGCGAATATCGCAACGGGAACTCTCCGGGAAGAAGGCCAGAGAGCGGCCTGGCCTCGCCACCCTCCACGGGGAAAATGGCACCCTTCTGCTCCGGCCCGATCGCCGCGACGAACTTCCCGTCCGGAGACACGGCGAATCCGGGGAGAGCCGTCAAGATCCCCTCCGGAGTGATGGGTTGCGGCTTTCCCCCTTCGATGTCCTGCACGTACAGCCGCACGCCGTGGCCGGGCTCGCTCGCTGCGTATAGGATTCGCTTGCTGTCGGCGAACCAGCCTGCGGCCTGCTCGGCGCTGAGGCCCGGAAGCGGCAGCTCCCTGGGGTCCCCTGTCCCGGTAGGGAGGAGACGGAGGGGAGAGTTGGGCAACGGCAGGATCGAGAGCGCCCACTTGCCGTCCGGCGAAAGGGCAAGCGCGTTCCCCTCGCCCAATCTCACGACGGGAGAGTGGTCGGACTTGCGCAGGTAGACCGTGTAGTTCGCGCCTCCCGCCTCCCCTTCCTCGTCGAAGAGGAGCAGTCGACCGTCTGCCGACATGTCGGCCGCGAACGAGTAGTCGAGGAACGACATATCGTGTTCACGCGTGTCTCCCTGGAGCGTGCCGAGGATTCCGACCCGCGGGCTCTCGCGCGTCAGGAGGACCTTCCCGCTGCGCGCGATGTCGTGGAGCTTCAGCCCCCCGGGCACGCGCGTCACGACGCGCAAATGCCCCGAGAGCGTCACCGCATAGAGCGAGCGGTTCGCGCCGGCCTCCGTGGCCGTGAACCAGACTTCCCGGCCCGAGGGTGCCCAGGCGAGCCCGTGCTCGCTCGCCCACTGACCCGTCAGCTTCGTCTTTTTCCCCGCGAGGTCGATGACAGCGACCGTGCCGGCGTCGTCGAGCGGAAATGCGTGGTCGAGGAAGGCGATCCGATCTGCCTTCGGCGACAGCCGCGCATAGCTGACGTGGCCCGAGGTCTCGTAGAGGACCCTTCCCATCGGGAATTCGATGCGCGACTTCCCGCCGACGTCGCGCACGGCGAGCATCGTCGTCCCGTCCGGAGCCCAGTCGACTTCCTGAATTCCCTCCGCCACGTCGCGGGGAGATCCTCCGGTCAACGCAGCGCGCGCCAGCGTGCCCGCGCAGACGCCCGGGTGATTCGACCGGCAGTCGACCGCAATGGCCATCTCGCCCGAGGGCGAGATCCCGAGCAGGTTCGCGCTGGGGAGCGCGAGGGACAACGAATCGGGGCTGGACGGGTGCTTCAGGAAGAGCTTGAGAGGGCCGCCGTCCCAGCCCGCGCTGAAGACGATCGTCTGCCCGTCCGGCGCAAAACGCGCCGAGCGGATCGTGCCGCTGCCGAACGTGATCTGCTGATAGGACGCGGGCGAAGTTCGGGTGAAGCTCTTCTGGAGCAGCGCTCCGGCCGCGAGTGCCGCGAGGAGCGCCGCCGCGGAAATCACCATCCGCATTCCGCGCCGTCGGAGGGCCGGGCGGGGCGCACCCTCGTGACCCGAAACCTCACCGGACACGGCAACGGACGAGTCGGAAAGGTGCTCCCGGAAGCCCTTCAGGTCACGGGCGAGATCGCGCGTCGAGGCGTACCGCTCCTCCGGGTCCTTCTGCAGGCACCGTTCGACGAGCCAGCGGAAGGGTCCGGGGACGCTTGCGTTCAGCCTCTCGACAGGCTCGGTCTCCTCGCGAATGATCGCGGTGAGCGTTTCCGCACTCGTCCCGCGCTCGAACGCGCGTTTGCCAGTCGCCATCTCGTAGAGGATCGATCCGAGAGAGAACTGGTCCGACCGGAAGTCGACGGCCCGTCCGCTGGCCTGTTCCGGGGACATGTATCCGATCGTTCCCATCACCGTGCCGGCGCGCGTCGCCGTCGGAATGTCGGTGCCTTCCGCAGGCTGGTCTTTCAGGAGCTTCGCCAGCCCGAAGTCGAGGATCTTGACGACGCCGTCCTTCGAGATCATGACGTTCTCGGGTTTCAGATCCCGGTGGACGATCCCGGCGGAATGAGCCTTGGCGAGCCCGTCCGCTATCTGGCAGGCGATGTCGAGCAGGCGTCTCGTCGGCAGGGGCCCAGGCTGCAGGACTTCCCGCAGCGTCTTTCCCTCGACGAGCTCCATGGCGATGAACACCGTGGAATCGGAGGACCCGATGTCGTGGATCGTGACGATGTTGTGGTGATTCAAGCCGGAGGCGGCGCGCGCTTCCTGCTCGAACCGCTGGCGCCTGTCCGCATCGGCGGCTAGCTCCGGCGGGAGCACCTTGATCGCAAGCTCGCGCCGCAGACGTGTGTCCTGCGCGCGATAGACCTCACCCATCCCTCCGACGCCCAGAGGCGCGAGGATCTCGTAGGGCCCGAGCTTCTGTCCCGGTGCAAGCGTCATGAGGGCGTGCGCGGATTGTACGTGAGGCCGCAGGACTCATGGGACGGGCCGTCCCAAGAAGATCGACAGTCCCCGCTATTTCGGCTTGTCGCTCCAGCTCTGCTTGCCGACCTTCCAGGCGCCTCCCTCCTGGATCATCTCGACGTTCCCGTACGAGGGCTTGGGGTCTCCCTTCGTCTTCCCGGTAACCAGGAGCGTGGCCTTGTTTCCGTCGACCTTGAGCCCCGTGATCTTGTTCTCGTCCGGAGACATCGACCCGAGAAAATCGAGGACGTCCTTGGGCTTTTTCTTCATCTCCTTGGCCTGGGCTTCGATCTGCTGCGACGCCTCGGCTGGAACGAGCTTCTTCCACGCCTCGAGGTTCCCGGCCTTCACGGCCTTGACCCAGTCAAGGTAGGCCTTCGCCTGCGGGCTCTTGGCCGCATCGCCTCCGCCCTTCGGCGGGTCGCCCGCAGAAACGGAGAGGGCCGCAACCACGAAGAGCGCGGCAAGAGTGAGATTCAGATAACGTCTCATGGAGCTTCCTTTCTGGAGATTCTGGAGAGGGCGCGACATCTGTCGTCGCGCCAAGGTTGATCCGTATGCGCCGCAATTCTATGTCCGCGCTACTTCTTCGCGCCCGCCGCCTTCAGAATGTCCGCAAGCTCCGTGCGCTTGAAGATATCCGCGTACATGAGCGGCGTGGCACCGCCTTTCGCGCGGACGTTGGGGTTCGCTCCGGCCTTGAGGAGCGCCCTGACGCTGTCGGCCGAGCAGCCACCCTGGACGGCCCACAGGAGCGCGGTCGATCCGTTCTGGTCCGCCGCCTTCACGTCTCCGCCGCCCGACGCGAGCGTCTCGAGAATCTTCGAGCGATCGTCCGCCTTGTCCGGGTTGCCGCAGCCCATCGACGCCATGATCATCGGGTGGTTGTCGCTCTTCGCGTGCGCGTTCGGCGACATCCCGAGCGCGAGGAAGTGACGCACCGCGTTCACATTGCCGTCCGAGATCGCGTGGTGAAACGCCTCCGGCGTGTACGCGTAGCCGAGCTTCCCGAGCTCGAGCTTCTTGTCGCCGCCAGTGGTCGCCGCGCCAAAGCTCTGCGCCTGGTGCTCATACTCGAGCGTCCCGCCCGGCACGACCTTCGCCTTCACGTTCGCGTGGAAGTGCCAGTCCTGGCCCAGCATCTTGGACTTGAACTCCGCGTCGACGCTGCCCGAGCCGTATTTCCGGAGGTTGAGCGTGGGGCTCTCCTGGCCCATCTGGCCGCTCGTGGGAAGCTTCGCGTCGTACGGGACGGCACGCACCGTGTCGCTCCCGATCCGCCAGAGGATTCTCACGGCATGGAGCCTGCCGTCCTCCGCGAGCTGCGCGAGGCGCGCGATCGAGCGGTCGCCCTCGACCTTCCGATCGGACGCGAGGATGACGAGCCACTTCTGCCCGCCCTCGCCGGTTTCCTCGGTGGCGACGACGGCCTTGAGGACCGTCGTCTTTCCCTTCACAGTGAGAGTCCCGAGCGCGTTGTCGGCGAGCGCAGGGAGAGACAGAGTTGCCAGAAGCAGGGCGAGAGCGGCTTTCTTCATATCGCGAAGTATAGGGAGCAAGGCCGAAGAGGTGTGAGGCGCGCAGGAGGGCGGGCAGCGCCGTCGGTTCGCCCTCGGACGCCTGCTATAGAGTGTGGCAGGAAAGGTCGTTATGAAAAATACGGGACAGAAGGACCTGCAAGCCGCCTTCGATCGCTAGAACCCACGTGGGGGGAGAAGGCCCCCGTGAAAGGAAACAGACATGGAGGATCGTGGATGGAGCGTGGATCTGGGTGGCAAGCGGATCGAGCTTCCACCGATGCCGCAAATGCCTCGGATCCCGCGAGGCGGGGCGCTCCTCATTCTGGGTGTCGCGGCGGTTCTGATCGGAATCGTGACGGGGTACTACCAGGTGGAACCGGACGAGGTGGCGGTGGTCCAGCGCTTCGGCAAGTTCGCGCGGACCACCGAACCGGGCCCTCACCTCAAGATCCCGTTCGGCGTGGAGCAGGCCACCAAGGTGCCGGTCCAGCGCCAGCTCAAGATGGAGTTCGGGTTCCGGACTTCGCTGGCGGCGGCCCAGACCACCTATGCGCCTCCCTCGCCCCAGACCAGCGCCGAGGCGCAAATGCTCACGGGAGACCTCAACGTCGCGGTGGTCGAGTGGATCGTCCAGTACCGGATCAAGGATCCGGGGGCGTACCTGTTTCGCGTGCGCGATGTCCCCGAGACGTTCCGGTACATGTCCGAGGCGGCAATGCGCCAGGTCGTCGGCGATCACAGCGTGGACGAGGTCTTGACCATCGGACGCGAGGCAATCGCACTGGAGACCAAGACGGAGCTGCAGCGGCTGTGCGAGCTGTACGGGATCGGCATCGAGGTCCAGCAGCTCGTCCTCCAGGACGTGAACCCTCCCACCGAGGTGAAGCCGGCATTCAATGAGGTCAACCAGGCCATCCAGGAGAAAGAGCGCGCCATCAACGACGCCTGGGCCGAGTACAACAAGGCGGTTCCGCAGGCGAAGGGAGAGGCCGAACAGGCCATCCGGGCGGCCGAGGGTTATGCGCTCGAGCGCGTCAACAACGCCGAAGGGGACGCCAAGCGCTTCGATGCGCTGCACGAGGAGTACCAGAAGGCGCCCGGTGTGACGCGCCGGCGCATCTACCTCGAAACCCTGAGCGCGATCCTGCCGAAGGTGGGTCGAAAGGTGATTCTCGACGAAAGCGCGCGAGGCATCCTCCCGCTCCTCCAGCTCGAGGGCGAGCGGAAGGAGGTGAAGCCGTGAAGGGGCCCGGCATCGTCGCGGCTGTGGTGGGGGTGGTCGCGGCAATTGCTCTCCTTTTCTCGTCGGTCTACACCCTCTCGGAGACCGAGCAGGCGATCCTCACGCAGTTCGGAAAGCCGGTCGGCGGCGTCGTGAAGGACCCCGGCCTGCATCTCAAGGTGCCGCTCGTCCAGGACGTGCACCGGTTCGACAAGCGTTGGCTCGAGTATGACGGAAACCCGAACGAGATCCCGACCAGGGACAAGAAGTACATCTGGGTCGCGTCGTACGCCCGCTGGCGCATCGCCGACCCGCTTCGGTTCTTCCAGGCTGTGCGCGACGAGCGGGGCGGGCAGAGCCGCCTCGACGACATCGTGGACGGCGAGACGCGGAACGCCATCGCCTCCTTCGATCTGATCGAGGTCGTCCGCTCGACCAACCGGACCTTCCAGGTGACGGAGGACCTGGCAGGGATCGGAGCGGCCGAGGCCATGGCAAATGTGAGCAGCGGCCGCGCCGGGATCGCGAAGATCATCCTCGACAAGGCCGCCAGGATCACGCCCGAGTTCGGGATCGAGCTGGTGGACGTGAGGTTCAAGCGCATCAACTACGTGGAGAGCGTGCAGCAGAAGGTCTTCGAGCGGATGATCTCGGAGCGCAAGCGCATCGCCGAGCGGAGCCGCTCCGAGGGGCAGGGGCGCGCCGCCGAGATTCGCGGCCAGAAAGAGCGCGATGTTCTTGGAGCTTCGTCCGGCGGCTACAAATCCGCCCAGGAGGTCAAGGGGATCGCGGACGCGAAGGCTACCGCCATCTACGCACGGGCATACGGCAGGGACCCCGACCTCTACCAATTCGTGAAGTCGATGGAGGCTTTGAGCGGCAGCCTGGACGAGAAGACCTGGCTCATCCTGTCCACAAACTCGGAGCTGTTGAAATTCCTCAAGAGCGATGGGAGCGGCCCGAACCGGTAGATGTCCGGGCAGGCTGCTGCGCGAGGACAGGGGCGCTCGCTGGTCGATCAGGTCCTTCAGCTACCCAGCACGCTGGCGATCGAGGTTATGGTATTCCAGTTGCGCGTGGTGACCGGGACCCCAAAAAGCCGGTCGAACGTGCCAAGGTAGCTGATGACCTTCATGTGGCGCCGGTACACACCGAAAACGAACCGGTTGTCCCTCGCGAGGATCTTCAGCAGCCACCTGCCGCTGGAAGGAAAGCGCATGGGCGTCGACGGCGGCAGGCGGGGGCGTTTGGACAGGACGCTCACGAAGCGGACGATGTCGGGTCGCGCGGGCTGGTCCGCGAAATGATTCTGAGACATCAGCCTGACAATCTCGCGGCCCTGGCAGATGATGATCTCGGCATCAAAGGGAAGCCTGCGCGCCAACTCAGATCGGAGTTGCGCCCGGGTGACTGTCCGCCGGATCACGAAGGTGCCCGCCGCGCCGATGTTGACGGCATCGAGGTGCTTCAGTTGTCCGGCGAGCGTTGTAGGTCGGAAGGTCCTGTGACCGCCGACGTTGACCCCTCTCAGAAGAACCACGAGTGCCACGCGTTTCCTCCTGCTGGCGCCGCTCGAATACTGATCCACGCCCTCTTACTTGCCCAAGTGAATCTGATTGACACCGGACACGCCCTGACCAGCCGGTCCTGAGCTCAGGGTGCGGAGAGCCAGCGCGAGAGCGCTGCGGCGACGTCGTCCACGTGGTCGCTCAGGAAGGTTATGTGATTGCCCGGGACATGTACGACCTCGATGGAGCTGGCCAACGTGGCCCAGCCCACCGGGTCGCGCCGGTGCCGGGAATCGCCGCTCTGCACGAAGCAGACGTGACCGCTCCAGGGCTTTAGGGAGATGGCCCAGATTTCTCTGGCGTACCACTCCCGACGGCGGAGAGCTTCGCGCACTTCGGGTCGGCGGCCCAACCGGAGGACTGCCAGGGCGATGCCCGCCTTCTCCCATACGTAGGCGGGCCATTGCGTGACGCGAAGGCTCCGGAGCGCGTGGAGGTGGCCTGCGGTTCGGCGCTGCAGGTAGTATCCCCACGGGGCTCCCCACGGGGTCAGCGGCCAGCGGAACTGGATTCTGAACGGCCGCTTCCAGAAGGGCCGCCAGGGTGTGTCGAGCAGCGCGAGGAGATCGACGCGTTCGCCTCCGGCCGCGAGGCGCCGCGCGACCTCCCAGGCGAGGATCCCCCCCGCGCACTCGCCTACGAGTGCGTACGGACCGTGCGGCTGCGCTTCCTGGATCACCTGGAGGGCCGTCTCCACGATGTCACCGACCGCGGAGGCATTCTCGCCGGGATGAAAAGCGAGGAAGAGGCGGCCGGTCTGCACGCGGCGAGCGAGCCTCGCGTGGGCAAGGTGCGCCACGCCCACCGCAGCGGGTGCCGGGAAAAGGAAGATCGCCGGGCGGTCTCCGCGCCGGAGGGGGACGAGCGTCGTGCCGGCCGCCTGGCGGAATTCGGCGGAGTCAGGTTCGTGGCCGATGACCTTCCCTGGAGGCAGGACCGCCTCAGCCAGGAGCCCGACGGTCAGCGGAGGACCGCCGAGAAGCGTGAGCGGCGGCGCCAGGCCGAACCGCTGCTCACACTCCAGGAGCAACTCGACGAGGGCGATCGAGTCCAGACCGAGCCCGCCCTCCCCGAGCGGCAGATCGTCCGGCAGATCGTCGAAATCCCTGGCGCGCGAGATTCTCGTGCG
>Ga0209448_10000642_pt1 | contig 11134 bp, 11 predicted proteins | sample BogFormECP14_OM2_FD_188245 | JGI IMG/M metagenome (GOLD analysis project Ga0209448, IMG submission 188245) | Bog forest soil microbial communities from Calvert Island, British Columbia, Canada - ECP14_OM2 (SPAdes) (version 2) | ecosystem: Environmental > Aquatic > Freshwater > Wetlands > Bog ... | reverse complement strand
AGGACAAGGCATCGTAGCGGGTCAAACTAGCACACTGGAAGTGGCCGGGTGTGGGCTCAGGCTCAGGTCGGCCAATGTCCGCTTTGGGTCAAAAGCAGACATCACGAGGCGTTCGGGCCATGTCCGCTTTACCCCCGAAAGCGGACATTGATCGCCGCGCTTACGATGTCCGCTTAGTGCTAAAAGCGGACATAGGGAAACGATAGCCTACTTCGCTGCCGTAGCCGCTTTTTCAATCAGCGCTGCCACCTCGCGTGCGTGCGAAAGGAAAATTGCGTGGCTGCCCGGGAGTTCAATGACTTGCGATTGGGCTCGCTTCGCCATGAATCGCTCGAGGTCCGGGTTGATCATTCGGCGACAAGCTCGCAAGCGAGCCCGAGGTACTGGCGCGCTATTCAATTCACGATTGGGTCGAGGCCTCGGGCGCCCAGGGCGTCGAATTTCTCAACTGGATGGCCATGCGCGGCGCATTGAATGCCGGCGCTACCGAGGTGCATCGCAATTACCATATACCAATTTCCAATACGGCGGCCGCGACGGTCGTCCTCGAAAACGCGGTCGAGGCGGAAAGCCGCGCCGCTTGATGGCGCACGGGAAACCGACAGGCCCCTTCGGCCTGCCGGTCAGATGAAATGGTTCATCGCCTGGTAATCTCGCAGGCCTCGCGAATCTTCGTCAGCAGCATATTGCCGAGGAGCGGCTTTTCGACGAGCGGAATGCCGTTTTTGGCCGCCTGTGCGGCGAGTGTCACAGTCGGGCGGCCGACGATGAGAATGGCCGGTGCCGAGATTTGCCGCCTGCGTAGCTGCTCGATCAGCTGCATTCCGGTTAGGTCAGGCATCTTCTGATCAATGACGAAGCAATCGCAGGCATCGAGGTCGTCCGCGTCCAGAAGCTCGGCCGAGCTACGATAGGCGCGCACCACGAAACCCTCGAGCTGCAGCGAGAATTTGAGTGAATTGCAAACGGCTATGTCGTCATCGACAACGACGACGACAGGGCGTCGTACCGTCAATTCGGACTGGGGCGTCATCGCTACAGCCTGCACCTCGACCTTCGCATTCTGCTGTTAATTTTGGACAGAATGGGAGGAGTTCGGCGCGGCCGCCTTGATATGGCTCAATTCGGCGGTGCGGACATCTATTCACGCGGAGCCGAGTATCCCGACGATAAGTGCCATCCGCACGAGATCAGACAGGCTCGTGGCCTGCATTTTGTCCATGAGGTTCGAGCGGTAAATCTCGACGGTTCGCGGACTGATGCCGAGGTCGAAGGCGATCTGCTTGTTGGCGTGGCCGGCGACCAATCCGCCCAGCACATCGCGCTCGCGCTTGGAGAGAACCGCCAGCCGGCTCTCGATCGCGCCGCGTTCCAAATGGCGCTTTGTCTCGCTGTCCCGTTGCTGCAGCGCCGAGCGGACGCTTGCCAACAGAACGTCGTCGTCGAAAGGCTTTTCCAAAAAATCCGTCGCGCCGAACTTCATAGCTTCGACCGCGAGCGGGACATCGCCATGACCGGTGACGACGATCACCGGGACGCTGATCATGAGCTCCTTCAGCCGTTTCAACAGATCGATGCCGCTCATTCCGGGCATTCGCACATCGGTAATGACGCAGCCCAAGCTTGCATTCGACAATGTGCCAAGGAAGGCCGTTGCCGAAGGATAGCTTTGCACCTCAATCTGGGCCGAGCGCAGCAGAAAGGCGAGTGATTCACGAAGCGCCTCATCGTCGTCGATGACGTGCACAATCGCCTTCTTAGACGGCATCGACGGCCTCCTCCTTGGTTACGGCGGGCAGCGTGATCGTAAATATTGTTCCCCCGCCGGGATTGGGATTCACCGCGATCGAACCGCCGTGCGACTCGACGATGGTGCGCGAGATCGAGAGACCGACGCCCATTCCCTGGCGTTTCGTGGTGATGAACGGCTGGAACAGATGCGCGCTGATCTCGGGAGCAATTCCGCATCCACTATCGGCGACGCCGATCTCTACCATGGTTTCCTTCCCCGATGCCGTTGAGACGACAAGTTCGCGCTTCTCTGTCTCCTCCATCGCTTCGATGGCGTTGCGCATCAGATTGAGTAAAACTTGCTGAATTTGCACCTTGTCCGCGAGCACAAAATCTATTCGCGGCGCGAACTCGAAGCGCACACGCACGCCCTTGTCCTTGGCACCGACAAGCGCGAGGGCGCTCGCTTCCTCGACCAGTTTCTTGACGTCTTCGACGCGCCGCTCGCTCTCGCCGCGCGCGACGAAGTCGCGCAAGCGGCGAATGATGTGCCCGGCGCGAACGGCCTGCTCGGCGGCCTTGTCCAGGGCATCGCGGACGAGCGGCGCATTCTCGGCGGAACTGCTTTCCAAAAGCCGGCGCGACCCCTTCATGTAATTGGCAATAGCCGACAGCGGCTGATTAAGCTCATGAGCAAGCGTCGACGCCATCTCGCCCATTGCGGTCAGCCGCGACATGTGAACCAGTTCGGACTGCAATTCCTGAAGCCTCGCCTCGGTCTGTTGTCGTTCCGTGAGGTCACGAATAAACCCGGTGAAGAAGCGCTGATCGCGCACGCGCATCTCGCCGACGGCGAGCTCCATTGGAAAGATGGAACCGTCGCGCCGTTGACCAACAACGACGCGGCCGATGCCAATAATCCGGCGTTCGCCGGTGCGCATATAACGATTGATGTAGCCGTCGTGATCGTCGCGGTAGGGCGTCGGCATCAACAGCTTGACGTTCTTTCCTAAAATATCCGCCGAGCCATGACCGAACAAACGTTCCGCCGCCGAACTGAACGATCGAATGATGCCGTGCTCGTCGATGACGACCATGGCGTCGGGAATACTGTCGAGGATCGATTGGAGATGAGCTTCGCGGGTGAAAGCAGCCTCGGCATTCGCCGCGGCGGCACGCCGGAAGCGTGATAACAGCTCTCCCCGCCACGACACGCCAATGCCGACCAGGACGAATGTTGCTGCATCCACGGTGTCGGCTGCCGCTAACGAGCGAACGTCCTTGATGAAGAGCAGACCGAGCAGCGAGCCGAGAAGAGTGGCGAGGAGCCCTGGTCCCCATCCGCCGAGCGCCGACCCGATCAGGATCGCGGGAACGAAGAAAAGATAGGACGCCTCGCCCTGCAGAACCGATCCGAGTGCGAGCTTCGCGGCGAGTCCCAGCGCAATGGCCAGAACCGCGATGCCATAGGGCAGGATGACCTTTTGCGAGGCGGGGATCTTAAGTCCCACTCCGAACATATCCGATCGTGAATCAGGCATCGTTTCGGCCATTGAAAGGCGGGTCTCTAGCTACCGCCATCACCTCTCAGATGAGCGATAAAACTGCCGATTCCGCGTCTTTCCAGAGGCTCCTCCTGCGGAGACTAAGGGAAATCCCTTAGGGACATTATCTGAATTTTCCATCTATCCTTCGATGGTTAGCAATACTTCCGGACGCTCCTGGAGGTAAAGGCCCATGCAGACACAGACCGCAGTTCGCAGCGATGCAATCCACCGACCGGCCATGCCGATGCGCAATGTCCCACCGGCGCGGAGCCATGCGCTCGACAGTGCAACCGAAGCCGAATCGCTCGATCACACGATGAATCTGATAGGCGCCGTCGCGGCGTATCCGCGCAATACCGAGATTTTCGGCGAGAACGAACCGGCCGATTACCTCTACAAAGTCGTCAGCGGCAGTGTGCGCACATACAAGATCCTGAACGACGGCCGGCGGCAAATCGGCGGTTTTTATCTGCCCGGCGATATTTTCGGGCTTGAGTTTGCCGATGAGCACACGCTGTCGGCGGAGGCGATCGCCGACACCAAAGTCCTCATGATCAAGCGCCGTACGCTCAACGCGCTCGCGGGCCGTGACGCTTCGATCGGACGGCAGCTCTTTGCCTTGACGGGCCGTGAGCTCGCCCGGGTACAGGATCGCATTCTGCTTCTCGTCCAGAGCGCGCAAGAGCGCGTCGCAGGCTTCCTTCTGGAAATGGCGGAGCGCGTTTCGGGCGGCAATTCCATCGAACTTCCGATGTCGCGCCAGGATATCGCCGATTACCTCGGCCTCACCATCGAAACCGTGTCGCGTACGCTGACCTCGCTGGAATGCGCGGCAGCGATCCAGCTGCCGACCTCGCGGCGCATCGTGCTGCGCGATCGCACCGCCTTGAATCGGATCAACGCCTAAGCCCGCCGGCCGGCGGATGAAGCGCCTGCCAAACATGGAGAACGGCCATGCAAGTCAAAGATGTCATGACGCGCAACGTCATTTCCGTCGAAGCGGACGAGCCGATCATCACGGCGGCGCGATTGATGCTGCAAAACCGGATCAGCGGGCTGCCCGTCGTCGATAAGGAAGGCGAACTGATCGGCATCGTCACCGAGGGAGACTTTCTGCGCCGCGGCGAACTCGGCACCCAGCGCCGCCGGCCGAAGTGGCTCGAGTTCATTGTCGGGCCCGGACGCCTCGCTGAGGAATACGTGCACAGTTCGGGGAGAAAGGTGGATGAGATCATGACGACCGATCCCTGCACTGTCGGCGAAAACGATTCGCTGGAAAAGGTCGTCGAGCTGATGGAACGTCGTCACGTCAAGCGCTTGCCGGTCACGCGCGGCGGCCGGATGGTCGGCATCATCAGCCGCGCCAATCTGTTGTACGCGTTAGCGACCTTTGCCCGTGACGTGCCGGCTCCGGCCGGGGGAGACTCCGCGATCCGTGACAATATTCTAACGGCGCTGGGTGAGCAGCGCTGGACGCCGCGCATCAATGTCGTCGTCCAGAACGGCGTTGCGGAGCTTTGGGGGGTCATCACCGACGATCGCGAGCGCCAAGGCGTTATTGTCGCGGTCGAGAACGTTCCGGGCGTCAAAAAGGTGCACGATCACCTGGTCTGGGTTGAGCCGATATCCGGTATGGCGTTTTCGTCGGTCGAAGACGAGGCCAGGGAACGGGCCACGGCGTCTTGATCTCGCGTTGCACTTCGCGCGGACAGACACGCTTTTCTGCACAAAAGGTAGCAACCTCGATGGGTCGAATAGTGCAGTTAGGCATGGGCCTAGCCAGCATCGCCAACATCCTGGCGTTTGTGGCTTTCGCGTCCTCGCTCGCGCCCTTCCCGGCAAGAAGTGAAGGTGTGCTGTCGCCGCCGGCGCAAAGAGGACTGGTGCTGGTACGCGCCAACTGCGCGCGCTGCCACGCCACCGGCAAGATCGGCAACAGCCCGCTCAAGATTGCGCCGCCGTTCCGCACGCTGCATGAGCATTATCCGATCGAGGATCTGGAAGAGCCGCTTGCCGAAGGTATCGTCACCGGCCATCCAACGATGCCGGAATTCCGTTTCGATACCGATCAGGTCTACGACATCATCAGCTACCTCAAGTCGCTCGAACGATAATCGACGCGCCGCGAAAATAGAAAACAGGCTGCGGTCTATCGCAGGCCTCGCCCTGGACGGAATAAGGATTAGCGGCAGCTACAGACGCAATGTCACGTCGGCAATGGAAGGCTCCTCCGGGTCGGATGCAACCTCAAAGCCAAGGCCCCGGCACATTTCCAGCATCGGAAGGTTCTCTTGCAGGACCTGCCCGCGAATGGAGCTCAAGCCATCGGCGCGGGCATATTCGATGATCAGCTGCATGAGCGACCAGCCGAGACCGTGTCCCTTCAGATCGGAGCGGATGAGGATGGCGTATTCTCCGGTCTCGTAATTGGCGTCCGAATGAATGCGCACGACGCCGAGCATGTGGCCGGTTGATGCTCCGATGGCAATGAAAGCCATGGCGCGCGCGTAGTCGATCTGGGTAAATCGCGCGATGAAGGCATGGCTGAATTCCTTGATCGGCGCGAAGAAGCGCAGTCGCAAATCTTGTTGGGTCACGCAAGCAAGGAACGGCGGATATAACGGCTCGTCTTCCGGGCGGACGGGACGGACGAGAATTTCCATTCCGTCATGCAGCGTCATGTGCCGCTCCCATTCCGTCGGATAGGGCCGGATAGCGAAACGCGGATGACCAGAAGGGCCGCGGTGGCGCGCCTCGACGGGGGCGACCGAGACGCGGGCATCGACGGCCATGACGCCGGTTTCGTCGGCGAGAACCGGATTGAGATCGATCTCGCGGATTTCCGGGAAGTCGGCCGCAAGCTGCGCCAACTTGACGAGAAGAAGCGCGACCGCCGGTTCGTCCGCCGCCGGTACGTTGCGATAGGCCTTGAGGATGCGCGAGACCCGCGTTCGCGCAATGAGACTGCGCGCCAGCGCGAGATCGAGCGGCGGCAGCGCCAGCGCTTTGTCGCTGATCACTTCGACCGCCGTGCCGCCCTGGCCGAAGACAATGACGGGACCGAATGTTGGATCATCCGCCACGCCGACGATAAGTTCGCGCGCCTTGGGGCGGACGAGCATGGGAAACACAGTGACGCCGGTGATCCGTGCGTCGGGCTTCGCGGCCCGTGCCCGGCTTAAGATATCGACCGCGGCCTGGTGCACCGCCTGCTCGGTGGTGAGATTGAGCCGCACGCCGCCTACTTCCGATTTGTGCACGATGTCAGGCGACAGAATCTTAAGGACGACGGCATTGCCGGCGGCAAGATGAGGCCTTGCTACGGCGACCGCTTCATCGGCATTACGGGCAGGACTGGCCTGCGTGATCGAGATCTCATAGGCCGAAAACACTTTCGTCATTTCCATGGGATCGAGCCATGTTCGCCGCTCGCGCAAGACTGTGTCGATGATCGGGCGGATCACAGCCGCATCCGGTGCAAAGCCTTGCGGCATGCTGGGCGGCGTCGCCATCAGTTGTTCCCGCGCTTCCCGATGGCGCACGAGATGCATGAAGCCGCTCACCGCCTCCGATTCGGTCGCGTAGTCGGGAATGCCAGCGGCGTTGAACGCCTCCGAGGCCGAGTCGCTGCCGCCGATCCACACCGCAAATACCGGCTTTGCATGACTGTGCTTCTTGCGATGTCCTTCGGTTACGGCGATCACCGACTTCGCGGCGTCGGTGGCCGACGCCAGGGCCGTCGGTACGTTCATGACCAGAACGGCGTCGTTCTTGCTGTCTTCGAGCAGATGTTCGAGCGCTGTGGCATATCGCCTGTCATCGGCGTCGCCGGCAATATCGACCGGGTTGGCGCGCGACCAGATCGGCGGCAACGCCGCATCGAGCCTGTTCATCGTCTCGGGCGAAATGTCCGCAAGTTCGCCGCCAAGGTCCGCAAGACGATCCACCGCCAGGACGCCGATGCCGCCGCCATTCGTCAATATCGCCAGCCGTCTGCCCGAAATTGTCGTCAAATGGCCGAGCGTCTCCGCGGCGGCGAACAGTTCGTCGAGATCGAGCACGCGGAGCAAACCGGCGCGGCGGAATGCAGCGTCATAAACGGCATCCGAGCCCGCCAGCGCACCGGTATGCGTCATCGCCGCCTTGGCGCCTGCCGCGTGCCGCCCGGATTTGACGACCAGCACCGGCTTGGCCCGCGCCGCCGCGCGGGCCGCCGACATGAATTTGCGCGCGTCCTTGACCGACTCGATATAAAGCAGAATGGCACGCGTGCCGCGATCCGTCGCGAAATGGTCGAGGAGGTCGGCAAAATCAACGTCGACGCTGTCGCCGACGGAAACCATCGTGGAAAATCCGATGCCGCGCACCGCGGCCCACTCCACCAGCCCGGCGGCGATTGCGCCCGATTGCGAGATGAGAGCGAGATCGCCGGGCCGCGGCATCGACGCGGCAAAGCTCGCGTTGAAATTGGCCACGGGCGACAGGACGCCGAGACAATTGGGGCCGACGAGGCGCATGCCGGACGCGCGCGCGGCTTTCTCGCACTGCTCGGCAAGCGAACCAGGCCCGTGACCGAGACCTGCGGTGAGGATGATGGCCGCGGCCGTGCCTTTCGCTCCCGCAGCAGCAACCACCGACGGCACGGCCGATGGCGGCACGCCGATCACGACAACGTCCGGCGTGCTGGCGAGGGCGTCGTAGGATTTGACTGCAACAACGCCATCGATGCTGTCGTAATGGGGATTGACCAGGTGAACCTCGCCCGCGAAGCCGCCGCAACGCAGATTCCTTAAGACGGCATGACCCGGCGATGTTCGACGTGGGCTCGCGCCGACGACAGCGACGGATCGTGGCAAGAACAATTTGTCGAGGCGATAGGTTGACATTGGTTCTCCGACCGGGGCGCGCGGGCGTCCCCGCTACTGGCGCCCGATCGATCTATGCGACTTCATTGGCATTCTTAAGACGCGAAATGCCCGGCACTGGGCCGGGCATCACGAGTTTCTAATGAGGCTACTGACGTTTGTCAGCCGACTAGCGGCCGCAATGCCGGATATTGTTCGGGCAGATGCAGCCGCTCGACCAGACCGTCGAGGCCGAAAACGTGACCGGCGCGCTTGACGATCAGATAGACCAGCACACCCGCATAGACGATGTGGTAGTCGACCAGATAGTTGTTGACGTTCTCGATGTACGGGAAGTCCATATGCGCGGTCCAATACAGCAGCATCAGCATGATCGCAAACGGCGCACTCACGCGGACGAACAAGCCCGAGATCAACGACAGCCCGATCAGGAGATGCCCGTACTCGACCAGGAAGGTGAGAGCCGGAACGATCGCCGGGTTTGTAAACGGCGCATAGACATCATGGAAGGTTTTGACATGGCTCAAGAAGCCAAGGACGAATTTGTCATCGCCAAAATGATGAATGCCCGCCCATAGAAACGTCCAACCCATCGTTAGGCGGAAGAACACGATGAAAAACTGATCCGGTGTGTAATCCGACTTCGGCTGCTGCGACATTGCCTCTCTCCTTGAATAAGGTGCGCGCGACGGGCTTCGATCCCAAGAGCAACCTATTCTCGCCGGCAAGGCGCGGCATTGACCTTAGTCAAAGTCACCGTTCGCTTCCGCCGGTCGGATACATGCAGCGAGCTTTCCAGACGCGGCCCCGGTTCGTCGTATTGCAGTTCGAAGAAGATGTCGGCGTTCATGCAGAAGCGCGGGGCCAGGTTCGCCCCTCCGTGCGCGTGATCGAGCCATTCCCGGCAGGTCTTCTGAGCCGCGCAAGCCTCGCAGCGACGCAGAGCGGTTGCGTAGCGCAAACCGGACTGCGGCAAAACCCCACCGCCCGGCTCGATCCCGAGCCGCTTCATCATTTCGGAGATGGGCAACGAACGCTCGCGCGCGACTGAGGGTTTCATGATTTTTCTCCCTTCGCCCGGCAAAATGAGGCTAAGGCAGAATCGGCTTTGCCGGTTTGATGTAAGTCAACAACAACCGCGTTGTTTGCCGATCGTGCGGTAGAAAGGCGACGCGGTACCCCCGTATCCGCGCCGCCTACCCGCAATGACGTAACTAGTGTCACTACGGGCAAATGGCATTGTGCGACGCCGCCCAATTGGCCGCGTTGATTCAGATCAAAGATGTGAAAATCCAAGGAGTTGCACTGAACGGGTTCTGACTGTTGCGGAAAAGGCACCCCTTACTATGAAATTCCACTGCCTGCCTATTTCGAGTTGGCCACCTGGCGATAACTTTCTAAGTTGGGCCTACCCCCGTGACTGAATCGTAGCGTAACATCCGCTTCGCGTGCGGAGAGCTGCGATCAATCCGGCTGGCCCGCAATGATCGGCGTCTACGTTCGCACTGCATTTGCCCCGCGGCATTCCGGGATTATCTGCGCCGCCGCACTGCTTTTCGCGCTGGCCGGTGTTTTCACATTTGGCTTTGCAACACCGGCGCAAGCCCTGCCGAGCTACGCACGGCAGACCGGGCAGCCTTGCGGCACCTGCCACACGGATTTTGCCGGGCTTACGCCCTACGGCCGGCGCTTCAAGATCGGAGGCTATACGGCGGGAGGTGGCGCATACCGGTCGGCGCTGTTCCCCAGCGCCGACGATCCCCCCGAAGACGCCAACAAGAAATGGGTGCCGCCGATTTCGATGATGTCGATCGTTGGCTTCACCAACACGCAGGCGGCGCAAGCGCCGCCGACCGCGCCGTACAGCACCAACAACAATGTCGTGGTTTCCCCAACAAGCTTCTTTTGGGGCGGCGCCATCACCAATCATATCGGCGCTTTCGCGCAGATGACTTACAACGCGCCGCCGCTCGGCGGATTCGGCACCGATCCGTTCGGCCATACCTGGACCTGGGACAATACCGATGTCCGCTATGCGGACTCGTCCAGCATCGCCAATCTCAACTTCACTTACGGCTTCACTGGAAACAACAATCCCACCGTTCAGGATCCATGGAATACCACGCCGGCCTGGGCGTTTCCCTACACCGCGTCGACTGTCGCCCCGACGCCTGGGAGTCACACGATCATTGACGGCACATTGGCAGCACATGTCGCCGGCGTCGGCGCCTACGCCTTCGTCAATGACGTGCTTTACCTCGAGGCGACGGCCTATCGCACGCTCGCCCCGAACGCGCAAAATTCGCTCGGCACCGATCCGTTTGGCGCCCCCGGAATGTCCGGCGTGTCGCCCTATTGGCGCGCTGCGATCGAGCCGCATTGGGGCAACAACTGGCTGGAGATCGGAACATTCGGCATGATCTCCGATATACATCCCTGGGCGGCGGGACCACCGTCGCCCGGTACTGGTTCGCCGCCAGTGATCACGTGGGCGACCTTCCCGCAGACCGACAAGTTCACCGACATCGGCCTGGATTCGCAATATCAGTATCAGGGCAGCAATTTTTGGTTCACGCTGCGTGGCAGCTACATTCACGAATATCAGAAACTCGATGCCAGTTTCCCAAATGCACTATCTACGAACCCCAGTAATGTGCTGAACGAAGCGAAGGGTTACGCCTCGCTGGCCTATGGCAATAGCAACAGGGTGGTGCTGACCGGCCAGTACTTCAACACCTGGGGCACCTCGGATCCGCTGTTGTACGGTTCGCTTGCGAGCGCCTTCAGTCCGAACAGCAGCGGCTGGATCGCCGAGATCGCCTACATCCCGTTCATCAGCAGCCTCGCGCCGGGATGGCCGTGGTTCAACGCGCGCGTCGGCCTGCAATACACCGCGTATCAAAGGTTCGACGGTACCAGCGTCGGCGCTTCGAGCAACAACACGACGTTTCTGTATCTGTGGTTGGCAATGTAGCAAACCGATCGAGGGTT
>Ga0209448_10000640_pt1 | contig 11136 bp, 6 predicted proteins | sample BogFormECP14_OM2_FD_188245 | JGI IMG/M metagenome (GOLD analysis project Ga0209448, IMG submission 188245) | Bog forest soil microbial communities from Calvert Island, British Columbia, Canada - ECP14_OM2 (SPAdes) (version 2) | ecosystem: Environmental > Aquatic > Freshwater > Wetlands > Bog ... | reverse complement strand
TAGTCAATTTAAAAATACTTTTTTTTTTTTCTATTTTTTTTTTCACTGTTTTTTCCTTTTCCTGTATTTCTTCTACACCTAAAGTTTGTTTTTCGAATTCTGTAATTTGAGATTGTACTTCTATTAATTGAGATATTAAATCAGCAGCTGGAAATTCATTAGGAAAATAAGTAATTCTTAGTAAAATAAGTCTAAGTAATACTAATTCTCGATGTCTTGCTCCTTTTATAGTTTCTTCATAATTAGGTAAATAAGTGAAATTTGATTGCTCTGGTATAACCTTAGGCATTCTTCCATCTTTTTTTGCATACATTACTGTTTGAAGCCTACTAGGAGATGAAGTAATAAATAGACGTCTTATTTTCTCATTACTATTAAGATAATTTGCTGGAGATAATATATTACGTACATGAGGATTGTCCGGTATTATTTTACGTTTTCCATTATAAATATAACTAGGTTGATTTAATTTTCTATAAAAAATCTTTCTTCCTTTTGCATCATAAAAATGTTTTACTCTAGAAAATTTTCTTTCTTTTACATTTGGTTTTGGTGGTGTCAAAGGTGAATCATCTAACGATACTACATCTTCATTTACAACTTTAACCTCTTTTCAAGCACTTCTATCATATCAAGATTTTGCTAATTTTTTTCGTTGAGCTTCCATTTGTTCTCATTGTAATAAATTACCAGGAAAGAGTATTTTTAATCGTTCCATAACTTGATCTTCTGATCGATATATTTTATTCCGTATTTTATTATCCCTAATTTCCTTTCTATGAGCATTTAATCGCTTTTGATTTGTATCATGTAATTCTCGTTTACTAGCTTTTAAGGACTTATTATATTCTCAACGTTTATAGTTTTCTTTTCTAATATTTTCTTTTTCTATTTTAGTCCTTTCTTTAACCCTTTCTCTATGTAAAGTACGAGCTTTCCCTACTTTTTTTTCTATTGCCTCTTTTCTATCTTTTAATACACTTTCCTTACGTTTTTCAATTCGTTTATCAGGATAATGATAATCCGGTTGATTAAACGGTATATAATCTACTCATATTCTACCATAAACTCTATAGAGTCAATTTCATCTATTATATCGGGCTCTATTACCGTAACCTGCTTTATTTTTTACTTCTTGGTGATCACGACCAGATTTAGCCAAGATTAAATCTTCTTTATTTGAATCTACAGTAGGAGGTAAAATTGGAGGTAAAACTTTTACTGGGTTTAAAGAGAAATTTGAAAATTCTTTAGGTAAAGTTAGTATTTCTCATAAAATCTTCAATGCTAACCCTCATTGCATAAATTTTAATAAAGTATAACTAATGTTATTACGTAAATCCGAATTAAAAAATAAAGTCATAATTAATATAGTAGATAGTAACGAGAATATAGAAAAGACAGTTCTTCAAGATTTAAATCCATTAGTTTTTATATTTATATATATATTACTTATATTTAATATTATAGCTAATGTAAATTTTAATGTTCTTCGAGTTATATAACTTGTTGTATTCAATGGAAATAATTCAGGATATCAATAATCAAAATAAAAGAAAGAAAATATACTAATAAAAAAAAATCAAAATATTAATTTAAATTTTTTTATTCAATTTTCTATTATATTTTCCTTATCTTCTTTTTCCCCTAAGAATAATTTTATAACTTTCGGTATGTTAATATATAATACAACACAAGATATTAATAGTGATATATTCAATATTGTATCTATATTATTAGATATAAACATCAATCAATGTGTTATGATATCTTTCATATTTATTTCACCTAATAAAGGGAAAGCGGAGTAAATTCGTACGTGTCTATGCAGACTATAGTAGTTATATATAAAATAATTATTAATAACTCTTATTATATTTTTGAGGAAAACAATAAAATTATTTTTTAAAGAATTTACTCCGCTTTCCCTTGCCCTCCCCAAAAATAAACAGCCCCAAACAAAAAAAGTCATACTACATCTACAAAATGTCAATATAGTATTCCTGATTCAACACCAACATGATGAGTATTGGTTACTTGGTAAGCATAGACACGTGTTGCAGCAACCAACAAAAATAAAGTACCAATTATTACGTGTACAACTTATTATATTAAGAATTCTTTATCCCTTATTTCCATATTTCACAATATGGTTTAGACTATGTTATCAATTTAATTATTAATAATTATCAATTTAATTATTAATAATTAAATAGGAGGAAGCTCGTGTTAAGATTATTGTTAGTATTACTCACTTATTAGTCTTTGAACGTTCTTAATTATTTTATTGTATTCAATAACATTAATGTATGTTATTAATTTCAATATTATACTAAATTAAGCTTCGTTGCAAATTATTTTTTATATTATTGGTAAATATAAAAAAATTTCTTGCAATTCATCTTCTTTTTATTTATAATTCATTTTTATATTTTAAGAATAAAAATATATTTTAATACTTATTCTTTATTTAATAATTTATCTTTTATTTGGACTATTAATTTATATTAATCCATGAACAATATTGTTACCATAAGAGCTCTTTATTTCTTATTTCCATATTTCATAATATGGTTCAGACTATATTATTAACTTTATTATCAAAAACAATATAATAAAGTCAGAGAGTATTCATGTCGAGATTATTGTTAGTGTTACTTACTCATTAGTCGTTGAACGTTTTTAATTCTTTTTAATTACTTATTATACCTCCTATTGGTAATAAACTTATTTTTATATTCATAATCCATTTAGATAGGAAATATAAGAAATTATTAAAAACACTGAATTAAATTTCGCTGCATATTATCTTTTATCAAATATAAAGAATTTCATGCAATTAACTCTCTTTTCTATTTATTTATTATTGAAAAAATCACAAACAAATTTTTATCTTAACTATAATCAATTCTATTTTTATTCATATTAAATTTTAACATTTTTATATTAGAAATATCTTCTTCAGTTAAATCTTTCTTCTCATTTATTACATTAGCAATAGTCCGAAAATAATGAAAATCTCATCTTTTAACGCTTAATAAATTATATTTTGTAAAAAAAGGAATAATATAATTTAAATGATCATTAAATTTATAAACCACAAATCTAGCTTCTTTTCTAGTTTGTGCTTTTTCTATTAGTCTCCATTTTAAATAAAACGATATATGATTCATTAACGTTGAATTGCGAGAATGTTGAGAAATAGAAAAAGATAATTGAAATTTACATTTTAAAGATCTGTTATTAATTATTTTCACATAAAAACAACCTTCTGCGTCAACAAATCCTGCTAATCAAAAAGGATCCATTATTTATTTATTTTTGATACTAGACTTATCTATAGGAATAATGTCAGGAAAAAATTTAATTAAGTTCGTAGTTAAACCTTTATTCATACTAGCTCTGATTGAAACTATTTTCTTTATTCCATTTATTTATAAATGTTCTTTTTTATTTATTATATCCATACCTAAACAAAAAAGCTCAAAATTTATTTGTTTCTGAGTTAAAAGAGTATATTTTTTAAAGTGAAATATAATTACATTGTTTATATCTTTAATAGATTAAACTGAATATATAGCATTATTATTACGGTATCTAAAAATAATATTTCCAACTCCAAAATATTTTTGTATTTTCTTTAATATTATTAAGTCCTTTTTATGCAATTCTATACTAAATATTGGTTTAATTCGTTAACATTGTTTTCTTGTATTATCATTAGCTATTAATAAAGCTAGATTCATCATCTGAAAAACCTGTAATTCAATAAGGCGGTATAATCTCATTTTTATTAAATATTATTCCTCCTTCCTTTTCAACTATAATTTCTTTTTCAATTTCAGCTTTTAAATTATTTTTAACAAATAAATAAATAGGGCCTAAGATTAAGCCAGTACCCATATAAAAAGTAGATCCATAAACACTGTCAGTAATTGTATAGGACACACCAAAATATTCCATGGCTTGCAAAAAAGTAAAAAAAAGTGCCATTATTATTGTAGCTACAGATCCATTATTAGCTCAATTAATCAATTGATCGACCAAAGAATGATGAGATACCGTTACAGAAGAACCTGATGATAATAATATTGTTGTATTTGCTGTAGGAACTTCTGATGCATCCACTGCCTCTATACCTTTAGGTGGTCACTCTGAACCTATTTCTATAGCTGGAGCTAATGAAGAATGAAAATAAGCTCAGAATATTGATAAAAAGAAAAATACTTCACTTACAATAAATAAAACCACACCTAAAGATATTCCCTTTTGGACTTTATCTGTATGTGCTCCTAAGTAACTTGCTTCTGTTATTATATCTTTAAATCAAAGCGACATACCTCATATTAATAACATAAATGAAGATAATAATAGGAGATCTCCCATAACATAACCATGAAAAGATAATACAGCACTTATTGTAAGTGATAATAATACAGAGGATAATACTATAGGTCATGGTGACTGATCCACAATATGATAAGGATGACTTGGTAATCCTACTGTACTATTATTTACTATTATAGATTTTCTTATTTTAGAATAATATATTTCAATTACATTATAAATCTTTTTTTCTATAATATATTTTATATCTTTTCATCATAATTGACAATCATATATATATTTAGAAAAATAATTTTTAACTAAATTTAACATTATTATAAATTAAAAAAATTGTTTTTATTATTATCTATTGTAATTTTACCGAAAGAGTTAGATTATATAAATGAAAAAATAAATAATATTTTTATAGTTAATTAAAATATCAATTAATATTTTCTTTCTAATCTTTAAAATACAAATTTAATAATATAAAATATTTTATATTATTAAATTAATCACTTTATTATTTCTATATATTATCATAACTTAAAGCATTTAATTATAAAGAATTAAAATTAATCATTATAGCAATATATTTGGTATTATCTTCATTTTTATTTATATAGATCTATTATATTCTTGTTTTAAATATTCTATTGATTTTTTTCGAATAAAGATAAATAAATTGATATTATTCATTTCGGATTTATAAAAGATTATATAAAGTTTAGTATACAATTAGATAGTATCAATATAATAATTAATAATTAATAATTTTTAAACTAAAAAAAACTATTACTAACTCACTAGGCGGCTCTTCAGTCGGATAGATTGGATTCGAACCAACAACCTCCTACTCCCAAAGCAGACGCACTACCAGTTTGTGCTGCTATCCGAATTACTTTATTATTTAACATTAATAATTAACAATAAAAAAAGTAAATATATATATTTTATGTAATATATATAACTATTATATTTATTATATAAAATATACTTTATTATACCCACGATAGGATTCGAACCTACACATTTAAAAATAGCAAGTCTTAAGTCTGCCCTGTTTACCAATTTCAGCACGTAGGTAATGCATTTAGTTATTTAAAAAAGAAAATAACATACATATAAATAAAATAAAATAGTAATGTATATGAATTCCATTTATTTAATATAATTTTAATATTAATTAATTATTATCATATTACTAATAAAAGCTTATTCTTATTTAATTCTTAAATAAACTTTTTATTAGTTTAATAATTAAGGCTAAAAGGAATTGAACCTATATCATGCCATTATGAGTGGCAAGCTTTGACCATTAAGCTATAGCCCTATTTAAAATAATATCCATTCTTATAATTTGAATTTATTTCTTCCATATTTAAATCTAAAAAGAAAGTATATTTATATTTTTTCAAATAATTATTAACTTAAATTATTTATCACATTATTTATTATTATTTTAATCCAATAAAACTTTTAAATTAATATAAATTAATAAATAAACTTTATGTATTAAAGGTAGTATATTTTACATACACAAATACCTACTAATTTTGATTAATTATTTATTGAAATTCTATTTTTTTTTAGTTATACTTGCCTACTGAGGGATTTGAACCCCCATGACCTGGTTACAAAACAGGGACTTTACCATTAAGTGAAATAGGCTAAATTATATTATTAAATTTTATATTAAATCTACTTATTTTATTTTTCTTTTTCAATTATTCCTTCATTTATAAAGAGTAGTAAATTATTTTAAATATATAATAACTTTACTTTATTTTCCTTTTTTCTTATTTAGCCCTAACGGGTTTCGAACCCGTATAACAGCATTGAAGGCGCTGTGTCTTAGCCATTAGACGATAGGGCCAATATATTATAATTACTTTATATTTATAATATAATTAATAATATTATTATTAAATATATTCTAATTAATAAATATAAAAAAGTATAGAATTCTTTTGTTTATTGAACAAATAAATTGATATATTTACAAATATATCCATTATATCGGCAAAAGGAATTGAACCTTTAGTTACTGTATATGAGACAACCGTTTTAACCACTTAAACTATACCGACATGAGGGATATTAACAATGAACAATTAAAAATTTTGTTATATTTATATATATAACAAAAGTAATTTGGTAATCTGTTAAAACAAAGAAATTAACAGTCTTATCATAAATTTAACTAATTTAATTATTTAGGGTCATTATATAATCATTTTATTATTATTTACTATTCTTAGTTAATATAATCATGACATTACCTAGATGTATATCATTAGATTTATATAAATCTAGTGTATTTCCTATTCTTCATTTAAAGTATAATAATATGAAATAATTTACTTTTTCCTATTTATACAAGTAGGTAATAGAATCATATACTATTGAATTAAAAATCTATATAATTTAATTGAACATATAACTAGACAAAGTATAAGCCCTATATAAATAATACTTAAATAAAAATCGTTAATATTTCATTCAAGACAAGCTAAGAAAGATGTAAAATTTTCATTTAAATTAATATAATCTACTGGTATAATAATATTAAATGTTACTAAAGATCCACCAGTCATACCTGGTGATATAATAACTCCTTCTTTCATTAAATCTTCTTTAATTTTTTTTCATTCTGCCTTTTGATCTTCTGTCATTTTAGCTGGATCTGAAGGAAATAATATACGTCAATCTTCTCCTTTTTTAGTTTGGTTTAACATATTTTCAGAATAATCTATTCAAGTAGTTGCTATTATACTTAATACATTATCAATAATTCCAAATAAAGGAATTAATATTAAAAAATGCGCAAAGTAATATGCAGTTGCTATTTGCCCAGCTACAATGAAAGGGGGTTCTACATGGCAGCTACCTAATCACATTAATACTAAGAAATTTAATGCAAATAATCAGAATGTTATTATATATAATGGTTTATAACTACTTCCTTTTATTTTACTTGTATCAGTAAATGGTAATGCTAATAATATTAAAATAGCAACAAACATACTTACAACCCCCAATAATTTATTTGGTATTGATCTTAAAATAGCGTAAAATGGTAATAAATCTTATTTTAATTATTTATTAATTCTATTTTATATCGCATAGAAGGTATTATGTAAGGATATATATATTGTATGAGTCAATACAAATAAAAATAATAAATCCATTTAAAAGGACTATCTCTTCATATATTAATCAGTTATATCACACTAATATATTAATATCATTATAGTTTATTTAACTTTTATATATAGTGAATAAAATATATTATTATATATGCTTTATGTTTAGTCTCTGAAGTATTATTATTATAATAATACTTGCTGATTTTTTTAATATAATAATTTATACATATAAACTAATACTTCTTTGCATATAAATTATTATTATAAGTTTTCAGCAACTAATAAAGTATTTTTATGTTAAATTAATATAACATTGACATTTATATCATTCAGGTACTCAAATTTGTTAACATAAGAGCTCTTTATCTCTTATTTCCATATTTTACAATATGGTTCAGACTATGTTATGTATCCTTTGAACACTCAAAGCGAATACAAGGGCACTCATAGAAAAATTATTACCGACATTGCTCACTTTCTAGTCGTTGAACGTTTTTATTATCTATTTCCTATTAAAATACCCATTATATTATAAATACTTTTTTTTTATTTTATTAAGAAATAATGTCGTAATAAACTACGCTGCAAATTATCATTAATATAATTAAAGAATTTTTTTGCAATTCACCCTCTTTTTTATTTAATAGTTACATTAAATTCGACAAATTATTAACTTGTTATATTAATTCATTTTCTTTTAGTCACTCTTTTAATTTATTTTCTCTATATTTAATAGCTTCTATTAAAGCTTTTTCTTTACTATCATATGTTTTAAAAAAGAAAAATTTAACTTTAGGCTTTATTTTTATAGGTAATTTTACAGCTCATGCTTTATCTCTATGCAAAGAAATATAATATTCTTTTTCTTTATTCATTTTATCATAATAAGAAATTAGAATATTTTGTCAATAAGAAAGAGGTTTCTCATATTTAAAATTTAAATATAATATACTCAATAATATTTCTTTACCTTTTTGTCAACTAGATGCTGATAATTTCATTAAGAATAAAGTTTTTTTTATTGCTAAATAATCTCTTTTTTTTCAAAATCAGTAATCCGAACTTTGAATAAATAACTTCAACAATTTTTCTATATTTAAAATGCCCTCTATATTTAAGTGAATTAAATGCCCACTGATATATTTAGAAGAAGTTATATTTTCATTTTTTAATAAAACTGAAATATTATTAAACAATAAAGAATTATCAACCGTTATTTTTTGATCTATCCTAATTCTAGGTATAAATCAAGGTAAATTCAGACTTTTCCTAATACGTACTGAAATATTACCATCTCCTAATATAAAACCTAATAAAAAATAAAAATTTAACTCTTTTACATTTTCTGAAATCTTAAAAAAATCAATGGTTAAAATAGGAGATATATTAAATAACGAAAAACGATCATTTAAAGATAATATTCTTTGCGTATTGTCTATTAAATGATATGCTAATAATATAATTTTTTCATTTTTATTTATATCATTACAATTATCTGATCGTAAATAATATATTTTTTCTAATCTTTTTAAACCTTTATATTTATCACCATATAAATGATCAAAATAAGGAATTACTTTATTAAGAATAATATTTCAATCTCTAGTATGTAGTTTAATAAAATATTTCCCTGATGCTATTTTTTCTATTGAATATTTCATTTTATTATTTAATTCTTTATTAAGAAAAACAAAAAACTTTACAGATTCGATATCTGCCGTTAATCCTATAAATACTAGAGGTCTAAATTTATTATTTTTTTTTGAAATAAAATAACCACCAATATGACCTTCAGCTTGAAATACTCCATTAGATAAATACTTAAAGAATTTAGAATCCCATTTAGGAATAAAACCAAAATTTACATATTTCTCTTCTTCTTTTATTAATTTAAATCAACCTTCTTTATCTAATTTGGTATTATCAATTACATCACATTTATAATACAATAAATGAAAATAAAACCATTTAAAAAAAGAAAAACAACTAGTTAAAATTAATTTATTATAAAAAAACAATACAATAAATATAGAAAATATTTTTGACTTAAAAAAAAATAAACTTAAAATAATATATATTTCTATCGAAGGTGGTGTCTGCATTGAATTTGCTTCTATATAGTTATCACTATGTCCAAGTTTATCAGGCATATAAAATATAATTGCTGTAAATAATATAAAGAATAAATACACAGTTACTATATCCTTAAAAGAAAAATAAGGATGAAAAGCTGTTCTATCTGCATTCGATGTTGTACCTACAGGGTTAGATGACCCACTTATATGTAAATATAATAAGTGACCAGCTACTAAAGCGGCCAATATAAAAGGTAGTGTAAAATGGAGTGAGAAAAATCTATTTATTGTTGCTGAACTTACAGAAAAGCCCCCCCATACGAACTCAACTAAGGATTTTCCTAATCAGGGTATAGCACTTAAAAGATTTGTAATCACTGTAGCACCTCAAAGTGACATTTGCGTATTATTAATCAAAAGATATATCAGTTAGAATAGATAATTATTATATAATTTAACTAATACCAAGTTTATAATAAAATTTAGGATGCATATGTGATTTTACTTTTTTTACTACTAATGGTACAGATTTAGCATATATATATATAATAAATTTATTATACTTTTTTCTTGGTTTACTTTCTATATTAAATTTATTTTTAAGTGTATTTATTAATAATAAAACTTCTTCATATGTATAACTATTTGTATGTAACAAAATACCACTAAATCCTTTACTTCCATCATCCATAATTCAAAAAGCTAAAGCTCTAGGCGTCATATACAAACCTATATCTTTAGTTACTATTTTAATTCTTTTATTATTTTCGTATTTATAAAACATTTTATATATTTTAAATAAATTTGGTGTTGTTATCGTTCCAAATCTAAGATAATCATGTTTATTACCTCTAGAATCTTTAGTATTTTTTATTTTAGGTACAGTAAATGAATGAGCGTACCCTCAATGCAAAAATATAAAGTAAATATAAAATAAGTAATCCATATGCTTTATTGATTGTTTAAATGCAAATGTAGGATATTTTCCATTTTTCTGCATTTCTCCACTACAATCACCTAATAAAGACCCTATAAGGATATATTGAATTTTTTCAGGAATATTTTCATCTTCTGATTTAGAAGATGTTTTTGGATAATTAAAAGGATTAGATATTCTTATTCTAATTTTTCCTTTACTAGTATAAGTTAGAGGGTCCTTTTTATATAAGGGATTAATATACCCTTTTTTTACAGAGTTATTTCACATATTAAAATTTAATATTTTAAGAGTAAAATATATAATTGATATCACCATTAGCCTTTTGATTTTATGGACTTTATTTTTTATTATTATGTTTTTTAATCACAGTACATTAATAATAATATGATGCAAAGTCTCTGAAATATATTAAATATACTTGCATATTTAATAATAAAATTCTTTTATGCATATCACCATATTTTTTTTTTATTATTCCTATCCTAATTATAAATCGAATTTCTACTACAATTATCTCCCCCTTCTCCGAAGACATAGACCCCCTCGGTCCAAGATCCTGGTGGAAATAATATGATAATAATAACAAAGGCAATTAGTATTAATTATATAAATACAATAATATAAATATATTAAAATAATCTGCAGA
>Ga0209448_10000639_pt1 | contig 11137 bp, 5 predicted proteins | sample BogFormECP14_OM2_FD_188245 | JGI IMG/M metagenome (GOLD analysis project Ga0209448, IMG submission 188245) | Bog forest soil microbial communities from Calvert Island, British Columbia, Canada - ECP14_OM2 (SPAdes) (version 2) | ecosystem: Environmental > Aquatic > Freshwater > Wetlands > Bog ... | reverse complement strand
GCCATTACGGTTACATTCGCCCCACTGGAAACGTGCGCAGTCGGGACTCCGCCGGACCAGTGTCCTTCTCCTCTTACCGCAACGCTAACTGTTGCCAGCCCGAACGACTACGTCATCTTGAAATTATCCATCACGGGCACGGGTGTCAGCGAAGCCGCAAACGCGACTCCCCAATTCAATTTCGGAGCGGAGGGTGCATTGGAAGCGATGCTTCCTCAATTACTTTCATTCGCTCACCCGTGGCGGGCCCAAGCAGGCGCCTTGCAGAACGTGGAGCATCATGCAGAGATTGACTAAAGGTCGAATGCTATACCGTGCGAATCGTGAACTGCGCCAGTCGTGCGGATGTTATGCGAACGGTCCGTGGGTCTTGTTGTTAGCCGCGATAGTAACGACAACGATGATGTTTTCGGCATGTGGCGGGAGCGGTGCTTCCGGCGATTCGCAACAAAGTGCAACACTCTCGGGCAACTGGCAGTTCACGATGGCGCCGCAAACAGACGGAAATCCGGGCGATCCAACCTTCAGCGGTGGCCTGCAGGGTGGGTTTCTGTTGCAGAGCAACGGCTTAGTCACCGGGCAGACGGTTTACTCGGTCACATCGTCGACATCCCAAACTGGAGCGTGCAACAGTGGGTCGGCTCCGATAAGCGTAATGATCAGCGGTCAGGACGTGACCATCACTGAGGTCGCCGGCACGCAGACTTATACGCTTACGGGAACGCTGAGTTCCGATGGCTCCACGATGCTGGGAACCTACACGTCAACCGCCGGCACGGCGGCCGACGGTTCAGCTTGCGGATACGCCGAAACGGGGTTGTCATGGAGTGCGGTATCCGTGCCGCCACTTACGGGATCGATCACCGGAAGTTTTCACAGCGGTGGGATCGGGGACAACTCGGGCCTGCTCAATCAGGATTTTCCGGTGACGGGATCCCTCACCCAGGGCGAGAACGTCGGCGCCAGCAACGCAACCGTAACAGGAACTTTGAGTTTTATGGACCCGACCACCGGTCTGAGCGAATACCCCTGTATCCCGCTTGGTTCCGTGTCCGTGAATGGCCAAATCAGCGGTAATACCGTGATTTTGCAACTCATCGGACTCGACGGATCCAATGACGGCCAGATCGGCATACCACTAAGCCAAGCAACCAACAATGGCGGCCCTGATATCGTGACGTTCAACTCTACAACCAGCGGGTACATCCTGCATTCGGCGGGACAGGCATACGTTGTGAACACAAAGTACTGCCCTGCTAGCGCTGTCGAAGAGGATCTTGGGTACATCTGCCTGGCATTGAACAGTCCCACCGCTTGCCAGGAGCCGATCACCCTGTCGCCGTACGTTCTAACCTTCCCCGGCCAGATCTTGGGCACACCTGCGACGACGCAGACGATTACGCTGGCAAACAATTCCAGCATGAGCCTGAGCGGTTTGACGTTGACCTTTACCCCTAACACCGACAGCCCCCAATTCGGCAGCGGCGTTACCGATTTTAACGGTCTGCCGAGTTTCACGGAGACGGACGCTTGTGGAGCTGGAGGTGCTCCCTCGCAAGGACAGCCTTTCGACCTCGGTTCAGGGCAGTCTTGCTCCGTTACAGTGAGTTTTACCCCGCAGGAGGGTTGCCCTTGGCTACCGTTTCCTGTACCCCAAAGCCCGCCCATTTCAGGGACTCCGCCGGAATATTGCCCGCTTCCTCAGGGTGCCACGGTGACCGTTAACTGTCCCACAACTAACAACACCAGCTGTCTCGCGAGCGCGGATAATGATAAGACCTTTGCCGTGCCCATCACGGGCATCGGGCTGAGCGCGATTCAGCCCTCGACTCCCGAACTCGATTTCGGTGCGGAGGAACAGCTTAATCCGCCGGAAGCGAGTCTTCCTCAAACGCTCTCATTTACCAACAACAGTGCGAATCCTGTGCAGATACTGGGCAGAGCGTCCTGCGTGAACCCACCGAAGGGCCCGCTCAATCTTCCCGCGCCAAGGCAAGCAGGTCCAGTTGCCGGCCTGCAGGTGGTGGGCCGTCCTCCGGGCGTTCTCAATGACATTCTTCCCGTTCTTCCCGCCGGTACCAGCCCGGCCACGATCAGCTACAACTGCGACAGCGATCCTGAAACTACGCTGCCAAACTTCCAGATCTCCTTGGACACCTGCACGGGAAGCACTCTCGCGCCGCAGGCAAGTTGTAGCGTGCAGGTTACATATGTGCCGCAGCCGAACACTGACATACCGAGTGGCGGCCCGGATTATTTTCTGGAACTGAACACGTTGCAGTGTTGGCCTGCAGGTACTCTTCCGTCTCCGTCCAATCCTTGCGAAATCGACAGCGGACGTTTTCCGGTGGAGTTGAAAGCGAATGGACCAAGCCCGCTGCGGATGTCCCCCGGCGCGGGTCTGGATTTCGGCATCCAGGCGGTAGGCAAGAAGAGCGCCCCGTTGACGATCACGCTTCTCAACGACACGAACCTGACCAGCCCGCAGACGGTAACCTTTGTCGGCAATATCCTGGTGAGCGGTAACTATTCGGAGAGCAACGACTGCACCGCTACGCTGGCTCCGGGCAGCAGTTGCACTTTGACCATAGCTTTCAAGCCGGCCAGCATGGGATTTATTCCTGGAAAACTCACCATTAATTACACGCAGACATCAGTTGGGGGAACGACAATCACGGGAAATCCCCAATATGTCTACCTGCGGGGCACTGGACAATAACCTCCCGGAATCCGGGGCGTTCCGGGTTGTGGGGAAGTTGGCAGTCCAAGATCTATCTGGCTGCAAAGCAGGATGACGCAGCTCATTTCAGGGAGGTCGGCAGTGGCAACGAAACGATGGATTCTCCTTCTTCTACCAACGGTGATGATTTCAGTACTTGCCGGATGCGGAGGGAGCACCGCGAATGTGCAGAATCCTCCGCCGCCACCGCCGTCCCAGGTCACCATCAGCGTCCAGACGACGGGATTGACTAACGGATCGGTTCCAGTGAATGGCACAGTGAGCCTCACGGCGACGGTTCAGGGCACTGCTGCCCAAGTCAGTGAAGGAGTGGCTTGGTATTTGACATGCCAGAGCGGCACGGGCGCCACATGCGGCACGCTCAGCAGTCCGTTTAGCGCGAGTGGCACCGCCATTACCTACACGGCACCCCCAACCCTTTCCACCAACAGCATGGTTACCGAAATTGTGGCCTACGCCGAAGCGCAAGAGACGGCGAACAAAGTCTCGCCAGTTATGATCACCACTTTTGACAGCGGCCTTCACGCGGGTAACTATGTTCTCCAGGCGCAGGGCATGGAAAATTCCCTTTCTTACCAGTTTGCGGGCGTGATTACACTCGATGGCCAGGGGAATGTCGCGGGCGGCGAGCAAACGGTCAATTTCAACGGGGTATCAGTGACTGACAGCATCATTCCGGTAGGCAGCAGCTATTTCCTGGGCAACGACGGACGGGGAACAATCACACTCAACACGGGAGACCTTAGCATTGGCGGGAACGGCATTGAGACGTTCGCTTTCGTCTTCCTGAACTTTCCTCAGAACAATCCGCAGAATCCCCAGGCGTTGATCTCGCAAATGGATTTGGGATCCGCGGCCACCTTCGCCTCCGCCACCGGAACGATGGATCTGCAGACCAGCACAGCCACGCCGTCGGGCAGCTATGCCTTCGTGGTGAGCGGCACCGATGTGTTGGATTTCGATGCCTCCGGTAACAACCCGCCGCTCGCTCTCGGTGGCGTTCTTGACATTGCGTCCGACCAAATCACCATCTCCGGTGTGACCGATGAGGTCATCGGCGAAACGCAAAAGTTAAGCGATGGGCCGTTTTCCGTCGGGTCGAAAATCTCATCCGGCCCCGATACATTCGGCCAGGTCACATTCACGCTGCTTGGACTCCTTGGCGCTAGTCACCCCAAACCCATCACTATCGTCTTGACCGGCTACATCGTGGACGCCACCCACATAAAACTCATCGAGACCGACACCAATGCAAGTAGCGGAGTTGCTGCCTTTGGTGTGACCGGCGGACTCGCCATTGGCCAAGCCCCGGGCAGCTATGGCAACTTTACCAATGCGTCGTTGTCGTCCGGCACGACATATGTGTTCGGAGTTAGTGGGTTAGACCTCTCCACTAACTCCGCCAGCAACGGCTACCTTCCATTGACCTTGGCTTCGATGGGCCTGTTCCAGGCCGATGGCGAGGGCAACATCGTCAGTAACACGGGGTACACGGACACGTTTCTGCTCTATAACATCGTCCAGAAGAATCCACAGGCGGGTGCCCAGATCAGTTCGTCCTTCAGCGGAACATACTCTGTCGACTCCAGCGGAACCGGTCGCACAACAATCGGTTGTACCGTTTGTACTCCTGCGACCTCAATCACGTTCAACGCCGCGCTGAATCCCACGTATAGACCCGAATTCTTTCTCTATCTCACCGGCCTCACCGGCACGGACCCGGCCGCGCTAGTTCTCGGGGTCGGGGATCCCGGGCCCTCACCCAACCTGCACTATCCATCGATTGGAACCGGAGTCGCTTACGCGCAATCGACTATGACCGCTGCTTTCACCGGTCCTTATGGGTTTAGCTTTACGCAGGAGAATGGCAACGAAAACGATGGCACCGCCCAGCTGAATGCGAACCCGACGGGAACGCCCCAAATATCTGGCCTTGCGGACGCCAATCTCGGGGGCAGCGCGTCACAAGACAACGGCTTCCTCGGCACCTTCAATAACCCTACGTCCAGCGTTCCTTTTTCGGGTACGCTCTCTGCCAACCCGAACCCTCCCCAAGGCGTCAGCAACAACGTATTCCCGCTGGCACCCAGCCCACCAATGGCGGTGGATTATTACTTCATTGACCCGGATCACGGCTTCTGGATCGAAACGGACTTGGTGAGCGGGACTCCACCATCGGGGCAACTATCCCTCGGGTACTACGCCGCGCGGACTCCGGTATGCGCGGGCTGCCCTTAGCGAAGAAGACTCGGGCTTTGGTTGAGGGCATCGCCTTAGCGATGCCCTAATTTCTTTCGTGATCCCAGCCAGTTCGCGCCTAACTACCGCGCCACCACATCAAACGGCCGCATCATTTCGTTATCCTCGTGCTCGAGGATGTGGCAGTGCCATACATACCGTCCCGTGAAGCCCTCGAATCGAACAATGATCCGGGTCACCATTCCAGGGTCGGCGCGCACTGTATCTTTCCAGCCCGCCTCGCCCGGCTCCGGAGGTACCGCCGCCCCGAGATATTTGATGTCGTTCTTCAACCAGTAGTCGGCGATACTAAAGGCCCTCCGGTCAAGAATCTGAAACCTGGCCAAGTGCAAATGAATGGGATGGGCATCATCGGTGGTGTTGATGAGGTTCCAAATCTCGATTGAGTCGAGAACGGGGTTCTCCGTCACCGGCATGCTCCAGTGCGCATTGTTCAATAGCATCTTTACTGGACGCTGAATAAGATCGTCAATTTCAACCAGAGTCAGCATGCGAGTTTTTACGGCCGAGGACTCCGCTATCTTAGGAACTGCCCTTAGAGTCTGGGGCAGGGCGCTCTCGTCGCGCGGCCCCTTCGCCGCCACGCGAAATTGCAGGACGTTCAAGTTGTCGTTCTTCAGAAGGATGTTGCTTCCGGCGTTGCCCGAAAAATCAACGATCAGGTCGGCGCGTTCGCCCGGCGCTATGGACAAGAGCTTCATTGGCACGGGCGCTGGCAGCAAGCCTTGATCGGTGCCGATCTGGTGAAAGACTTGACCGCCCAACAGCGGCGCATTCGGGGCTTGGCCGCTCCCCAACGTCAGATGAAAGAACCTGCCATTGGCCCCGTTGAGCATGCGGAAGCGATACTTCCGTGGTTCCACTTCCAGATAAGGGAAGAGTTTCCCGTTTACCAGGATGGCATCGCCGAAAACTTCCGGCACCCACGGCGACTTCGGATCATCCGCTGCCACCGGGTAGTTGAGTTGCCCCTCTCGATCGAATAGTCGGTCGTAGAGTACGAGCGGAATTTCGTACTTACCGCGGGGCAGATTCAGGGAATCTTCAAATTCATCGCGAACGAAGAATGCGCCAAAGAGTCCAGCAAATACATTGAGCCGGTTAAAGGTACAAAATATCGGTCCGGTCGTTACCGCTGAAAAGGAACGACAGAGTGTGGCGCCTGGGAGATTCCGTCGATCGCGTGAAACGTTTCTATTCTTAATTCTGGGAATAGTATTTTTGCATTATTCCTCCAGAGCGCCCGTTTGAGTAGCTTAAGGCGAACGCGATTTCAGTCACTGTGGGCCTGAAATCTGGCAGCATCGGCTTGTTTCCCATGCGAGAAAACCTACCGTCTCACGGTTTCACCGGCCGGGCGTTGTCTTGGCTGCTGCCATTTCTGCTGATCTCAGCCGCGTACCTCTACGCCTTCCCGCAAGCGAACGTCTTCTACGCCGGTGTGGTGCTGTTGCACGCATTGAGTGGAGTGGTTGCGGCGATTCTTCTCGTTCCAGGGCTGATTCGTCTGCTGCGGAATGGAAGCTTCTTTGCGCGTGCGGGATGGTTGCTGGTGGCGGCCGGCGCTGTTCTTGGACTCATTCTCATTAAGACCGGCACGCCGAAGACCGAGTGGAAGTGGCTTTACCTCCACATCGTGATCTCGCTCGTCGGAGTCGGCCTTCTCATCGCCGACCAGCTCGGACGGCGCGGATGGTCAGTTTCGAATGCCGGCACTTCGATTTTACGCACGGCAATCTGCCTGGCGTTGCTCGCCGGCCTTGGTTATGCGGCCCGCTACGTGCGAGGAGGCTGGCAGTCGCAAAACCGGATTCAGAATCCCACCATGCCGCCCGACAACATGAATGGCGAAGGCGACGGACCGGAGGGCCTGTTCTTTCCCAGTTCGGCGCAGGTTTATGGCCAGCAGAAGATCCCCAGCAAGTTTTTCATGGAGTCCGATTCGTGCAAGCGATGCCACGAGGACATCTACAACCAGTGGTTTAGCTCGGCGCACCATTTTTCTTCGTTTAACAACCAGTGGTACCGGAAGTCGATCGAGTACATGCAGGACACGATTGGCACCAAGCCTTCGAAGTGGTGCGGCGGATGCCACGACCCTGCGGTGCTCTATGCCGGGCTGATGGACACGCCGATCAAGCAAATCGTGCACCGTCCGGAAGCGCAAGCCGGATTGGGTTGCATGATGTGCCACTCCATCGCCAATGTGAAGAGCACGATGGGGCAAGCCGACTTCTATCTGGAATATCCGAAGTTGCACGAGTTGGCGGCCACGCAGAATCCTGTGGCGCGTGCGCTGCATGATTTTGTCATCCGGCTGAATCCTGAGCCGCATCGGCGCGTATTCCTCAAGCCTTTCATGCGCGAGCAGACGGCAGAATTCTGTTCGTCGTGTCACAAGGTTCATCTCGACGTGCCGGTCAATCACTATCGTTGGCTCCGCGGCTTTAACGAGTATGACAACTGGCAGGCGAGCGGTGTTTCGGGGCAGGGAGCACGGTCGTTTTACTATCCTCCCAAGCCGCAGCAGTGCGCCGACTGCCACATGCCCATGGCGTCGTCGAAGGATCAGGGGAACATCAACGGCTTTGTCCACTCGCACCGTTTCCCTGGAGCAAATACGGCTGTCCCGACGGCCAATGAAGATCCGGCTCAGCTCAAGCTGACGGAAGACTTCCTGAAGAGCGGCGCACTGACGGTGGACATTTTCGCCGTGTCTCCAGCACAGACTCCGCTGAAGCCTGGAGCCGCCACGCGGTCCGAGCTCTCTACGACATTCGCAGTCGGCGAAGAGGCCGACAGCAAGGTTACCGGCGAAGCGGGAGGGGAAGCCGCTCCAATTACAGCACCACTGAACCGCGTTCAGCCAGCTTTGCGGCGGGGGGATACGGTTCGGGTGGATGTGGTGGTTCGGACCAAAAAGGTCGGCCACTTCTTCCCCGGTGGCACCGTTGATGCCTACGATTGCTGGCTGGAACTCAAGGGTACCGACGACAAGGGCCAGACCATCTTCTGGAGCGGCATGGTCGAGGACAACGGCCATGGGCCAGTCGAGAAGGGCGCGCATTTCTATCGCTCTCTGCAGATCGATGCGCACGGCAACCCGATCAATAAGCGGAACGCCTGGGCTACGCGGGCCGTGGTTTACGTCAGGTTGATTCCGCCGGGAGCCGCCGACACCGTGCATTACCGCATGCACATTCCGGAAAATATGGGAAGCAAGATCACGCTCCATGCGCGGCTGTGTTACCGGAAGTTTGCGTGGTACGGGACTCAGGAGGCTTTCGCGGGTATACCTGATCCGACGAAAACGAACGCGGTTGCGCCGGACTACGACGATCGTCCGACGATTTTCACCGCATCGTTGAATGACGTATCCGCCAAGGAACAAAAGATTCCCGACCTGCCCATCGTCACCGTTGCGGAAAATGAACTGACTCTTCCGGTCGTCGCCCACAACACTCCTGCGGCCGAACCAAAGACGATTGTCCGCAAAGATGAGTGGCAGCGCTGGAACGACTATGGAATCGGATTGTTCCTGCAGGGCGATCTGAAGGGAGCAGCGGCCGCTTTCCAGAAGATCACCGAAGCCGATCCAAACAATCCAGACGGCTGGGTCAACCTTGGCCGCTGTGCCGTGCAGGAAGGCGACATGTCTCGTGCCCGTACCGTGCTGGAAAAGGCGCTGGCTCTGTCCCCGAAGCTGGCGCGAGCGAATTACTTTTACGCCAGAGTTTTACGTTCCGACGGCAATTACGAGGGCGCGGCGCAACGACTGCGAATTGTGCTCGATCAGTATCCTCGCGATCGTGTCGCATTGAACGACCTGGGGCGTGTTCTGTTCCTCCAGCGCAAGTACGACGAGGCCGTGAAGGTCCTGCAATCCGTGTTGACCATCGACCCGGAAGACCTTCAGGCGCATTACAACCTGATGCTATGCTACAGCGGCATCGGCAACGACAAGTTGGCCAAGGAGCACCAGGCGCGCTACCTTCGGTTTAAGGCGGACGAGTCGTCGCAGGCCATCACTGGACCGTACCGCCAGCTTCATCCTGAGGACAATAACGAGAGGCAGGCGGTGCATGAGCATGTCTCGGTGCCGCTACCAAATATGGGGACGGCTGCTGCGGCTGTCCGGCCAGACAGAGTCCGGCTTGCGTCTACCGCCTCTGCCGGGGGTTCTCGATAGTGTCTCTTCCTTTCCGACAGTCCCCTACAGGGCCACAGAGACGCAGAACGCAACAGAAATCTCTTTGCTGCTTTCTTCGTGCCTCTGTGTCTCTGTGGTGCGTGCTCTTCCTGGTGAACGCATCAGGCTCTGCCCAGACCATTCACTTCAGCGACATCACTGCGCACGCTGGTATTCACTTTACACACAACAACGGCGCGTTCGGAAAGAAGTGGCTGCCGGAAACCATGGGGCCGGGGTGCGCGTTCATCGACTACGACAACGACGGCTATCCCGACATCATCCTGATTGACGGCACTGATTTCCCCGGCCATCCACACGCCGGTGCGACTACGCTAAAGCTCTATCACAACAATCACGACGGCACTTTCACGGACGTCACGCGCCGAGCCGGTCTCGCTGTTCCTATGATTGGATTTGGAGTTGCAGTCGGCGACTACGACAACGACGGCTTCGACGACATCTTCATTTCAGCACTAGGGCAGAGCCATCTCTTCCACAACAACGGCAACGGCACGTTCACCGACGTGACCAAGCTTGCAGGAATGTGGGGGCCGAGCGAGTTCTCGACGAGCGCTGCCTGGGTGGACTACGACCGCGACGGCAAGCTCGACCTCGTGGTTGCCAATTACGTCCAATGGACCGAGCAGGGTGATCTCTACTGCACGCTCGACGGCGCGCACAAGTCGTATTGCACTCCGGAATCGTACAAAGGCACATCGGTGCGGTTGTGGCACAACCTTGGGAACGGTAAATTTGAAGATGCCACGCAGGCGGCAGGCCTCGGTGATCCCACATCGAAAAGCCTAGGCATCGCGATTCTGGATGCCAACGGCGACGGCTGGCCCGACATTCTGATCACGAACGACACGCAGCCGAACAAACTTTATCTGAACAAGAAGAACGGTACCTTTGAAGAGCGCGGCGTTCCGGCGGGCATCGGCTTCAGTGAAGATGGCGTGGCGCGCGCTGGCATGGGGGTGGACGCGATCGATTACGACCGCAGCGGGCGTCCCAGTGTGCTGATCAGCAACTTCGCCAATCAGATGGTTTCTCTGTACCACAATGAGGGGAATGGCCTGTTTGTGGACGAAGCTCCACAATCGGAAGTAGGCCGGGCGACGCTGCTTACGCTGGGCTTCGGCTGCTTCTTCTTCGACTACGACAATGATGGCTGGCCCGACATTTTCGTCGCCGACGGCCACATTGAAGATCAGATCGAGAAGGTGCAGAAGCGTGTGAGCTATGCGGAACCTCCGCACTTGTTTCGAAACATGGGAGGAGGCAAGTTCACCGAAGTTACGGAAAAGATGGGCAAGTCCTTCGCCTCGCCAAAAGTAGCAAGGGCAGCAGCTTACGGCGACATCGACAACGATGGGTTCCTGGATGTGCTGCTCACCACAAACGCCGGACAGGCCTATCTATTTCATAACGAAGGTGGAACGAATCACAGTCTGCGGGTCAAGCTCGTCGGCACCAAGTCCAACCGGGATGGCATTGGCGCAGTTGTTCGCGTGAACGCTGGAAGTGACAAGCAGTGGAAGATGCTGCGCTCGGGGTCGAGTTATCTGGCGCAGAGCGAACTGGTGCTGACCTTCGGCCTGGGCGCGCAAATCAAAGCCGATACTATCGAGATTCAATGGCCCAGCGGTCAGGTCGACAAGCTTTTGAACGTGAATGCCGGCCAGACCGTCACGGTCGAAGAGGGCAAGGGTATTGTTGCGAATCGGCTTTACGGTAAAGCCCCGAAATAGAGAACGACTGCGAAGCGCGTGGGTGTTCGGTACCGTACTCGAAGAGAGGTACAGGGCAGAAAAGGTTATTTCCAACACAATGGCGCAAAAAGGAGTAGTCTTGCGCCGTCTCTTCTAACATCCTTGCGCCGCGCCGCGTAGGGTGACGGTTCCCTACTAGTGGCCAACAAGACTGGGGGCCCCGCGATGAAAACC
>Ga0209448_10000638_pt1 | contig 11167 bp, 10 predicted proteins | sample BogFormECP14_OM2_FD_188245 | JGI IMG/M metagenome (GOLD analysis project Ga0209448, IMG submission 188245) | Bog forest soil microbial communities from Calvert Island, British Columbia, Canada - ECP14_OM2 (SPAdes) (version 2) | ecosystem: Environmental > Aquatic > Freshwater > Wetlands > Bog ... | reverse complement strand
CGGCTAGCCCCGCTCCCAGGCCTCGAGCGTGACGCTGCAGTCACTCTCGAGCCCGAACGTGACTGCAGCGTCACGCTCGAGCGGCTAGTCGAGCCTGCCCAGCGCCGGGGCCAGGCGTTCGAGTTGGTCCACGCCGGTCGCAAAGTCGCCGCCGCTGGGCAGCAGGAGCGTGACGTGATCCGCGCCGGCGACCAGGTGCTCGCGCACCTTGGCGGCGATGGCCGCCGGATCACCGTGAGCGACAAGTGCATCCACCAGCCGGTCGCTCACCTCGGCGATGTCCTGGACCGAGTAGCCCAGCCCGGCCATCCTGGCCGCGTACGACGGCGCGTTGAGCCTGCCCGAAACCGCTGCCCGCGCAGTCGCTTTCGCTCGGTCCGCGTCAGGGTCGGAGACCACGGACAGTCCGATAACCAGGAGCTTTTCCGGTCCGAGCACCTGCCGGGCTTGGGCGGTGAGCTCCGCAGGCAACCCGGCCGGCATTGCCCCGTCGGCAATTTCGCCAGCCAGCGCAAGCATTTTCGGCCCGTTGGCGGCGATGATCCGGGGATAGGCCACGTCAGGCGCCGGCGGCCAGGTGGGGCTGTCCATCCGGTCCAGGTAGTCACGCATGGTGGACAGCGGGGTACCGAATTCCTGGCCGGTGCTGGCCGCCTGCTCGGGGTAGCCGACCCCGATGCCTGCCACGATCCTGCCCGGATAGGCCTGAGCCAGTTGAGCAGCCGCGGCATGCGTGGTCTGAGCTGGCCGGGCCCAAATATTGGCGATGCACGTGCCGAACACCATCCGCTCGCTGGCGGCCAGCAGCATGGCGAGTTGCACGAACGCGTCCTTGCCGATGACCTCGTTTGTCCAGACGGCGCGGTACCCGGCTTGTTCCAGCCGACCAACGGCCTCACGTTGCAGGTCGGCATCCGGGGCGCTGGTGAATGAGACCGGCAGGCATACGCCAACCGGTCCCAAGGCCTGGCGAGCCGCATGGACCACGGTGTTATCCATGGCGATCCTCCTTCAGGGATTGCATCACTCGCTGAAGTAATGGCCTGCGTCGAGGTCCTCGATCAGCCCCGGCCGTTCGGGATGCCAGTCCAGCTCTTTCTGGGTCAGGGTGTTCGAGGTCGGGTTGTCCAGGGATGCGAATACAGACAGGAACCCGAAGTGGTCGGCCGCCTGTTCACCGGAAATGCTGACTACCGGCAGGTTCAGGCGGCGGCCGATGACGCCGGCGATGTCACGGAACAGCACGCCCTCGTCGGCAACCCCGTGCAACCGCGTCCCCGCGGGAGCGTTTTCGAGAGCCAGCCGGTAGAGGTGTGCGGCGTCGAGCGTGTGGACTCCGGGCCAGCGGTTGGAGCCGTCGCCGATATACGCGGACACGCCGGTGTCGCGGGCAATGTTGATCAGGCGGTGGGCGAAGCCGTGGTGATCCAAGGTGCTGTGCACCAGCGGGGAAAGTCGGATGACAGACGACCGCACCCCGCGCTCGGCCAGCGCGATAACCGCGTTCTCCGAGTCGATCCGCGGCCCACTGGGCAATGTGTCGTGTTCGGTCCCGAGACGCCCAGGCGCGAAAAACGCGAGCAAGAGCGTTCCCGAAGTGATGACGAAAGGCCGATCGGAGCCCACGAGGGCCTCGCCCATTGCCTCGACGGCGCGCAGATCCGTCTCGCCGGCGCCCGCGTAGTCGTCGAAGTCGTGTCTGAAGGCCAGGTGGATGACACCGTCGGCTGCTGCGGCGGCGGCCCGCAAGCCGTCGAGGTCGTCGAGGTCGCCCTGGTGTGCCGCGACGCCGGCAGCCGTCAGGGCGGCCGCAGCCTCGTCTGATCGGGCCAGGCCGGTGACCTGGTGCCCGGCTTCGAGGAGTTCGGTGACGACGGCGGAACCGATGTGTCCGGTCGCGCCGGTGACAAAGACGTGCATGGAAGAGTCCTCCTGATTGCTTCGCGTTGTGCTTTGCGTTTCGTCATCCAGTCAATGACCTCGTCGGGGCGGCTGTCCAAGGCCTATTCCCGATGACGCGATGCAAATCAGGCATCACAGCAGCTCAACTACGCTATACATAGGCAACGTGCCAGAGGGAGTAGTTACACTGAGCGCATGACCGACTCGGCATCACAGGTGGTGGACCTCGACCTGCGACTGGTGGGGTACTTCGTTGTGGTCGCCGAGCACCGACACTTCGGCCGCGCTGCCGCCGCACTGCGTATCGCGCAGCCCTCGCTGAGCCGACAGATCCGCCGTCTCGAGCGGCAGTTAGGTGTCCGGTTATTGGACCGCACACCGCAGGGCACCCGGCTCACCGAGGCCGGCGAGGTTTTCCTGCCTAGGGCCAAGGGGCTGCTGCGCTCGGCTGCCCAAGCCACGGCGCAGGCCCGGGCGGCCGCCCAGCCCAGTCGCATCGCCATCGGCTACACGCCGGGCCTGATCGTCACCCCGGCGGTGCGCGAGTTGCGCCGCGAGCACCCGGACGCCGACGTGCAAGCCCTGCACATAGATTGGAACCAACCGCGTGATGCCCTGCTCGACCATCGGGTGGACGCGGTGGTGACGCGACTGCCGTTTCCGACCGACCAGCTACACGTGACAATCCTCTACGACGAGCCCCGCGTGCTGGTGGTAGCCGTCGACCATCGCCTGGCGGGCAAGGATTCGGTGACCCTCGATGACATCGCCGATGAACCAATGCCGCGGGTGCGAGATTCCGATCCGGCCTGGAGTGCCTACTGGCGCATCGATCCGCGGCCAGACGGGCGCCGGGCACCCGACGGTCCGTTCATCGACGCGCTCGAGGACAAGTTCGAACTCATCGCCGCCGGGCAGGCGGTCGCCATCACAGCCGGCTTTCACGGCAACGCCCTGCGGCCGGATATCACCACGATCCCTTTGGAAGGCGTCGAGCCCAGCCACGTCGTGTTGGCGAGCCGCGCCGGGGACCGCAGCCGTCTAGTGGCGGCCTTCCGCAAACTCGCCGAGGCCCACCTCACCGGTCCAGATCGGGGCGAGCCTCGAACGTGACGTTGCAGTCACGCTGGGACCCGAGCGTGACTGCAGCGTCACGCTGGAGCGGAGCTGTCCGGGGTCTCCCGGCGTCAACGCAGCTCGGTTGCGAGCGCTGCTATCACCTCGCGGGTCCGCCGTTTGGAGGCGACGAGCTCGTCGCGGTTGTCGCCGATCGGCAGTAGCCGCACCGACAGATCCGTCACGCCGGCGTCGGCGAATCGCCGCATCCGGGCCAGGATTGCGTCCTCGTCGCCGGCAGCGCAGATGTCACCGACGTCTTTGGCGTCGCCGTATCCGAGGAGTCGTTGATAATTCGGCGAAACCTCGGCCTCCCCCAGGATCCGGTTGGCGCGCCCCCGGGCGGCTTCGACTTCGCCTGCCGCGCAGAGGCAGACGGGAATGCCGGCGACGATGCGCGGAGCCGGGCGCCCCGCGTTGTCGGCGGCCTTGGTGATCCGCGGGACGACGTGCTCAGCCACGGCGCGTTCGTCGGCCATCCACAGCACGGTGCCATCGGCCCGTTCGCCGGCAATGGTCAACATCACCGGGCCGAGTGCGGCGACCAATACCGGCAAAGGTGCCACCGGAGCCAGGTCAAGCGGGTTGTGCACCTGGAAGGTTTCGTTCTCTACGTCGACTGGGCCAGGGTTGGCGAAGGCGGCGTCCAGCACCTCGAGGTAGTCGCGGGTGTATGCGGCGGGCCGTTCGTAGGGAATCCCGAGCATGTCGTTGACGATCCAGTGGTGCGACGGGCCGACACCCAGCACCAGCCGGCCACCGGCGGCGGCCTGTGCTGACAAGGCTTGGCGCGCCAACGCAATCGGGTGCTGAGCCTGTAGCGGAACAACCGCGGTACCGAGCTCAATCCGGTTGGTGCAACTCCCCATCAGGGCCACCGCCAGCAGCGCGTCGAAGTCGTTGGGGATCTGCGGGATCCAGGCGCTGTCCAAGCCGGCGGTCTCGGCCCAGTCGATGTCGGCCAGCATCCGGGTGACCTTTCGCGCGGAATCGCCGCGCTCAGGTCCGATCATCACTCCGATGCGCATGTTTCCTCTGTTTCGTTCAAGGCAGGTTACGGGGCGCGGGTCACTGCGCGAGCCTCGCGCATTAGGGCGTCCGGGCCGCATTATCCATAGATGAATAACGTACTTGCAAAAAAAGAGAATGCCAATCCCGCAGGACTGACCTGGTCAAACAGATGCACCCGCGCTACGTCAACCTCGACGGCGATGCCTTGGACAGTGCCACATCCCTGCCCGGAGGTTTCCCAGCAGCTACCACCGTAAGAGCGTGAAATTCTATGCTCGGCAAATGATTTCGCCGTGAGGGATTGCCAGCCACCCGTCCGGGGCAGCGGCCCAGGCCCGCCACGCCGCCGAGATCTCCTCGAGCTGCGCAGCCGTGGCCAGGCCCAAAGCCAGCAGCTCGCGAGCCACCCCCGAATGAAGAATCCGATCGGCCCACATTCCGCCCCACCATTCGCGCGTCGCGGGCGTCGCGTAGCACCAGAGGCTGCCCGTTGGCGTGATGTCGTCGAATCCTGCCTCAAGCGCCCACGACAGCAGGCGCCGGCCGGCATCCGGTTCGCCGCGGTTGGCACGAGCCACCTGCTGGTAGATGTCCCGCCAAAAATCCAGCGCAGGAAGCTGCGGGAACCAGACGAAACCCGAGTAGTCGGCATCTCGAGCCGCCACAATTCCGCCCGGCACACATACCCGCCTCATCTCCCGCAGCGCCCGCACCGGATCGGCGACATGCTGGAGCACCTGGTGAACATGGACGACATCGAATGTGTCGTCAGAGAAGTCGAGATTGTGTACGTCAGCGGTCGCGAAAGTGACATTTGACAGGTTGCGCTGCTGTGCTTCAGCTTGGGCCACTTTGAGGACGTCGGCGAATTGGTCAACGGCCGTCACCGATCCGGGCGCAACTCGTTCGGCGAGGTCGGCGGTGATCGTCCCAGGGCCGCATCCGACGTCCAACACGGACAAACCCGGCTCCAGGTAGGACAGCAGGTAGCCAGCGGAATCCTCGGCGGTGCGTCGCTGGTGACTGCGCAGCACCGACTCGTGGTGTCCGTGTGTGTAGGTAGCCCGACGTTCGTCGTTCACTGTGCTTCCCCTGATCGCTGTTTTCCGGCTCGAAGCTTACCGCCGGCGATCATATTTTGAAATCGATATCTCGAAATATGAGACGCTAGTCGACGGGGACGTTGAGAATCGGGCGGTCCTCGCCGGCCCCGGGACCGTCGAAATGCCACCACTCACCGGAGTACACGGTCAACCCGCCGTAATTCATGGCGTTTCGCAACTGGACGCGGTTCGCCTGAGCATCGGCGCTGACGCCCTGGGTGGCGTATGCCGTTGCCCGCGAGCTGAAATCGTCGAAGTCGGTGCCCATGTCGGCCAGGCAAAGTCCACCCACCTGTCGCTCGGGCGGGCACTGTTGTTGCATGCTGGTGAATGTCACGTCGACCGAACGCCCTGACTCATGGCTGTGCGCATATGGACCCGGCCGTGCTACCCAGGCCGGGTTCGGGACCACGTTGAACATCCTGACCTGAACGTCGTGCGGCCGGTAGCAGTCCCAGAACACCAGCACGTGCCCCTGCGGGCGCAGCGCCGCCGCGGCCGTCGCCAGACCTTGTGACATGGATTGGTGCACAAGGCATCGAGCGTCGGAGGGATACAGCTGCGTGCCGGTGAAATTGTTCGTGGTCGCGTAGCGCAGATCGATGAGGGCGTCTGGAACCACACTGCGAGCGTCGACGAATCCGGCTGCGCGGGCCGCGTCGCTGACTGGGGGCACATCGGGGCTGGCCGAGGCGGTGGTGCCGGCAGGACCGGTGAGCAGTCCAACAGCAACCGCAAGCAGAAGGAATCGCCGCATCAGACGCATCTACGCATTGTCCCGGTCCGCCGGTCGGCCACCTCGATCAGCCGGGTAAAGGTATCGCAGAAAAGACACCGTCGGGGTCGAACTGCTTCTTTGCGGCGCAAAGACGCGCGCCGTTGGTTCCTTACGCCGAAGCCGAAAAGTGGCTGTTCAACGCGGTCAGCCAGGGGCTGCTGCAGCCCCGCGATAGCCGACCCGACCGGTCGAACAATCGGGGCTACCCGTTGCCTCGAAATCGGCCTCAGTCGCTACTACCCCACGAGTTCCCGGAGCAAATCCGTGGTCCGGCGCAGCGACACGATCCGCTCGTCCCTGGTGTGACCGACCGGGACAATCGCCGCCCAGATCTCGGTGGCACCGGCGTCGAGCAGTCCGTTCAACTGGGCGCGCACCGACCGCTCGTCGCCGACCAGGGCGGCTTCAGCGGGCGTGCCGACTCCGCCGGCCTCCAGCACGCGCTGGTAGTTGGCCAGACCCGCATACGACGTCGCCGTCGCCGCGGTCGCCGCGCGTGCCTCGGCGACGTCGTCGTGTACCGCAACGGGAAGCCCGGCGACGATCCGCGGCGCCGGCCGGCCCGCCCTCGTCGCGGCGGTATTCAGTCGCGGCGCGATGAGCGTCTCGATCACCCGCGCCGTCGCCATCCAAAGCACCGTGCCGTCAGCGAATTGCCCGCAGACACGCAACATTCGAGGCGACATGGCCGACAGCAGGACTGGAACAGGTCCGGCGACCGGGGCCATCCGGTCGGCGCTATGCGCCGACCAGTGCTCGCCGTCGAAGTCGACAACTTCTCCGCGCAGCAGCGTGGCCACGATCCGCACGTACTCCTCGGTGCTGCTTCCGGGGCTGTTGTACGACAACCCGTACACATCGCGGACCAGCGTCTCGTGCGACGGCCCGAGACCCAGCGTGAAACCCGGACGCCCCATGGCCTCGCAGACAGCAGCAACCCGATTCGCTTGCAGCAGAGGATGACACGGGTAGGTCTGCAAGACTGCCGTGCCCAGTTCGATCGAGGTGGTAGCGAGGCCGGCAACTGTGATGGCGGCCAGTGGATCTCCCAGGACACTGCTGGCGTACCACAACGCACTGAAACCCTGTTGCTCGGCGCGCACCGCTTGCTCAACGATCTTGTGGGTCGAGGCGCCGCCGCCGGTCAGACCAATGCGCATGGTCCTCCGATCCTCACACAGAACCCGCTATCCGCAATAGAGAATGAGTTTGCCGGACTAACAAGGAGATGGTGTGCGATGCCGATGATCGACCTGACGTTCGTGCGTGGCTCGTTGGATGAACAGGCGTTGAGCCGGCTGACCGACGAGTTGGTCAGCGCGCTACTGCGCGCCGAACGCGCCCCGGACACCCCGTTTCTGCGTGACAACACCTGGGTGTACCTACACGCACAGGAGCCGGCCGAGCTGTCTGTCGGGGGCCGGGGGCCAGGCGCACCTCGATTCAAGCGGCGGGAATCGAACCACAGGGCTCAAAGGCGTTTCATATCTGGACGCTGATCCACGAAATCCCCGAAGGCAATTGGGCCGGCGGCGGCAAGGTCATTTACTACCAACAGGTGAAAGGCCTTGTGGCTGACGACACATCATGATGACCGGCCAAGCGGCGCCAGCTGGCGGTGGGCCGTCCGCGCGTGTCGCAGGACGCGATGGGCGCCATCCGCGAGCACGTGGTGACATGTTGCGGGAGATCCTGACCGACGGCGGTGATCGAGCGGTTTGTCCTGCGTGCCCTGGGGGCAATACCGTAGGGAGAGACATCCGATCGTTTTGACATGTCGTCACCGCATTCGTCGACCACTTGGAGCAGAACATGTCACCGAGCGCCGCCGAGACGGTCCGACCCCTTTCCGTTGCGATGAGGGAGGGCTCGACGGCGGAGCACGACGCCGCGGAGCAATCGCCGTTCGTGTCAGAACTGCTCGGCGGGCGGATCAACGGTCAGGGCTATGCCGACTATCTGCTGCGGTTGCGAATGGTTTATGGCGCGCTGGAGGATACCGTGCGCGCCCGTCGCGACGACCCGTTGGTTGCCGCCGTGTACGACCCGGCACTGGAGCGCTTGACGGCGATCGATGCCGACCTGGAGCACTGGGCGCCCGGTGTCGCGCGCGAGGTCGAATCCCCGGCCGCTCAGGCCTACCACGACCGGATCACAAGCGCGTTCTGGGGTGGCGCCGTGGTGGCCCACCACTACACCCGCTACCTTGGCGACCTCTCGGGCGGCCAGGTGGTCGGCAAGGTCCTCGACCGCACGTTCGGTCTGGGCGGTGCCGGACTGGCGTTCTATGAATTCCCGATGCGGCCCAAGCCGTATAAGGATTCGTATCGGGCACGCCTGGACGGACTCCCCCTCGATGCCGGCGAGATCGATCGTGCGGTCGACGAGGTGAAGGTCGCCTTCGGCCTGAACCAGGCGCTGTTCGACGAGCTCGCCGACAACCTCCCCGCCTATCGGCGCTGATCGGCACCTACACCCGCTTCCTGAAGGTTTGATCTTATTGAGCGTGGCCCGCTCTGGCCTCGTCTTCGCGAGTTAGTCCAGCAGCGAGGATGAGTTCTTCGTGCAACTCGAACCACACCGTGTGATATGAGTCGATGATCGGCCGAGTCAGCCATATCCTCTCCCCCGCATGTACTTTCGCCAGTGCCGCCGATAACTTGGCGGAGTAGCGTGCCAATCGTGTCAGGTGCACGGCGGCCGCGGCAATCAAGGGTGTCACCCGGTTGTGGACATCGTCGAGCCGCGTCAGTACGCGCGCGTCGTAGGCGGCGTCATCGTGAGTGTTCGGTTCGCCGTTTTTGAGCTGCCAATCAGTGATCAAGGCCTTGAAATCGGAGTTGACACCGCGGAAGTCGTCATAGACCGCGGCCATGGCGCCTTTGTCGACACCAGACCGTTCTTCGGCCAGCAACTCGGTCAGCCGCTGTCTGCCTTCGGGGCTGACCTTGATCGCCTTGCCTGCGAACAGGAACCCGGCCTCGGCCAGTTGCGTGACAACAGTTCCCACACTCGCCGAGTCAACGTCGACGGTAGCTGCCAGGGCGGCGAGCCCGATACGTCCCTTCAAACGCACCGCTTGCAACACCTTCAGTTCGTCCACCACTTCACTTCTTTGAGGTTGACCCTCAGCTGGGGCCTGATCCACGAGTGATCCACGCCCGGCCAACCAAGAGTTCAGCGTAGACAGCGCTGGATTCGCGGTCTCGGTACCGACCGCGATCTCCAGGGCACCGTCGAACACTTCACCGGTTTCGCCGTCCACGGTGACTTGCCGACCGGCGAGGGCCGGTAGCGTGCCGACACCACACCCCACCACGCAAGGCGTGCTCAATTCACGGCTGACGACTGCTGCGTGCGATGTCGACCCGCCCACCTCAGTCAGGATGGCCACCGCGGCGATCATCCCGGCCACGTCCTGGGGATCAGCGGTCGGGCGCGCGAGGACGACGTGCACGCCTTGCCCTGCGAGATCTTCGGCCTCCTCGGTGTCCAGCACGACTGTCCCTCTCGCAGTGCCCGGGCAGGCCGGCTCGCCGCGTACCAGCAGCGTCGCCTTCGCCCTGGCGTCGGGAGCGATCCTGGGCCGTCGCAGTGCCGCCAACTGCCCGGGTGTGACCAGGCGCAGCGCCTCCTCGATGGTTACGATGCCGTCCTGATGCAGCGATACCGCAAACCGGACAGCCGCGTCCGGCGAACGATTGGCAGCTCTCGTCTGCAGCAACCACAGTCGCCCGGATTCGACGGTGAACTCGACTTCTTGGACATCCTTGCCCGTTATCTCCAATGTTCTCGCCGCTGTTAATAATTCGGCGTGCACCTCGGGGAGCTGCTGGGCCAAGGTGTGCAAGGGCAGTGGGTCGTGCCGACCGGAGGCGACGTCCTCCCCCTGGCCGAGCGGCAACCACTCGCCGAAGGGAGCCTGGTCCCCCGTCGACGGATTCCGGGTGAACAACACGCCCGAGCCCGACTGGTCATCGAAGTTGCCGAAGACCATGGCTTGCACGGTGACTGCCGTGCCACCGTCGTCGCCGATGCCGTGATGACGACGGTAGGACTGCGCCCTGGGCGAGTTCCACGAGCGGAAGACCGCGCCGACGGCTGCCAGTAACTGTTGCCAGGGATCTTCCGGCGGGGCCGCCCCCACCACGCGCTCGAATCGATCCACGAACCGTCGCAGAGTATCGGCAGCGTACATCGGGTTACCGGTCTGCGTGCGTAACCCGTCAGCGACCGCGGCGTTTGCGCCGAGGTTGAGGATGGTATCCATCATCCCCGGCATGCTGCGCGCCGCCCCGGAGCGCACCGAGACCAGCAGGGGACGTTCAGGGTCACCGAATCTCCGCTGGCTGCGCCGCTCCAACTCGGACACTGCGTCTTTGAGATCGGCGACGACATCACCCGGCAACTCACCGCCGCCGGCGTCCAACAGTGCGCACGTATCGGTGCTCAATACGAATGCCGGTGGAACCGGTAGGCCCAACAGATGCATCCGGTTGAGGCTGTGCGCTTTACCTCCGACCAGTTCACGATCGAGGTCGGGGTGCTCGCCGAGCCACAACAACGTCATCGCCGATCTCTCACCGCTTGGTCTTGGTCCTGGTCTTGGCAGCCGGCCCACCGACCCGGTCCGTTGCCATCTTCCCACCCGAACAGCGCGTCGCGGAAAACCGGGTTGTGGTGATTTGGGCTGCGAAAGCTCGGTCAACCGAAGAAGCGGGCGATCTCGATGTAGACCGGAATCCCGATCGTGACGTTGTAGGAAAACGTCAAACCCAGTGATGCGGCGAGAGGCAAAGTCGGACTCGCCTCGGGGATCGCCAGCCGTTGCACCGCCGGGACCGCGACGTAGGACGCAGCGGCGCACAGTACTGCGAACAGGACGTACGTTCCCGGCTTGAACTCAGTCTGGGTGAGGTGTGCGTAGGCGTGGGCGACGCTGATCCCAAGCATCGCAAAGATATTCGGCGCCAGCAGAGCAAAGATGATGAAGCCGGCGCCTGCAGATCTGAGGTCCCTCAACTTGCGGGAGGCCGTCATGCCCATTTCGAGCAGAAACAGGCAGAGCGCACCCTGGAATGCCGACACGAAAAACGTGTCGTCGTCGTGCACGACCTTCGCGCCTTGCAGCCCGCTGATGAAGCCGACGACGATCGCGCCGATAAGGAGTGCCAGCCCAGGGTTGAGGAAGACTTCCGTCAAAAGTTCGCGGGAGAGAATACGCGGCTTCTTGCCACTCTGGGGGTCTGCGCTCTGG
>Ga0209448_10000637_pt1 | contig 11170 bp, 8 predicted proteins | sample BogFormECP14_OM2_FD_188245 | JGI IMG/M metagenome (GOLD analysis project Ga0209448, IMG submission 188245) | Bog forest soil microbial communities from Calvert Island, British Columbia, Canada - ECP14_OM2 (SPAdes) (version 2) | ecosystem: Environmental > Aquatic > Freshwater > Wetlands > Bog ... | reverse complement strand
TATTACGGCCGAGGCACCGGCCGGCGCGGCAATTCCAACATAAATAGTGGCGTCATAGCCCGGCAGAAATTCCGCCAATGCCGGAATGTCGGGCAAGGCTGCGGCGCGCGCCGCGCTGGTCACCGCCAATGCCCGCAGCCGGCCCGCCCTGATATGTTCGATCGATGACGCGAAGGTGCCGAAATAAACCTGCACCTGGCCGGCGAGCAGATCGACAACAGCGGGCCCGCCGCCGTGATAGGGCACAAGCACCATATCGACCCCGGTCATGCTCTTGAACAGCTCCCAGTACATAAAAGGCGCGCTGCCGATGCCGGCCGATGCCACCGAGATCTTGCCCGGATTGGTCTTGGCAGCGGCGATCAGCTCGGGAATGGAATTTACCGGCACCGACGGGTGCACGGTGACCACGCCAGGCCCGCGCGAAATCGGTGCGACCGGCGTGAAATCGCGAACGATATCGAAATTGAGGTTGTCATAAAGCGTCGCATTCCAGGCATCAGCCGACGTGGTCAGGAGGAGCGTATAGCCGTCAGGCGGAGATTTCGCGACCGCCTCCGCCGCAAGGTTGCCACCCGCGCCGGGCCGGTTCTCGACTATGAATTGCTGGCCGAGATGCTCCGACAGCCATTGACCGATCAGCCGCGCATAGGTGTCATTGATGCCGCCCGGCGGAAAGCCGGAAAGAATTCGCGCCGGCCGCGTCGGATAGGCTTGCGCGTGTGCCATGGGCAAGGCGGCGGGAAATGCGACGACACCTATTGCGAGAGGCAGAAACCTGCGACGGGTCAGTTGCATGGTCTTGCTCCACGAGCTGACGGCCGCAGCTCGCATCGGAGGCTACACGCTCGCTCAAGCTCAGAAAAGCGGGGGTAGCCCGCATTCCTTCTTGGTAAATCCTGAGCCTTTCAAAAACATCGCTCAATTGTATGATGAGAATTGACCAGGTTGGGGGATGTCTATGAGGCTTCGTCGCCGTCTCTCCGTCCTTGTTGCGATCGCCTTAGCGCCGTCGTTACTGCTAACTGCCTATAATGCTGCACGTTGGAGAATATTTCTTGAAGATGAAGCCCGCACTACGGCGCTGTCAACGGCGCGCTTCACGTCTGCTGAATTCGAGCAAATAATCGATAACAGTCGTCAGCTCATGACGGCCATGACCAAATACCCGTCAGTCCTGGATCATGAGGAGGAATGCACCTCGTATTTCAAATCCGTCATTGCCGATAATCCAGTTTATCGCGAAGCTGCGATCGTCGATAACGACGGTAAATTGCACTGTTCGACCATTCCGATCGCGGCGACACTCGACGTTAGGGACCGTATCTATTTTTATGAACTTCTCAAAACTAGCAAACTCACGGTTGGAACAATCACTCAAGATCCTCTGACGCATTCCCCGTCACTTCATCTATCGATGCCATACCAAGATGCTGACGGTTCGATCAAGGGGGCGATCGTACTTATATTAGATCCCGCGAAATTAGCTGAAAGTCTTCCGGCGTATCCATGGCGATCTGAGCATCGACTCGTCGTTCTAGACGATGAAGGGTCGTTAGTGCTTACCCTTCCAACAAAAGAGCTTGAGCAAGCGAGCGCCATTGCAAAAGCGATCTTCCCAAAAATTGCGTACGCGACTTCTGGAACGATTGATATCAAAGATCCAAATGGCCACTCCCTGATAGTCGGGCTTGATGCGCCAAAAGGCGCGTCTGAAGGTCTATTCACAGCGGTTGCAATCGATCGCGATTCGGCTTTGGCCGAGACGTCTATTGTTAACGTGCGCGGCATCGCATTCGATTTTGCCGCCATAATTCTCGCTGTTATTGGCGTATGGCTGGCTGCTTACATCATGATCGATCGTCCGGTCCGCGCGATTATCAGGAGTGCGCGCAAACGGGAGGCGGGGGATACGTCGGCGCAGTTTCCAAAATTCAGGTTTTCGGACGAATTTGGTCAGCTGAGCGCCGCATTGACCCGAATGTCCGACCGGATTGATGAACTCCTTAAGCAAAAAGATCTTCTGTTACGCGAGCTTCAGCACCGCGTGATGAACAGCCTCAATCTACTTTCGGGTCTCTTGGAAATGCAAAGGCGCTCGGTCGCCCGGTCCGCGGCGAAAGAACACCTGGCAAATGCGCGAGACCGCATCATCGCGATGGGAACGGTTTATCGTCATCTCTATCAGGCCCATACCTTGGAATATGTCGAATTCAGCGAATTTCTAAACACTATTTGCAACAGAAGTGAGCTTGCCTATGTCGGAACCAACAGGCCCGCTATTGAAGTCAAGGCCGAGCCGCTTCAGCTTTCAGGCGCGCATGCTATTTCGCTTGGCATGTTGACCCATGAATTAATAACAAATGCGCTTAAGCATGCATATTCGGGAAGCGCATCCGGATCGATCAAGGTCACACTGAAACATATGAAGGATGGTCGTATCGATCTTCGTATTTCTGATCGTGGGCAAGGACTTCCGCCCGACTTCAAGATAGAGAAAAAATCCTCTTCCTTGGGAATGAAGGTCATCGTGTCGACTGTGCAGCAGCTTGGCGGCACGCTCGAAATCAACCGACTTGAACCGGGAACCGAATTCGTCATTCACCTCCCGGCCACTATCGAGCACCGAACCTAGCTCTAGTCCACCGCCTAATTCGCCGCCGCTTCCTTGAGCGGATCCCTCACCGCGGGGAACGTCTCGAACTCGATCGCCCAGGGCTGGCCGTCGACCTTTTGCACTTTGCGGATGTAAATGTTCTGTACGATGTCGCGGGTGCGCGGATCGATCGAGATCGTGCCGCGCGGACTTTCCCATTTCATGCCTTTTATCGCGCCGACGACGGTGTCGGCATCGGTATTGCCGCCGGTCTTTTGCAGCGCTTGATAGATCAGATTCAAGCCGTCGTAGCCGCCTACCGAAATGAAATTAGCGCGGTGGCCGCTGGCCTTCTGATAGGCCGCGACATAGTCCTTGTTGAGCTGGGAAGGATGCGCCGCCGAATACATGCCCGCGGTAACGACCCCTAACAGCGCGTCGCCGGTCGACGGCAGGTCGTCATCGTCGACAATGTCGCCCGGTCCGATCAGTTTGATGCCGGATTTGTCGAGGCCGCGCTCGGCGAATTGCCGCGCGAAGGTGCCGGCCTGGCCGGCCGGAACGAAGACGAACAGCGTGTCGAGCTGCAAATCATGCGCGCGTTGCAGGAACGGTGAGAAATCCGGATTGGCGAGCGGCACCTTTAGCGTATCGAGGACCTGGCCGCCGCCCTTGGTGAAGTTTGCCTCGAACACCTTGCCGGCCTCGACGCCGGGGGCCCAATCGGACAGGATCGAGACTGCTTTCTTGCTGCCGTTCTTGATTGCCCAATCGGCGATGATGCCGGACTGCTGGCCGAGCGTGAAGCTCGTGCGCACGTAATACGGCGAGCGTTCGGTCACCACCGACGTGCCCGACACCATGACCACGGTCGGGATTTTTCCTTCGGTCGCGATTGGTGCCATCGACATGGCGCTCGGCGTCAGGCCGGCGCCAAGAAAGCTCACTTTGTCGTTGACCACGAGTTCCTGGGCGAGGCGCTTGGCATTGTCGGGAACGCTGGCGTCGTCGCGGACGATAAGCTCGATCTTCTTGCCCGCAACCGTGTCGCCATGCTGCGCCATGTAGAGCTTGGTGGCGTCGGAAATCTCACGCCCAACCGCACCCTGGACCCCGGTCATCGGCATCACAATGCCGATCTTGATGGTGTCTTGAGGCGCGGCGCTCGGAGCGGCGATCTGGGCGGCAGCGGCCAAGCCCAGTCCTGCGGCTGCGATCGGCAGACAAACGGCAAGACGACGCGTCACGCGCATAACGTTCTCCCTCACAGCCTCATTTCGGCTTGTCGTTGTTGAGCCTATTGAACGGCGAGGGGGCTTAGATTGCAAGCGTGGGGCGTTTGGCCCGCCTCACGCTGCCGTCGTCGTCTTCCCGGTCTTGCCGAGGCGTTTGTCGAGATAACCGCCGATCGCGGTCATCAGCGGTTCGACTTTGCCGTCGAAGAAGTGGTTGGCGCCCGGAACGACCTTTTGCTCGATGACGATGCCTTTTTGCGTCTTGAGCTTCTCGACCAGCGTCGTGACGTCGCGATGCGGCACCACCGCATCCTTGTCGCCATGGATGATCAGGCCGGACGAGGGGCAGGGCGCGAGGAAGGAAAAGTCATAAAGGTTCGCCGGCGGGGCGATCGAGATGAAGCCCTCGATTTCGGGCCGGCGCATCAGAAGCTGCATGCCGATCCAGGCGCCGAACGAAAAGCCCGCGATCCAGCAGCTACGCGCCTCGGTATTGACCGACTGCACCCAGTCGAGCGCGGACGCGGCGTCCGACAATTCGCCGATGCCGTGGTCGAACCCGCCTTGGCTCCGCCCGACGCCGCGGAAGTTAAAGCGCAGCGCGGAAAAGCCCCGGTGCACGAACGAATAGTAGATCTGATACACGATCTGGTGGTTCATCGTGCCGCCGAATTGCGGATGCGGGTGCAGCACGATGCCGATCGGCGCATTCTTTTGCCGGGCCGGATGGTAGCGGCCTTCGATGCGGCCGGCGGGCCCCGTGAAAATAACCTCGGGCATTTTGGAAACCTCGATGAGAGCAGGCGCGTTAGGCGTTTGATTCCAGCTTGCTTGACGACGTCAGCCGCTGCACGTAACTACCTAATAGCACTTTGGTTTTTTGGTAATGGCGGCGTGCGTTTCGGCGGCGACAAGATTGGGTCGCGACTTTTAGCACGAGCCGGGGGCCAAAAAGCAAGCATAACAATAGGCTCGCGCCGCTATTGCGTGCCGGAACCGGCCCGGATGCCAAAGCCGCGTGAACAAAGCCCGGGCAACGCGCCCGGTGAACTGAAAAGCAGCAAGTCCAGGCCACAGCACATGTCGGAGAGGAGCTACTTTGATTGGAACGCCACGGCCCCGTTACGGCCGCAGGCGCGCCGTGCTGCCGAGGCGGCGCTGTCCCTTGCCGGAAATCCCTCGTCGGTTCATGCCGAGGGGCGCGCCGCGCGCCGCGTCGTCGAGGACGCCCGGCTACAGGTGGCGGCTTTGGTCGGGGCGCCCGCTTCCAATGTGGTCTTCACCTCGAGCGGTACCGAAGCCAACATTCTGGCGCTGTCGCCGGCCTGGCAGACCGCCGCCGACAAACGCCCGTGCAACCGGCTTTTGATCTCGGCGGTCGAACACTCCTCGGTCCGGGCCGGCGGTCGGTTTGCCCGCGAGGCAGTCGCGGAAATTCCGGTCGACGCCGCGGGCCGGGTGAATCTGACCGCGCTTGAGGCCCTTGCAAAATCAGGGCGTTCGCTGGTTTCGCTGATGCTCGCCAATAACGAGACCGGGGTCATTCAGCCGGTCGCCGAAGCGGCGGAGATCATTCACGCTGCGGGCGGCTTGCTCCACGTCGACGCCGTCCAGGCGGTTGGCCGCATTCCTTGCGACATCACCGCGCTGGGCGCCGACCTGTTGACGCTCTCGGCCCACAAGATCGGCGGCCTCAAGGGCACAGGCGCGCTGGTGCGGGCGAGCGAAGACACCCATCTCGCCGATCCGCTCATCCGCGGCGGCGGGCAGGAACGCGGCCTGCGCGCCGGCACCGAAAATGTCGCGGGCATCGCCGCCTTCGGGGCGGCGGCCGCGACGGCGCGCGAGGAGGGTGAAGCCGAGGCCAAGCGCATGCATGCCTTGCGCGATCAGCTCGAAGCCGGACTGCGCTCGATTGCGCCCCGGACGGTGATTTTCGGCCTTGGCGCGGAACGCCTGCCGAATACCACCCTCTTTAGCCTTGAGGGCATGAAGGCGGAGACGGCCGTTATTGCCTTTGACCTTGAAGGAATCGCAGTTTCCTCGGGAGCCGCCTGCTCGTCGGGCAAGGTCCAGCCCTCCCATGTCCTTGCGGCCATGGGCGTTTCTCCCGAACTGCTGCGTGGCGCCGTGCGCTTAAGCCTGGGCTGCGATACGACCGAAAGCGATCTCGAAAGGCTCCTGAACGCTTGGAGAAAGCTCGCAACTGCATTATCTAAGGGACGGAGAGGTATCGCAGCCTAAATGGCTGGATGACTGATCGATTTAGCGGTGATTTGAACGATTCAAGCGCCGCAACCGAGAGTGGTGGTGAGCGAAACGAAGCACACCTGACCATAACCGACTTAATCCAACCCGCGGTCCTTGAAACCGTGAGCGGAGGGACGAATGCCGGCAGTGCAAGAGACCGTCGACCAGGTCCGGCGCATTGACGTTGACCAATACAAGTACGGATTCGAGACGCTGATCGAATCGGACAAGGCCCCCAAGGGCCTGTCCGAGGACACGATCCGCTTTATCTCGGCGAAGAAGAACGAGCCGGAATGGATGCTGGCTTGGCGGCTCGATGCCTATAAGCGCTGGCTGACCATGCGCGAGCCGAAATGGGCCAAGGTGGACTACGGTCCGATCGACTATCAGGACCTCTATTACTATTCCGCGCCCAAAAAGAAGGATGGGCCGAAGTCGCTCGACGAGATCGATCCGGAAATCCTGCGCACCTACGAAAAGCTCGGCATTCCGTTGCGCGAGCGCGAGGCCCTACTCGGCATTCAGCGGCCGGCCGGCGACGACGATGCGGCAGAAGGCGAGGGCGGCAATAGCGAGCGGCCCGTCGCGGTCGATGCCGTGTTCGATTCAGTTTCGGTCGCGACCACGTTCAAGGCCGAGCTCGCCAAGGCCGGCGTGCTGTTCATGCCGATTTCCGAAGCCGTGCACGAGCATCCGGAACTGGTGAAGAAATATCTCGGCTCGGTGGTGCCGGTCAGCGACAATTTCTTCGCCACGCTCAATTCGGCGGTGTTCTCGGACGGCTCGTTCGTCTACGTGCCGCCGGGCGTGCGCTGTCCCATGGAACTGTCGACCTATTTCCGCATCAATGAGAAGAACACCGGCCAATTCGAGCGTACGCTGATCATCGCCGACAAGGGCTCCTATGTGAGCTATCTCGAAGGCTGCACGGCGCCGATGCGCGACGAAAACCAGCTGCACGCGGCCGTGGTTGAGCTCGTAGCCCTCGACGATGCCGAGATCAAATATTCGACGATCCAGAACTGGTATCCGGGCGATGCGAAGGGCCGCGGCGGCATCTACAATTTCGTCACCAAGCGCGGCGATTGCCGCGGCAAGAACGCCAAGATCTCGTGGACCCAGGTGGAGACGGGCTCCGCCATCACCTGGAAATATCCGAGCTGCATCCTGCGCGGCGACAATGCCCGCGGCGAATTCTATTCGATCGCGATTTCCAACGGTTATCAGCAGGTCGATTCCGGCACCAAGATGCTGCATCTCGGCAAGAACACGACGAGCCGCATCATCTCCAAGGGCATCGCGGCCGGGCGCTCGAACAACACCTACCGGGGTCTCGTCACCGCGCATCGTCGCGCCTCGGGCGCGCGCAATTTCACCAATTGCGATTCACTACTCATCGGCGACAAGTGCGGCGCCCATACGGTACCCTACATCGAGGCCAAGAATTCCTCGACAGTGTTCGAGCACGAGGCGACCACCTCGAAAATCTCTGAAGACATGCTGTTCTACTGCATGCAGCGCGGTCTATCGGCCGAGGAGGCAACGGCGCTCGTCGTCAACGGCTTCGTGCGGGACGTGCTGCAGCAATTGCCGATGGAATTCGCGGTCGAGGCGCAGAAGCTGATCTCGGTTTCGCTCGAAGGCAGCGTCGGCTGAAGCAGGTCTCAGGTAGTGTCATGTCCACCTATTGGTTCAAGCCCAGAGAATACGGCTATGGCGCGACGCCAATCGCCTGGCAAGGCTGGGCGCTCACGATTGCCACCATGGTTGCCGTCGTGATGTCGTCGCTCGTGGTGCCGGCGCTCGCCAATGGGGCGGCGTGGGCTTTGTCCGCTCTGTTCATCGACGTGCTGGCGATAGCGGCGCTGATAATCGTCAGCCGCCGGAAAACCGACGGCGAATGGCGCTGGCGCTGGGGTCAACGTTAGTGCCCCTCTGTGGCGGCCGCACCGATCGAGAATTTGGAGCTTGTTGGAATGGCGCTGCTTGAAATCGAGAATTTGCACGTCGAGATCGACGGCAAGGAAATACTAAAAGGTCTCGACCTCACCGTGAATGCGGGCGAGGTGCATGCGGTTATGGGCCCGAACGGTTCGGGCAAATCGACGCTCGCCTATGTGTTGGCCGGCAAGAATGAATACGAGCCGACGGCGGGCGAGGTGCGGTTCGACGGCAAGAACCTGTTCGAGATGAAGCCCGACGAGCGCGCCGCCGCCGGCCTATTTTTGGCATTTCAATATCCGCTGGAAATCCCCGGCGTCGCCACCATGACGTTCCTGCGCACGGCGCTGAACGCGCAGCGCAAGAAGCGCGGCGAAGAGGAGTTTTCCACGCCGGAATTCCTGAAAAAAGTCCGCGACGCCGCGGCCAGGCTCGGCATCGGCCAGGAAATGCTGCGCCGCGCGGTCAATGTCGGCTTCTCCGGCGGCGAGAAGAAGCGCAACGAGGTTTTGCAGATGGCGCTGATCGAGCCGCGCCTCGCGGTGCTCGACGAAACTGATTCCGGTCTCGATATCGATGCGCTCAAGATCGTCGCCGACGGCGTCAACCGGCTGCGCGCGCCGGGCCGCTCCTTCATCGTCATCACCCATTACCAGCGGCTTCTCGACTACATCGTGCCCGATGTGGTGCACGTGCTGTCGAAGGGCCGCATCGTGAAGACCGGCGGCAAGGAATTGGCGCACGAGCTCGAAGCGCGCGGCTATGCCGAGTACCAGGAAGAGGTTTTGGCGTGAACGCCGAAGTCGCCACCATCAAGACGGCGGCGGAGACCGCGCTGGCGCAGGCCTTCTCGCTCGCGCGCCCGCGTCTACCTGGTGACAAGGCAATCGCCGCGCAGCGCGATGCCGCTTTCGCCGTGTTCGCCAAATCGGGTTTGCCGCATCGCCGCGTCGAGGAGTGGAAATATACCGATCTGCGCGCGCTGATGCGCGACGCCAAGCCGCTGGCGAGCCCACCGGATGCGGCCGCCAAGGCGGGGGCGAAAAAGGCAGGGGCGCTGGTCGGCGATCTCGAAGCCAGGCGCTTGGTGTTCGTCGACGGCACATTTGTTGCCGAGTTGTCGGATACCGCGAATTTGGAGAACGGTCTCACCGTCCGCTCCTTGGCGGACGCGCTGACCGGTAACGATCCGGCGCTCGCCACCCATCTCGGCAGGCTGGCGCCGATAAGCGACGTCGCCGTGGCGCTTAATACGGCACTGATGGGCGACGGCGCGGTGATCCGGATCGCTGCCTGCGCGACCATCGCGCGGCCGCTGCATCTGATTTTTGTCGCCTCCGCAAAGCCCGCGGCGAGCTTTATGCGGTCGCTGGTCATCGTCGAGCCGGGGGCGCGCGCCATGCTGATCGAAAGCCATGAAGGCCCGTCCGGCGCCGATTATCAGGTCAATGCCGCGCTCGAACTGTTCGTCGGCGACGGCGCCCATGTCGATCACGTCAAGATCATCACCGAAGGCGCCGAGGCGCTCCATGTCTCGACGCTCGCGGCGGCGATCGGCGCCAAGGCGCGCTTCAATGCCTTCACCTTCACCGCCGGCGGCGCGGTGGTGCGCAATCAGCTGTTCTTGCGTTTCGACGGCGAGGACACGGTGGCGGGGATCGGCGGCGCCACCCTCATCAAAGGCCATCAGCACGCCGACACGACGCTTGTCGCCACCCACATCGCCCGCGGCTGTCAGAGCCGCGAAATGTTCAAGGCGGTGCTCGACGACGAGGCCCACAGCGTGTTTCAGGGCCGCATCATTGTGCGCCAAGGCGCGCAGAAGACCGACGCCAAGATGATGACGCGGGCGCTGTTATTGTCTGAACGCGCTGAAGCCGACAACAAACCTGAATTGGAAATCTTCGCCGATGATGTGCAATGCGGCCATGGTGCGACCGCCGGCGCGCTCGACGGCGAGCTGAAATTCTACCTGATGGCGCGCGGTATTCCGGAGGCGGAAGCCGAGGCGCTGTTGATCCAAGCGTTCCTCGGCGAAGCGATCGAGGGTATCGAGGATGCGGGCCTCCGTGAATCACTGATGGAATCTGTCGCAGCGTGGCTCGCTGCACGCGGGCAAAAGTGACATGAACGATATGTCGACCAGCGGCATTTATGACGTGAACCACATCCGCGCGGATTTCCCGATCCTTGCGACGCAGGTTTACGGCAAGCCGCTCGTCTATCTGGACAACGCCGCGTCGGCGCAGAAGCCGCAGGCCGTCCTCGACCGGCTGCATCAGGCCTATACGACGCAATACGCCAATGTGCATCGCGGCCTGCATTATCTCGCCAATGAGGCAACCGAGGCCTATGAGGGCGCGCGCGAAAAGGTCTCCGCGTTTCTCAATGCCGGGCGCAAGGAAGAAATCATCTTCACCCGCAACGCCACCGAGGCGATCAATCTTGTCGCCTATACGTTCGGCCGCGAGCGCATCAAGGCGGGCGACGAGATCGTGCTCTCGATCATGGAGCACCATTCCAACATCGTGCCGTGGCATTTTCTGCGCGAGCGCCAGGGCGCCGTCATCAAATGGGCGCCAGTGGACGATGAGGGCAATTTTCTTATTGACGAATTTGAAAAGCTGTTGACCCCGCGGACCAAGCTCGTCGCCATCACGCAGATGTCGAACATGCTCGGCACCATGGTGCCGGTAAAAGAAGTGGCGCGCATCGCGCATGCCCGCGGCATTCCGGTGCTGATCGACGGCGCGCAGGGGGCGGTGCATCTCGATATCGACGTGCGTGACCTCGATTGCGATTTTTACGCCTTTACCGGGCACAAGCTCTACGGCCCGACCGGGATCGGTGTGCTCTACGGCAAATACGAGCATCTCGCCGCCATGCCGCCGTTCAACGGCGGCGGCGAAATGATCCGCGAAGTATTCGAGGACCGCGTTACCTATGGCGAGCCGCCGCATAAATTCGAGGCCGGCACGCCGTCGATCGTGCAGGCCATCGGGCTCGGCGCCGCCATCGACTATGTCGGGTCGGTCGGCAAGGCACGCATCCGCGGCCACGAGGCGGGGCTCGTGCACTATGCCCACGATCGGCTGCGCGAGATCAATTCGCTGCGCATCATCGGTAACGCCAAGGACAAGGGGCCGAT
>Ga0209448_10000636_pt1 | contig 11195 bp, 6 predicted proteins | sample BogFormECP14_OM2_FD_188245 | JGI IMG/M metagenome (GOLD analysis project Ga0209448, IMG submission 188245) | Bog forest soil microbial communities from Calvert Island, British Columbia, Canada - ECP14_OM2 (SPAdes) (version 2) | ecosystem: Environmental > Aquatic > Freshwater > Wetlands > Bog ... | reverse complement strand
TGGTGAACGTGCCAAGTGGCGACGAGAAGAGCGTCTTGGGGACGTCTTCAGGTACGATGCGTAGTTGTTCATACGCATCTGATATGTCGATAATAGATATGTATTTATGTGACGCTACGGCCTCCCTGATGAGGTCCTGATTAGGGAGCGGTGTTGCGTCAATGATGGTATTGGCGTTGCGCTCCCGAGCGTCGATGACAGTGCGAAGTTTGAGCTCCGCACCCGTTTTAGGTATCGCCAGCAATGGTGCTGCGTTTTTGCCATGGGCTGGCTCCCACCATCCTGCTTGAACATAATGTTGTGTTTTTTCTCGCAGTAGTGGAAATAGTGCTGCTGAGCATCGAGGTGGTCTCGATGAGTACGGCACGTCAGGGTTGACGAGCGGTATGGTATGGTTTACGGCCCGGAGAGGTGGAAGTCTCGGTGGGGGTGGTCCGTATAATGGTGCAAACTTGTCAATCCACTTCTGGCGAAGAGGTTCGACTTGGGCGCTGAGTTCTTCAAAAGTGGGTGTGGCCCCATTCGGTTTTATTGACTTATTGAGGACGTGAGGTTTCTCTAGTTCTGGCGACTTGGTGTCGCCATCCACTAGTCATTGAGTGGCCGCGTGCAGACGTGGATTTTTACCTCCTTTCCGCACCGCAGCTTCCTCTTCGCGCGATAAGGCCTTTACAGTTGTATTGCCAAATCGTATTGTTCTATTTTTATAATCTAATACTATGCCGTATTGATTACAAAAGGGATTTCCAAGGAGGACATCCCATCGGTCAAGGTTGACCACGTCTAACGAGCGTTTGGACTTTGTGTTACCAAAGTCCAATACGGGGCTGACCTCGTACGATGTGGCGGCTTCACTTCCCTTCGTTCCAAGGCGGATGCGAAGGGAGGTTGCTTTGGGTGTTGGCTTGATGCCAATAGCTCGCGTGAAGTCAGGCGAGATGGCGTCAAGTTCCGAGCCGGAGTCCCAGCACGTATAGGCCTCGATGCCATTGATTTTGATTAGTGCAGGTAGGCCCTGCCGGTTTACTGGCATGGTCCCATTGTAGCCAGATTTGGCTGGCTTGACGTTGGAATTCGAGGCCCATTCCTTGTTGGAGTTGGCCTTGAGTTGTTCCTTCGTCATTCCGATAGGTCGTGGCTTGGTGCCACTCCCCCGTACCTCGTAGTCCTCTTTGATAGACCGCAGCAGTTTCGTGGCGATTGCTGTGTCATCATTGGACTTGAAGGTGTTCGCTGTGGCCATGGCGGCTGAGTAAACGACCTCATCGTTGTCTTCCATAGCGTCTTCCTCGACGTGGACGCTAGCGATGATTGCTCCCGTTCCTACGTCATCATCTGGATCTGAGTCGTCTTTGGCCGGTCCAAAGTCGTCTTCTCCCTCGTATTCGTCGCCCTCAAAGTTGTCTTCCGAGGGTTCCGTGGTTTCAGCAGAGGTGTGTCCCTCCACTTCCGCGTCCGTGCCTATCGCGTGCAGGCGAGCGGACTCTGGAGTCTTGGGACACTCCTTTGACCCTTTGTGGTGTCCCTTCTGTCCACACACAAAGCACGTGTCGGCAGTCGGGATGCTTTGTCTTCCAGGGACTTGTTGTCCTGTTGGAATACCACGGTCATTGGTGCGCGGCACGGCTGTTGTTTTGGGCGTGGTGCCCAAAATTGCCTGCCGTCTGCTTGCTCTGAGACCAGTCGTTTGGGTCGTTGTCGCCACGCATACTGTGGATGTGCCGTACATACGCGTGCTTCGTTTTTCCAACACTGCTGTGTTGTAGGCTTCGCGTTCGAGGAGCTCGCGTTCTCGCTTCTCGATCACGTCGACCCATTTGACTACTGTGGATGTAAGGATCCAACATCTGTATTGTATAAGCTTACGTAAGCTTACGTAAGCAGCGCCCCATATGGGTCAGCGCTTCGATGTCACGTTCCTTTAGCTTTTACTTCATTCGAATACATCTACTACAGATTATCTCGGGTGTGAAGCCAGAAGCTCCAACCACCGGTACCTAGCTTAGCTAAGTACCTTATATCTTTTTAATCTCTGCCCTTTCGCACTAAAAAGTCGCGAAAACCAAATGTTTTGAATGAATTCAGTTAAAGGAATAGACAGCAGCAAGTCAGTGGCAGTCCAGCCACTGACATCTCCTACGACACCCCGTGGGAACATAGACCGTGTCTCCGAGACCGAACAAGTCTCGGAGCGCGCGACTCGACTCCAAGCGCGCAAGGTCAAACTTGCGCGCACCCAACAACTGGAAACCGACGCGTTGGAAGGTGAACAGCCTTTCAACGTGGCGTCCACCAGTCGGATACCAGTCAGATCGCCAGCGAGGAGTGATAAGCTCCAAAGCAGCAATCAGACGCCGAAGAGTGAACAGCTTTTCGATGTGTCGGCACCCCCGCGCAAACAAAGGCAGCCATCGGACTTACGACACGCGAAAAAACACACTGACGATGAGAGTGTGCTAACTACACGCTCCAAGTCATCGCGGACGACAACTTTGCGCTTGAGGGGTGATAAGCTCCAAGAGGGCGAACGAGAAACCGACACCGAGAGTGTACGAACAGTACAATCATCGCGCGCATCGAGTTCACGCTCGAAGAGGGATTCCTCCCGCGAAATGACTCTGTTGATGAGACAGTTCGTAGGGATGGCCCAGAGAATTGACGGGTCATTGCGAGAACTCACGGATTCGATGCAACAATCGAACCTAGAGACCGCTAGGAGCTTGGACTCAACATCCAGGCGTACTACCGACGCGATCGACGCGTCGGCTGAGCGCAGCGAGAAGAATATTCTCGCTGCAATGGATCGCAGCGACGCTTTTCACCAAGCCTCGCTGCAAACCATTGTCGAACAATTAGCTGGACGTAATGGTATTCAAACTACCTACGATACAGCGGGATCACCAGCGACCACTTCTACTACTGGGGAACAGGAACTAACCATTCCTAAAAAGAAACCAAAAATCGACACAAACGAACCTCCTCGCGAACTTAGCCGTTCGCGAGCATCCCCTCCATCCCTGGCCCCATCAAGTAAAACTGATGGCGGCAACCGCGAAAGAGTTCCCCAAACCCAAACCAGAGTACTTAGTCATGTAGATGCGAGTTCCCATTCGATGGTGGCCGCTGGTGATGATAAGGAAAAGGTTCAAACCCCGGTCTCGCCACGACAACCACTGGGGTCCTTGGGGAGAATCCCTTCGGGGAGCCTTCCTAGTGGCAGTGGGGAATCTAGGCACGACCGAGAAATGAGTAAAGGGGGAGGAGATGATCGCAGGGCTAGGAGTGAAAGCTCGACCCCTGTGAAAGTCCAAGATGAAGAACCACCAGATAAAACTGGTGACGACAGCAGTATTAAACCACTGCCCGGGGACCCCACCCTGGCGCCCGACCCACCGTCGAGCTACAAATGGGAAGAGCTAGGCCTATCTAGCTGGGAGCAGCGAGCTACCCGTGAATACACGCCTGGTGACACAGGCATAACCGAACGACACTCGTCGTTTCGGGCTCGAATACGCCGAGGAATTATTGATGCCATCAATAACGTAACCTCACGAGAGCCTTGCGAGACCGGACCAAATGCTTTTTTAAAAAGCATTGCTGCAGTCACCACCGTACCAACCTACGGCGGCGAAGACGACCTCGAAGTCTTCATGACGTGGCTCCAAAACCTCATGACGTTCATCGACATGAACGAGATAGTCGGTGAATCGAAGGATTACACGCGAGCAATCATGACTAGAGCAGCTCTAATCGGACCAGCGCAAGTTTGGTTTGATACAACGATAAGACCGAATCAAATCTCGGGATATCGCGAGATGCCCAAGTTTGTGGACGTGATATTGCGGTTATCAGACGCTTTCATCACCCCAGCGGCCGCGACTCGAAGCCAGCATAGCTTTGAGCGCGTCGTCTACGATGGCAGCAAAGGAATACGAGCATATGTACGCGAACTACAGATGATCTCGTATCACTTGCTAATGCCAGTAGATGAGTATACGTTGCGAAGACGTATAGTCGATGCGATCCCATGGAGGATCAGGAATCATTTAATTGATTTCAAAAGTCTATCTACCTCTACCTCATCAGTAGTGGAATGGGTGGACGCAGTAGAAAGAAGGGAGCGTGACCTCCTGGAAAGATACGCCTACGACACAGTCTCGAACCAACCAGCACGAGCGACAGTCGCGTCAAAGGCAACTTTAATGCGACGGGAGGAAACTCCCAAACGAACCACAGTGCGTACTCAGACTACGCGAATGGTAACCACCAAACCAGTGGGACCAGTAGTGAATAGTCGCCAGAGACTTTCCATCTCGGAGATTACCTGCCATGCTTGCGGCGTGAAAGGTCACTACAAGGGCTCGGTGGAATGCCCTAAAACCCCCACCTCTGTACACCTACACGCCATAGGTGGACATTACGAACAGGGCTATGACGAGGGGCAAATATCCCCCGAAATGGCTATTGATGAAACCTTCGAAGGTGAAGACTATGACGGCGAACCCGACATAGAAGTAACCCAAGAAGAAGATGACGATACATACGGGGCCGGCGTAGCGATAGCAAATATCCACGTCGAAGACCTGGATGACGAGGACGATGTAACAATCGCCCAGTTAGCAGCCACGAAAGTGGCTGAAACCAAAGGCGATAGCGATATCGCCGATGAGCTACTAAAAACCGTACGAGCTCAGTACGAAGAACGGGGGAGTGGAATGAAAGCTCCACTCCATGGACCATCCGCGAAACAGTTGAGAGCTGATTCGCAAAAGGTTTGGGCTTCCAACCCAAACATAAAAAACCCAAAAGACCCTACGCATAGTAAAATACGCAGGGGACGATGCTTGACTGCAATCGTCAATGTGGATGGCGTCGAGGCCTTCATGTGCTGGGATACCGGCTCGGAACTCGACGCCATCTCCCCAGACTTCGTACGCGCGACGGGTCTGCAACCCAAGGCCAAGGAGAATCCGATAAAGATTCGACTCGGAACCAAGGGAAGCACGTCCATGACTTCTTACGAAGTCAGCGCAACACTTAACTTTGGTAAAACAAAGTTAAAGAAATGGTTAGATGTGGTCAACTTGGATCGTTGGGACGTCATCCTTGGGGCAACGTTCTGTGAGGAGCAGGGCGTCATCCTTGACTTTGGAAAACGCCAAGTCAGATTCAGCGATACCGTGATTCACGCGCTATCGAAGGACGATGAGGCAGAAGTACGTAAAGGGGATAGGCCCAAACCACGAAGCAAGCAAAAAACTCGCCTGGCAGCATTGACCAAGGACGCCTGACTAGATCAGGACTGGGGGAGTAATGTCCCTCAAGCGTCAGCGCCGCAGCAACCTCAGACAATTAGAATGAATAATTCTTATGATAAGTCTCTGTATAATACGTTAAATAATGAATTACAACCACTACGCGAAAAATGGATAAAGAAATTTATGCCAATATTCGGACCCCCACCGCCAGAGTTACCACCTCTGCGCGAAGTAAATCATACAATACCGCTCATTGATAATAATGCGCAGTATAAGACAAGACCACCAAAGTGCTCGACAGCACTATTTCCGCTTCTTCGCGAGAAGACGGAACGCTATGTGAAAGCAGGCTGGTGGGTAGCGACGCACGGCAGAAATGCCCTGCCATTACTCGCTATACCAAAAATCAGTGATGAACTCAAACTTCGCACTGTGATCGACGCGCGAGAACGTAATGCTAATACCATTATCGACTCGACGCCACTACCAAACCAAGATATGATAAGGGAGGCTGTGGCGTCACATCCATATGTCTCAATTATCGACATCTCGGATGCGTACGAACAGTTACGCATTGTACCAGAAGACGTCTCAAAAACGCTCTTCGCATCTCCGTTGGGTACATACGTCAGTAATGTACTCCAGCAAGGAGATTGTAACGGGCCATCGTCTTGGCAAAGGCTAATGACGTTTGTGTTCCGCGAACGCATAGGCGTGGAAGTATGGGTGTATCTCGACGATATATACATATTCTCCACAACTATCGAGAGGCACGAAGAATTGCTGGAATACGTGTTCCAACAATTGTACAAAGAACATTTGTACATAAGTCCCAAAAAGTTTAAACCATACGCGATACGATTTAACTGCCTTGGGCACTACCGCGACGAAAACGGCCTACAAGCCTCCAGTGATAAGCTGGAGCTTATTAGGAATTGGCCTAAGCCGTCATCTTACCATGACGTGCAGCGATTCCTAGGGCTCATTGAGTACATAGCACGTTTCTTACCAAACGTATCTGCGTATACGACACCCCTCTCGGGGATGTGCCATAACGGCCTGCCATTCATCTGGCGTGGTCTGCACGATAAGTGCTTTGAGACAATTAAAGCGATCGCTGGCCAGAAACTAATACTTCAGCCCATAAACCGAACGACAAATCAACCTGTCTGGGTGGTATGTGACGCGTGCCCATCGGGCTGTGGAGCATACTATGGGCAAGGCGAAGATTGGAAAACCATGAAACCTTCGGGCTTCATGTCCAAAAAGTTCACCGATGCACAGCGTTCGTACTTCACATACGAACACGAAACCCTCGGCGTAATCGAAGCATTGAAGAAATGGGACGATGAACTCCTTGGGCTATCGGAAATTCGGGTCGTAACTGACCACGAAGCACTAAAGACCTTTATGCAAAAGGCACACACAGGACCGCGACAGATTCGCTGGTCCCAGTGGTTTACTCGCTACAAACTACTGTTCATCCACGTCCCGGGAATACAGAACCGAAGCGCTGATGCACTCTCGCGCATGTATGAAAACCCCAATAGTAAGATTCATGTAGACGACCTATCTACAGCTGATATACTACTGGACAAGGAAGGAGATGACCTGACGGAACAAAGGTTGAAGGAACGCGAGTTCCTACACCTTATAGCCATTACACGCGCAAACCGACTAAGGGATGCAAGGGAACCTCGTGAAAGCGAGGCAGCGGTAATGCGACCACCACAGGATGAAAATTCTGCTGAAGCTTCAACTTCGACGACCACGAAGGATGGTGATTTAACAATCGCCACATCTACGTCCAAGACTCAGGTTTTGCCATTCACCTGGCAACCAGAGAACGGCGATGCAAGTCGCCCAGACCTGGAAACTTTGTGCAGGAAGGCGTACCCTTCCGATAGATTTTTTCACAAAATCATCGCAAAACCAGAGGATCACAAATTATTCCATGTCGAAAATGGAATAATATACTTCAAGAGCACACCAGAGGTAAAGGTCGTATGCATACCACATACCAAGTACCGAGGAAGAGCACTACGCGAACTAGTGCTTGATCAAGTCCACCGAACAGTGGGCCACATGGCTGCGCGCGCAACTGACAGTTACGCACGTAGCCATTTCTGGTGGCCATCCTTAGGGAACGATGTAAAGTCGTTCTGTGAGTCCTGCGTAACATGCCAAGCTACTAAAACTAGCAACCAACGGCCGCAGGGACTGCTGCACAACCTCCCGATACCAACTAAGCCTTGGTCGTCGGTCGGTATGGACTTCGTAGGGCCATTTCCAATGGTAGACAACTACGACTACGTATGGGTCGTACTGTGTCGACTCACCTCGCTAGTACACCTAATACCGCTACGTACGACAACTACGGCAGCAGAATTAGCTCCTATATTCATGAATCACATAGTTCGGTTACACGGGCTACCTGATACAATAGTGAGCGACCGTGACCCTAAGTTCACGTCAAAATTTTGGACCGAGTTACATCGGATCCTAGGTATCAAACTAGCGAAATCAACTGCATTTCATCCACAAACCAACGGCGCATCTGAAAGGATGATCCGTAAGGTATCCCAAGTACTACGCACACTAGTACGGCCAGACCAGTTGGACTGGCCAAAACACCTCGCAACGGTTGAGTTCGCACTCAACTCAAGCGTACAAGCTTCAACTGGCTTCGCGCCTTTTGAACTCACATACGGATACGTCCCACAGAACCTACAGTCTGTGGAAACATCTGAATTCGCCGGAGTTCAAAGCTTCGCTGAAAATGCGCGAGAGATGCAAGTCCGAGCGCACGACGCATTGATAGCGTCGAGGGTCGAGCAAACACATTTCGCCAATGTGAAACGCAGACCTGATGATGATCGGTTGGAAGTGGGAAAGAAAGCCTTCCTGTCCACCGAGAATCTAAATCTCCCGAAAGCGCGAGCTCATAAACTCAAACCAAAGTACATTGGACCGTACAAAATAGTGTCTTGTCACAAAGACGTATCGACGTATACGCTGGAATTACCAGAAGAGCTACTTAAACGTAGAATACACCCGACATTCCATGCTAAGCTACTACGTCCCGCCATCCTAAATGATGACGCACGATTCCCAAACAGAGAAGTAACATTCTTTTATGACTTTGGAGATGACCCAGAGCGGGAATGGCTAGTGGAGTCAATAGTAGACCACTACATAACTGGTAAAACAGTTAAATTCGATGTACAATGGGAATCGGGCGAGATAACACGCGAGCCACTTCAGAACTGTAAGGAACTCGCAGCACTCGACCGATACCTCGAATTACATGGAGTAACGCACTGGCGTGAACTCAAACCAAAGTGAACTCATAATTCACGGCGAACCAATGCATTCGGGTATCACGACCTCTCACACAGGCGTGGTACATCGAAAATAATAGATATCCATAGGGGGAGGCGCGGGCGCCATAGGTGTATACTTATGAAGGCTCCCCTCACAACTCCACTTTTCAAGAACTGAACTTGGTGCAACTGCAACCACTGCGGTTCCTCTGTCAAAGCCAGCACGCTGGATGGGACACTCTTATATACATGCATAAAATTACTACGCGTGACTAGTGACTAGTGACTAGTGACAAGCTACCACGAAAATGCCACCACGAGGAAAACCGAATATACCACCCCGGCAGCGTAAAAAACTGCCAGATGAGCCCGCATCCAGCAGTGCGGGTGGGCAACGCGAAGTTGCCCAAATGTCAAAGGATCGCGATGATCCGACGACACTTAGACCGGCAACGCAAGTTGCTGGACAAACTCCACCAGACATCGCAACGCCGGCAGGTCAAACTGCAGGCAGTGCGGCGGCGATTACACCGATCGCCGCTAAGAAGAAGCCCTCAAAAAAGGGCAAGGGAAAGAAAAAACGTGGCTCATCGGACGAAGAGTCCGATGGGATCTATTACGACGAGGAAAAAACTGAGCTCATCACTCAGAACGACGACTGGTTCGTCGGAAAAGACGAATTTATCGCAAAATTTGTCGCCGCAATGAAAATTGCGGAGGGAGAAACCGGGCTAACACCCAGCACCGACCCCAAGGCGACTGGCCACCAGTTGATCACGGCCAGGAGCTACAGCAGCTTGCTGCAGCCACCCCGACGAGGCGACACGTCGTCGAGCGCGTCGTCGCTGGGCTCAAAACGCCCACGAGAAAACTCGCCACCCAGCGATAGAAAAGCACGCCGCGAGTCACATCGCGGAAAGCCACAACGAGGCCGGAGGTCAGAGCGCCACTCTCGTCCTCAGTCCCCATCATCCAGCCACGAACAAATTCGCCAGCTGGAACGGCAACTCGACATTGCCAACCAGCGACTGGCTAGCGAGTACAACGCGGGCGTGCAGGACGGCAGGGTTAGGGGATTTGAAGACGCCATGAAAGCGGCGGGCTACGTGCAACGTGAGATCCCCACCCTTCCCATCCGTGAGCCAACGTACGGCCACACGGAACCACGGCCATATGATAAATATGGCCGTGATGAACAATATACGAGGGACCTTCGTTATGCAACGGAGGAAAGTCGCCGCACAGCACAATACGCGGCGTCCCAGACGTATGACAGCGGCGCGGGACCGTCTCGCGCATCAGCATCCCGCCAAAACACATCCCACCATCCCTCGCCCCCGTCACGATGCCAACCCTCGCCCACGTCACGACGCCCATCCCCACCCTCGTCACGACGCCCATCTCCACCCCCGTCGCGACGCCCACCACCACCACCCCCCCCTTCCCAACCAAAACAAGTGGAACAGCGTAGTTTCACGGTCACAGTACGCGCGCCCGGCCTCACGGACTGGATTGATGCGAAGTCAATCCGGTACCCGGACGTCACCACCATCCCGATCCCCTATGAGGCGAAGACGTCCGAGCAGGACAAAAGAGATGTCACAATCTCTTGCGACTCAGTACCCGAGAAGGCAGAGGACGCCAAGTCATACTTGGAACTCTGGTGCGCCTTCGCGATGGGCCTAACCATGCCCGACGCTCTCACTGGCTTGTACAAAGCCTGTGGACGCAGCCTCAACGCTCATCTGGTACGCAGTGCCGCAATGGGGTATGTTATATCCCGCCGCATCGCCGTCGCCACGGAGAAGCATTTGTCAAAAAATGCACTCCGAGCATTCTTTATCGTGCTGGCCGCCTACCAGCGGTACCGGCCACTCGCGTCAGGGCTATGGAAGGACATGCTAAGCAGCTTGCCCGAGAAGCCCTTCGACAACTGGAGCGAAGTACGTCGCTTCGCCCAGCATCCGTCCTGCCAAAAAGCAAACTTTGGCATCACGTTCACCCCGCCGGCGTGCAAAGACGAGCCTTGGTCCGTACGGACTCAATGGCAGGAGGACGAATTTATGCAATTGTTGATTGCAATCCGTCCATCCTCGGCATCACTCATAGACCTGCTGTACTATGTGGACGCCTTCGTACGGACACGACCAGCCAGTGCACCCGCGGCGGGCATGACCATCGAGGGTTATACCCGGGAAATGACATTCCCAGCGCCATTTATCTCCGCGCCCATCGAGCGTGGTACATTCATCCCTCTCGAGTCGCCCCCTGCCGCCATCGCCACCACCGCTGCTGCCGCCGCCGTCACTACTGCCGCTACCGCCACCGCCACCACCGCCGCCACCGACCCACCAACGTACGAGCCAGCAATGGACGTCGATACAACTATGGAGTAGCCTCCCCCTCCTCCATTCGCCATCCTTCCCCCTCCCCCCCCTCTATTTTCATCGTCGCTCCGGGGCCTCCAAATCGCCTACCTTGTGGCAAGCTTTCCCTTCGGGGTTTTGATGCTACCCAAGGACAGTGCACATTGTAGGAGGCCCAAACTTATCCCTTCCTGGTTGTGCCCACACGTTTAGATGCACGGCCACCTTTCTTTTTTTTCTCTTCCTAC
>Ga0209448_10000633_pt1 | contig 11210 bp, 10 predicted proteins | sample BogFormECP14_OM2_FD_188245 | JGI IMG/M metagenome (GOLD analysis project Ga0209448, IMG submission 188245) | Bog forest soil microbial communities from Calvert Island, British Columbia, Canada - ECP14_OM2 (SPAdes) (version 2) | ecosystem: Environmental > Aquatic > Freshwater > Wetlands > Bog ... | reverse complement strand
CTGCCCCGGCTGTGGCCGCTGCCTGGATCACCTTGTAAAGGTAGCCGCGCGCATGCTCAGACTTGCTCTAGGCGCCATTATTCGGCCCGCCGGAGTTCTGACCTGGAATGTCGGTGATCGGGAAGTTGGGCATCGGCTTGGGCGAGACAGTGTTGGGCAACGTTGGGATCTCGCCGGCCGGGATGTCGTGAAGTTCGTTGACGGGTGGACCGTTTTCCCGGCTGCCGTAACTGCTGCCGGGCGCTCGGGGCCCAAGCAGTTCGCTGACCGTCACCATGCGGTAGCCGTTGGCCTTGAGCACCGGGATGAACTGGTACACCAGGTCGACGGTGCTCGAGTACGTGTCATGGAACAACACCACCGAGCCCGGTTTGATCTGCGTCATCAGCAGGTAGCGGGTCGCGGCCGTGTTCGAATCGTTCGCCCAATCGAAAGAGATTACATCCCAAAGGATTTCAGCTAGCCCAAACCGGCCGGCAGTCTGGCGCGCCGCGTCAGTGGACAACCCGCCGGCGGGACGGTAGAGCGTCGGTGTCCGGCCGGTTGCGGCGGCAATCGCGTCGTTGGCCCTGGAAAACTGAGCGGCGATGTCCTCGGGAGGGATAGTCGCCATATTGGGGTGCTCCCAGGTGTGGTTGCCGATCTCCATACCGGCGTCGGCGGTGCGTTTGGCTCCCGCCGGATCAACTGCGACCTTGTTGCCGATCAGGAAGAAAGTGGCCTTGGCGTCATTATCCTTCAGAATTTGCAGCAAACGGTCGGTGTACGGCCCCGGCCCGTCGTCGAACGTCAGCGCGACGCACTTGACCACCGAGCAGCTCAAGTTGTCGGCCCGCGTCACGTGACCGGTGAGACCGCCGATCACCAGAACCGCCCCGGCCGCTACAACACCGAAGACGGTCCGCCAATAGCGCCAGGCCTGGCTGTCGGGTCGTTTCGGCACGTTGGAAGCCTACCGAAAGGCAGACTGCCGAATGGCAGCCGCGCTGGACGCGACGTCAGTGCGGTCCGGCGATCTCCTCGAGCATCTCGGTGACCAGCGCGGCAATCGGGGATCGCTCGCTGCGCAGCAGGGTGATGTGCGCAAACAGCGGATGGCCTTTGAGCTTCTCGATCACGGCCGCAACCCCGTCGTGCCGGCCGACCCGCAAGTTATCCCGCTGGGCAATATCGTGGGTCAGCACCACCCGCGATCCCGTGCCCAACCGAGACAACACGGTCAACAAGACGTTGCGCTCGAGCGACTGCGCTTCGTCGACGATGACGAACGAGTCGTGTAGCGAGCGACCCCGGATGTGGGTCAGCGGCAGCACTTCGAGCATGCCCCGGGACAGCACCTCCTCCAGCACCGCCGGGCTGGCCAAGCCCTCGAGGGTGTCGAAGACCGCCTGCGCCCACGGGCCCATCTTTTCGCTCTCGCTGCCGGGCAAGTAGCCCAACTCTTGGCCGCCAACGGCATACAGCGGGCGGAAAACCACCACCTTGCGTTGAGTCCTGCGCTCCAGCACCGCCTCGAGACCGGCGCACAACGCCAGCGCCGACTTGCCGGTGCCGGCTTTGCCGCCCAACGACACAATGCCCACCGACTCGTCGAGCAGTAGATCCAGCGCCACCCGCTGCTCGGCAGAACGGCCTCGCAGCCCGAACACCTCACGGTCACCACGAACCAGCTGGACGCGTTTTTGCGGGGTCACCCGGCCGAGCGCATGCGAACTGCCACCCAGCAACCGAATCCCGGTGTGACAGGCCAGGTCCCGAGCTTCGGCCAGATCGACCTCGCCCTCGGTGAACAGCGCGTCGATATCCTCAGCAGCGGTCTCGATCTCGTGCATGCCCGACCACCCGGAGACCACGACGTCCTGAGCGTGGTACTCGTCGGCGGCCAGGCCAACCGCAGCGGCCTTGACTCGAAGCGGAATATCCTTGCTGACCAACGTAACTCGCCTGCCTTCAGCGGCGAGGTTGGCCGCACAGCTCAAGATCCGGGAGTCGTTGCTGTCGGTCCGAAAGCCGGCGGGCAGCACCGCCGGGTCGGTATGGTTGAGCTCGACGTGTAGCGTACCGCCTTGTGTTCCAACCGGAATAGGCTGATCCAGCCGTTGGTGCTCCAGCCGAAGGTCATCGAACAGACGCAACGCTTGACGGGCGAACCACCCCAGCTCGTGATGGTGGCGTTTGGCCTCCAGTTCGCTGATCACCACCAACGGAACTACCACCTCGTGCTCGGCAAACCGGCTGCACGCCCACGGATCGGACAGCAGCACGGAGGTGTCGATCACGTAGGTCCGGATATCGGTCACTAAGCGCTCCTCGAGCTAATGGCCCGACTCCTCAGCCACCCCATTTCAGTGGCGGCATCATCGTCGAACTGCATTGGATTGCCCGCGGGGACCCACACAGGCACGTCGGCGGGGGCCGCAGCACCAGGACCGGGGCCGGTCCTGCCGTTGTAGTGACGGGAGGTGCCGCCCTGGCAGCAGAGTTTGTCGCTGGCCATCGCGATTGACGCTACTCTCGTGGCCGCTCGCCCGCCGGGCAGGCGCGCCGAGACCGGCAGGCCGCCCACAACGAGACCATCAATGACGGAACCACGCCATGCGCCGGTGCGCGATGATTCCTTAGCCGATGACAAATTGCTTCAGTTGGGGCTCGTCGGCAACATCCCATGCGGTGATGCGGTCCGAGATCGCCCGGCGCAGCTCTGTCGGGCCGAAAATGCCGGCGTCGGCGACATTCTGCACCTTGTCCCCGTAGGCGTCGATGTCGGCGCCGACGACCTGGAGGTCCGCCGCGCGGGCGGCAATCGCCGCGATCGTCTCGTTGCGGCTGTAATCGAGGCAGTGCGCCACCAGGTTGGCGAAGAACTCCTCGTGGCGCCGTTCGTCCCTGGCGATCCGGTCGGCGAGTCCAGCCAAGATGGGCTCCTCGACCTGCGCAGCCAGATTTCCGCAGAAAACGGCGTGGGTGCGCTCGGTGAACGCCATGTACACCAGTGTTTCGACCTGTGAGTACGTGTCGCCGCGGTAGCCCTTCATCACGTACTGGACGCGAGCCTCCTCGTTGGCGGTCGGGTCGACCTCCCGGGTCACCACCAGGTATTCGCGCAACGTGATGGCGTGCAAGTGCTCCTCTGCGGTCCACCGGCCCAGCCAGCGACCCCACCAGTCCTCGAGAATGAAGTGGTCGACAAGCTCGCGGTGATGGCCCGCGAGGTTGTCCTTGAGCAACAGCAGGATCTCGCACGCGTCCGTGATGGCCTTGGGCAGCGTCGCCTGGGACGGATCCCAATCGCGTCCGCCGAGGAAGGCGAAGTTCTCGCCCCGGTCGAACGGAACGTAATCGTGGGCGAACCAGATGTCCTCGGTGTCCAGGTGACGAGCCCAGTTCGCTTCGACGACCGGCTCGAGCTCGAGGACCAGCGCGTTAGCTACAGGTTTCTGTGCCATGCGGTAACCGTAACTCGCGTCACAGGTTCCTTGAAAATCAGATGCCTCGAGTCGCGTTGTGAGCCCGATTACCCGCAGCCCGGTCTAGCGACCGACCAGGCTCCAGTCCTCGAGGCCCTCGTACAGCGGAAACTCCCTGGCCAGCCGGGTCACCCGCTGCCGCAGCCCCGAAACGTCAGCGGACCTGCCGGTCGCCAGTGCGGTAGCAATGATGTCGGCAACCTCGGTGAACTCGGCATCACCGAAGCCGCGGGTGGCCAGCGCAGGGGTCCCTATCCGCAGGCCGGAGGTCACCATCGGCGGCCGCGGGTCATTGGGGACAGCGTTGCGGTTGACGGTGACGCCGGCCGCATGCAGCAGGTCCTCGGCAGCCTGGCCGTCGAGCGGGGAGTTACGCAGGTCGACTAGCACCAGATGGACGTCGGTGCCGCCGCTGACCACCGAGACGCCTGCCTTTGCGACGTCGGCAGACATGAGTCGATCGGCGAGGATCCGGGCGCCGGACAGCGTGCGCTGCTGCCGGTCGGCGAATTCGGGGGTGCCGGCGATCTTCAGCGCGACCGCCTTGCCCGCGATGACGTGCATGAGCGGTCCGCCCTGCTGGCCGGGGAATACCGCGGAGTTGATGGCCTTGGCGTACTCCTGCTTGCCCAGGACGATGCCCGAGCGACCCCCGCCGAGTGTCTTGTGCACGGTGGTGGACACCACATCCGCGTGCGGCACCGGAGACGGGTGCAATCCGGCGGCGACCAGGCCCGCGAAATGCGCCATGTCGACCCAGAACTTTGCGCCGACCTCGTCGGCGATCGACCGGAACGCCGCGAAGTCGAGAATCCGCGGGTAAGCCGACCAGCCGGCGATGATCACCTTGGGCCGGAATTCGAGCGCCTTGGCCCGCACTGCGTCCATGTCAACCAGATGCGTCGTCGGGTCGACGCCATAGAAGCCGGTGGTATAGAGCTTTCCGGAGAAGTTCAGCCGCATGCCGTGCGTCAGGTGGCCACCGTTGGCGAGGTCCAGACCCAGCAGATGCTCCCCCGGCGACATCAGCGCGTGCAGCACCGCGGCGTTGGCCTGCGCACCCGAATGTGGCTGGACGTTGGCGAAGTCAGCTCCGAACAGCGCCTTGGCCCGGTCGCGGGCGATGTTCTCCACGACGTCGACGTACTCGCAACCGCCGTAGTAACGCCGGCCGGGCAGCCCCTCGGCGTACTTGTTGGTCAGTACGCTGCCTTGAGCCTGCAGCACAGAGCGCGGCACGAAGTTCTCCGAGGCGATCATCTCCAGGGTGTCGCGTTGCCGGCCGAGCTCCTTCCCCAGCAGCTCGGCGATATCCGGGTCGACTTCGGCGAGCGGGGCGGACATGATGGATGCGTTGCGAGAGGTAGCAGTACGAACGGCAGTCACGAGCGACAGTCTATCCAGCGGTGGTTTTAGCCAGCCCAGCCGCCGGGCCTGCAATCGTCCCTGCGACACTGGCAGTATGCCGCGGCTTAGCGAGCCGAGCCCCTATGTGGAGTTCGACCGAAAGCAGTGGCGTGCGCTCCGCATGTCGACGCCGCTGGCTCTCTCCGAAGAGGAACTGATCGGCCTCCGCGGTCTCGGGGAGCAGATCGACCTGCTCGAAGTTGAGGAGGTCTACCTGCCGCTGTCCCGGCTCATTCATCTTCAGGTCGCCGCCCGGCAGCGGTTGTTCGCCGCTACGTCGGAATTCCTCGGCGAGCCTCGACAGAACCCCGATCGGCCAGTGCCGTTCATCATCGGTGTGGCGGGCAGCGTGGCGGTCGGCAAGTCGACCACCGCCCGTGTACTGCAGGCGCTGTTGGCTCGGTGGGATCACCACCCCCGGGTAGACCTGGTGACCACCGACGGCTTTCTATACTCCAATACCGAGCTGGAGCAACGAAACCTCATGCACCGCAAGGGGTTTCCGGAGAGTTATAACCGCAGGGCACTGATGCGGTTCGTGACTTCAGTGAAATCCGGTTCCGAATACGTCTGCGCGCCGCTGTATTCACATCTGCACTACGACATCATCCCCGGGGCCAAACACGTGGTCCGCCATCCCGACATTCTGATCCTCGAGGGCCTTAACGTATTGCAGACCGGCCAGACCCTGATGGTGTCGGACTTGTTCGACTTCTCGCTGTATGTGGACGCCCGGATCGAAGACATCGAGCAGTGGTACGTGTCGCGGTTCTTGGCTATGCGCAGCACGGCGTTCGCCGACCCGGAATCACACTTCCACCACTACTCGGCCCTCGACGACCCGAAGGCCGTCGCCGCGGCACGCGAGATCTGGCGGTCGATCAACCGGCCCAATCTGGTCGAGAACATTCTGCCGACCCGTCCCCGCGCCACCCTGGTGCTGCGCAAGGACGCCGACCACTCCATCAACCGGCTACGCCTGCGCAAGCTGTAGCACTTCAACCGTCACATAACGCCTACTTATATGGGTGTCGCGGGACGGTGAATGGGATTGCAGCCCGTAGCGTGTCGTAGCTGACCGGAGGAATGACTCGCGTAATTCCTGTCACCCGCGGTGCGGGTTGACCCTGGTGGGTGTGTCACCCCTCCGGTCTGCGTTCGCGGCGTGACTGAAGAGAGGCGTGACCACAAGCTGCTGTCGAGGTGCCTGAGCCACTGCCGGCGTCGGGTTCCGCCCGGGCCGTCACACGGTTCACGGACATCTGGGACAAGGGCAAGGCCGCGGTGATCCTCAGCGAGACGAAGGTGAGCAGGCCGGACGGCACACTGCTGTGGACGCAGAAACGATCTATCTTCGCCCGCGGCGAAGGCGGATTCGGCGGCTCCCGCGGGCCCCCGACCTGGAGGTCGAGGTTTTGCCGCAGCAGGCGCTGCTGTACCACTCGGATCCGGAATTCGCTGCAAGGCGATCGTCGATGTGCTGCTCGACCGCGATGCCGGAGCCGTAGCCGCCTACGGCGCGCGATTCGCCGGTGTGGCGTTCCCCGGAGAAACACTCAAAGCCGGCATCTGGAAGGACGAACCGGCTACTGGCCAACGTTGTTTGCACCGTCGCGCGACAACACTGTGGTGCTCTCAGGCGTCGATCTCGTCCCCGCCTGGCGGCCCACCTTGTGTGCCGCCCCCTCCGGCGACGGCGTGGAGCTTGACCCGGGGATGCGGCGGCAAAGTTCACGCCCGGCCCGCTGGCGCGCGGCAAGCGTCGCCTTCAACGGGGCCGGATTCGGATACTCGATCAGTGTTTGTGCGCCGGTGGCGGTGTCGAGGGTGACGACAGTGGCCAGTGTGCGCATACCGAGGTCAACCCCGGCGCGAACAGTGAGTTGGGCCACAGTGCGCCCGGTGGTCGGGGTGCGCAGGGCGTAGCCGACCGAAACGAACAGCCTGCCCCACCGCTGCGAGAGGGTCACGTTCGGGATCTGAGCGCGCCCGGCCGCAATATGGCGTTGCACCCGGCGGGTGTTCTCCTTGTACCGCAGGCTGATGCGTCGGCGGCGGAACTAGCTGCTCAGTCCAACCGCTCGATCACGGTGCCGGTGGCGAGACCGCCGCCACAGCACATGCTGACCAGCGCGAATTGTGAGCTCGTCCGCTCCAGTTCGTACAGAGCCTTGGTCACCAAGATGCAGCCCGTTCCGCCGAGTGGATGCCCAAGAGCGATCCCTCCGCCGTTTGGGTTGGTCTTGTCCAAGTCGGCACCGATTTCCTTGGACCAGGCAATGACTACTGAGGCGAACGCTTCGTTCACCTCGAATAGGTCGATGTCGTCCAGTGCGAGCCCCGTGCGGGCGAGCAGCTTGCGAGTCGCATCGATCGGACCGGTGAGCATCAGGGTCGGGTCGCTGCCCACGAGCACGCTGTCGACGATGCGGGCGCGAGCCTTGAGACCAAGCTCAGCCGCCTTTAGTGCCGTCATCATTAGCACCGCGGCGGCCCCATCACTAATCTGTGATGAATTGCCAGCGGTGTGGACGCCGTTCTCACGGCCGACTGGCTTGAGTGCGGCTAACTTCTCCAGCGAAGTCTCACGGAGACCTTCGTCGCGGGCCACCACTCTCGATTCGCCCGTCGGCCGGCCGTCTTCGTCCAGCTCGGCGACCTCGATCTCAATGTACTGGCCGGCGAACCGATCTTCCGCCCAAGCGGCTTGCGCCCGCCGCTGGCTGGAGAGCCCGAACCGGTCGGCATCTTCACGCGTCACGGACCATCGGTCGGCGATGCGTTCGGCACCCTCGAATTGACTGGTTCGCTCGTAGTGTTCGAAGAATCCGTCCGAGTACGGGATCCCGAGTCCCAACTGCGGGTTCCCGCTGGACCCGATGGGCACGCGGCTCATGACCTCGACCCCGGACGCCAAGGCGATATCGACGTCGCCCGAACGCACGAGTGCCGCAGCCAGGGACGTCGCCTGCTGGCTCGAGCCACATTGTGTGTCAAGCGTGGTATTCGCCACCTGCATGGGGAGACCCGCCCCTAACCACGCCAATCGGCCGATGTTGAAAGCCTGGGCGCCCACCTGACTGACGCATCCAGTCACGACCTGGCCGACCAAGCCAGCGGACACGCCCGATCGTTCGAAAACTGCCTTTTGTACCGTTCCGAGAAGGTCTGCCGGGTGCAAGCTCGACAGCCCGCCGTTGCGACGGCCGACAGGACTCCTGACCGCCTCGACGATGACTACATCGTCTCTCTTAGCGGCAGCCATCAGTACGGACTCGTGGCAGCAAAGATGTCACGCGGATTGCCGACCAACATCCGGTCGATCTGCTCCTCGGTGACGCCGCGTTCCATTAGAGCGGGAACTACGGCATCTAGCAGATGCCCCCAGTGGAGGTTGGGCTGAGGCGGGAGATCGGCGCTCTCGTCGGGCGGCATGAGATTGGGCCCGCAGACGACCCCGCATGCGTCGTGGGATAGAACCAATCGGTCGGCATGCCCACGCTCACACAGCGTCGCGACGGTTGCTACACGGTCCTCGAACGCGCCGCGCAAATCCCACCCGAACCGGTCCATCCCCAGGTACGAGCCATTGCGAAGAAGCGTTTCGAGATACTCGAGATCAGTCGAATCACCCGAGTGGCCGATGATGACTCGTGACAGGTCCACGCCTTCCTCCTGGAAGACCCGTTGCTGGAGCAGTCCGGATCGAGTGCCGACGTCAGTGTGGGTCGAGATCGGCACGCCTGTGCGCCGATGCGCCCTCGCAACAGCTCGCACGATGCGTTCGACACCTGGTGTCATACCGAACGCATCCGTCGCGCATTTCAAGATAGCGGCTCGAACTCCCGTTTCCGCGATGCCCTCGGTGATGTCTCGGACGAAGTACTCGACAACCGGATCCGGGCCGGTTTGCGGCGGTTCCATCGTCGGAGCGAGGGTGCCGTCAATTTCGAACCGGCGACCGAAGAAGTACAAGGGAAGCCCGTCGTAGGTGTAGTAGCCCGTCGCAGCCACGATATTGACCGCGGTCTGGTCAGCGACGCGCTGCACCAGCGGGATGTTCTGACCGAGCCCGAGGACCGTCAGGTCGACGATGGTGCCCACCCCGGCTGCTTCCAAGGCGGACAGCTTCGCCACCGCGTTCCTTACGGCCGTATCAGGATCCCAGCGCTTGGGCGAATTCGCGATCAGATCATGAAAGAGGACGAACACATGCTCATGCATCAGCGTTCGGCCCATCGCGTCCAGCTCGATCGGACCTCGCACAGTGTTCAACAGCACAGCACTCGCCTCCCAAGGTTGGTTACACCAGCGGGACAGGACGATCCGCGGGGCATGGACTTGACCGAAAGTCCAGCCCTCGACTCTGAATACCTCACCGCCACAGGACGTGCGTCACAGATTATATATCTGATCGTATTTGAAGTCGGAAGTCAAGCCGGTTGTGGCGTCCATTAGTCATGGCACTGAGAGACCCGGCTACCATGCGACACTATCCAGAGAGGTCTGCAGCTACATGCCGGGGCGCCTGATGTGGTCAGGACCCGATCTGCATGCCTCCGTCAACCCGCACCAGGGCGCCGTTGGTGAAGCTGGAGGCTGGACTGGCGAGGAAGAGAGCCGCGCTTACGATCTCGTGCGGGTGACCCGGTCGGCCCAGCGCGTTCGCGGCTTGCTCACGTTTCTCGGGAGGCCACGCCTTCGAGATGTCGGTTAGGAACGGGCCCGGGGAAAGGGTATTTACTCGCACCTTGGGTCCGTACTCTGCGGCCAGCGATCTCGTCATGGCATTCAATGCTGCCTTGGCACTCCCGTAAGGCACGACCTGCGGCAGAGGCATGAGTGCTCCGGATGAAGAAACGTTGATGATCACTCCACCGTCGCTGTCGTACATCCGCTTGGCCACTTGGCTTGCCAACCGGAACGGCCCTTTGAAGTTGAGGCCTATCACGCTGTCGAACAGCTTTTCAGTTACGTCATGACTGGGCACCTGAGGGCTCATGCCGGCATTGTTCACCAAGATATCCACCCGTCCGAACTCGGCATAAGATGTGGCTATCAAGCTGTCGATGGCGTCCCACCTGGCGGCGTGCACTTCACAGGGTAGAGCCCTACGCCCCAGGGCTCTCACTTCCTCGGCGACCTTCTCGCAGTTCTCGATGTTTCGGCTTGCGATTACGACATCAGCGCCGTGATCAGCAAAGGCCAGGACGATTTGATAGCCCAGCCCTCGGCTGCCTCCGGTCACGAGGGCGACCTTCCCGGTGAGGTCGAAACAGGGATCTGGGGAAAGCAACGGCATGGGCCTATCTTGGCATATCTAATATCGACTATCTAGCCTGCCGAATGAAGCTACGGGTTTGGACGGTAAGGCCTTGTTCGATCTAAGGGCCGGCGATCTGGTGTCGCCCGACAACTTCTCCCTCTTTACGAGATGGTTAGCCAAGACTATTATAACGGATATGTTCTCCAACGGCCCATAGTAGGCCCATGGCAGGAGGGCGGACGAAACGGATAGGAGCAGCAAGACTGTGCGTCTAGAAGACACACCCGGCGTGCGGGTTTTCGATTGGAACGAGTATCGCCAGCGGAACGAGTCCTCCAGCCGGGTGTTCCCGCTCGGCCCGAAAGACGACGCCGAACGTCCATGTTGGCTTCAGTTCAAATATGAGCCCGGTTGGGTAGCTCCGGTGCACTCGCACGCCGGTTGGACCTGCACCGTGATCATGGAGGGATCATGGTTCGCGGCCGGGGTCGAGTATTTTCCCGGTCAAATGGTCATGGTGGCGCCGAACGTCAAATACGGCCCGTTCAAGACAGGTCCCAACGGCGTCACCGCCTTCGAACTCTTCGAGAACCAAGCCGCCTTGCCGCCGATCTGGGACGAGAACGACCCGGACGTCCAAGCCGTTAAGGACCGCCTCGGCGACACACTCGATTCGATGTGGAACAACAATATTGCGGATTAGCTCGCCCATACGGGACCTAGTCAGACGCCCTGCGCGGCATTGACGTCCTGCCCCGGCGATCAGCGCCAGCAACCGACCGACTCATTCCGCAACTGCGGATCAGAACTGAGGTACTCGACCGGGATCGGGGGCCGGTCACGACGTGGCGGGAACGGGTCTTGATGAGCTGAACTTCTTGATGCTGAGTGCGTCGCGGGGCTCGGAGCTAGCCGCGATATGAAGACTCATCTCGCCGCCGGGAACAACACCCGACGCTGATCAGCCAAGAGACGGCCAGCTTGGTCGGCGAGGAGATCGATGCCGACATCGATGCGCTTACGAGCTGGCTCGTAAATCAGGGTTTCGAAACTTCTCGGCGTGGGATTAT
>Ga0209448_10000632_pt1 | contig 11239 bp, 10 predicted proteins | sample BogFormECP14_OM2_FD_188245 | JGI IMG/M metagenome (GOLD analysis project Ga0209448, IMG submission 188245) | Bog forest soil microbial communities from Calvert Island, British Columbia, Canada - ECP14_OM2 (SPAdes) (version 2) | ecosystem: Environmental > Aquatic > Freshwater > Wetlands > Bog ... | reverse complement strand
GCTCGTGCTACGTCTGAGAAAGATTCGCCAAGTTTCTGAGATTCCTTAACCTTTCGTTAAGCTTTCTCGTTCATTACAGAGCGTGTCCATCTTCTGGACATTGAGTGGCTCCTGTCCACTCTGTTTGACGCCTCCCTGTTATCACCTTGAGCCGCCGGTAACGGCGGCTCTTTTTTATTCATCTTTTCGTTCTAATCGTTGCGTCGTGCGGGGATCGTTCGCCGTCCGCCGGCAACTATGTCGGCGACTTCATTCCCCGCGACGCTGGACAGTGCGCGCGCGCCGCGCGATGCTGGAGCCGGTGTGTGAGGCGTATATGTCCGACAAGCGTGCACTAGAACTTGGCGCGCCGGTTTCGTTCAGCGAGCGTCTGGCGAGTTCCCAAGTCTTCGCGACCCTGTTTCGCGATGGAATGGCGCTTGTCGAGGAAACCGCGAGCTATCTCGACGGTTCGGGCCGGGCGGAATCCAAGAAACTCGAGCGCAGCGCCGGTCTGGTTTACGCCACCGAGAGCATGCGGCTGACGACGCGGCTGATGCAGCTCGCCTCTTGGCTCCTTCTGCACCGCGCGGTGAAAGAGGGCGAGATGACGCTCGCCCAGGCCAACAAGGAAAAGAGCAAGGTGCGGCTTGCCGCCTGCGACCCGGGCGACGCCAAATCGCTGGCGCTATTGCCGGAAAAGCTCCAGGAGCTGATTGCGCGGTCGACCAAGCTGCAGGCCGAAGTGCGGCGCCTTGACGCCACGATGCATGCGCCGCCCGACCTCAAGGTCATGGTCGACAATCCGGTCGAGCGCCAATTGGGGCTGTTGAAGGCGGCTTTCGAATCCGAGGCTTGAGCTTAAGCTCAAGCCATTTCGCCCGTTACTTCTTCAAGAAGCCTTCGAACTTCTTCTGGAATCGCGACAAACGGCCGCCGCGATCCAACAGATGCTGTTGGCCGCCGGTCCAGGCCGGGTGCGACTTCGGATCGATATCGAGATGCAGCGTATCGCCGGGCTTGCCCCAGGTCGTGCGCGTGGTGAACTCGGTGCCGTCGGTCATGATCACTTTGACGGTGTGGTAATCGGGGTGCGTATCGGGCTTCATGGCGTCGTTCGGGCGCTTTCGTAAACACTATGGCTTCGGGAAATTTGGCGGCTGTATAACGTGCCAATGACGTTCCGACAAGCCGATGCTGCGCTGAGTTGCATGGCGTCCCTGCATTGCCAGGGTGCGGCCCAAGGGGCATTGTCCGGCCTCGCAGCCGGGGGGGCGCAGAAATATCGATGAATTTGCGTGCCTAGATGAATTTACGCGCCCAGAACGATGCAACGGGGCCTGCGGCGGCCAAACCGGTCGAAGTCGCGGTCGGATCCGCGACCGTGACAGGGACGCCCGAGTACCCGGTATCTTTGACGCCCGCCGCACCGGCCGGACGCCGGCCTAACCTTCGGCCGCTAGCCTCCCTTCTGCCCTATATCGGCCGTTACCGGGGCAGGGCGCTCGCCGCGCTTGGCGCCTTGGTGCTTGCGGCCGTAACCACGCTCGTCGTGCCGCTTGCGGTCCGGCGCATGATCGATTTCGGCTTCACCGAACGCGGCCTCAGTCTGATCAACAGCTATTTCCTGGTCATGATCGGGATCGCGGCAGTGCTCGCCTTTGCCAGTGCCTCTCGTTTCTACCTCGTCACCACGCTCGGCGAGCGCATCGTTGCCGACTTGCGCGGCGACGTGTTCGCGCATCTGACCTCGCTGTCCGCGGCATTCTTCGACGAAGCGAGGACCGGCGAGATGATCTCGCGCCTCACCGCCGACACGACCCAGATCAAAGCCAGCGTCGGATCCTCCATTTCCGTCGCCTTGCGCAACTGCGTGTTGTTCGTCGGCGCGAGCGTCATGATGGTGGTCACGAGCCCAAAGCTGTCCGCCTTCGTGCTCGCCGCGATCCCGATCATCGTGTTGCCGCTCTACGCGTTCGGCCGCGCAGTGCGCCGTCGCTCGCGCTTTGCCCAGGATACGCTTGCCGACGCCTCGGCTTACGCCGCCGAATTGATCGGCGCGATCCGCGTCCTGCAGGCGTTCACCAATGAGCGGCTCGGCATTGCGCGCTTTCGCGGCGCGGTGGAACAGGCGTTTCTCGCCGCGCGCGACTCGATCCGGGCGCGCGCGCTGCTCACCGGGCTTGCGATCTTTCTCGTGTCCTCAAGCGTGGTCGTCGTGCTCTGGATCGGCGCGCAGGAAGTCCTGTCGCTGCAAATCACGCCCGGCCGCCTCGGACAATTCATCCTCTACGCCGTGCTGGCGTCGAGTGCCTTGGGCTCGTTGTCTGAAGTCGGCGGCGAAATCGCGGCGGCCTCGGGAGCGGCGGAGCGGCTGTTCGAGATCCTCGCGATCAAGCCTGCGATCCTCCGGCCGGCGCAGCCACTGACCCTGCCGGTGCCGCCGCGCGGCGCAGCGGCGTTCGAAGACGTGCGTTTTTCATACCCGACCCGGCAAAACACTCCGGCGCTGAACGGCGTATCGTTTCGCGTGCGACAGGGCGAGAAACTCGCGATCGTCGGCCCGTCCGGCGCCGGCAAGAGCACGATCTTTCATCTCCTGCTACGTTTTTATGATCCGGTCGCGGGCCGCGTTACCTTCGACGGCGTGCGCCTGGCCGATCTCGATCCGGCGGATTTGCGCGCCCGCATCGCGCTTGTGCCGCAGGACAGCGTGATGTTTGCAAGTTCGGTGCGCGACAATATCCGCTTTGGCCGCCCCGACGCGTCCGATGCCGAAGTCGCGCGCGCCGCGGAGCACGCCAATGCGGCGGGTTTTATCGCGGCGCTGCCGCAAGGCTTCGACACCCAAGTCGGCGAGCGCGGCATCACGCTGTCCGGCGGCCAGCGCCAGCGTATCGCCATCGCCCGCGCCATTTTACGCGATGCGCCGCTCCTTCTGCTCGACGAAGCGACGTCGTCGCTCGACGCCGAAAGCGAGACCCAGGTCGCCGCAGCCCTCACCGAACTGATGCGCGAGCGCACCACGATCGTGATCGCGCATCGGCTGGCGACGGTGCAGTCGTGCGACAGAATTTTGGTCATGAATGAAGGCCGCATCGTCGAGGAAGGCGCGCACCAGACGCTTGCGGCCGGCGGCGGCCTCTATGCGCGCTTAGCGAAACTGCAATTTCGGGACACGTGAGCGCGCCGCGCACGCACCGGATTTGGCGAAACTTACGGCCGCCAGCTCATGCGGTGGATCGGGCGGCCGGTGATCGGGTTTTTGCCATGCCCGGTGACGGCAAATCCGCACTTGCCGTAGAAGGCAATGGCGCGCGCATTGTCGGTGTTGACGTCGAGATCGAGGCCTGACGGCGATAGGCGCCTGGCTTCCGCGATGAGCGCCGAGCCGACGCCCGCGCCCCAATATTCCGGCGCCACCACGAGCTGATCGAGATAGAGCGTTGTGGCATCGATGGTGACGAAACCGATCATGCTGCCGCCGGTCTCGGCGATCACGACTTCGGCTGCAGGCAAAAGCTCGGTGCGCCAGCGTTCGCGCCACCAATCGAGCCGTTCGGCGAAATCGATCTGCGGATAAGTCGCCTGCCAGGTGCGCAGCCACAGCGCGACGGCAGCATCTTCATCGTCCGCTTGATACACCCGCAGCGAAATCCCGGGCGGAGGCGTCACGGCGCCAAAGCTTCCTTGCTGGCTTCCTTGTCGAGTTCCTTGCCGGCCTCTTTGAGGAGCTTCAGCAACTCACGATGCATCGTGTCGTTGCCGGCGACGACGCTGCCCTTGGTGAAGATTGAGTCGTGGCCGTCAATGTCGGTGACAAAGCCGCCGGCTTCGCGCACCAAGACGATGCCCGCGGCCATGTCCCACGGCGACAGGTCGCGCTCCCAATAAGCATCGAAGCGGCCGGCGGCGATCCAGGCTAAATCGAGAGCGGCTGCGCCGAAGCGACGCAGGCCGGCGAAATGCTGCTGCGCGGCGGCGATCTCTCGGCGCCCCACCGCGAGGTCGCCGCGCCCGAAGTGCGGCAGCCCGCAGGCGACGACGGCCTCGGAAAGCCGCTGCCGCCCGGCGACGCGGATGCGCTGGTCGTTGAGAAAGGCGCCCTTGCCGCGTTCGGCGACGAACAGGTCGTCGTTGGCGGGATTATAGACCAGGCCGGCGACAATCGCGCCGTTGCGCTCGAGCGCGATCGAAACCGCGAAGTGCGGAATGCCGTGCAGAAAGTTGGTCGTGCCGTCGAGCGGGTCGACGATCCAGCGATGGGTTTTGTCAGAGCCCTCGTGCGCGCCGCTTTCTTCGCCGATAAAGCCGTAATCGGGCCGCGCCTTGGCGAGTTCCTCGCGCACGATCTCTTCGGCGCGCCGATCGGCGGCGGTAACGAAATTGCGCGGCCCTTTCAGCGAAACCTGCAGCTGCTCGACCTCGCCGAGATCGCGCTTGAGGCTGCGCCCAGCGCGGTGCGCCGCTTTGATCATGACGTTAAGGACGGCGGAATGAAGCATGTCGGGATAAAAGCACGTCTCTGTTGTGAATGTCTGATTGGGTTGGGCCGCGCCGCGTCGGCCTGTCGCGTAGCCCTGTCGCGTAGCCTTGGCGGCGTCGCAGTGCAAGCGGAAAGGCGTTCGCAGCGGTTATGGGTTCTGGTGTTGCGCCGCCTGACTCGCTTTTTGCGCGTCGAGCCACGTTTTTGCCGCCTTCTCGCCGGCGGCGCGCGTCGTCGGATCGAGCTTGTCGACGTAGTCGTCCAGCTCGAGATCGGTTTCGCCATTGGCGCGGGAAATCAGATGCCATTTGGTCGCGTTGATCGGACTGACGGGGGCGCCACGGCCTCTGGCGAGAATGAGCGCCAGCCGGTCCTGCGCGATCGCGCTGTTGTGCAGCGCGGCTTGGTGAAAGATCAGCGCGGCGACCCCTTCGTTCCGATCGACGCCGTCGCCGTTATAAAGCGCGATGCCGTACTCGACTTGCGCATCGGTATTGTCGGCGAGCGCGGCCTGCGCCCAGAGCCGGACCGCCTCATGCATGTCCTTCGGCACGCCGCGGCCTTCTTTGTAGAAGGTGCCGAGCGCGTATTGCGCGTCCGGACTGCCAGCATCGGCGGCGGTGCGGAGCAGTTCAGCGGCGCGCGTGAAATCCTGCGGGAACAACTGCCCCTCGATGTAAAGGAGCGCGAGGTCGTAGGCGGCCTGCGGGTGTCCGAGCTTGGCCGCGGCGGCGAGCCATTTGGCGCTGGCCTGCCGGTCGCGCGGTCCCGCTCGGCCGCGGAGACTGAACAATGCGAGCGCAAACATGGCGTTGCTGTCGCCACGTGCGGCAGCAAGCTTGTACCAGTCGGCGGCCTTGGCATCGTCATTGGGTACGCCCAGTCCGTTGGCATAGAGCTCACCGAGCAGCGTCATCGATTTCGGGTCTTTGTCCTGCTCAATGCGCTGCTCCGCCAGTTGGAACGCGGTGAGGAAATAGCCGCGTTGAAAGGCGCCATAGGCCGGATCGAGCACCGCCTTGCTTGCCGGCGCAGGCGTTGGCGCCGTACCCGCGGTGGCCGAGCCTTTGGCGGGGCCCGGCTTGGCGGCGGGTTTGGCTGCAGGCTTGGTTGCAGGCTTGGTTACAGGATTGGCGGCTGGCGCTTGTGGCGGTCCGGATTGCGCGCGCGCGAGATGCGGACAAACCGCCGCCAGCATCATCGCAGCAAGAATAGCAATGTAGGCCGCCGCGCGGCCGGATGTCCGGGCGTTCGTCGGCCTCATCGCGGAACCGGCGCGGCGAGATTTTCGGCTGCGGCCGCGATTGCCGCGGCGACGCCTTGCGGCTCCTTCCATATCCACTCACCGAGTGCAACGAAATCTGCCCCCGTACGGGCCAGCGCCGCGACCTCGCCGGAATGCCCGGCATAGCCGACGCAGGGAATTTCGAGGAGTTCGGCCCACCATACCAGACGCTCTTCAAGTTCTTCGAATGGTAGGCGATGAGCGCGGCGGTCGGGCTCGCCGAACATCACGTAGTCGGCGCCAGATTCGCCTGCGAGCATGGCATCATGACGGCTGTGCAAGCCGCCCGCGCCGGCGATGCGGTCTGGCTTCAACACCGCGAGCGCGGTGACGAAGGCCTCGATGCCGCTGATATGCGCGCCATCGGCGCCGGCGCGTGCGGCGACTTCGGGATACTCGTCGAGGAGAAGTGCGACATCGCGCCGCTGCACGACGGACGCTATCGTTTTGACGCGATCGATCTGCTTGCGCTCGTCGCCGTCGGCGAGCCGCAGCAGCACCGCCGCGACATCGCCGGCGGCCAAAGCCTGATCAACTTCATGCGCAAACGATGCCGGGTCTTCGATGCGAGGCGTAACGAGATAGAGCCGCTGGCGCGGGGCGTCGGTTCGCGTCACGCGGCTTTCCGCTCGAGATCGGCTTTCCATTGGCCGAGCGAGGCAAGGCCGTTCATCATGGCGCGGTGGCTGAAGGCGCGCTGCGCGGCCGCGACATTTTCAGATTTGCCCGACCAGGTTTTTTGCGGCGCGGCCTGCAGCGCGCGGCCGTAGGAGAAGGACACGCGCCAGGGCAGCGGACCTATTTTGTTCATGGTGTCGAGATGTGCGGTCGCCTCTTCATCGGATTGACCACCCGACAGGAACGCGATGCCGGGAACGGACGCCGGCACACAGGCCTTGAGCACCTTCAAGGTTTTGTCGGCGACTTCCTCGACCGAAGCGCGTTTTGCCGACTTCTTGCCGGGCACGATCATATTCGGCTTGAGCACCATGCCTTCGAGCGCGACGCGCTGATAATAAAGCTGCTCGAAAACCGTCTTGAGAACCCATTCGGTGATCATGGCGCAACGATCGGCGTCGTGATCGCCGTCCATCAGCACTTCCGGCTCGACGATCGGCACGATGCCTTCCTGCTGGCACAGCGCGGCGTAGCGCGCCAGCGCATGCGCATTGGTCATGATGCAGTTGTAGCTCGGCATGTTGGCGCCGATATCGATCACCGCACGCCACTTGGCAAATTTGGCGCCGAGCTTGCGGTATTCGGCAAGCCGTTCGCCCAGGCCATCGAGACCTTCGGTAATCAGTTCGCCCGCGCAGAACGGCAGGGCCTTGGTGCCCTTGTCGACCTTGATGCCGGGCAGCGCGCCTGCCCGTTCGATGAGCTTGACCAAGGGGGTGCCGTCCTTGGCGTTCTGTCTGATGGTCTCGTCGTAGAGAATGACGCCGGAAATGTATTTCGACATCGCGTCTGAGCTGCGGAACAGCATTTCGCGGTAATCGCGGCGGCTGTCGGCGGTCGATTCCACGCCCAGCGAATCGAAACGCTTCTTGATCGTGCCGGTCGATTCGTCGGCGGCCAGGATGCCGCGGCCGGGTGCAACCATCGCTTCCGCGACTTTGTTCAATTCGCTGAGATTCATTGCGCTCTCCTCGACGTTCGGCGCCGGCGGCAGTCCGGCGAATATTTGCGAATGCGTGCTGCTTATAATCTAATCAGGTGACGGCGGAGATACCATCAGGACCTCGACGCCCGGCAGCGTTTTCCCCTCCAGGGATTCAAGGAACGCGCCGCCCGCGGTCGAGACATGCGTCAGCCGGTCGCGGACCGAAGCGGCATTCAACGCCGCCACCGTGTCGCCGCCGCCGGCAAAGCTGACAAGCTTCTTGGCGTCCGTCAGTTCCGCCACCGCTTCAGCAACCGCAAGCGTGCCGTTATCGAACGGCGCCATCTCGAACGCGCCGAACGGGCCGTTCCAAACCAAGGTCTTGGTGCGGCCGAGCACCGATATGACTTGCGCGACGCTCTTTGGCCCGATGTCGAGAATCATGTCGAGGTCGCCGACTTCATCCACCGAGACGACGCGCGAAGGCGCATGCGCGGCGAATTTCCGCGCCACGACGGCATCGACCGGCAGCACGATCTCGCGGTTCATGACCTTGGCCTTGGTCATGATCTCGCGCGCATTGGCAATGAGATCGTTCTCGCACAGCGACCTGCCGATTGGCTTACCAAGCGCGGCAAGGAACGTATTGGCCATGCCGCCGCCGATGATGAGGGTCTCGACTTTTTGCAGAAGATGGCCGAGCAGATCGAGCTTGGTAGAAATCTTGGCACCGCCGACGATCGCCGCCACGGGGTGCTGGGGCGTCTCGAAGGCTTTATGCAGCGCCTCGAGCTCGGCCTGCATGGCGCGGCCCGGATAGGCGGGCAGATTGGAGACCGTCACGATCGCCGAGTTGGCGGCATGTTCACGATGCGCCGCCGAGAAGGCGTCATCGACGAATAGGTCGCCGAGCGCGGCGAGCTTTTTGGCGAATTCCTTGTCGTTCTTCTCTTCGCCGGGATGAAACCGGGTATTTTCCAAGCAAAGAATGTCGCCGTCTTTCATCACCGCGATGGCGGCTTCGGCTTTCGGGCCCACGCAATCCTCGGCGAAGGCGACCGGCTGTTGCACGATGCGCGCCACTTCGGCGGCCACCGGGCGGAGCGACTCTTTGGGGTTCGGTCCCTTGGGGCGGCCCAGATGCGACAGCAAGATCACCTTGCCGCCCTTGTTGGCAAGTTCCGTGATAGTCGGGGCGATTTCCTCGATGCGCGTCGAGTCCGTGATCTTGGCGTCCTGCATCGGTACGTTCAGGTCGACGCGTAAGAGGACGCGTTTGCCTTTGACGTCGGCATTGTCGAGGTTGCGGAAAGCGGGCTTCATCAATAGGCCGGCGCTGGAACTCATAGCACTCACGATTACCCCAGCTTGCCCATCGCCACCGCGGTGTCGATCATGCGGTTGGAGAAACCCCACTCGTTGTCGTACCACGACATCACCCGGCACAGCGTGCCGTCGATCACCTTGGTCTGGTCCATGTGAAAGACCGATGAGTGCGGATCGTGGTTGAAGTCGCTCGAGACGTTCGGCTCATCGGTATAGCCGAGGATGCCTTTGAGTTGCTGCTTGGCGGCGCGCCTTACCGCGCCGTTGATCTCGTCGACGGTGGTCGGGCGTTTGGCGACGAACTTGAAATCCACCACCGAGACATTCGGCGTCGGCACGCGGATCGCGACACCGTCCAGCCGGCCGGCAAGCTCGGGCAAGACCAGGCCGACGGCTTTTGCGGCGCCGGTTGACGTCGGAATGATGTTCAGCGCCGCCGCGCGCGCCCGGTACAGATCCTTGTGGATCTGATCGAGCGACGGCTGGTCGTTGGTGTAGGAATGCACCGTTGTCATGAAGCCTTTGTCGATGCCGATCGCGTCGTTGAGCACTTTGACGACCGGCGCCAGGCAATTGGTGGTGCACGAGGCGTTGGAAACGACGATGTGGGCCTTGGTGAGTTTGTCGTGGTTGACGCCATAGACGACGGTGATGTCGACGCCCTCGGCCGGCGCGGAAACCAGAACCCGCTTGGCGCCGGCGTCGAGATGCGCGGACGCCGCCTTCTTTGACGTGAAAAGGCCGGTGCATTCGAGCGCGATGTCGATGCCGAGTTCCTTCCACGGCAGTTGCGCGGGGTCTGTGACCGCCGTCACTTTGATGGCGCCGTTACCGCAGCTGATCGTGTCGCCCTTGACCGTCACAACGCCTGGGAAGCGGCCGTGAACGCTGTCGTAGCGGAGCAGGTGCGCGTTGGTCTCGACCGGGCCGAGGTCGTTAATGGCGACGACTTCGAAGTCCTTGCGATTGGCCTCGACCGAGGCGCGCAGGACGTTGCGGCCGATCCGGCCGAAACCGTTAATTGCAACGCGTAGGGACATCCCGGTCTCCTATGCCGCCCTTAAAATGGCCAGCCGGGCGGCAGACATATCTAGTCACGACTTCATAATCGAGCCAATGCCGCCTCGGCCACCTTTTCGGCCGTCAGCCCGAAATGTTGGTAAAGATCTTTGTAGGGCGCGCTCGCCCCAAACCCGGTCATGCCGACAAAAGCTCCGCTGGAGCCGATGATCGCATCCCAGCCCTGGCGGATGCCGGCTTCCACCGCGACGTTAACTTTGGCCTTGCCGACGATGGCCGCGCGCTTGGCTTCGGGCGAAGCGAGCAGCAACTCGAAACAAGGCACCGAGACGACCCGCGTCGAGACTTTGCGCGCGGCGAGGAGCTGCTTTGCTGCGGCAGCGATCGCGACCTCCGAGCCGGTCGCGAACAGCGAAACCGCGGCCGCGCCGTCATCCGCCGCGATCAGTTCGTAGCCGCCCGAGGCACAGCGGTTGTGTTCATCAAAGCCGAGCCGCAGTTGCGGCAGGTTCTGGCGGGTCAAAGCAAGCACGCTCGGGCCGTCTTGCGATTGCAGCGCGAGCTGCCAGCACTCGATCGTCTCGACGGTGTCGCAGGGGCGGAAGACTTTCAGAACGGGAATGGCGCGGAGCGCCGCGAGATGCTCGACGGGCTGATGCGTCGGGCCGTCTTCGCCGAGCCCGATCGAGTCATGCGTCATTACCAGGATGACGCGCTGTCCCATCAGCGCGGCGAGCCGGATGGCCGGGCGGCAATAGTCGGCGAAAACCAGGAACGTGCCGGAATAAGGAACGATGCCACCGTGCAGCGCCATGCCGTTCATGGCCGCCGCCATGCCGTGTTCGCGGACGCCGTAATGGATGAAGCGGCCGGAATAATCCGCAGCGCTCATCGGCTTCGTGCTTTTGGTGCGGGTATTGTTGGACCCGGTGAGGTCGGCTGAGCCGCCGATCATTTCCGGCAGCGCCGCGGTCAAGGACTCGAGCGCGAATTCGGACGCCGCGCGGGTGGCGATCTCCTTCGGCGTCTCCGCGAGCTTTTGCTTCACGCTGTTGACGGAGGCCGTGAGCTTGTCCTGAAAATCCCCGCGCAGGCGCCGCTCGAATTCGGCGCGCTTGCCGGCATCGAGCGCCGCGAGGCGTTGCTGCCAGGCGGCGCGGGCGGGCTTGCCGTGGGCGCCGGCCGAGCGCCATCGCTCGAGAATGTTTGCTGGGATTTCGAATGGCGGCGACGTCCAGCCGAGCCTTTGCCGGGCCGCCGCGATCTCGTCGGCGCCGAGCGGGGAGCCGTGGGCCTTTTCGGTGCCGCCCTTGTTCGGGGCGCCAAAGCCGATCGTGGTGCGGCAGGCGATCATTGTAGGTTTGTCGGAGCGTTGCGCCGCTTCGATCGCGGCGGCGATCGCCGCCGGATCGTGGCCGTCGATGCGGCTGGCGCCCCAGCCGGCGGACTCGAAACGCTTCACTTGGTCGACGGAATCCGACAGCGACGTCGGCCCATCGATCGAAATGCCGTTGTCGTCGTAAAGCACAATCAGCTTTTT
>Ga0209448_10000631_pt1 | contig 11241 bp, 11 predicted proteins | sample BogFormECP14_OM2_FD_188245 | JGI IMG/M metagenome (GOLD analysis project Ga0209448, IMG submission 188245) | Bog forest soil microbial communities from Calvert Island, British Columbia, Canada - ECP14_OM2 (SPAdes) (version 2) | ecosystem: Environmental > Aquatic > Freshwater > Wetlands > Bog ... | reverse complement strand
CAGCCTGCAACGCGCCTGACAGCCGCGCACCGGTGTGGTTGACGTGCAACACGAATGGCCGTAGCTCGGTGTAACGGATGACACTCACCGACGCCGGGTCAGCATTGACGCGCTGGAAGCCATCCAGATGCATGCCGTATGCGTCGGCGATCACCGCCTTGATGACGTCACCGTGAGTACAGGCCACCCACAGCGCATCACCGCCGTGCCCGTCAGCGAGCCGCCGGTCGTGTTCGCGCACGGCGGAAACCGCGCGTGCTTGGACCTGCGCCAAACCCTCACCGCCGGGAAACACAGCCGCACTGGGATGAGCCTGGACCACCCGCCACAACGGCTCGCTCACCAAGTCGCCGATTTTGCGGCCCGTCCATTCCCCGTAGTCCACTTCGGCCAGCCGATCTTCGATGAGCGGTTCAAGGCACAACGCTTGGGCAAGCGGTTCGACGGTGCGCCGGCATCGCAGCAACGGCGAACACACCACCGCCCGGATCGGCAGCTCACCGATCCGATCGATCAGGCCCACAGCCTGCTCGCGGCCCTTGTCGTCGAGGTCGACGCCCTCGGAACGGCCAGCCAAGACGCCCGCGGTGTTCGAGGTGGACCGGCCGTGCCGGAGCAAGATGACGGTCATGTCGCGGCCACCGTCCCGTTGCCCGGCCGGATCAGCACGGCGACACCGGCCACCACCTGATAGCCCGCGAACCAATACATGCTGTGCCGCATCAGAAACCGCGGCAGCCGGGCCACTGCGGTCAGGCCGATGACGAACGCGATCAGGGTGGCGGCCGGCTCACGGTCAAGTCCGAGAAAAAGCGAGCAGGACATCGCTGATACCGCGGTCACGACGACGACCGTACCCGGTGCAGGCAGCCGCTGGCGGGTGTGACGCTATGCCCGCATTGGTCGCCGAGCTAATGCGAGACCGGCGCTGCGCTCGCGACCGAGTCACGCACCGCCGCGGTCAGGCTGCGCTCGTCGGTGAGGTCGATGTCGAACAGGCTGCGGACCGACCTCGCGACCACATCCTCAGCCTGAGGAACTGGCCCAGTCAGGCGCGGCCGGTAAACCTCGACGACGAGTGACCAGTGCTCAATATGGAACGAAAAACTGCGTCCGTCACCGACTTGTCCGTACCCGCTTGCGAAAATTCCTGTCGACATGTCTTCGACAGCAAACCCGTTGTCTGCGGTATGCCGGTCAGCGGTGACGGTCATATCGCGACCATACCTCGCCGATAAGCTTCGGTGTGTGCAACATGGCGCTATTGGGTGCGAAACCGTTCCTTAGAATTTGAATGTCATGTTCAACATCCGAAGGGAAATCGTTGCTGCTGTGCCGTAGTGGTGATAAACGACCAGTTCAACGCAGTTTTTTTGGCTCGCTAATTTTGCTGGCGTTGATGACGGGTTGCTCGTCGGATCCGCTCGATACGGCCCCGTCAACGATCGAGCCGGCACACGCGGCCAAGTCGCCGCCGGTATCGCAGAACCCCGCCGGTGCGGTGCGACCGCTGGGCGGGCACCCGCAGGCAGCGATCTTCGACAGCAGCACTCACCAGTTGGCAGTCCTGACCCCGGGCACCGACCCCACCTCGGCGGCCAGCATCGCGGTTTTCGGTGATCCCCAGGTCGCGCCGCGCGTCATCATCCTGCCGGGGCCCGCGACCGCGTTGACCGGCGACGACGGCGGCACCGCATACCTGGCCGCGCGCGGCGGCTACTTCACGGTCGATCTGGCCACCGCCCACACGGCACAGGTCAACATCGCCGAAGCCCTGCAGACCGAATTCACCGCGATCGCGCGCCGCGCCGACGGCAAGCTGGTCCTGGGCAGCGCCGACGGCGCCGTCTACACCCTTGCCTCCCAGACCCCGAGCAGTGTCGGCACCGCCACTGTCGGCAACCGAAACAAGATCTTTGCGGGTGTTGATTCCCTTGTGACACAGGGTAATACGACAGTTGTTCTGGATCGGGGGCAGACGTCGGTGACGACGATCGGGGCCGATGGCCGAGCCGAGCAGGCGCTGCGGGCGGGCGAGGGCGCCACCAACCTGGCCGCCGATCCGCTGGGCCGGGTCCTGGTCGCTGACACACGCGGCGGCCAACTCCTGGTGTACGGCGTCAGCCCGCTGATCTTGCGCCAGGCCTACCCGGTGCGGCAGGCGCCCTACGGCCTGGCCGGGTCCCGCGGATTGGCCTGGGTATCCCAAACCGAATCGAACATTGTCATTGGTTACGATCTGACAACCGGAATTCCCGTCGAAAAGGTGCGTTACCCAACCGTGCAGCAACCGAACTCGCTGGCCTTTGACGAAGCGTCGGACACCTTGTACGTGGTGTCGGCGTCGGGTGCGGGAGTCCAGGTCATCGAACACGCGGCGGGCACCCGGTGAGCGTCGGGCCCGCGCCGCGGCGGAGTCGGTTGCCCGCGGGCTGGGACACGGAAATGTCGGACGAATACGAGTGGGTGCCGTTGCGCCTGCCCCCGGACGTGACTCGGCTCAGCGCCTCCACCCGGCTGTCGATTGAAGCCGAATATCGCGGTTGGGAGCTGACGCGGGTGCGGCTCTATACCGACGGAAGCCGACGAATATTGTTGCGCCGCAAGAAGTCTCGTCTGAATAGCCGGCGCCCCGACCAACCGGAACTGTGACGGTGAGCCACCCGCGCGATCATCGGGTGTACGGCCTAGTGCGCAGGCTGCTGTTTTTAGTTCCGCCCGAGCGCATCCACACGCTGGTTTTCGCCGCGCTGCGCGGCCTCACGGCCGTCGTGCCAGTGCGCCGGTTGCTGCACCGGCTGCTTGGCCGCACAGATCCGGTGCTGGCCAGCACGGTGTTCGGGGTGCGTTTTCCCGGACCGCTCGGGCTGGCCGCCGGATTCGACAAAGACGGCATGGGACTGCTCACCTGGGGCGCATTGGGCTTCGGGTACGCCGAGGTCGGAACCGTCACCGCCCATCCGCAGCCCGGCAACCCGGCGCCACGCATGTTCCGGCTACCCGCCGACCGCGCCCTGCTGAACCGGATGGGGTTCAACAACCGTGGCGCCGGGGCGCTGGCAGTCCGGCTCGCGCGGCACCGCCCTGAGGTACCGATCGGGGTGAACATCGGCAAGTCAAAGACAACCCCGGTCGCCGACGCCGTCGATGACTACCGGGCAAGCGCCAGGCTGGTCGGCCCGCTGGCCTCCTATCTGGTGGTCAATGTCAGCTCGCCGAACACGCCAGGTCTGCGCGATCTGCAGGCGGTCGAGTCGCTGCGGCCCATCCTTGAGGGCGTCCTCTTGGAAGCCTCAGCAACGTCAGCACCCGTACTTGTGAAGATCGCGCCCGATGTTTCCGATTCCGACATCGACGACATCGCGGACCTGTCAGTGGAATTGGGCCTGGCCGGCATCGTTGCGACCAACACCACGGTGTCGCGTGACGGCCTGATCACACCGGGAGTCGACGAGCTGGGCACCGGGGGGATCTCCGGGCCGCCGGTGGCGCAGCGCGCCGCTGAAGTGCTGCGCCGGCTCTACGGCCGGGTCGGCGGCCGTTTGGTGCTCATCAGTGTTGGGGGCATCGAGACCGCCGACGACGCGTGGGAGCGGATCACGGCGGGCGCGTCGCTGCTGCAGGGCTACACCGGCTTCATCTACGGCGGAGGCTCGTGGGCCAAGCACATTCACGACGGCATCGCCCGCCGACTGCACGACGGCGGGTTCGCCTCGCTCGGCGAAGCGGTCGGGTCAGCGGCCCCCACACCGGACGGATCGCGCGGATAGTTGAGACCGCCCCAGGCGGTCACCTTCCGTGGGGCTGTCTTGGTGCGCCGCGCAAGAGTTCGCCTGGATGCCCAGATTGAAGCCCGGCAAACATTCTGACAGGGTCGTGCAAACTCGGGATTGGATTGCGATTGGGTGCGGATCGCGTTACATTCCGGACTACTTGTGATTAGTATCACGTGCTGTTGGTCTCTTAGTAACGGCCAGTTGGCCTTGGGGAAGGCTCGGGAGGGGCGTCAGCCATGTCTTTCGTGATCGCAGCGCCGGAGGTCGTGACGGCCGCGGCCGGGAATTTAGCAGGTATCGGTTCGACATTGGGAGAGGCGACTGCGGCAGCAGCGGCCCCCACGACCGGCGTCGCGGCTGCGGCCGCCGATGAGGTGTCGATTGCGCTCTCGGGGATATTCGGCGCGTACGGCCAGCAATTTCAAGCGTTGAGCGCCCAAGCGTCGGCGTTTCACAACGAGTTTGTGAGTTTATTGAACGGCGGCGCGGCGGCATATCTGAGCGCCGAGGCCGCCAATGCCGGGCAGACCCTGGCGAATGCGACGAGTGCGCCCACGGCTGGCGCGACGTCCGCGGCCGGGCTTCTTGGCGGCCTTTTGGGTGGCGGCGGGGGCGGGACCACAAACTCGCTTCTCGGCGGCATCTTGGGCGGTGGTGGGACCTCGAGCACTGGGCTTCTCGGTGGTCTTCTGGGCGGGGGCTTGCCGAACCTCACCGCGTTGTTGAGCCCCCCAAACCTGGGCGGCTTGACCACTGGCTTGAACACCATCCTCGGCGGCTTGACCGGCGGGTTTAGCTCGCTTTCCGGCGGGTTTAGCTCGCTTTCCAGCGGGTTTAGCTCGCTTTTCAGCGGCTTCAACCCGAGTTCCTTGGCAACACTTCTCGGCGGCGGCAGCTTCAACGCGAATCCCTTCATTACAGCCCTCACCAACTTGACCGGGCCCATAAACTTCGGCAACTTGGCCCCTGGCTTGAACCTCACCTCTGGACCCTTGGGCCCGACCTTCAGCGGCATCGGACTAGACCTGAGCAACTTCTTGTCCAATGAGCTGGCCAACGGAATTACACTGTCCAACCTTGAATCACTTACTACCGGGCTCTTCCAGGACGTGCCCGCCCTCCAGGGACTCCTGCCTCTGCTGCAGGACCTGCTACCGGGGCTGTTCCCGACAAGTTCAACGGTTGTTGGTGCCTACCCCAACCCATATCAAGTCCTGGGCGAGACCACAGTCATCAATCTGAATCTGATCGGCTCTCAGTTCATGAATCACCCGTTCCCGATCCTGAACCAGATCGCCAGCAACCAGAGCCATTACCTCCAGGAGTTCTCCAACGGGGTCGCGATCGACCTCGCGAACTTCCCGGCGAACGTGCCGGCGAACTTCCAACTCGCCATCCAGGGCGCATCGACCTTCAACCCTGCGGCCATGGGACAGACGTTCGTCAACGGCACCAGCGGCTTCTACGGGACGGTCGGCACGTCGCTACAGAACTTCGGCACCGCCATCCAGGGCACACTGCCTACCTTCGAGAACGACATGGGGCTGGTTGGCACCGCGATAGCGACGGGCGATTACCACGGCGCGGTGGAGCACGGGGGACGCGGAGCCCTGGATCTCTTCATTGCCGGATTCGACACCAGCCAGTTGGGGATCGGTGGCGCTCCTGGTATTCCGCTCGCGCTCACTATCTCGGGACCTGTCGGGTTGCTGGGCCCGGCGGGAGCCCTACTCCCCATCCTCACCGCCATGGGACAGCAGGTGCAGGGCCTCGCCAGCCTGATGCCCGCCGGCTCTATCCCTGCACAGATGGTGGGCCACTTCGCCAACGGGCTCGCTACGGTCCTGAACGGAGGCATCTCGGCGGACTTCGACGTAAACGCAGGGATTGCGCCTCTGGGCGCAACCCTGGCTGGCGACGCCATATTCGGGTTCCCGTTGCAGCTGGGCTTTGCGGTACTCGGTTTTCCGTTCACCACACTGAACGGGTTCGCAACGGGCGCGACGGCGTTTTCGACCGCACTGCAGACCGGGAACGCTTTAGGAGCGTTGAACGCGATCGCCGATACGCCTGCTTACGCCTTGAACGGCATGCTCAATGGCTCCATCCTCGTGGATCTGCCGCTGCCGGTGAGCACCGACGGTGTTACCCTGCCGTCCACGGCCCACCTGCCCTTCCAAGGGCTTCTTACTCCGCCGCAACAGCTTACGGTCACAATGCCGCTGAGTGTTCTTGGTATTCCCATCACAATCAACGCCACCCTCGGCGGCACGGAGTTTGCCGGCCTCTTTCCGTTCCTGGTGAACACCCTGCCCGACCAGTTCGCCTTGGCAATTTCGCCCGGGGCTAGCACCACGGCGTAGCCGGGTCCCGACCCGGCCACTCAGTGGAACGGTCGGGTGAACTCCTCGATTGAGTTGCGCAACAATTCGTCGGCGGTCAATCCGTGGCCGATCGCCGAACTAGGTCTGCGCCATCGCTGCTACGTCTGCTCGTAGGTGCCGTGGATGTAGGCTCGCGCAATCGCGTGCTGGAACAGGTTGAAGCCAAGAAAGGCGGGGCTGGCGTCCTCGGTGAGCTCGAGCTTGTCGACGTCCACGGCATGCACGGCCACGTAGTAGCGATGCGCGCCGTGGCCGGGAGGCGGTGCGGCGCCGACGTAGCGGCGCATGCCGGCGTCGTTGACCAGCTGTAGTGCATCGCCCGGCAGCTCACGGCCGTCGCCTGCGCCGTCGGGCAGCTCGGTGACGTCGGCGGGCAGGTTGGCCACCGCCCAGTGCCAGAACCCGGACAAAGTCGGGGCGTCGGGGTCATAGACGGTGACCGCGAAGCTGCGAGTCGCCTCGGGGAACCCCGACCAGCTCAGTTGCGGGCTGACGTCTGCTCCGCCGGCGCCCATGATCCCGCTGATTTGCGGTGTAGCCAGCGGTTGTCCGTCGGTAATCGATTCCGAGGTCAGGGTGAAAGTCGGCAGCTTGGGCAGCGCGTCATATGGGTCGGACGGCAAGCGCATGGGCGATCCTCTCGGGTAGTCGTTTTGAATTTCGGACTAGCAGTGTGTCAGGAAGTGCGCCAGCACATCGGTTCCGAACCTCAGCGCATCGATGGGTACCCGCTCGTCAACGCCGTGGAACAACGAGGCGAAATCCAATTCCGGTGGCAACCGCAGCGGGCTGAACCCGAAGCAACGAATGCCCAAGCGTGAGAAGGCTTTCGCGTCGGTGCCACCGGAGAGCATGTAGGGCACCGTGCGGCCGTCCGGGTCGAGCGCCAGCACCGCGGCGTTCATCGCATCGACCAGGTCACCGTCGAAGCTGGTTTCATACGACGGGAAGTCCCTGATCCACTCGCGCGTCACGTCCGGGCCGATCAGCTCGTCGACCTCTGCCTCAAAAGCGGCCCTACGTCCCGGAAGGATGCGGCAGTCGACCACGGCTTCCGCCGTCGTCGGGATTACGTTGGCCTTGTACCCGGCCTTGAGCATCGTCGGGTTGGCGGTGTCGTGCAGCACGGCCTTCAGCATGCGAGCCATCGGGCCAAGCTTTTCGATCACCCCCTCCAAATCCGCTGAGTCGGTGTCGAACGTGAGGCCAGTCTCCTGGCTGATAGCAGCAAGGAACTGGACGACGGTGTCAGTGACCACAAGCGGAAACCGGTGCCGGCCCAGCCGGGCAACCGCCTCGGCAACGGCGGTGACCGCGTTCTGGTCGTGGACCATCGAGCCATGTCCGGCCGGGCCCCGGGCGGTCAGCCGCATCCACGACAAGCCCTTCTCGGCCGTTTCAATTAGGTAGAGGCGGCGCTCACCCCCGTCAGGGCGTGGCATGGTCAGGGAAAAACCGCCCACTTCACCGATCGCCTCGGTCACCCCTTCGAACAGATCGGGGCGATTGTCGACCAGCCACTGCGCCCCGTAGTGACCGCCGTGCTCTTCGTCGGCGACGAACGCGAACAGCAAATCGCGTGGCGGCACGATGCTGGCCCGCTTGAGCTGCCGGGCGACCACGATCATCATGCCGACCATGTCCTTCATGTCGACCGCGCCGCGGCCCCACACATAACCGTCCTCGATCGCGCCGGAAAACGGGTGCACGCTCCATTCGGCCGGTTCGGCCGGCACCACGTCGAGATGCCCGTGGATCAGCAGTGCGCCACGAGAGCTGTCCGCGCCTTTGAGGCGGGCGAACACATTGCCCCGGCCGGGCGCGCCGGATTCGAGATATTCAGGCTGGTAGCCGGCCTCTGCGAGCTGCTCGCCGACCCATTGCGCGCATTCGGCCTCGCCTTGCGTGGTCTCGAGTTCGCCGGTGTTGGTGGTATCGAACCGGATCAATCTGCTGACAACTTCGACCACATCATCGTTGGGCTTGTTTGGAACCTCGGTCTCCGCTGTCACAACCACCTTTCCTACCACTGCCTGGGCCGCCCGGCTCCATCTCGGCCCGCCCCGCGGGCCGCATCGTCGCCGAGCTGGGTCTAATTGCCCGCCTCTCCCCCGCAAGCGGGAGGTACCCCCACCTCGGCCCGCCCCGCGGGCCGCATCGTCGGCGAGCTGGGTCTAATTGCCCGCCTCCTCCTCGGCCCGCCCCGCGGGCCGCATCGTCGGCGAGCTGGGTTGGGTCCGCGCGGGCCGATCCGATAGCCTTAGCTGCCAACCCGTGCGGTTTGGTCTTGTCCGAGTGGCGGAATGGCAGACGCGCTAGCTTGAGGTGCTAGTGCCCTACTAATGGGCGTGGGGGTTCAAGTCCCCCCTCGGACACAATTTCTTAGCTGTGTACATACGAAATTTGCTTTGAACTGGTTTGGAGCGGATTCTATGTATTTGCTGATGTCGATTGGGCTTCGCGTTCACCGACACTGACTACCGCGGATTCTCGTTATCGCTCGTCCATGAACACCGACCCCCGACGACGGCCGCTGGGCCCTGTTCCTCGATGTGCTCAACGCGGCGATCGCAGCCGGCCAGATGCCACCGGCCGCGTTCGCCTGGGTCCGGCGACGACGTCAGCGATCCCCGTACTCAAGACGCCGCGAAGCCATATGGCGCGGGCGTGACAAGTTTCGAACCGCCAACCATCAACCGTGTTTCTCGACCGATCCGCCCCCACAATCATTACGACTGGCGTGGCCAGAACAGCGAATTATTATGAGCGATAATATGATTGGCGGCCGTGAACACTGCCGGTGCAGTATCCAAAGACCTGCCTGACGACTTCGCTATCGCACTCGGACGGCTGCTATTCCTCGGTGGCCGCGTCGAAATGCTCCTAGACCGATGTCTGCCCCCGCCCGCCACCAGCCGCCGCGTCGTGGCCTCAGCGGCGTTCCACTGGTGCAAGCCCTCGACAAGGTCAGTGATCCGAGCCCGCTGTTTGCCGAAATAATCCGTGGATACGAAGCTATGCACGAGTTCCGCAACCATCTGGTGCATGGGGCCCACCAGTACGCGAACCGAGCCTTATGGACCTGGCGTGAGCCTAGTCGCGCGAAGGGCCAGGCGGCTTTCAGCTTCGTGTTCAAGCTCACCCATCTCCAAGAGACGGCGCAGTCCTGGAAAAACCTGGCCGATGCCATTGAGCTGGAGCTCGGCCAACGCACTAACAACGCTGCAGCCGAGGCGTGACAGCACCGCCGTGCCCGGGCCTCGGCCGTCTTCCTGCGGGCGAGATCGCTTGCAGCGAGGTATCCCCATCACCTTCTGACGTGGGCTTATTCCATCTCTGGGTGTGGCGCCGGTTGCTGCAGATAACCATCCAACCGAATTCGGAGGTCTTCGCCCGTGGGATCAAACTCGGAGGCCGCCGCAATCTGTCAGGGGTTTTGACACGCGCTGGGTATGTCGGAGGCTCACGCTATTGGATTTCGACCAGGGGTTGGTCATTCCGTTGGGCATCATAGAACGTGCCTTCGAATTCGGCGGGTGAGATGTCGCCGAGGTAGCCGTGGAGGCGGTCGGTTGTGCCAGTAGACCCAGCCCAGGGGTGGCCAGTTCGACGTCTTTGACGGTTTTCCAGGGGCCGAGGCGGGAGTGCCCGTAGATCAGCTCGGCCTTGTAGTAGCCGTTGACCGTCTCGGCCAGCGCGTGTCAAAGCTGTCGCCGATCGAGGGCACCGCACCGATCTCGACGAGTCTTTCGCCGTAGCGAACCGACGTGGACTGGGTGAATTCAACTGGTCGTCGCAACACCTTCGAGACCACTGAGCGCCTGGTCGCCACCCGCCAAGAAGCGTTCACCCCTTCGCTGCGTCGAGACCGTCGTTTTGTTGAGTTAACCCATGCCCATCCGGCAAGCTGTCCGGTACCATCGCATTCTTGGAGTGCCAATTATCACGTCGCACGCACGTGGCTATGTAATTCTCTGCATTGAAAACGATGGTCTGTTATCACTCGCGCGTTTCCCTAAAGACAGAAAGGGTGCTTCGCGGTGTTGGGCAGAGTTGAATACGAACCCCTCGCCTTTGAAGACATCGTCGCCACCGGAGAACGTGCCATCGCGGCCGAGATCTTCAGAATTTGCCAGAACGAGATCGTCGTTTTCGCCCACGGATCAGAGATAGAAGGCTGGATCAGAGGGCGTGAGGGCGACATGTGGCGGCGCGCGGTCGGGCGAAACAATCTGGACGTCTACCGGGCCTACGACACGACAACAGGTCCTGATCAACGCATCCCGGCCTGCGAATACACCATCGTCTATCGAGTTATGAACCTTGCGGATAAACGCAGGCACAATCGTCCAAGGAATGAAGACGCATTGTTAGTAATCGCGGTCCTGCATGACAGCGTCTGGCAACAGTACTACCTAGACCGCATCGATGCGCCATAAGGCAATCAGACGTGTTGTCTGCCTACCCCAAGCGCGTGCGCCAGCTTCGACATCTCGGGAATCGCTAGATCGTGAGCCGCCTCTGTTACTGAGTCCAACTCCGCGGAAAGGGCTTCGACATCGATCGCCACATCCTCGCCACGATTGTTGGTAACCGTGAGGGACTCCACGTAACTAGTAGCACTCGCCCCATCTTCGAACAACTCGCGTGAGCCGTCCGCACTGACCGAATTATGGAACTCGTCTCCGTTACCAAACTCGGCTGCTAGTCGGTGGGCCATCTCACTGGATGAGTACACCGTGTCAGACTCGCCCCGTTTAAGCTCATCGAGAACGGCCCCAAGAACAGCTGACTCGACCGGCACATCGGCCAAGGGGGTGATGAGCGCCACAAAGTGGCCGTGGCGGGTGATCACCGCCGGCTTCCGTGTTTCGTTGACCCGTTTGATGACGTCCGCTGTGTGCTGATTCAGCTCGCGCATCGTATACAGGCCAGAGGGCTCCACGCTTGCTTCCATGCCTGCTAAATGTACTACAAAAAACCTACATCGGCCGCTAGGCTGGCCCACAGATTAGTTTTGCCTGGTGAAGGGGCTGTTCCTGTGACTGTGGACGAGGCAGATGGCGACGCGGTCTTGGCGT
>Ga0209448_10000630_pt1 | contig 11286 bp, 13 predicted proteins | sample BogFormECP14_OM2_FD_188245 | JGI IMG/M metagenome (GOLD analysis project Ga0209448, IMG submission 188245) | Bog forest soil microbial communities from Calvert Island, British Columbia, Canada - ECP14_OM2 (SPAdes) (version 2) | ecosystem: Environmental > Aquatic > Freshwater > Wetlands > Bog ... | reverse complement strand
TAAATTTATTACTCTTTTCCTTTTTTATATTCTTAATAAAATTATTATTAACCAAAGGAAAATTACTATATTTAGGACACATGCCAATAATAAAAAAATTTCTCTATGTCTAATTAAATAGACATTTATTTAATAAACAAAACAATAAACTTAAAAACTTATTTTAATAAAATATCGACGATATTATTTTTGATAAAAATAATATATTTGTTTATTTTATTAAACAATAATTATTTAGGACTATTTCACATTTATTAACAAAAATCTTATTAATAAATATTCACATTTAGTCTCTAAGGTTTATATAATAATACTAATAAATTTTATAAAATGAAACACCTAATTTATCGTTATTAATTATAATAATCTGTAGATTAAATAAGATAAATATCTTTTCTACTTTTAGTGAATAATTAATCAATATTATATTATATTGATGGGCATACCTAATAAATAACAGAGAATAATTCTGTATTTTAATATTTACCCTGTATACCTAAAAAATGCATAGGTAAGAATGTAAGATTTACTCCTATAAACAAACCTCAGAAGTGTAATCTACCTTTTCTATCATTATAAGTTAAACCTTCTGCCTTAGGTGATCAAAAATATCATGCTGCAAATAAGGCAAATACAGCTCCCATTGATAATACGTAGTGAAAATGCTTAAAAAAGAATTAAGTTGGACTATCTCTTTATCTAATTTTTTCAACAAAAGGAACCTTCATTCATAAAGGATTTTGATATTGAATTCAATCTAGTAAAAAATCGGAATATATTTTATATTCTATACTACCTTTTGGTTCCTTATTATATTTTCTTATTTGTATAAATTCTTTAATTTTAGTTACTCTATAAAATTTAAAATCAGAGTATAATCTATTTTTCATAAAGTAATCATATATAGGTATCATTCCTTCAACTGTTTGATATCTAAAAGCAATAGATGCATATTTTTTATTTGTTTTTTTATTCTTCTGTTTACGATGAAAAACACATGGTTTATAATAAGGAATCGTATTATCTAGATTAAGTTTTTGTGTATATTCATTATATTTAAATTCTAAATTACACTCTATTCTATTACCAGTAAAATTAAACACAATAGAGCCATCCGTGTCTATTAACCCAGAAAAATAAGGATCATATGCTTCAATATTATAGTCTGGTTCTTTAAAATCAATATTAAAGTAAATACATGCTTTTTTAAAACCAGGTATTTTAAGTCTAATTAAACCATTTAAACAATTAATTAAAAATTCCATATCTTTTTTAGTAGATACAATATACATAGAATGAGGTTTATTTTTATCTACTCTAATTCGTCCCATATGTAAATAATTTTGAATTCGTGTTAAAATTCTAACATCTCTATTATGTAATTTTATTCTTATAGACTTTAATTTAGATTTATTTAACGAATCTTTTATAATATCAAAATTACCATCACCATCTATAATCCCAGCAAATCAATTATAGAATTTAGAATTCTTCTCTTTATGTTTATTAGATAACTGACGTATAGTCTCTGAGAATTCTTTGCAGTTTTCTGCTGATTGTATATTTGTCCAATGAAACATTGAAACAGTATTATTATTATTTTCACTATTTAATAGCGGATTAAAATTTCCACTTGCATCTATTTTTAAAAGATAATTAAAACTAAATAGTAAATAATAAACTAAAAATATAGTTCCCAGCATATAGTCAATTGCAGAACATAAATTGTTCAGGCCCATTTGAGCTACGACGTAATATGTATCGTGGAATGCTATATCGATACTGGCATTAGCTAAAACAACACCTGTTAACCCACCAACTGTGAATAAAAACACAAAACCTAAAGCGTAAATCATAGGTGTATTAAAAGCAAAACTTCCCCCGTAAGCTGTAGCTAATCATGAAAAAATCTTAATACCAGTAGGTCAAATAACTATTTATTATTTAAATTTCGTATAACATTTAGTTCTTTAACTAAATTAAGAAATAATGGCATATAATAATCCAATGAAATACGATGTGAAGGGATACTAGATATAAATATTAATTTATTAGCTATCTCTGATCATACATTAAATTCTTTTTGTTTAGGTGTAGATAAAGGGAAAGAAGTAAATAAATCAACTACGGTCCTTAACTTATCTAAACTATAAACATTTACATCTATCCTTAACCCATTTGATCTAATGTTGGGTGTCACACTAAAATAAGAACTCAACAACTCCATAAGTATTAATTCTTCTTTTTTTCGACTAAAATTAAAGGAAGGTACCACTCTATTATAATAAGATTCTTTGAATCCATGGGGATCAGTATTAACTTGAAAATTACAATATATAGATAAATATCCACTAATTCAGTATTCAGATAATTGAATAGAAGAAAAACTGTATTCTGGCTTTATCGCTGGCTTAAGACTTGGAAAATGTTTCATTACTTTTTTAGAGGGACCTCGTCCTATACTTGCATACAATGATAATATTTCCATTAGACCTCTTTCAGATTTATGTAAATCTTTATTCATTAATTCTAATATTTTTAACCACAATTTAAATGCAACTATTTTAGTACTTATTAAGGGGTATTTCTTAAAATGTGGTACAATAACTTCATTTAAATCACTAAATTTATTAACTCTATAAGTTAATTTATTTCCTACTTTATATACAGATCCTATTTTAAAATACTTATTCATTTTATCTACTACTTCTTTATATCTAATGTGAATTAATAATTCAAAAACAGGTCTAATTTCTCATTTCCCTTCTTTTCTACTATATACAATAATACTGAAATTAGCAGATCTATCACATAATCCTGTTATCCATTCAGGATCCACTTCATTGCTAGATGTATTATAATACCTTTTTCTCTTATTTTTAAAAGAATTATTCACTAAATGCCATTGTCGCTATACTAAAATTTAATAATTTAGTAGGACTATATCACATGGATAGACCCTTAAATGAAGAATCTTATACATACTCACGTTAAGTCTCTGAAGTATAATATTTATTATACTAATACTTTCTGATACATTACAACATTATATATATCCCAGAATATAGTGAGTTTTTCATTCAATTTAATTGAATGCTGCACCTGATGTAACAGCAATAATCATTGTAGCCGCCGTAAAATACGCTCTTGTCTATAAAAATAAATCTAATTTTTATATGGACTATATCTTTTTTATTGTAAATTTACAATAAAATTAAGTTACTAGTCTCTGAGGGAGTTCATTATATTTAATATCTTTTGAATACCTAGAAGAGTTAAATGCTGTCTTTCCAAATATAGTCGATAACATTTTCTTCATTTTAAATATCTAATGTATTTACTTGAATTTAATTGAAATTTATCAAAATAATCTATAATTATATGTTGTTCTTTTAAACTAGCAAATCTATATCGATAAACAAAACCCTTTGAATCATAATAAGAAAAACCACCAAATGTTTTTTTTAAGGCAAGTATAATTTCTTCATACTTTTGTACAATTTTATATTCTAATTTTAAATTATATCCTAATTTATGTGTTGCGCTTTTACTTAGATGTATTGTAAATGAACCATCAGCATCGGTAAAACCACACAATCAAGAATTACTTAAAATTCAATTTTTTTGTTTACAGATATCATCAGGATATCTTTCATATATTGAAGGTAACAATTCTAATTTATCAGTATGTTTAAATTTTTTAATTTGATCTATTTTATATTTTGTAAAAAATTTACCATTAACAAAATTTAAAATTACCTTAATTCCTTCTTTATTCCATACTGAATATCTTATGGCATTATTAGTGTGTGTATATTTAGTTACATTACCATATCCTATTCTTTTTTTAATATAATAAGCTAAAGATATATCAGCAATATGAAACGATATTTCTATAGAACGTTTACCTATATATCCATCTCCTTCTATTAATCCAGCCAAATAATAACCGAAATCATTATCATTGCTCGGCCTATTATGCTTTTTCAAATGTTCATATTTCTTTATTAAATCTAATTTAATTTCACTCAAGAAAAGTTTTTTATCTATTTGAAAATAACTAATACTTAATTTACTATAATATAAAAAAACATTTTTAATAAAAGAAAAATAATTAAATATTAATAAAAATAGATATTTATTTTTATATCTATTTTTAAAGGTATTGTTTCTCCAAAGTAATATCAATAAACAACCAGCTGATATAATATTTTTCACAAACCAATAAATTTTGATTTGAAAAATAAATTTAAAGATTTTTCCTACTTCATATTTAATAATATTAAAATTAAGATTAATAATATTAAATATTTATAAAAAAACAACTTTTTCTTTAATATACACATAGATTATACATGTAAATATTAAGACAAAAATCCCTGGGTGTGGTATACTAAAATTTAAAATATTAATTCCAGCTATATACTTAATTAATAATATTAGTATTTCTTCTAATATCGACACAAGAGTATCGGCATCCATACCTACTGTGTACATATGATGACTTCAAACAATAAATCCGAGAACACCAATTGATAACATAGCATAGCAAATTTAAAACTAAAATCTTTTATTATTCATTCTCTTAATTATATTAGATATAATAATTTGATTATTCATATTTAAATGTTCTTTATTTCATATCATACTCATAATTAATTTAAAATCTAAATAATCCAGTTCTTTAATATTTTCTAACGGATATTTTTCAAAATGAGGAATTATTTTCTTTATAATAGAATTTATATCTTGTACATAATAATCACATCTAGATGTTTTATTACTATATCTCATTTTACTAGTACCACAATTAAAAAATGGAATAAATAATTTTATTAATTCAAAATCTTTACTATGTTGAGTAATAAAAAAATTAAAATATAAATTAAAAGTTTTATTATCTGTTTTCTTTTTCCTAATACCTACTACAAATGACCCGTCACCAGCTACAAAACCTGAAACTCAATAAGGATCTAATTTACTAGGAAGTATAACCTTAATTTTCCTACATGGAACAATGTTAGGGAAAAAGCGACTAACTTGCTTAGAAACACCTCTATTAATAGAAGCATATACTTGTAATATATCTGAAAACCCTTTTTTACCTAAATGTTCTTTCATTAGCATTTTTTTTATTATTTTTGCTCATAATGAAAAATCAGAATATTTACTTGTTAATAGAGGATAATTGGTAAAATGAACAAGGATAACATCATTTAAATCTTTTAAACTTATTACTCTATAAACAGAAATTTTTCTATTCTTTCTTATATTAATATTTCCCACATTTTTAAAATAATTTTTAATTTTGTATAATATATCAATATCTTTCGTATGTATATTTATTTCAAAACTAGCTGTAACTTTCCATTTCTCTTTGTTTTTTATAGAAATAATTATACTAAAACAACCTTCAGCATCACAAAATCAAGTAATCCATAAAGGATGTAATATAGGGCTTTCTACAATACTCTTTAAACTTAATTTATCTCTATTAAAATAAAAATCATGAATACTTTTATTATTTTTTTTATTATTTAAATGTTTATAACTTAATATTATACAATTAATTTTAATTTGTTTATTATATTTATAAGATTAAAACTATATATAAAGACTAATATATAAAGGACTATATCTTAACAAAAAAATTTTTTTTATTTTTTACGGCTAGTCTCTAAGACAAAAATACTTTAATATTTTTGTCTTTAAATAAAATGAGTATACGTTATCAAATATATTCATTTTTCCTAAATTTAGTAAAATGTTCGAAAATAAAAGAATATTTTCAGGCCTATATAACCATACCAATGTAACCAAACACTGATTTATCGGACATCGTTCCAATAACATGACTAATCATTCCAAAACCAGGAATAATTAGTATATAAACCTCTGGCTAACTTAGTTATCCATAGTAGTTTAACCTACTGATGTTTTCTTTGTATTCTGTTCACATTTATCAAAATTACAAAAATGATAAAACCCTCCACATCAATAAATTTTATATCTTATATTAAACAATACTGTAAGATATAAAATAAAAATTCTAAGTTTCGACTATACATTCGTAAACCTTTCAGCTTTACGTAGGTGATCCAGTCTGTAGCGATGTATTTAACCACCGACGGTCTTCAACTAGGGGGTTGTTAACCGTTTTCACCATGTCCAATCATTTCTATCATTCGTGTTTCGTTAAATCGTTATCACAAATTATTATTTTATTATCACAAATTATTATGAATATAAATAAAATAAATGATTAAATAGGATTGATTACCTACGACACCCATAAAACAGAAAACAATGTCCAAAGAATCCAATTTCCTATTTTATAACCATTTCTTCATCCTTGATTATAAAACTTATTTAATATAAATAACTTTTGTAGTTAATTAAAGAAAAATTCGACTGTACATTAAGCATCTTTTCAGACACCTACCAGTGACCCAGTCTGTAGCGATATCTTAGACTATCGATAGTCTTAGCTTGGAAAACCTTGACATATTACACTAGTATTGCCTTTATTCTGTTATATAATTTTCTTCTAAAAGTTACATTATTAAGAAATAATAAAGACTAGAACTATGGTATAAATATATATTTAGTATTAAAAGTCTTTTATTTTATTAACATCTGCTTTTAATTCTTCCATAGTTTAAACTAAACCACGTCCTTTTTTCCGAATTCAATTATGCTATTTTATTAATTTTTTTAGCTAAATCAATAAGTTCTAATCTTAATTTAGGATCTAAATGATCTTTTTCTAATAAACGAAAATAAATTATTTTTCATTTATAATAACTTTCTTTTTTTTTTTACTCTTTAGACCATATTTATCAAAATAAGGAAATATTTATTTACAATTTTTTAAACCATTAACTCGATACTCTCAAACATTAAAAGTAGAATGTGGAACAACAGAACCAATATTAATCCCTTCTTTCTTACTAAATAGTTTCATTATATGTTCTAGAACATACTTATTAGATTCTCATTTCTAAGTTAAAATATATCTAAATCTAAAAGCAGAACTATTTGATAATATAAACACAGTAAAAGATCCTTCGCCTTCTATGATTCCTGCAACTCAATCATCCTTTAACGAGGGCAATACTAAAGTATTCATCATATTAATAGGTTCTAATTTCAATTTTAACTTCCTTAAATTCGTTTTTAATAATTTTTCATTAAAGATACTTAAAAATGTTAAGAATCTAGCATTTCTAGTAGGAAAAACCATATTACCATTAAAAATTAAGCATATTAAGAAAAGATTTTTAATATCTTGAACAATAAATCTATGAGTCTTTTGTTTCACAGATTGTTGAATTACTTTACCAAACCCCAAATGATCTCGGATATAATCTAAGACTTGAACATCTAATGTTGATTGACTTACAACAAAAGATAAATCCCCTCGTTTAGCTAAAATAAACGAACCTTATCCTTCACTAAATCCAATAAATCATTCTAAAAATTCTAAAGATGGTTTTTGTTTATTAGGATAAACCTCATTATATTTATTATAAAACAAAGAAAAATCAAATTTATTTTTATAGAATTTCATATTAATATTTAATTTTGCATAATTTTTTTCTTTCAGAAAAGATGTTGATATAAAACAGGGTCTCCCCCTCCTGCTGGTTCGAAAAAGCTTGTATTAAAGTTTCTATCAGTTAATAACATTGTTATACCACCGGCTAATACAGGAAGAGCCAGCAATAATAAAACTGCTGTTACAAATATAGCTCAACCGAATAATGGAACTTTATGTAAGACTTGTCCAGGCATTCGCATATTAATAACTGTTGTTATGAAATTCATTGCACCTAATAAAGACGAAATTCCCGCTAAATGAAGAGAAAAAATAGCTAAATCTACGGATCCCCCACTATGAGCCTGTGCTGCGGCTAAAGGAGGGTAAACTGTGTGAAATAGCAGATAAACCCTCATTAATTTGATTAGTTTAAAAGCCTTTCCCGAACCGTACGTGATAGTTTCCCATCATACGGCTCTCCAAGACAAAATTTTAATTTTATCCCTGTTTTCCTTCAATTTACAGAAATGATATTAAATTATTAATATCTTTCTTTATAATTTACTATGAAAACTCCGTTATCTAATTTTTTTAATTACAGAACTTTGTAATTTAAATTAGACAATCCCAAGTTCTTATTAAAAATTCATATATATTCTGTTAGGTACTCATTTTGATAGTTTTTTCTAATTTTACTAGGGTGAATATGTAAAATCTATCTTATTTATTTCGAGTTCGTTATCCTTACCATAAGAATCGTAGCTCGGGGATGACCATATACTAATAATAATATATTATATAATATTAAATCCCCTTTTTAAACATGCTATTGTCAGTTTTAAATTACTTTAAATACCTAAGTTTAATGCTTTACACCTGTTATAAGAAAAAGTATAGTAAAATAAAAATTTTTCATTTTATTATGAAAAATAAATTTTATTCTATTTTATATAAAAAACAATCTAAAATATAAGGTTTAATAAAAGGCTTTATTTTATCCAAATTTTCTCCATTAATATAAATTCGTGGTACTTTTCGCTTTTTCTCTTTTAATGTATCATATGGTGAAATTGAAGTATTATAATTAATAGTACTATATATATTATATTTTATTAATAAAATATTCATTAATATTACTACCTCTTTTAAAGTAAAAGAATCAGTACAAAGAATTATACCTTTACCACTTTTAGATCCGTCACCCATAATTCAATGAGCTAATACTACATAATCAAAAGAATGAAATAAATTTATATTAATATGTCTTTTTCCATCATTATTAAAAAATAAATTATATATTTCATTCAAACATTTTAATCGTCGTGTTCTGAAAGTTAAACTAAAGAAAATTTTATCTCTTAATTTTCTTTTAAGTAAAAGAGGGTAAGCGTTAGTTAATAACGAGAATTGATGAAACAAATATCAAATATATTTAATATTTCTAATAGACTGCTCAAATCTTATTCGAGGATTTCAGCCTTCATTTTTTTCCATTGATCCATCTGATAACATAATACCTATTAAAATACTTCTATTATATTTTGTAATATTAATAGCATTTCTATCAATATTAGATAAATATTTTTTTGAATAAGAAGATGTATTTTCTGGATTATCTCACACTATTAACTTTTTACTATATTTATTTAAATTTGATAGAGAATTTTTAGATAAATTTATATTTTCTTTATTTATTTTTATTTCATTTTTTATAACTTTTTTATTATAAGAAAAAACTAAGGTGGAGTATTTACACTCAAAATTTTTAACAATGAAATGGCGCACTCACCCCGTTCCAGCTCCAGATTCAACAAATGAACTGGACAAAAGAAGAATTAATGATGGAGGTAATAATCAAAATGATATATTATTTAAACGAGGAAATCGAATATTTCGATAATTTCTTATCTAAATAGGACTATAACTTATACATATATTCAAATAATGAATTTTTAAATGTGTATTCTCACATTTAGTCTCTGATGATTCTTAAAAAATTTATTTAAGGTTCATGCATATTCATTCCTTCCATATAAGATTATTACTATTGATTCTTTAGAAAAAAAAATTCATTTAGATCAATTAAATGTACTTATATATGTTGACTAAGATAAAAACCTTAACTTCGAAATATTCTATGCTAACGTTGAGAAAATAATTAAATTTATTTTTAAATTAAACGGCATAAAATAAATAAAAAATATTGTAGATATTTTAATCAAATTTATATTAAATTAAGATGATCTCAGGTATATATTGTACGTTTATTATTCATACCATTTTTAAGACTAATAATAATCTTCTTATTTTCAATTAAAGTATGAGTACCACTAATGAACAATAAAGCAGCTTTTTCTCAATCTTTATAATTTAGATATTTACTACTTAAGAGTGTATTTTTACTTAAATATTTTATAAGTATATTTAAACTCAATTTACTAGTAGATACTATTCTTCAATATTCATTATTTGTTTTCTTTTGTACTCGTTTATTCACTTTTACATGTAAAAACTGAGCTAAAGATAACATAATATTTTCATAACTAATACCACTAATAGGGTCTGATAATCGTTGTTATAATGTAAAAGTCATAGCTATTCTTTCTTTTAGCCCTGTAGAAAGCGTTGTATATCTTATATGAAAACTTCCATCAGCATCAATGAACCCAGCTAATCAAGAATCCGCGTCTAATGAATTTTTACAAAGGATTAAGTATTTATCATTCCTATTTTGTTTTTTATTAATTCAGTCTATTAACTTATTTACTTGATTTATTTTCGGTGTTCTCAAATAAGGACTCATTAGATTTACTATATATTTTAGTGAATCAATATTAGATATAGTTAAAACACAAGCATTGTTTTCAACTTTTTTTCTTATATATCCTGTATTAATTTTTGACCTAGTTGAAATTTCTTTTAATAACATTTCAGCTAAAGGTAAATCTTTTAAGTTAAAAGTAATATTGAATCTAGAATTATGTTTTTTAATTAAATTATCACTAGGTATCCATATATGACCATCTCCTTCAAATAAACCAGTAATATAACTCGCAAATCTAATACTATTATCCATATAAATATTTCGTCTGTTAGTACCCTTATATTTTTTATATATTCCTCAATGTTTTGCCATATCAACAGCTCCAATTAATAACGGAACAAAAAAATTACCAAAACCTCCCACCATACCAGGCATGCTTATTATATTTATGTATATAATTATTAACATATACATACAGAAATAAAGGACTATATTTTTACCTTTACATATTAAAAATTAATCACTATAATTATTCAAACAAAGATATTTTGCATATAGTCTCTGAAGATCCCAAAAATATTTAATAAATTTCTGGTTTCACGCTGATTTTCCAAAATTCTTTTTGTTACTGGTTCTTATAATATCTACAAATATTCTTATTATATAATCTATTTTATATAATAGTGATTAAGATATAATGGAATTATAAACTTAGTTAAAGAATTTTAAGGTTATTCCAGCAAAACAGCAAAATATATAGTTACAAATTAAATTATAACTAGGCCTAGCCTAAAATATGAATATATAAATAAATAAAAAAAAATTAATTTAAATAATATATAGAAAAATATATAACTTAATCATTTACTATTGTTAATTTTCATTGCTTTCGATATAAACTATCTTTTTTCTTTGTATCATTTAAATAACTCCTAATAGTCCCTCGATCTCCTTTAACCGCTTTAGCAAAGCTATTAATACT
>Ga0209448_10000629_pt1 | contig 11286 bp, 9 predicted proteins | sample BogFormECP14_OM2_FD_188245 | JGI IMG/M metagenome (GOLD analysis project Ga0209448, IMG submission 188245) | Bog forest soil microbial communities from Calvert Island, British Columbia, Canada - ECP14_OM2 (SPAdes) (version 2) | ecosystem: Environmental > Aquatic > Freshwater > Wetlands > Bog ... | reverse complement strand
TACAGAAATCCCGAAAAATGACGTCCAAAATATCCTCGACATCGACCCGCCCGGTCAGTCGGCCGAGCACTGTCGCGGCTGCCCTCAACTCCTCAGCGATGAGTTCCTCGCGCCCGCCTGTCTTCGCACCTTCGGTTATTGCCCGGTCAAGCGCCGCCGCCGTTTCTTCGAGCGCCCGCCGGTGCCGCGCCCTCGTCACGATGCCCGACTCGGCCGCGGAGAAAAACGAGCTCGCGTAAGCCGCCAATCCTGCTACCAGCGCTTCAACGCCGTCCCCCCGCCCTGCCGAAATCGAATAAATGAATTTATATTCGCAACTTAATGGGCTCTTATGTGAAGAGGATTTTCTCTGAACCAAATCAATCTTGTTCTCGACCAGCCAGACCTCGGATACGCCCTTCCCAAGGCCGTGCTCGCCGCGCCTCTTATCGGTGTCCGCGACATCAACCACCCACAACACCACATCCGCTGCCGCCGCCCGATCGCGCGCCCGACGCATGCCCTCCTGTTCAATGGGTTCACTGCTGTCCCGAATGCCAGCGGTGTCGAGCAGCGTAACCGGATAGCCATCGAGGTCGAGATGCACTTCGATGACGTCGCGCGTAGTGCCTGCATAGGGCGACACGATCGCCGCCTCCCGCCGCGCCAAACGATTGAACAGCGTAGATTTACCGGCGTTCGGCGGACCCGCAACAGCAACGACGATCCCTTCGCGCAGCCGCTCCGCGCGGCCGCCATCGGTCAAACTTGCTGCAATCTCACTGCGCAATTGCTGCGCAGCGTAAAGCGCCGGCCCGACCAGATCTTCAGGCACATCAGCCTCATCGGAAAAGTCGATCCGCGCTTCGACAAGAGCCAAGGCCTCGATCAACCGGCGCCGCCAATCCTCGGCACGGTCCCCGATCAAGCCCTTGAGCTGGCGGAACGCTTGCCGCCGTTGCGCCCGCGTCTCTGCGGCAATGAGATCGCCGAGCCCCTCCACGGCCGTGAGATCGAGCCTCCCGCTCTCAAACGCCCGCCGCGTGAACTCACCGGGCTCGGCAAGGCGGCATCCGGGCATCGCTCCCAGCGCCTCGAGCACACCGGCGACGACTGCGTGACCGCCGTGCAATTGCAGTTCGGCAACATCTTCGCCGGTCTCGCTGTGAGGCCCCGGAAACCAGAGCGCCAGCGCCTCATCAATCGGCTCGCCACTCACCGGATCGCGCACGCGCGCAAGTGCAGCCTTCCGCGGCTCCGGCACCCGACCGATAAGTTTTTGCAAAGCGTCGCTCGCCTGCGGACCCGACACGCGCACCACCGCGATCGCTGCCGGCAGCCGGCCCGAGGACAAAGCGAAGATGGTGGAACGATCAGACATGGCACCCGGTTGGAGGATATCGACGCATCAGCGCTTCGCGCCATGCGGGCTACTTGCTACGGTGCGTCCATGTCAACTTCACATTCCCCAACTTCACCGCACCAAAATCGTCTTGCCCAAGAGACGAGTCCCTATCTCCTTCAGCACAAGGATAATCCCGTCGATTGGTGGGCCTGGGGACCTGAGGCGCTGGCCGCAGCAAAGCAAAGCAAAAAACCCATCCTGCTCTCGGTCGGTTACGCGGCTTGCCATTGGTGCCACGTCATGGCGCACGAGAGCTTTGAGGACGACGACACCGCCCGCGTCATGAACGAATTGTTCGTCAACATCAAAGTCGATCGCGAGGAACGGCCGGATATCGACCAAATTTATATGGCGGCGTTGCATCACCTCGGCGAGCACGGCGGCTGGCCGCTGACCATGTTTCTCACGCCCGACGGCGAGCCGATCTGGGGCGGCACTTATTTTCCGAATACATCGCGCTACGGCAAACCGGCCTTTGTCGATGTGCTGCGTGAGATCGCGCGACTGTTCCGCGAGGAGCCCCAGAAGATCGAGCAGAACCGCTCAGCGTTGATGACCCAGCTCGCCGCCAAAGCAGATGGTACCGTCGGCGCCACGATAGGCATTGACGGCCTCAATAGCGCGGCGCGTCAGCTCGGCGGCATTATCGATCCGGTCAATGGCGGCACGCGCGGCGCGCCGAAATTTCCGCAGGCTGCTTTGTTTGAATTGTTGTGGCGCGCTGGTTTGCGCACCGGTGAGGCGCGTTATTTCGCGGCCGTCGAGATCAGCCTCGATCATATTTGCGAAGGCGGCATCTACGATCATCTCGGTGGCGGCTTTTCGCGCTACTCGGTCGATGAGCGTTGGCTGGTGCCGCATTTCGAAAAAATGCTTTACGACAATGCGCAGCTCCTCGAACTGCTGGCGATTGCTTATCAGCGCAGCGGCAAGGTGCTCTACCGGCAGCGCGCCCACGAAACTATTACGTGGCTCACGCGCGAAATGACGTCAAGCGAGGGCGGCTTCGCCGCCTCGCTTGACGCCGATTCCGAAGGCGAGGAAGGCAAGTTCTACGTCTGGTCATATGACGAAGTGATCAAGCATCTCGGCATCGAAGACGGCGAATTCTTTGCCCGCCATTACGACGTAACGCCCGCGGGCAATTTCGAAGGCCACAATATTCTCAATCGCCTAAACCCGCTGCCGCGCAGCGAGGCCGACGAGGCGCGGCTTAGTGTTCTGCGTGCAAAACTTCTCGCCGTTCGGGCGACGCGTGTGCGCCCTGGCCTCGATGACAAAGTACTGGCCGATTGGAACGGGCTGATGATCTCAGCGCTGGCCAATGCCGGACTCATTTTCGGCGAGCCATCTTGGCTTGACATTGCATCGCGGGCCTTCGGCTTCGTTGCGCAAGCCATGACGCGCGGCGACCGGCTCGGCCATTCATGGCGCGAAGGCAAACTCAAATTTCCCGGGCTTGCTTCCGACTTCGCCGCCATGATTCGCGCGGCGCTCGCACTCTGCGAAGCGACGGGAAAACAAAAATACCTCGAATGGGCGCTTGCGTGGCAGCATGTGCTCGATCGCGACTACGCCAATGCGGAGACGGGAACCTATTATCTCACCGCCGCCAATGCCGAGGGACTGGTGATCCGGCCCGCCGCAACGACTGACGAAGCGACGCCCAATCACAACGCCGTCGCCGCGCAAAACCTGATACGGCTCGCGGTTCTGGCTGGCGACGATGCCTGGCGCGAGAAAGCCGATCGGCTGATGAGCGCCATCGTGCCGCAAGTCGCCGAAAATCTCTACATGCACATGGCGCTGCTCAACGCCATCGATTTGCGTCTGCGCGCGGCCGAAATCGTGGTGGCCGGGGAGGGCACAGCTGCAGAGGCGCTCCTCGCCGTCGCCCGCCGCGCCTCGCCGCTTAATCGCATTGTGCTCCACGCGCCGTCAGCCGAGGCACTGCCGCAGACGCACCCGGCCCGCGCCAAGATAGCGGCGGCGAACGAGCCGCAAGCGTTCATCTGCATGGGTGAGACGTGCTCGCTGCCGGCGCTAAATCCCGCCGAACTGACCGCGGCTATAGATGCCGCCGGGCCTAAAGCCCAATCGCCGGCAAGCTCGACGAGACTTTTCGTTTGAGCATGATCGTTTCCGAAAACCGGTACCCATTCTTCGGCGTCATGCTCTACGTATTCATCGAGTCGAAGAACTCGCCGTTGTTCTTGGTGTTGCGCAGCTTGTCCAACAGGAAGTCCATGGCATCCATGGTGCCCATCGGATTGAGGATGCGGCGCAGCACGTACATCTTCTTGAGCTGATCGGGCGGCACCAGGAGCTCTTCCTTGCGGGTGCCGGAGCGGGTGATGTCCATGGCCGGGAAGGTGCGCTTGTCGGCGACTTTGCGGTCGAGGATCAATTCCGAATTGCCGGTGCCCTTGAACTCTTCGAAGATCACTTCGTCCATGCGGCTGCCGGTATCGATCAGCGCGGTGGCGATGATGGTCAGCGAGCCGCCTTCCTCGATATTGCGCGCCGCGCCGAAGAAGCGCTTCGGGCGCTGCAGCGCATTGGCGTCGACACCGCCGGTGAGGACCTTGCCGGAGGACGGCACCACGGTGTTGTAGGCGCGGCCGAGGCGAGTGATCGAATCGAGCAGGATCACGACGTCGCGGCCATGTTCGACCAGGCGCTTCGCCTTCTCGATCACCATTTCGGCGACCTGGACGTGGCGCACCGCCGGCTCATCGAAAGTCGAAGACACAACCTCGCCCTTCACCGAGCGCTGCATGTCGGTGACTTCTTCCGGCCGCTCGTCGATCAGGAGCACGATTAGATAGCATTCCGGATGATTGTGCGTGATCGAGTGCGCGATGTTTTGCAGCAGCACCGTCTTGCCGGTGCGCGGCGGCGACACGATCAGCGCGCGCTGGCCTTTGCCGACCGGCGCCACGATGTCGATGACGCGGGCCGAGAGATCCTTCTTGGTCGGATCCTCGAATTCCATCTTCAGCCACTCATCGGGATAAAGCGGCGTCAGGTTGTCGAAATTGACCTTGTGGCGGGCCTTTTCGGGGTCCTCGAAATTGAGCGAGTTGACCTTGAGCAGGGCGAAATAACGCTCGCCCTCTTTGGGGCTGCGGATATGGCCGTCGATGGTGTCGCCGGTGCGCAATCCGAAGCGGCGGATTTGCGAGGGCGAGACGTAAATATCGTCGGGCCCCGGCAGGTAATTCGCTTCCGGCGAGCGCAGGAAGCCGAAACCGTCCGGGAGAACCTCGACAACGCCTTCGCCGACAATGTCGGTTTCACGCGCCGAGAGCTGCTTGAGGATGCCGAACATCAGCTCCTGCTTGCGCATCGTCGAGGCGTTTTCGACCTCGAGCTCCTCGGCAAAGGTGACGAGCTCAGCGGGCGTCTTCGTCTTGAGCTCTTGTAGTTTCATTTCACGCATAGAATGTCCTGTGGGAAATTGGCCTAGCGGCAGAATTTGGTTACGGGGCCGCTGGCGTAAGGAAGGTCGCAGGTTTTGTCGAAGCAGGGACTTGTTGCAGCAGGTCTTTGAGTGGAGAGAGGCTTGGGGCCCCGGACCTGATGCACAGGTGGCTCCGATTCACCGGAGCCAGAACGCAACTGCATCCGCCTACGTCTGGTGGGATTTGCGTAACATAGGAAAAGATCGCCGTTCAGGCAAGTGCCGGCGAGCGGCTAGAGGGGCTAGGACGGGTTATTCAGTAAGCAACACGTGAAGATCAGAACGGTTTCACCACCACGAGAACGACGATGGCGATCATCAGAATCGTAGGTACCTCATTGATAATTCGATAGAATTTAACAGAATGCTGATTCGCGTCGCGGCCGAAGGCTTTTGTCCACCGGACGAACAGTCCGTGCACTCCTGACAGCACGAGAACGAGCGCGAGCTTGGCATGAAACCACGGCGAGGCGAACCAGCCATAGTGGGAATCAGGCCCGTGCCAGGCGAGCCAGAGCCCCAACACCCAGGTCGCGATCATCGCGGGATTGATAATGCCGCGCAGGAGCCGCCACTCCATGATCTTGAAGGTCTCCGACTGCACCGAGCCCGTTTCCGCCGCGCAGTGATAGACGAATAGCCGCGGCAGATAGAGCATGCCCGCCATCCAGGCGATGACGGCGATGATGTGGAAGGCTTTGACCCACTCGTATGCCATATCTCGGCTTTCCAAATCCCACACTTCCACTTCTCAGCTTCCCCGCACGCGCGCGATCAATCGTTCGACATGTGCAATCGGCGTTTCCGGTAGCACGCCGTGACCGAGATTGAAGATGAACGGCCGCGGCGCGAGAGTTTCTAAAATCCTATCGGTAGCCCGATCGAGCACCTTTCCTCCGGTAAGAAGCGCGAGCGGATCAAGATTGCCTTGCACCGGCCGCCTTGTCTGAATTCGATCACGTGCGAAATCGAGCTCGATCATCCAATCAAGGCCAACCGCATCGACCGAGACTTTCGCAACATAGCGCTCAAGCTTTGTTGCCGCGCCGCGCGGAAATCCAATGATTTTGGCGCCCGGAATGCGCCGTCGAACCGCAGCGACGATTTTCCTGCACGGCTCTATGCACCACGTCTCGAATTCGTCAGGCGGCAAGACGCCCGCCCACGTATCGAAAATCTGCGCAGCATCAATGCCAGCCTCGAATTGCTGGACCAAATAGCTCGCCGAGGCTTGAACCAAGACTTCAATCAGCTTTTCAAACGCATCTGGATAACGATAAGCAAATAAACGCGCCGGAATCTGTTCGCTCGTTCCAAAACCCGCGATCATATATGTCGCGACCGTCCATGGTGCGCCGCAAAAACCTAAGAGCGTTGTATCGGTCGGCAATTGCTGTTTCACCAGGCCGATCGTCTCATAAACCGGCGCCAGCACACGGTGATCGATCGCTCCGCGTAATCGTGTGAGCGCTGTTGGTTCATCAAGCGCATCCAGCCGCGGTCCTTCGCCGGCCTCGAAAGTCACGCGCTGCCCGAGCGCGTGCGGCACAACCAGGATATCGGAAAACAGAATCGCTGCGTCAAAACCGAAGCGCCGGATCGGCTGCAATGTCACTTCAGCCGCCAATTTCGGATCAAAGCATAATTTGAGGAAACTTTCCGACTTCTCGCGAATGGCCCGGTACTCCGGAAGATATCGTCCCGCTTGGCGCATCAGCCAAATCGGAGGGATGCTATTTCGCTCGCCTGCAAGAACGCGAAGCAGGGATTTTGTACCTCGATTATCCACCACGCTTCTTTCCCTACTCAAATAGATTCTTAGAATCTGTTGTAGTGATTGAACGGTTGATTGGACTCATACGTTGGCGCGCACATTCCATCCACGGCTTACCCACATATCCCCATAGTCGAGTGTGGCCGAGCCGAATTGTCGAGTCAGCAAGACAATCGCTCCTAATTACGATTCTCAGCGAAGGTTTGCGACCCTTGTCCACATTTCACCGCTGAGCGGATTAATCATCCGGGTCTTACCGCGGCGCGGCACCGATGTGGATGGTTTTGCCATTGGGTCGCCCATTTGACTTGCACCCCTTCGAAAGCCGTGGCCTTCTCCCCAGTGATCGACAGGTTATCCAACCGATTCCAATCGTCTCGATGGTGGACACGGCAAGTTATTTCCATCTGCACCTGATCTCCGACGCAACTGGTGAGACCCTGATTGCTGTCGGACGGGCGGCGGCGGCCCAATACGCCAAGGTCATGCCGGTCGAGCATGTCTATCCGCTGGTGCGAACGGTCAAACAGCTCGATCGGGTCCTCGCTGAGATCGAGGAATCCCCCGGAATCGTCCTCTACACGCTGCTCGAGGAGAATCTGGTCGAAAAGCTCGAAGCCAAATGCCGCGTTCTCGGAGTGCCGTGCTTGTCGGTCCTCGGGCCGGTGCTGCACCTATTCCAAGCCTATCTGGGCGCGGAATCGACCCATAAAGTCGGCGCCCAGCACACTCTGAATGCCGAATATTTCCGCCGCATCGACGCGCTCAATTACACCATGCTGCACGACGACGGCCAGCAGAGCGACGATCTCGAGGAGGCGGACGTTGTTCTTATCGGCGTGTCACGCACCTCGAAGACGCCGACCTCGATCTATCTCGCCAATCGCGGCGTCAAAACCGCGAATATTCCGCTGGTGCCGGGCGTCGCGTTGCCGCCTCACGTCGAACGGCTCAAGCATCCCCTAGTCGTCGGACTATTCGCTGCACCGGAGCGGATCGTGCAGATCCGGCAAAATCGCCTGCTTGGCCTCAAAATAGAGCGGCTTGACGACCAATATATCGACCGGGAAGCGGTGACCGCGGAAATCGCCGCCTCGCGAAAGTTGTGCAGCCGGCACAATTGGCCGGTGATCGATGTGACGCGCCGCTCGATCGAAGAAACTGCGGCGGCCGTGCTTGCCTTTTTGGCCGAACGGCGGCGGCAGCGGGCGTCGTGACGGCGCTGTGGCTCGCCGACAAGCCGCTTGTGCTGGCCTCGCGCAGCAAGGTTCGGCAAACCCTGCTTGAGGGCGCGGGTATTCCGGTCGAGGTGCGTCCCGCCGATCTCGATGAACGCCGGCTTGAGGCCGATGCGGTGTCGACGGCGCCAGGCGCGATTGCCGCTTACTTGGCGCGCGAGAAAGCGCGCGCAGCGGCAAGAGTTCATCCGCGGCGTCTGACACTTGGCGCCGATCAGACGCTGGCGCTCGGTGCCGAACGCTTTTCCAAGCCAGCCGATATTGCTGCGGCACGGATGCAGCTTTGCGCGCTGTCAGGGCGCACCCATGAGCTGCACTCGGCCATCGCCTTTGTCGAGGACGGCACGGTATTGTTTGAACATGTCGGCGTCGCACGGCTGACCATGCGGACATTTTCGGAAGAATTTCTCGATCTTTATCTGAAAACTGCCGGAAATGCCGCGACTGCGAGCGTGGGTGCTTATCAGTTGGAAAGCATCGGTATCCAACTCTTCGAGCGCGTCGACGGAGATTATTTTACGGTGCTCGGCCTGCCGCTCTTGCAGGCGTTGGAATTTCTGCGGCAACGGGGACGTCTCGCGCGGTGAGCGACGATCGACCATTCGTGCTGTGTCTCACCGGTTCGCTCGGCATGGGCAAATCGACGGCAGCAAGATTTTTTGCCGAAGAGGGTGTGCCGGTGCACGATTCCGATGCCGTGGTGCATGCGCTTTACGAGGGCGAAGCCGTGCCGCTCATCGAACAGGCCTTTCCCGGCTCGATCACAGGCGGCAAGGTCGATCGCAACAAGCTTGCCGCCATGGTGCTCAACGACAAGGCGGCGCTCACGCGGCTTGAGGCCATTGTCCATCCGATGGTCACCGCATCGCGGGAGAAATTCTTGGCCGAAGCACGCAATCGTGGTGCGAATATCGTCGTGCTCGATGTGCCGCTCTTGTTCGAAACCAATGCCGAGCGCCGCTGCGATGCCGTGGTCGTCGTGTCGGCGCCCGCCGACGTCCAGCGTAGCCGCGCCTTTCAGCGGCCCGGTATGACCGACGACAAGCTTGCCGCCATCCTTGCCAAGCAGATGCCGGACGCGGAAAAACGCCAGCGCGCCGATTTTGTTGTCGATAGTTCGCACAGTTTCGATCACGCCCGCGCGCAAATCCGCGATATTCTGCAAAAGATCGCTAAACTGCCGCCGCGGCCGCGGTGATTCGCGGGCCGGCGACAATTACGAGTTCCCAGCTACGAGTCAAAATGCGCGAGATCGTCTTCGATACCGAGACTACCGGCCTCGATCCATTCCAGGGCGATCGGCTGGTCGAGGTCGGCTGCATCGAGCTCCTCAATCGGTTCCCGACCGGCAAGATGTTTCACTGCTACTTCAATCCGGAACGCGACATGCCGGAGCAGGCCTTCAAGATCCACGGCCTGTCGATCGAATTCCTGAAAGACAAGCCGCTGTTCGCCACCAAGGTCGACGAGCTGATTGCCTTCCTGGGCGACGATGCCGCACTCGTCGCCCATAACGCGATGTTCGATCTCGGCTTCCTCAATGCCGAGTTCGAGCGCGCCGGCCGCGGCAGCGTGAGCCGCGAGCGGATTGTCGACACGCTTTTGCTGGCGCGCCGCAAGCATCCGGGCGGCGCCAATCGGCTCGACGATTTGTGCGCGCGGTATTCGATCGACAATTCGCGGCGGACCAAGCACGGCGCGCTGCTCGATGCCGAGCTTCTGGCCGAAGTCTATATCGAGCTGATCGGCGCGCGGCAGGCGCAGCTGGTTCTGTCGCAGACCGCCGCCGCGCCAGTGCGCATCGCCGGCGAGCCGATTGTGCGACGCGAGCGCGCCGCGCCATTGCCACCGCGTCTATCCGAGAACGAGCGCTTAGCGCATCGGCGCTTTGTCGCCACGCTCGGCGAAAACGCCATCTGGCGCGATTACGTCAGCTTGGATTAGAGCATGATCCGGAAAAGTGGGAACCGGTCTTCCGAAAAGATCATGCTCAACTTGGATTCACCAGAAATGGTGACGCGGGCGGCGTCGCCGCCAGGCGCTGGCGATAAAGCGACACGAAATCGACCGGCTCCAGCAATAGCGGCGGAAAGCCGCCATTGCGCGTCGCGGTCGCGATGATTTCGCGTGCGAACGGGAACAATAGCCGCGGACATTCGATCATGACGGTCGGCTGCAGGCTTTCCGGCGGCACATTGAGGATGCGAAATACGCCGGCGTAAAGCAGCTCGAAGCCGAACAGCAACAAGCCCTGCGATTCCGCCCGGCCGTCGAGGCGTAGCGTCACTTCGCAATCGGTTTCGGTCAGCGGCGCTGCTTCAACCGCAATATTGATATTGATGGCCGGCTGCTGGGTGCTCGGCGCCATCGAGCGCGGTGCATTCGGATTTTCGAAGGAAAAATCCTTCACGTATTGAGTGACAATGCCGATCTGCATCATCGGCAGTTGCGGCATGCCGACCTGCGGATCGGGGCCACCATTGGTCGCTGACATACTCGTCTCCGGCTACGCCTACGGGCTTTGCGGCTCGCCGGCGGTATTGCTTGATTGCTTGGCAATATGACCGGGCGCTTGGCTAACACAGGGGAGGGGGACGAACAATGCCGCTCCGCGGGCCTATTGCGGCGATCCGGCGCGTGAAATTCGCCGGATTTTGCCTAAAAGCCCGTCACGAAAGGCCGCTTCCTTTGTTGGCGCGGCTGCAGTGATCGTTTAATCTTCGGCTCTGGCACGCTAAGGTCACGATCGTTAGCTACTGGATGGCTCAAAGCGTGTACTTACATAGACGCGTGTCCACATAAGAGCGGCTGAACCTGGGTTGGTCCCGCGGCCGGTTTGAACCGCAAGTTCGATCTGCTAGCTCGATCCGCTGCTTGGCCGTCTCGAAATTGGCCGTCCTACCTGGCCGCCCGTAGAGTGTGCTGCTGCCCTCAATAAGCGACGCCGAAAGAATGCCCGACGTGTTCGACATCTACACCATCATTTTCCTGGCGCTCGCAGTGTTCATTTTCCTGCGCCTGCGCAGGGTGCTTGGTCAGCGAACCGGCCGCGAACGGCCGCCCTATGACCCGTATTCGCCGCAGGACGCAGTTCGCAGGCCGATCGACAAAGTCGTGCCTATGGCGCAGCGTCCGGCAGATGCCGCGGCACCGCGTCCTGCGGAAATCGCGCCGCAATCATCGGCCGATCGCTGGAAGGATATTGCCGAAGCGGGCTCGCCGGTCGCGGCCGGACTCGACGCCATCGTGGCGGCCGATCCGAGCTTCGACGGTAAGCATTTCATCGCCGGCGCGCGGGCGGCTTACGAGATGATCGTCACCGCTTTTGCTGCCGGCGACCGGCGTCAGTTGCGCAGCCTGTTGTCGCGCGAGGTTTTTGACGGTTTCGACAGCGCCATCGGCGAGCGCGAATCGCGCGGCGAAACCG
>Ga0209448_10000627_pt1 | contig 11294 bp, 5 predicted proteins | sample BogFormECP14_OM2_FD_188245 | JGI IMG/M metagenome (GOLD analysis project Ga0209448, IMG submission 188245) | Bog forest soil microbial communities from Calvert Island, British Columbia, Canada - ECP14_OM2 (SPAdes) (version 2) | ecosystem: Environmental > Aquatic > Freshwater > Wetlands > Bog ... | reverse complement strand
CGACTTTCTCGCGCGGGCAACCGCGCAGCGCCCCAACGCCGTCGCGATCGCCGATGCCGCGCCGGGCGATATCGAGGCTGTGTTCGCGGCCGCCGACGTACAAATCCTCAACCACGATGTGACTGCGGCGTTCGAGCGCCTGACCGCGTTGGTGCGCAGTACATCCGGGGATGAGCGCACTTCGGTGCGCACTCGGCTGATCGAGCTGTTCGAACTCTTCGATCCTGCCGATCCTGAGGTGATCGTCGGTCGGCGCAACCTCGCTAACGCCCTCTACTGACCGCTGGCGAGCAGACGCAAAATCGCCCTAAACCCATAGGTTTAGGGCGATTTTGCGTCTGCTCGCGCTCCTAAGCGCTACGAGGGCTCCAGCCATAACGCCGACGTAGGTGGCAGCGCCAGCACCGCCGACGCCGGGCGCCCGTGCCACGGGTCTTCGGTGGCATCGACGCCGCCCAGGTTGCCGACTCCGGAGCCGTTGTAGGACGTCGCGTCGGTATTGAGCACCTCGCGCCAGCGCCCGGCCGACGGCAGGCCCAGCCGGTAGCCGCTATGTTCTGACCCTGCGAAATTGAACACGCAGGCCATTACCGAGCTGTCACGGCCGTAACGCAGGAAGCTCAAAACGTTGTTGGCGGAATCGTTGGCGTCGATCCAGGAGTAGCCCTCGGGAGTGGTGTCCTGACTCCACAGCGCCGGATGGCTGCGGTAGATGTCGTTGATATCGCGGACCAGGCGGAGAATCCCGTTGGAGAAGCCATCCTCGTCGAGTTGGAACCAATCCAAACCATTCTGCTCTGACCACTCGGCGCGTTGGCCGAATTCCTGACCCATGAAAAGCAGCTGCTTGCCGGGGTGCGCCCACTGGTAGGCGAGCAGACTGCGTAGCCCTGCGGCCTTGGTGTGATTGTTGCCGGGCATCCGCCCCCACAGTGTGCCCTTGCCGTGGACCACCTCGTCGTGGCTGAGCGGCAGCACATAATTCTCGCTGTACGCGTACAGCATGGAGAACGTCATCTCATGGTGGTGATAGCTGCGGTATATCGGGTCACGACTGAGGTAGTCGAGAGTGTCGTGCATCCAGCCCATGTTCCATTTCATCGAAAAGCCCAGGCCGCCAATATTGGTCGGTCTCGTCACGCCCGGCCACGAAGTCGACTCTTCGGCGATGGTGACGATGCCGGGCGCGGCTTTGTGCGTCGTGGCATTCATCTCCTGCAGGAACTGCACCGCTTCCAGGTTCTCCCGCCCGCCGTAAATGTTGGGCGTCCAGCCGCCCTCGGGGCGCGAGTAGTCCAGGTAGAGCATCGACGCGACGGCGTCCACTCGTAAGCCGTCAATGTGGAACTCTTCGACCCAGTACATGGCGTTAGCCACCAGAAAGTTACGGACTTCCGGGCGGCCAAAATCGAAGACGTAAGTCCCCCAGTCGAGTTGCTCTCCGCGCGTCGGGTCGGAATGCTCGTAGAGCGGGGTGCCGTCAAACCGGCCCAGCGCCCAGGCGTCCTTCGGGAAGTGCGCCGGTACCCAGTCCACGATGACACCGATGCCGGCCTGGTGCAGGGCGTCAACAAGCGCCCGAAAGTCGTCGGGTGTGCCGAATCGCGATGTCGGCGCATAGTAGGACGTGACCTGGTAGCCCCACGATCCGGCGAACGGGTGCTCAGCGACTGGCAGCAACTCGACATGGGTAAACCGTTGCTCCACAACATAATCTGTCAGCTCGCGGGCAAGCTGGCGGTAGCTGAGCCCGGGGCGCCACGAGCCGAGATGGACCTCGTAAGTGCTCATCGGCTCGAAGACCGGGTTTCGCTGCGCGCGCCGCGCAATCCAGCTTTCGTCATTCCAGGTGTACTTGCTCGACGTCACCCGCGATGCCGTGTGCGGCGGCACCTCGGCAGCGAAGGCGAACGGGTCGGCCCGGTCGGTGACGACGCCGTCGGCGCCGCGCACCCGGAACTTGTACAGACCGTCGTTCGCGAATCCGGGCCAGAACAACTCCCAGACCCCGGAGGAGCCCAGCATCCGCATCGGGGCCTCGTTACCGTTCCAGCCGTTGAACTCCCCGATCAAACCGACGCCCTGGGCGTTGGGCGCCCACACCGCGAACGACACTCCATCGACCACGCCGTCGGCCGTGGTGAATGAGCGAGGATGGGCGCCCAGCACGTCCCAGAGTCGTTCATGGCGACCTTCGCCGAACAGATGCAGATCCATCTCACCAAGGGTCGGTAGGAAGCGGTAGGCATCGGCGACGCTCTGCACGACGGGTGCATCTCCCGGGCCCTGATAGCTCACTTCCAGCCGGTAGTCGATCAGGTTGACGAACGGCAGCGCCACGGCGAACAAGCCTGATTCGATGTGCTGCAGCGGGAATCGGTCGTCACCGACGATCGCGACGACTTCGAGCGCGTGCGGCCGGAAAGCCCGGATGATGGTATGGCCGCCGTGCTCGTGGGCGCCCAGGATACCGTGCGGGTTGTGGTGTGTGCCGGCCACCAGGCGAGCCAAGTTCGCCGGGTCGGGCGCCAGGTGTGTCTCGGTGATTTGTTCGGTTCGACTCTCGGTTCGACTCATGTTCGTTCCCCCTTCGGGCTTGTTCACCTCCTGCGCAGTAACGTGATTCGAGATTCGTACGGTATGAGTGGCATGTTGATGATGTGGGCGACTGCTCGCCCTGGGTCGATTCGTATGTAATTAGCTTGCCCCCACTGGTATTCCTCGCTGGTTATCTCATCGCGTACCCAGAACCGTTCGTATGGCTCCATGCCCAGCGCCGCCATGTCCAACCACAGCGTGGACTCCTCGGGCCCGAATGCGTTGAGCGTCACCACCACCAAAACGCAGTCACCGGTGGCCGGGTCGAACTTGCTGTATGCCAGCAGGGCGTCGTTGTCCACACTATGGAAATGAATTGTGCGCAATTGCTGCAGTGCGGGGTGGAGCCGGCGAATTGCGTTGAGCTGTCGAATGAACGGCTCAAGCGATCTGCCTTCGGCGAGCGCGCCCGCATAGTCACGCGGACGCAACTCGTACTTCTCCGAGTTCAGGTATTCTTCGCTGCCCTCCCGCATCGCGCGATGCTCGAACAGTTCGTAGCCGGAGTAGACACCCCAGGCCGGACTCATCGTCGCCGCCAGCACCGCGCGGATGGCGAACATGCCGGGACCGTTGTGCTGTAGTACGGCGTGCAGGATATCGGGGGTATTGACGAACAGGTTCGGTCGGCGGTAGTCGGCGAGTGCGGCGATGTCGTTGCCGAATTCGGCGAGTTCCCATTTTGCGGTGCGCCAGGTGAAGTAAGTGTAAGACTGCGTGAAACCGAGCTTGGCCAGCCCGTACTGGCGGGCCGGTGGCGTGAAGGACTCGGAGAGAAAGAGCACGTCGGGGTCGGCGGCCTTGACCTGGCCGATCAGCCAGGCCCAGAAGTCCGGCGGCTTGGTATGCGGATTGTCAACCCGAAAGACCTTGATGCCGTGGTCAATCCAGTGCCAGACCACGCGTAGCACTTCGTCATACAGACCGGCGGGATCGTTATCGAAATTGAGCGGATAGATGTCCTGGTACTTCTTCGGTGGATTCTCCGCGTAAGCGATGGTGCCGTCCGGCAATTCAGTGAACCACTGCCGGTGGTCGCGGGCCCACGGATGATCGGGTGCGCACTGCAGCGCCAGGTCCAGGGCAACCTCCATACCCAGGTCGCGCGTGGCGGCGACGAAGTCGTCGAAGTCGTCGATGGTGCCCAGGTTGGGATGAACAGCATCGTGGCCGCCCTCGTCGCTGCCGATCGCCCACGGAGATCCCACATCTCCCGGGGCGGCGGTGGGGGAGTTGTTGCGGCCCTTGCGATGTACCTTGCCGATCGGATGAATCGGCGGCAGGTACACGACGTCGAACCCCATCGCGGCGATGCGCGGAAGATCCGCCGCCGCCGTGGTGAAGGTGCCGTGCACCGGATTGCCGTCGACGTCGCGGCCGCCGGTCGAGCGCGGAAACATCTCGTACCACGACCCGAAGCGGGCCAACGGCCTATCCACCCAAACCCCGTACTGCTCGCCCCGGGTGACCAGCTCCCGCAGCGGATAAGCGGTGAGAAGTTCGTCGATTTCAGGTGTGAGCGCCAACGTGGCGCGGGTCATCGGATCCCCTGGCGTGCGCAACGCCGCGGCGGCCGCCAACAGCGGGCCGCGCAGTGCGCGCGGGACACCGGTCGCGGCACGCTCGAACAGCGCAGCCCCGGCCAGCAGATCGTTGGACAGCTCCGTTTCGCCCTGGCCGGCGTCCAGCTTGGCAACCAGACCATGTCGCCAGGTGTGAATCGGGTCACCCCAGCCGTCGACCCGGAAGGTCCACAGTCCGACCCGATCGGGGGTGAACTGGCCGTGGAAAACGTAGGGCTCCTGGCCCATCGTCATGGGCAGCAGCAACGGCTTGACCCTCTCGGCGACCCTGGCCGCGCGCGCAGATACCGGCCTTTCGGGAGCCTCGACAGCCTTGATCCGACGCATCTCCGTTACCTGCGGATAGCGCGGCCCGAGGTAGCGCACCACCAGAGTGGCCGCAACAGCGTCGTGGCCTTCCCGCCATACTGCGGCGCTGACCGGGACCACCTCACCGACCGCTGCTTTGGCGGGGTACGCGCCGCAGGAGACGACGGGCTGGACGTTATCGATCTCGACCCGACCGGGCACCACCACTCCGTTCCGATTGTGTGGGGCCAAACCGCGGGCGTGCTCAGTCGCGGAATGCCTCTCTCGTCCGGAAACTTGCTCTCGTGGGAACTTCGTACATGGGGAAAGCTTCGTCGTGTGGGGAAGCAGCTTTGCGGCCCCAATAACTACCCGATACCCACCCTAGTGTCCGGTCACACACCCAGAGGTAAACGAGCGATCGCCGGCACTGCGCGCGTGGGAATCCTCAGTAAGCTAGTGACGTGTGAAAGCCCTCCGCCGCTTTACCGTCCGTGCCCACCTTCCCGAGCGTCTCGCCGCGCTAGACCAGTTGTCGACCAACCTGCGGTGGTCGTGGGACAAGCCGACGCAGGATCTGTTCGCGACCATCGACCCGACGCTGTGGACACGATGCGGCAGTGATCCGGTAGCACTGTTAGGGGCTGTCAACCCTGCACGGCTCGACGAATTAGCGCTCGACGAAGTGTTCCTGGGCCGCCTCGATGAACTGGCGGCTGACCTGAACGACTATCTGAGCCGTCCGCTCTGGTATCAGCAGCAGCAGGACGCCGGCTTAGAAACGGGTCAAGCGATGCCGACCGCGATCGCGTATTTCTCGATGGAGTTCGGCGTCGCCGAGGTGCTGCCCAACTACTCGGGCGGCCTGGGGATCCTCGCCGGTGATCACCTGAAGTCCGCGTCCGATCTGGGGGTGCCGCTGATCGCGGTCGGCCTGTACTACCGCTCCGGATACTTTCGGCAATCCTTGACCGCGGACGGTTGGCAAAACGAGACCTACCCGTCGCTCGACCCGCAAGGGCTCCCGTTGCGACTACTCACCGATGCCACTGGTGATCCCGCGCTAGTGGAACTGACCCTGCCCGACTCCGGGCAGCTGCGGGCCCGGATCTGGGTCGCGCAGGTGGGTCGTGTCCCGCTGCTCCTGCTGGATTCTGACGTCCCTGAGAACGAGCACGAGCTGCGAAGCGTCACCGACCGCCTCTACGGGGGCGACCAGGAACATCGCATGAGGCAGGAGATCCTGGCGGGCATTGGCGGGGTGCGCGCGATCCGTGCATTCACCGCCATCGCAGGACTGCCCGCACCCGAGGTGTTTCATATGAACGAGGGCCACGCGGGTTTCCTGGGAACCGAGCGCATCCGCGAGCTGATCACCGGTTCGGGGTTGGACTTCGACACCGCGTTGACCGTTGTGCGGTCCAGCACTGTGTTCACCACGCACACCCCGGTGCCCGCCGGTATCGACCGGTTTCCGGTCGACATGGTGCGGCTCTACTTCGACGACCATCTGGACGAAGATCCCGACGATCGGGCGCCGGTGTTGTTGCCGGGCGTACCGACTGCCCGAATCATCGCCCTCGGCGCCGAGGATGATCCGGGCAAGTTCAACATGGCGCACATGGGTCTGCGGCTGGCCCAACGAGCCAACGGCGTCTCGTTGCTGCACGGCCGGGTGAGTCGGTCCATGTTCAACGAGCTGTGGCCAGGGTTCGACGCCGCCGAGGTGCCGATCGGGTCGATCACCAATGGAGTCCATGCTCGCACCTGGGCGGCGCCACAATGGTTGCAGCTGGGACGCGAGCTGTCCGGCTCGGATTCGTTCGGTGACCCGGGCGTCTGGCTGCGACTGCAGGACGTCGATCCCGGTCATCTGTGGTGGATCCGCGCGCAGTTGCGAGCGCTGCTGGTCCAGGACGTCCGGGCGCGGCTGCGCCAATCGTGGCTGGAACGCGGTGCGTCGGACGCCGAGCTGAGCTGGATCGGTTCGGCATTCGATCCGAATGTACTAACCATCGGGTTCGCTCGGCGGGTGCCGACGTACAAGCGGCTGACACTGATGTTGAACGATCCAGATCGGCTGGAGCGGCTGCTGCTCGACGACGAAAAGCCGATCCAACTGATCGTCGCCGGGAAATCCCACCCGGCTGACGACGGCGGCAAGGCGCTGATCCAACAGGTGGTGCGCTTCGCCGACCGGCCAAAGGTGCGCCACCGCATCGCATTCCTGCCCAACTACGACATGTCGATGGCCCGGCTGTTGTATTGGGGCTGCGACGTCTGGCTGAATAACCCGCTGCGACCGCTGGAGGCCTGCGGCACTTCGGGAATGAAGAGCGCGCTCAACGGCGGATTGAATTTGTCCATCCGCGACGGCTGGTGGGACGAATGGTACGACGGCGAAAACGGTTGGGAAATACCGTCTGCCGACGGCGTGGCCGACGAGGCGCGTCGCGACGACCTGGAGGCCAGCGGGCTCTACACCCTGCTGGAACAAACGGTGGCACCGAAGTTCTACGAGCGCGACGAACACGGGGTGCCGCCACGGTGGATCGAAATGGTCCGCCACACTTTGCAGACCCTCGGGCCGAAGGTGCTGGCTTCCCGGATGGTGCGGGACTACGTCGAGCAGTACTACACGCCGGCGGCGCAATCGCTGCGCAGGACCATCGCGGCCCCTGAGGGTGGCACGGCTGGCGCAAGTGGCGGCGAGTTCGGCGCTGCCCGCGAGCTGACCGCCTACCGTCTGCGCGCCGAGGAAGCGTGGTGGAAGATCAACATCACCGACGTCGACAGCACCGGCCTGCCGGATACTCCGCTGCTCGGGTCGAAACTGACCCTGACCGCGACCGTGTACCTGGCCGGGCTGGCGCCCGACGAGGTGACAGTGCAGGCGGTGCTGGGCAGGGTCGACACCGGCGACGTGCTGCTGGATCCCGTCACCGTCGAGATGTCGCACACCGGCACTGCCGATGGCGGCAAGGAGATCTTCTCGACGACAGCGCCGCTGCCGATGGCGGGAGCGCTTGGATACACGGTGCGAGTTTTGCCCCACCATCCGTTGTTGGCTGCCGCCAACGAACTTGGTCTGGTCACCCTCGCCGGATAAGCAGGTATGCCGCGTCACGCTGAAATGCCGTCCGGCGCGCTGCGCAACCGCTCGAGCGCTCCCCGGACCTGCGCGGCGTTGGTGGTCTGCCAGAACGGCGGCAGCGAGGCGCGCAGATAGCGTCCGTAGCCGGCGGTAACCATCCGGGAGTCGAGCACCGCAACCACCCCACGATCGCTGACGCGGCGCAGCAGCCGGCCCGACCCCTGCGCCAGCAACAGCGCCGCGTGGCTAGCGGCGACGGCCATGAAACCATTCCCTCCGCGAGCGGCCACCGCGCGCTGGCGGGCGCCCAGCAGTGGATCGTCCGGGCGGGGAAATGGGATGCGATCGATCAGCACCAACGACAGCGACGGTCCCGGCACGTCGACTCCCTGCCACAACGACAGCGTGCCGAACAGCGAGGTCTCCGGGTCCTCGGTGAATTGCTCCACCAGCGCGGAGGTGCTGTCGTCGCCCTGACACAACACCGGCGTGGATAACCGCTCCTGCATGGCATCGGCGGCGGCCCGGGCGGCCCGCATCGACGAGAACAACCCCAGGGTGCGTCCACCTGCAGCGGTGATGAGCTCGGCGATTTCGCACAGCTGCTCCGCCGAGCCGGTGCCATCGCGGCCCGGTGGCGGCAGATGGGCGGCGACGTAGAGGATTCCTGCCTTGGCGTGCTCGAACGGCGATCCGACGTCCAGGCCACGCCACCTCAGATCGTCTCCGGTCTCCGATCCGGTCAGGCCCCACGCGGTGGCCATCGCGTCGAAAGACCCGCCGACCGTCAGCGTTGCGGATGTCAACACGGTCGTCGAACGGGTGAAGACTTGGTTGCGCAGCAGGCCCGCTACCGACAGCGGGGCCACCCGCAGCACGGCGCGCGCCGAACCCCGGTTGTCTTCGTGATCCAGCCAAACCACGTCAGTGCGATCTGGAATCGCGGGGACGAACGACGTCAGGATTCGCGACGCCGTGTCGGATATCTCGGTCAGCGCCGCAGCCGCTTCGGCCCGCGCGGATGCCGCCTTCGCGTCGCTGGTGGACTCGATTGCCGAGCGTGCCGCGCTGGCCGCATCGCGCAGTGCGGTCAGGTATGTTGCCATCTCTTCGTTAAGATGATCGACGCGGCCCGCGGTCGCGTCATGGATCGCTGCGGCGAAAGTGGCCGATGTGGCCTCCAGTCGCTCGGTCAGTTCGTGGTCCACCAATCGGGAGATCCGTCGTGCGGCGACTCCGAGAGCAGCCGACGTCAGCTCCCCGGTGGCCACCGACGTCACCCGGTCTGCCAACTCGTGTGCTTCGTCGACAACCAGTAGCGCGTGTTCTGGCAACACAGCCGATTCGGCAACGGCATCGATGGCCAGCAGGGCGTGGTTGGTGACGACGACATCGGCAGCCCCGGCAAGGCCACGCGCCCGTTCGGAAAAGCACTCGGAGCCAAACGGACAGCGGGCCACGCCGAGGCATTCCCGCGCGGAGACGCTGACCTGGGACCACGATCGCTCCGACACACCGGGCTTGAGGTCGTCGCGGTCACCGGAATCGGTCGTCGATGCCCAGGCGGTGAGCCGTTGCACGTCACGGCCCAGTGCGCTGGCCGCCATCGGGTTGAAGAGTTCTTCTTGGGCCCGTTCGTCGTCGGCGTCGGGCGAACCCGCCGTTCCTTGAGGGTCGCCGTGGATCTTGTTCAGGCACAAGTAGTTCCGCCGCCCCTTGAGCAATGCGAACTGCGGGCGGCGGGGTAGCGCATCGGCGAGCGAGTCGGCCAGCCGGGGCAGATCACGCTCGACGAGTTGACGCTGCAAGGCGATCGTTGCCGTCGACACCACGACCGGTGCGTCGTCGCTGACCGCACGGACGATCGCGGGGATCAGATATGCCAACGACTTGCCGGTGCCGGTGCCGGCCTGCACGACGAGGTGCTCACCGGTTTCGAAGGCCTGCGCGACCGCGTCGGCCATCCCCTGCTGGCCAGGGCGTTCGCTGCCGCCGAGCGCGGCCACCGCGATGGCCAGCAGCTCGGGGACGGATACGGACACGTCTGACGTGGCTACTCCTTGATTGATTGGTATGTCGACGGTATCGGAGCTAATTGTTCAGACGCGCTTCAACCTGGGATGTATACCGTCGGGATCGCCGGGTCGCCGTGCGCCAATTTCAGTCCCTCCCACGGCACGCTGTGCAGCCCGGACGCGACCAGCGCCCGCGCTGCGGCCAGGGCGCTGACACCTGTGTCAGCCACGATCTGGCCACCGCGGACTAACGGGGTGGTCAGCGCTCGGAACGGTTCGATGGTGGCGGGCGGTTGGCCCGCCGGATACACCACCTCCTCGGTGATCGTGCCGGTCGGGCGGGAGCGCCGCAGCGCCTCTTTATGGCCGCCGTGCGATTCCTTATGGCTGCTGCGCTTCTGCACCGGCATGCCTTCCACTTCGACCAACTTGTAGACCATGTTCGCGGTCGGGGCACCCGAGCCGGTCACCAGGGACGTGCCGACTCCGTAACTGTCCACCGGCTCGGACCGCAAGCCGGCGATCGAGAACTCGTCAAGATCTCCGGAGACCACGATGCGGGTCCCAGTGGCACCTAACTGATCGAGCTGCTCGCGCACCTGGCGGGTCAGCACCCCCAGCTCGCCGGAGTCGATGCGAACCGCGCCGAGCGTGGCACCGGCCGCGGCCACGGCATTGGCCACGCCGGTCGTCACGTCGTAGGTATCCACCAGCAGCGTGGTTTCGACGCCCAGCGCATCGACCTGGGCGCGAAACGCGGCCAGTTCAGCCGCTTCAGGGGGTCTGTCCTCGCGAGTGTGCAGCATGGTGAAAGCGTGTGCAGCGGTGCCCTCGGTGGGTATTCCGTATCGTCGCTGGGCCTCCAGGTTGGATGATGCGGCGAAGCCGGCGATATAGGCCGCCCTGGCCGCCGCGACCGCAGCGCGCTCGTGGGTTCGTCGTGATCCCATCTCGATCAGCGGGCGCTCCCCCGCCGCCCTGACCATGCGGGCCGCCGCTGACGCGATCGCGGTGTCGTGGTTGAAGATCGACAGCACCAGCGTTTCGAGCACCACGCATTCGGCGAAACTGCCGCTCACCGACAGCACCGGTGACCCGGGAAAGTACAGCTCACCTTCGGCGTAACCGTCGATATCGCCGCCGAATCGGAAATCGCGCAGGTAGCCCAACGTGTCCGGGTCGAGGAATTGCGCCAGCGACTGGCCTGCCTGGTCGTCGAACCTGAACTGCGGCAAGGTTTCCAGTAGCCGTCCGGTTCCGGCGACCACCCCGTAACGGCGGCCTTCGGGGAGTCGGCGCGCGAACACTTCGAACGTGGTCCGGCGATCGGCGGTGCCGTCGCGCAGCGCGGCTGCCAGCATGGTCAACTCGTACTTGTCAGTCAGCAGCCCAGCCAGAACCGGGTCATTCATCCCGCAACGGTAACGGCCGGCGTCGGGCGCGCTCAGTCTCGGTATCGTAGGGGTCATGGTTGTTGCCACAGCGCCCACTAGGCCGGGCACTACCGGGCAACGAGAGTCCGCTCCGGTAGAGGTCACGGCCAGTCCATGGGTCACCATCGTGTGGGATGACCCCGTCAACCTGATGACCTACGTGACGTATGTGTTCCAGAAGTTGTTCGGCTACAGCGAGCCACACGCCACCAAGTTGATGATGCAAGTCCACAACGAGGGTAAGGCCGTGGTGTCGGCGGGCAGCCGGGAGACCATGGAAGTC
>Ga0209448_10000626_pt1 | contig 11302 bp, 9 predicted proteins | sample BogFormECP14_OM2_FD_188245 | JGI IMG/M metagenome (GOLD analysis project Ga0209448, IMG submission 188245) | Bog forest soil microbial communities from Calvert Island, British Columbia, Canada - ECP14_OM2 (SPAdes) (version 2) | ecosystem: Environmental > Aquatic > Freshwater > Wetlands > Bog ... | reverse complement strand
CAGTGCCAATTTGGGATGCGCCTGCGCCATTATCGCGCGATCTCCCAGGTGGTGCCGTCCTTGCTGTCCTTGAGTACGACGCCCATGGCGGCGAGCTCGTCACGAATTCGGTCGGATTCCTTGAAGTTTTTGGCCTTGCGGGCGGCATTGCGCGCCTCGATCAAACAGACAACTTTGCCCTCGTCGAGGGAAACCGACGCCGGCCGAAATGCCGACCATTCGGCAGGCGTCTGTTGCAACAGACCGATCAATTGCGCGCTCGCCTTCAGGCACGCAGCCGCGGGCTTTGCGCCTTTGGCCGCCTCGCCGCGCAATTCGTGCAAGGCCGCGAGCGCCTTCGGCGTATTCAGATCATCGGCGAGCGCGTCGAGCGCATCGGCGCAAAGATAGCCCGGCTTAGCGTCGGCGGTGAGACTGTACCAGAGATCGAGCGTCTTTTGCGCCTCGCGCAGGCCGCTGACGATCCAATTGATCGGCTGGCGATAATGCGTCTGCAGCATGGTCAGACGCACGGCCTCTCCGGGCCAATCTTTCAGCAACTCATGGATGGTCACGAAGTTGCCGAGCGATTTCGACATCTTATCGCCTTCGACCTGAAGGAAGCCGTTGTGCATCCAGTAATTCGCCATCAAAGGCGTATGGAAGGCGCAGCGCGATTGCGCGATCTCGTTTTCGTGGTGCGGGAAGACGAGATCGATGCCGCCGCCATGGATGTCGAAAATCTCGCCGAGATGTTTCCACGACATTGCCGAGCATTCGATGTGCCAGCCCGGCCGCCCGGGCGTCTTGATACCTGCCGGCGACGGCCAGGCCGGCTCGCCCGGTTTCGACGGCTTCCAGAGGACGAAATCCTGCGGGTCATTCTTGTAGGGCGCGATATCGACGCGGGCGCCGGCGATCATCTCGTCAAGCGGCCGTTTCGACAGTTGTCCGTAGTCCGGCATCGACGGCACGCTGAACAGCACATTATCCGAGGCCACATAGGCGTTGCCCGAGGCGACCAGGCGGTCGATTAGCGTGCGCATCTCGGCGATGTGCTCGGTGGCGCGCGGCTCGACACTCGGCGGCAGGCAACCGAGCGCTAAGACATCGTCGTGGAATTGCTTGTCGGTTTTCTCGGTAACCTTGCGGATCGCCTCGTTCAACGGCAGCGCCGGATATTCCTCCGCCGCACGCGCGTTGATCTTGTCGTCGACGTCGGTGATGTTGCGCACATAAGTGACATGCGTGTCGCCATAGATATGGCGCAGCAGGCGGAACAGCACGTCGAACACGATCACCGGCCGCGCATTGCCGATATGGGCGAAGTCGTAGACCGTCGGCCCGCACACATACATGCGCACATTGGCCGGATCGATCGGCTCGAAAGCCCGCTTCTCGCGCGTCAGCGTATCGTAGAGTTTCAATTCCATTTGCCGCGAATCTCAATTCACCAAGTCAAATAGTACACCTCGGGCCTGCTGGCCGGGCGTCTATCGGTCTCGCGTGATGAGATTAAAGACGGCCGCAGCCAGCGATGTCGCTAGCTATTAATCTCTCGGCAAATGCCGCAGATGATGTTCGGGCCGGTCATGGCGCGCACAATGATGGGTCAAGCGCATGGCGTCAAGGTCATTGGCGTAAGGGCCATTGGCGTCAAGGTCCGGCCCGCCGGCAATGCGTTACCGGTGTCACCATGCTGCCACGCCAAGCGGAAAACGGCCCGCTCCCCTGTGGAAATACCAAAGCCGTCATGTGGATGCGTTGCTCGCACAGGCAAAACATGAGAGCGAACCGCCGCGGTTTGCGTTCTTGAATTTGGGCTGTCGAAACAGCGTCACTTAACGAAAGCTTAACCCCGCACCCTCATTCTCAACCCTATCGGGGTAGGGCCGAATTGGCCTGGTCCGTCATTCAAGTTGTCATGCAAGCTGCCTTGCAAGTTGTCTTGCAAGTTGTCTTGCGGACAGCCGGGTCTGGAAGTGGCGAGAACTGCGCCGGGTGGGGGAACCATGCGTTTCATGATTGCGGCTTGCGCCGCACTTTCCGTTGTTCTCGGCGCGGCATCGGCGCGAGCGGAGAAGCGCGTCTTCATCATCGCCAATGACGGCGGCTATGGCGTCGACAATTGCCTGGCGTCGGGTTCAAGTTGCGGCGCGGCGGTGGCGAATTCCTATTGCCACTCGCGCGAGTTCGCCCAAGCGACGTCGTTCCGCAAAGTCGACCGCGACGACATTACCGGCGCCATCCCGGCCAGCAGTTCGTCCTGCCAGGGCTCAAGCTGCGATAATTTCGTCGCGATCGAGTGTTCACGTTGATTTAGAGCGTGATTCGGAAAAAGCCTGCCCGCGCACTTGATCCGATGGGCGGCAACCGATTTCCGAAAAGATCATGCTCCATCGAGATACCAGAGCGATCGATTTGTTCCAAAGCGATTGCTCAAGCGCATAACTCGCTCTCTTATTTGTTATCAGGACACCCCCCGCCGCATCCCGTTGCGCCGGACTATGACTTCGTTCATCCTCGTATTGGCTGTGTCCGGACCTCGAGTGGGCGCGAGGGATAGCACGCCCAACATCTAGACCCGTAGGTGGTCAATGGGTGGACAAGAAGCGAGGGAACGCGACATCGGAGAAGATGTCGCCAAGGGTGTCGCTACTTTGGCCGCTGCGAGCGACCAAGCCCCGCTGAAGCTCGAACAATTCCTGCCCTATCAGCTCCAGGTCGTGTCGACGCTGATATCGCAAGCTCTGTCGCGGGTCTACGCGCGGCGCTATCACCTCGGCATTCCGGAATGGCGGGTGCTGGTGGCGCTCGGCCAATTCGGCTGGATCAACGGCAAGGCCATTTGTTCGCACACCCACATGCACAAGACCAAGGTGTCACGGGCGGTGGCGATTCTGGAACGGCGCAAGCTCGTCGCGCGGCGGGCCAATCACGCCGACATGCGCGAGTCGCTCATCTCCCTCACCCCCGCCGGCCACTCGATCTACGAAGAGCTCGCGCCGCATGCGGTCGATTTCACCCGCCGGCTCACCGAGATCCTGACGCCGAGCGACCGCGACGCGTTCCATCGCGCGCTCAAGCAGATCACCGACCGGTCCGCGCAATTGGTCGCCGAGGCGATCGAGGAAGACGGCCGCGTGGAGGAACCGTGAAGCTCTATTCGTACTTTCGATCATCGGCCGCTTACCGCGTGCGCATCGCGCTCAATTTCAAGGGCATCGCCTACGACACGATCCCCATTCACCTGGTTAAGGACGGCGGCCACAACAGGCGGCCGGAATTTCGCGCCATCAATCCGCAGATGCGCGTGCCGGTGCTGGTCACGCCCGCGGGCGACACGCTGACGCAATCGCTCGCCATCATCGAATATCTCGAAGAGACGCATCCACAGCCGGCGCTGTTGCCGAAACATCCGGTCGCGCGCGCCAAAGCACGTGCTCTCGCCGAGCTCATCGCCTGCGACATCCACCCGCTGAACAATATCGGGCCGCTGCGTTACCTGAAGCGAGACATGGGCCAGGAGCAAAGCGCGATCGACGCCTGGTACCATCATTGGGTGATTGCGGGCTTCGAGGCGCTCGAAGCCATGATCGAATCTGGCCCCTATCTCTGCGGCAAGGAGGTCACGCTTCCCGACCTGTGCCTGGTGCCGCAGGTCTATAATGCGCGGCGGCTGAAAGTGCCGCTCGAGCAATATCCGAAGATCGTTGCCGCCGACGCCGCCTGTCTCGCGCTTCCCGCCTTCGACAAAGCGCGCCCGGAAAATCAGCCGGACGCCGAGTGACGGCGGGGTCCGGGGGCCGTAGCGGCGCGGGGCCAAAGCCGCCCGATTGGCCGTCATTGACAGCACTAGCCTTCACATTTTAACCACCATTCCGGGGCTTGATCCGCAACCCCCACGAACCGGGGCCGGAACCCTCGATGCCCAATAGATCGCGCGGCCGCGGCCGGGACATGCTGCAAGTCGTGTCGAAGTACATGGTTGCCATCTGCGGTCTGCTGGCCTGCGCCACGGCAGCGTCGGCGCAAGGCGCTCCGGTTCAGCAGCCTTATCAGCAGCAGCAATATCAGCCGCCATCATCAAATCAGCCAGGTTCGAACCAGGCCGCATCGAATCCGGTCTGTGGTCGCCTGCAAGCGCAGCTTGCTTCGGTCGACCAAGGCTCAGCCGACCCGGCCCGCGCCGATCAAATCAAGCGCGCGGACGACGCCATCGCCAAGCAGCAGGCCGACCTCGACCATGCCGTCGCGCAAGCGCACAAAGCCGGCTGCGCCGGCGAAGGATTCTTCGCGCTGTTCTCGGCGCTGTCGCCGCAATGCGGGCCGATCACGTCGTCGATCCAGCAGATGCGCGGCAATCTCGACCGCATGATGAGCGACCAGCAAAAACTCAAAGGCGGCGGCAGCGATGCGCAGGACGGCCAGCGCCGCGCGCTGATCGGCGCCTTGGCGCAAAACAATTGCGGTGCGCAATACGCCTCCGCGGCCTCCTCGTCGGGTCCGGCCGGCTTCTTCGACGCTTTGTTCGGCAACGGCACCATCGTCAATCCGAACGGCGACGGCGCGCCGTCCGGCACCTTCCACACGGTCTGCGTGCGGACCTGCGACGGATATTATTTCCCAATCTCGTATTCGACGGGGTCGACCCGCTTCGCCGACGACGAGAAAACATGTCAGCGGCTGTGCCCCGCCAGCGAAGTCGCGCTCTATTCGTTCCACAATCCGGGCGAGGATATGGACCAGGCGGTGTCGAATTCGGGCCAGCCCTACACGGCGCTACCGAATGCCTATCGTTACCGCAAGGAAGTCACCAATGGCTGCTCGTGCCGCAAAGCTGGCCAGAGCTGGGGCGACGCGCTGAAGAATGCCGACGATGCGACGACGCTCGAGCAAGGCGACATCGTGGTGACCGACCAGACCGCAAAGACGCTCTTGCAAACGCCGAAGCAAGGCGGCAAGCCGGCTGCGGCTGGCGCAACCCAACCGGGCGCGGGCGCGGCCGTCTCGGTGCCGGCCGCAACCAGTACCGATCCCACCAAGCGTACCGTGCGTACGGTCGGACCGCCGTTCCTGTCGGCGGGGCAGATGCAAATGCAACAACAGCTGCAGCAGCAATCCCAGCCGCCGTCGCGCTGAGCCGCGCGTCAAAAATCCGAACCACTGCCCGCCTTCGCCATCGCCGTACTATTGGCGGCGCCTCTGACCGGCATGCGGTCAGGCTGCGGCAGCGCCGATCCAGGGTCATTGAACCAATTGACGATCGGATAGCGCCGGTCGCGGCCGAAATTCTTCAGCGTGACTTTCACGCCCGGCGCCGCCTGGCGGCGCTTGTATTCGGCCAGATAGAGCATGCGCTCGACCTTCAGCACAGTATCGCGATCGAAGCCCGCGGCGACGATGGTCGCGGTCGATTCCTCGCGCTCGACCAGCCGTTCGAGAATCTGATCGAGAATATCGTAGGGCGGCAGCGAGTCCTGGTCGGTCTGGTTTTCGCGCAGCTCCGCGCTCGGCGCGCGGACGATGACATTGTCCGGAATGACATTGCGATCGGGACCGCGGGCGCCTTCCGGCTTCCAGCCGTTGCGCAATCTCGACAAGCGATAGACTTCGGTCTTGTAGAGATCCTTGATCGGATTGAAGCCGCCGTTCATGTCGCCATAGAGCGTGGCATAGCCGACCGACATTTCCGACTTGTTGCCGGTCGTCACCACCATGGCGCCGAATTTGTTAGAGATCGCCATCAGAATGGTGCCGCGGGCGCGCGCCTGCAGATTTTCCTCGGTGACGTCGCGCGGCGCGCCTTGAAACACGCCGGCGAGCGCCGCCTCGAGACCGTGCACGGCGCTTTCGATCGGGACGATGTCGTAGCGGACGCCGAGCGCGCGGACGATCGACTCAGCATCGTCGCGCGACGCCTGCGACGTATAACGATACGGCAGCATCACGCAGCGCACGCGCTCGCTCCCGAGAGCATCCGTCGCCATCGCGGCGCAGAGCGCGGAATCGACGCCGCCGGAGAGGCCGATCACCACGCCCTTGAAGCGGTTTTTCTCGACATAGTCGCGCAAGCCCAAGACGCAGGCGGTGTAGTCGGCTTTGTCTCGTTCTTCGGCCGGCGCGATCACACCCCGCGCGCAGCGCCATACGCCGTCGATGCGCGACCAATGCGTGGTCAAAATCTCCTCGCGGAAGGCCGGCAGCTGAAAAGCGACCGAGCGGTCGGCATTGAGCGCGAACGACGCGCCGTCGAACACCAGCTCGTCCTGTCCGCCGAGCTGGTTGATATAGATCAGCGGCAGCCCGGCTTCGGTGACGCGCTCGACGACGACATTGAGGCGGACCTCGCCCTTGTCGCGCCAATATGGCGAGCCGTTGGGCACGATAAGAATTTCGGCGCCGGTTTCGGCCAGGCATTCGACCACATTTTCGTAGTCGCCCCAGTCGGTCCAGGTATCCTCGCAGACCGGCAGGCCGAGCCGCATGCCGCGGAAGCTCACCGGGCCCGGCAACGGGCCCGGGGCGAAGACGCGCTTCTCGTCGAAGACGCCATAATTCGGCAGATTGACCTTGAAGCGGAGCGCTTCAATCCGGCCCCCGGCGAGGAGCGCATAGGCATTGTAGAGCTTGCCGTCCTCGACCCAGGGCGCGCCGATCAGGACCGCCGGCCCGCCGTCGGCGGTCTCGCCCGCGAGCGCCTCGATCGCCGCCCGGCAGGCGGCTTGGAACGCCGGCTTGAGCACCAGGTCCTCGGGCGGATAGCCGGCGATGAACAGCTCGGAAAAGGCGATGATATCGGCATGGTCGCGCGCGGCTTGCGCGCACGCCTTACGGGCACGCTCCAGATTGCCGGAGATGTCACCGACAATCGGATTGAGCTGCGCCACGGCGATGGCCAAGCGGTCGGCGGGACGATCGTTCATGACCAAGCTTTAGCGCCGGAGCGTCCGGTCCGGCAATGGCTGAGCCGTGCGGTACGCGCGGCTCAGAGCACCGCCACCTGCGGGATCGGCTTGGCCTTGGCCTGCCGCTCCGATTTGAGGAGATCGGCGAGGAGAAAGGCGAGGTCGAGCGACTGCTCGGCATTGAGGCGGGGATCGCACACCGTGTGGTAGCGGTCGTTGAGATCCTCGTCGCTGATGGCACGCGCGCCGCCGGTGCATTCGGTGACGTTCTGGCCGGTCATTTCCAGATGCACGCCGCCCGCAATGGTGCCTTCGGTGGCATGAACTTGAAAAAACGCCCGCACTTCTTTCAGGATCTGATCGAACGGGCGCGTCTTGTAGCCGGTCACCGACGTGACGGTGTTGCCGTGCATCGGGTCGCATGACCACACCACGCTGCGGCCCTCGCGCTTCACGGCGCGCACCATCGGCGGCAAAAGCTCCGCGGCTTTGTCCGCCCCGACGCGGCAGATCAGTGTCAGGCGGCCGACCTCGTGGTCCGGATCGACAATGTCCATGAGCTTAAGGAGCTCATCCGGCTTCTGCGTCGGCCCGGTCTTGATGCCGAGCGGATTTTTGATGCCGCGGCAGAATTCGACATGGGCGTGGTCGGCCTGCCGGGTGCGGTCGCCGATCCACACCATGTGACCCGACGTGCAGTACCAATCGCCGGTCGTCGAATCGACCCGTGTGAAGGCCTGCTCGTAGCCGAGCAGGAGCGCTTCGTGGCTGGTGAAGAAATCGGTCGTGCGCATTTCCGGATGCACTTCCGGATCGATGCCGCAGGCGCGCATGAAATCGAGCGCCTCGCTGAGCCGGCTGGCGAGATCCTGGTAACGCTTCGACTGCGGACTGTCCTTGACGAAGGACAGCATCCATTGATGCGCATTCGACAGATTGGCGTAGCCGCCGGTGGAGAAGGCGCGCAACAGATTGAGCGTCGCCGCCGACTGGCGATAGGCTTGCAATTGCCGGCGCGGATCGGGCGTGCGCGCTTCGGCGGTGAACTCTGTGCCGTTGATAATGTCGCCGCGATAGACCGGAAGCTCGAGGCCTCCCCGCTTTTCCGTCGGCGACGTGCGCGGCTTGGCGAACTGGCCGGCAACGCGGCCAACCTTCACGACGGGACAGGCCGCCGCATAAGTGAGCACCACCGCCATTTGCAGGAACAGGCGGAAAAAATCGCGGATATTGTTGGCGCCGTGCTCGGCAAAACTTTCCGCGCAATCGCCGCCTTGCAGCAAGAAAGCCTCGCCGGCCGCGACCTGCGCCAGCGCCTTTTTCAGGTTGCGCGCTTCGCCGGCAAAAACCAGCGGCGGAAACGTCGCGAGCTGCGCCTCGACATCGGCGAGCGCTTTCGGATCGGGATAATCCGGTACCTGCACGATCGGCTTGGAGCGCCAGGATTCCGGGCTCCACTTCGCTGCGTTCGACCGCGTCGACATTACTCAATCTCCATACCCGTCACCCTGAGGCGCGAGCGTAGCGAGCCTCGAAGGGCGACGACCACCCAAGTCGGCCATTGCCGACTTGGCCCATATCTCGAAATCGGCTTACCGATTTCGATTGCGCCTCGGCCGTATCCTTCGAGGGCCGCTTCGCGGCCACCTCAGGAGGACGGGGAACAATTTGGGCGGATATATACACGCCGGGCGCGGGCTGCGACAGCCCGGCAAAAGCGCCCTATTCGGCGGCTTCCCGGGCGTAGCTCGCGGTCTTTTTGCGCATGGTGACGAGTTCTTCGGCCGTGGTCGGATGCAGCGCCACGGTCGCGTCGAAGTCGGCCTTGGTCGCCCCCATTTTCACCGCGACCGCGGCGAGCTGGGCCATTTCGGCGGCGCCCTCGCCGACCACGTGGCAGCCGACGACCCGGTCCGACAGGCCGTCGACCACAAGTTTCATCAGAACGCTGGTGGCGCGGCCCGACAGCGTCGCCTTCATCGGCCTGAACATGACCTTGTAGATGTCGGTCTGCGCCAGCCGGGCGCGCGCCTCGGTCTCGGTGAGGCCAACCACGCCGACTTCAGGCTCCGAGAACACCGCCGTCGCCACATTGGTGTGGTCGACCTTGGTCGGCTTGCCGCCGAACACGGTGTCGGCAAAGGCGTGCCCTTCGCGAATGGCGACCGGCGTCAGATTGATGCGGTTGGTGACGTCGCCGACCGCGTAGATGTTGGCCACGGCCGTGCGTGAATAGTCGTCGACCGCGATGCCGCCATTCTTGGCGATCTCGACGCCGGTTTCCTTCAGCCCGATCCTTGTGACATTGGGCACGCGGCCGGTCGCGAACATGACCTGATCGGCAGGCAGGTGATTGCCGTCCGAGACATGCACCGAATAATGCGCGCCGGCCTGTTCGATCGCCGTGATGGTGCGGTTGCAGACGACGCGAATCCCGCGCGCCTCCAGCTCGACGTGCAAGTGCTGGCGCACATCGTCGTCGAAGCCGCGCAGGATATTTTCGCTACGATAGATCAGCGTCACCTGCGCGCCGAGACCGGCAAAAATCCCGGCGAATTCGACGGCGATATAGCCGCCGCCCTGAATCACCACGCGGCAGGGAAATTCCGGCAGATGAAACGCCTCGTTCGAGGAAATGGCGTGCTCGATGCCGGGGATCGGTTTGCCGTAACTCGGCGTTCCGCCGGTCGAAATCAGGATGTCACCGGCGCGCACCCGTTCGCCGTTCGCCAATTGAATAGTGTGCGGATCGGCGATGACGGCGCGGCTCTTGACGACTTCGACGCCGGCTTTGCTGAGCGTCGCGCCGTAAGCGGCCTCGAGACGCGCAATCTCGCGGTCTTTGTTGGCGATCAGCGTTGACCAGTCGAACGCGGCTTGCGGCACCGTCCAGCCGAAGCCCGCAGCATCCTCGAATTCGCCGTGAAACCGCGAAGCGTAGACCAGAAGCTTTTTCGGCACACAGCCGCGGATGACGCAGGTGCCGCCTAGGCGATATTCCTCTGCCACCATGACGCGTGCGCCGTATTCGGCCGCAATCCGCGCCGCGCGCACACCGCCCGAACCGCCTCCAATGACGAAAAGATCGACGTCGTGATCGGCCATATTATTTTTTCTAAAATCTGTTGCGTCACATATCGTGGCCGCGCTTCTTCATTTCAATGCGCATTGCAGTTATGACTTCCGTAGAAAGATTATCCGCCCAGGTGCCCGCATAGACCATGCTCTCATCGAGCACTTTCGGCTCTTCGGCTAGCACCTTTTTGCCGAGCGGCGATTGATAGAACGCCAACAGATCGCGCAATTCCTGCTCGGTGAAATGGCTGGCATAGATGCGCGCACTCTGATCAATGAGGTCGCTTATGCGCGGGGTGAACTGTTTCTCTACACCGAACGCGACTTCGTTGAGATCCTTTCCCCACATGAAATTGGTTTGCATAAACACATCTTTGGTCTTTTGGACCACGCCGCGCACGATCGGCTCAAACACGTCCTTGACGCCTTTGACCTGCACGATTTGTTTGCCCAAAAGCAGCGCGCCGGGCGACGGCTGCGGCGCCGCCGCCTGTGGCGCGGGAGACTGGGCCGCGGCCGGATAAGCGATGCCGGTCACGGCGAGCGCGAGGAGCGCCGCCGCGGCAAAGCGCATCCCGGCTTGTCGCGTTTCCGCAAAACGCGTGACAAGACGCGGGGAAAGATTGGCGATCATTGGCGCACTCCCTCGTGGGCTAAATTGAATTGTCAGGTCCGCTCGATCAGTCGCACCCCGTCCGGACCGGCCACAATAGCAGTCCAGGCGAGGCCGATGAACAAGCCATGTTCCATGACGCCGGGGATCGCAGCGAGCCGATCCGCAAGGGCTTGCGGATCGGCGATACGCTGCAACTGGGCGTCGAGGAGCCAGTGCCCGCCATCCGTGACGAAAGGATGGCCGTCTTTGCCGAGGCGCGGCACAGCCGGCCCCGGACAGCCGGCTGCGGCAGTGGCGGCCTCGACCGCCCGGCGGGTCGCCAGTGCACCAAACGGCGAGATCTCGACCGGTAGCGGGAAGCGGCCCAGGATCGGCACCAATTTTGATTGGTCCGCGATCACGATCATTTTGCCCGAAGCGGCGGCGACGATTTTCTCGCGCAGCAGCGCCCCGCCCCCGCCTTTGATCAGCGTGAGATCGGGGGCGATCTCGTCTGCGCCATCCACTGTCAGGTCGAGTTCTGGCGTCTCATCAAGCGACGTTAACCTAATGCCGAGCCGCTCCGCCTGGGCGCGCGTGGCTTCCGACGTCGGCACACAGGCGACATCGAGGCCCGCTTTCACCCGCTCCGCCAGGAGATCGACAAAGGGCCGAGCCGTCGAGCCGGTGCCGAGCCCAAGCCGCATGCCTGGGCGCACGAAATCGACGGCGCGAGCCGCGGCAG